>Ga0209491_10005132_pt1 | contig 19477 bp, 17 predicted proteins | sample BON02_FD_187213 | JGI IMG/M metagenome (GOLD analysis project Ga0209491, IMG submission 187213) | Freshwater microbial communities from Lake Bonney liftoff mats and glacier meltwater in Antarctica - BON-02 (SPAdes) (version 2) | ecosystem: Environmental > Aquatic > Freshwater > Ice > Glacier... | reverse complement strand
ATACCTAACCATATTAGAAAGTTGCAAGCTACCAAAATCACCAGTATCATGGTCACGATTATTCTAATAGCTTTAGTTTTTCTATAATTCTCTTAACAATTTAAGTTCCTCTAGTTTAATCCGGAAATAACGTCTTATCCATTCCAGGTACAATCCGCAAAGCATTTTTGTAATAGACTTTCTTTAAAACTTCGTCAGAAAGTCCCAACCCGTACATTGCCCAGTAGGCATGGTATTTTTTGTAGTAGGGAAAATATTCGTCCTCCGTCTCCAACACTCGGAAATAGGTATAAAACTCCTCCTTATTATAGGCATCTTTTCCAAAAAGTAATCGGTCTTGATATTTAGTGAAAAATTCGTTTGCTCGCTTTGGCTGTCTACCAAACTCAGCGATCACAGCACCAATTCCAAAAATCACATTCGGATATTTATCCAAATGAGCTCCCGCCTTATCCAGATCATTGGCCATCCATCCCATGTGCGCATTGATAAACGTAGTCTTTGGGTGCTTTGCAAAGACAGAATGCTGCTCTGCCATAATCTGTTCAAAAGGAACCGGATTGGTATCTGATCGCTTTCGGTTGGGATTAAGTTTCAGCTCCAACCAACGCTCATTATTGGCGTCCATCGGCTCCCAAAACTGAGAAGGATCGGCAGAGTGAATGATGACGGGAATGCCAAGCTCTCCGGCTTTGGCCCACACAGGATCAAGTGCCTGATGATCCACAGGAATTCGATTTCCGACTAGATCCTTCACCGAAAAGCCTAAACTTTTATAGATTTTGAGCCCAACTGCACCTGCGGCGACATCTTCTTCTAATTCTTTAACAGCTATTCTACTCCAATTTTCATCCCCAATTCCTGCAAAATTGATATTGGTAAAAACCATAAATCTACCAGGAGCATGAGTTTGAAATTCGGCCAGCATCCCTTTGATATATTCCTGCTGCGAATTGCTATCGCCTCTGCCAAATCCTCTTCCGCTCAAATTGACCATCACTCCCATATTGATTTCATCCATTTCAAAAATCAACTTATCGATTCTAGTTTCGTTGATTCCGCCCTGATGACTGTGAATATCCACGAAAGGAAATTTTGCTCGGGTGACGATATGCTCAGGCACTTTCAGCGTAGAAGGGGGATTGTACTCTTCAAAACTCATGTCTTGAGCGAAATTAGGGCTAGCCAAGGAAACGAAGAAAAGTATACCCAAAGTTGTTTTTAAAAACTCCATATGGATCAATTAAGTCAAGATTCGGTAAATTAGAAAAACAAAGGCCTCTTAATCTAAGAAGCCTTTGTAGCATTACTTCGTAGTTCCGCCGTTGATGACTTGACCGAAGAAAATTGCGTTGGCATATATTTTATTCGTGCCAAACCAAAAGGCTCGAAAATTCATATTGTCTGCAAAGCCAATAATTCTACCTCGACCCACTCCCGAAATCCGAACTACTCCACTATTTTTGAGAATTTCCAGATTTGATGGATGTACATATCCTGAAGCAAGGGGCGAACCGGTGTACACAACAGGGTTAGCATATGGATTCTCGGAAGGCTCCATAAATAAATTGTCATTTCGGAAAGTATGGATATCAGTACTTTCATAGCCATAACCGATCGGATGAGTAATATCCAGTTTGGCATTGAAGATGGCACCGCCTGTTACCTTGGCACCAGTTGTATTTTCATAGTCAGCATAGGTTTTTTGCAGACCTTTCTCCTGCGCAGGGCCATCTCGGAAGGTAAAGTTGCCTACTTCATTTTGAGCTAGAAAACGCAACGCTCCACCTTTGGCCACCAATGTACCACCTTCGGAAACCCATGATTTTAAAGTTGCTGCTCCGGCTTTTCCTAAAGAATTATATCGTCCATCAGGCATTAAAATCACATTATATCGATCGAGGTTATTCCCTCCAATCGCATCCATGGGCAGCAAAGTCACCGGCATCTCATAGCGCTGATCAAGCAAGTGCCAGATTTCCCCTGCTTCATAGCTATCTACTCCTCCGTCGACTAAAAGTGCAACTTTCGGAATATTCAGAGGCGTCATGGTAGGTGAGCCTAAGTTTGCTCCAGTGGTGTAGCCACTTGTCAGTGCATATATATCCACATGTGCTGCTTCGGCGATTTGGGTTAGTTTTTGATGCATTTGTTGCGCATCCATCTTGCTTTCGCCAGTTCCAATCAAGAGTGTTCCTCGACCGAATGCTTTACCGTCGGGAACCGAAAACTCTGCATTTGACACCCGTACCAAAAATCCTGCTTCCATCAAATCATACGCCGCTTTTGGCGCATAATAATCTGTCCACTCCATCGCATATTGATACGCTCCAGCAATGCCGATGACTTTACCGGGTGCCATTTTTAGGGAGGTTTTGGATACTTCAGTGACATTGGCAAGATTCAGGATCTTACTGTTTAGCGCCATGTAGTCCAAGTTGAACGCCATTGGATAAGTCCAAGCAGAAATATCGTAGAAGAGACTATCCTGGAAAGTAGTTCGGGTCTCAAACATTGCCTTAATCAATCGATATTGCGGCTGATCTGCTGGCACGATGTAAGAGTTTTTACCTTTAAACTCTTTTCCGTTTAAAGTGATATCCTCATTCAGATTGAATACTTTGATATTATGCTGAATAATCAAATCCGCCAAGTGAAAGCTTCTGGCATCATCTTCTTTACTTCCAAAAATATAAGCCTTATTCACATCAGCCGCCGTCTCTACAGCTATTTCATTATAGAAATCTTTCATCCATTGATTCAGCTCCACCCGCATTTCTTTAGCCGCTTGATAGGAGGAAAGATTGGCCGTGAATTGATTTCGAATGGTAAAAGGAAAGCTCAGCATCCCATTTGCACTTTCCTGAAGATGACCTCTGGAACTCGCCTGTTCAAACAGAATTCCTATCGAACCCTGCACATCTGGATAAGTGGAACCTTTTCCATAGTAGAAATCATCATAATTCTCCTGATTGTAATAAAGCGACCCCATTTTATCCAGTGCTTTTGCATGGTAGGTTCCAATTTTTGCGGTCAACTCAAAATTCTTAGTCGGCGTAAGCGGGTGCATTCTGGAAGGAACTCCAGGCTGAAAGAAGAAAGTGCTGTTTGTCCCCATCTCGTGAAAATCCAAATGAATATTGGGTAGCCACTCTTGAAATATTCTTACCCGATTTCTAGATTCCGGATGTTGAACCGGTAGCCAATCGCGATTCAAATCAAACCAATAATGGTTCGTTCTACCTCTTGGCCAAGTCTCGTTGTATTCCCGACCATTTGGATCGCCGTTCATATTGTAGGCTTTATGCGAGTTCACCCAAGAAGCAAAGCGATTTAAGCCATCGGGATTAATAGCCGGATCAAGGAGTAATACAATATTTTCCAATTCACCGGCGATTTCATTTGCTGCTGCAAAGTGATAGGCTGCAAGTAATGCTGCATTGGCTCCGCTCGGCTCATTGCCGTGGACAGAATATCCCATAAACATTACCACAGGCATTTTTCCGATATCCAGAGAAGAATTTGGATCTCTAAGCTTTGCTCGATCCGCTTTGATTTGATCGAGTTTGGTAAGATTTGCAGGAGTGCTGATAGTTAAAACCACTTGAGGTCTTTTCTCATAAGTTCGCCCCGTTTCTTGGATCATGACTCGATCCGATGCTAAAGCGACCGCTTTCATATAGGTCACAAGTTGATCATGAGTGACATGCCAATTGCCTACTTGGTACCCCAGCACTTGTTCTGGAGTTGGAATAGCAGGATTGTAAGTATATCCCTTTGGGAGGTAATAGGGGAGATCCACCTGAGCAAAGCCCGTAAGGGTCAAGAAAGATAAAATCGTAGAAAACAGAATTCGCTTCATAGAAATAAATAGTTAAACTTTCACTAATTTGTTATAATTTTTCGATCCAATCACCTAATTTAGGTTCAGTGGTAAAAATAATTGAAGAATTGAAAAGGGAAATATCATGGGAACATTGGATTTAGGAGTAAGTGGTTTGATCTTTTGGCAACTTGAAGGCTTAGCCTATATCGGCTTTTGGATCTATGCGATTATCAATTTGGTCAATTCCGAATTCAAGGATTCCAATATGAAACTGATCTGGGCATTAATCATCATTTTGATGCCTTTCGGCCCATTTATTTACCTCGCTTCCTCAAGACGAAATAAAAAACGAGAGTTTAAACCTGACTTTTCAAAAATTTCCAAACACTAAAAATATGATGTTATCCTTTGTACAAAACCTTGGAGGAAGCTTTATACTTATCCTATCAGTCATCAGCTTTATATATCTAATCCTGATGATCTATTGTTTAGTAGATGTGATCAGGTCTGAGTTTAAAGACCCCAATATGAAACTGATTTGGATTATCATAATCTTATTAGCCCAATTGATAGGAACATTAGTCTACCTGATTTTGGGTAAAAGCACTAAATCTTTAACTTACTGATATGTTTGGAATAGGACTATTCGGACTGGCAATATATGCCTACACGATTTATGACGTGGTCATCAGTAATTTCTCGAGCGATACTGATAAATTGATCTGGATTCTGGTTGTGGTTTTGGTGCCGCTCTTGGGGACGATTCTATGGTTTTTGGTGGGTAGGGGAAAAAGGATTAGTTAATGTGATCTAAACGAAAAGAATTAAAAAGCCTATTCAAACCATATATAACAAATCACTTTAATTATTCAAGAGTGGAGATTCCATTTTTTTAGAATTGATCAGCAACCTCGGCTTTATAAAAATCAAAGATTTTGAAATTTCTGATTTTCAAAAAAATCGGTCTGGCCCCAAACCAAAAAAACTGAATAAAACCCATATCGAATTCTGAATTGGGATGAGTCATAAAATAAGCTTATTGCGGTTTAATCAATGGTTTTCAAAGTCAAACATTAGTCTAAAACCATTCAAAATATCCAGGAGGGAATTGACTGCTCAAAATATCCAGGAGGGAATTGACTGCTATAACAATTGAATAGCAGGCTTTGAACGAAAATTTTCTACCGGAGTGAAATTCTCTTTGAACAAGCTTAAGATTTGTAATTTTTTTAAAAAAATATAACCAGTTGAGATGTTATCCAATGTCTAAACCCCCTTTTATGACTCCCCTCCCCATTGATGGATTTGCAAGGATCCTCTTATTAAATCAGATATTCGTCATTAGCAGAGACTTTAAAACCTGGTGAAATCAGAAATGAATCCTAACCTTTAAATATCTCCTTCACTGCTCCTCCCAATTCCGGAAACTCAAACTCAAAACCTGCCTTTTGGATCTTTTGTGAGGATACTCGACTACCGCCAAGAACCATGGCTGCCATATCACCCAAAACCAATTTTAATCCAAAACCCGGTACTCCAATTCCCACAAAAGTCTTTCCTTTCGCTTTAGCAGCCACTTTAGTCAGTTGATAGTTTGTAGCCGGGTTAGGTCCTACAGCATTGTAAATACCTTGCAGCGTGGTTTTTTCTACAGCAAAGACAAACAGCTTAGCAAGATCTTCGATATGAATCCAGCTCATCCATTGATCACCCGATCCTAGCGGAGCGGCAATAGGCGGCTTGAGCATTTCTCCCAATGCACCACCCTCAGCATCCAGTACAATTCCAATCCGTAGTATCACAGTGCGGAGTTGTAGCTCTTCCACCTTTTTTACTTCTTTCTCCCAAGCCACAACTACTTGAGCCAAAAAATCAGTCCCGGCTTTACTTGTTTCATCAACTAGAGCAGTTCCGCTATTGAAACCATAATAACCTACCGCCGAAGCGGAAATAAAGGCATCAGGCTTTTTGATAACTTTGGCGATTCTGTCATAAAGTAGCTGCGTGCTGTGCGTCCGAGAATCCAAGATCTCTTTTTTGCGATCATCAGTCCATCGCTTGTCTGCCACTCCGGCTCCCGCCAGATGAATGATGCAATCCGCCCATTCGATACTCTCAGGATCAAGTTGCTTTTTCTTTACATCCCACAAAAAAGATTTCTGATGCTGACTACTCCGGCTCAGCCAAGCTACATTGTACCCTTTTTGCTCCAGCAAGGCCGTGATTTGTTTGCCTACAAGTCCCGACCCGCCGGTTATTAAGATATTTTTCATGGTTTTTAGATTAAGGATAATAACTTCCGAAAGGGGAAATGGTTAGTCAACTTTCAAATGTGGTGATTTCAGTAACCGATTAATTCCAATTTCTATTCCTAATTTACCTTGAACTTTTACAACGAAGAATTGAATACCCGAATTCTATTTAAATACCTGATGACTTGGATCGGTTTGGGCGGCATTGTTGGCCTACTTTCAGGTTCTGCATCAGCTGTTTTTTTGATTGCGCTGGATTGGGCGACAGATTATCGGGAAAGTCACCTTTGGATTATTAGCTTCCTTCCTTTGGCAGGGTTTGCCATTGGCTGGACATACTACCGATATGGAGAAAAATCGGTGAAGGGCAACAATCTTTTATTGGAAGAATTGTACCAAAGCGAAACCCCGATTCCGCTTCGAATGACTCCACTGGTGCTTTTTGGGACTATTTTCACACATCTATTCGGAGGGTCTGCAGGTCGTGAGGGCACTGCCGTACAGATGGGAGGATCACTGGCAGACCAACTTACCAAGGTGTTTTCACTTGTAGAAAATGATCGAAGACTTATCTTAATTGCCGGAGTTGCCGGTGGATTTGCCTCAGTTTTTGGAACACCGCTCGCTGGAGCAATTTTCGCTTTAGAATGGATGCTTCATCGAAAAATTGATTGGAAATCCCTCTTACCTGCATTATTATCGGCATTTATAGCCCACTGGGTTTGCACTTATCTTTGGCGCGTAGGTCATATCACTTATTCAATCCCCGAAGTCGCTCCTCACACGTTTATCAATTTGCTTTGGATCATTCCTGCAGGTATCGCTTTTGGTTTGTCGGGGAGATTATTTGCCCAAACCACTCATTTTTTTTCACATCAGTTTTCAAAATGGATTTCTTATCCACCACTTAGACCGGTCATAGGCGGACTTTTTATTGCCATGATTGTATGGTTTTCGGACAGCACAACTTATATCGGATTGGGCATTCCCAGAATTTTGGAAGCATTCGAAACTCCCCTACCTTGGTACGATTGGATTGCTAAGACTGGCTTGACGGGATTTACCTTGGGGGCAGGATTCAAGGGCGGAGAAGTGACACCGCTTTTCTTCACAGGCGCTACGCTTGGCAATGCTTTGGCAAGTTGGATTCCTTTACCTTTGGCGTTATTAGCAGGTATGGGTTTTGTCAGCGTCTTTTCGGGTGCCACCAATACGCCAATAGCCTGCACGATAATGGGGATGGAATTATTTGGCTATCAATCAGCTATTTTTATCGGGATTTCTTGCTTCATCGCTTATCTGTCAAGTGGACGTTTCAGTATTTATTCGTCGCAAAACTTAGATGGAAAACTGATACTAGACCTTAAACTATTTTTGGAAACTTTAATCTCGAAGACTCAGACATCCTCTAAAAAACAAAAATCGGATGATTAAAATCTTTGGTGTTTCAAGAGCCATGCTTTTTTCCAAAAAGAAGCTAAACTACTTTTTGGAAGCATTAGTAAGGTATGGCAGTTTTTTGGGTTTTCTGATTCTGCTTTATCACCTCGGTTACTCCCAAAGTCCACAGGAAGAAGTTATCACCTCTTTTTTATTTAATTTATCACTTTTGATCATTGGCTTGGGTTATTTGCTCAAGGCAATTTTTTTCGAAAAAAACCGCCTCAACATGAGGGTAATTATCGAACTGATACTTTCCGTTTTCATCATTGCTACGGTGCTTCTCCGTTGGAAAATATTGGGCAATGAATTCTCTGCACCAATTTTATCCTTTTCCACGCATTACTATTTGATTAATGCGTTGGTTATCATTCTGTTTTTTATCGAACTTAGTAAGTTTAGTTTAAAAGTAAATCAGTTAAAACTCAGTCCGGCACTCATCTTTATTTTATCCTTTTTAATTGTCATTGTTATTGGAACAGGACTGCTTACGCTTCCCGCTGCAACCACAAGTGGTATCAGCTTGATTGATGCTTTCTTCACCTCCACTTCTGCCGTATGTGTGACCGGACTGATAGTGGTGGACACGGCCAAAGATTTCACCTTTTTCGGACAGGTAGTGATCATGTCACTTTTCCAAATCGGCGGACTTGGAATGATGACCTTCACCAGTTTTTTTGGGTTCTTATTTAAAGGGAATTATTCCCTCGAAAACAGTTTATTTCTCCGAGATTACATCAACGAAAACAATGTCAGTCAGATCTATTCGACACTTTTCAAAATCATTCTTTTTACTCTGACCGTGGAGGGGGTAGCAGCTTTTTTGATTTTCCATTATGTTCCTGCTAAGAACTTTTTCCAACCGGGAGAAAAATTGTTTTTTGCACTATTCACCGCAGTTTCTGCTTTCTGTAATGCCGGTTTCTCCACATTGACCAATGGTCTTTATGAAGAAGGATTTCGGGATGCGTACACCATTCACTGGGTAATTGGTTTTGCGATTATCCTTGGGGGAATAGGTTTCCCCGTAGTGCTGAACTATTACAGCTATCTGAAGCACGTCATCGTAGGCGGGATAAAATCTATTCTAACTATTCAAAAATATCAGCATGCGCCTCGCGTCTCCAGTGTCAATAGTCGCCTTGTAGTCTACACGACAGAGATTCTTTTAATGATTGGAATGGTCTTTTATGCAGTTTTTGAACAGAATAACACATTACAGGGACTGAGTACATTTGGCAAAATCACCACCATCTTTTTTGGAGCGGTGACTCCGAGAACAGCCGGGTTCAATACTGTTGATATGACTCAACTTGCCGCTCCGACTATTCTTATTTATCTGATTTTGATGTGGATTGGGGCTTCGCCTGGTTCCACTGGCGGAGGGTTGAAAACCAGTACCTTCGCAGTAGCTCTTTTAAATACAATAAGTACCGCCAGGGGAAAGAAAAGAGTGGAGGTCTTTCGCAGACAGATCTCTGAAGATACGCTTCGCAAAGCTTTTGCAGTGATCTCACTATCGGTATTGGTGATTGGAATTGGCATATTTCTGGTATCGGTGTTTAATCCAGAATTCGATCTAGTTTTGGTCACATTTGAAGTTATCAGCGCATTTTCTACAGTTGGCTTAAGCCTTGGAATCACCGGGCAACTCAGCACAGGAAGCAAAATTGTAGTCATGGTCATCATGTTTCTGGGGAGAGTGGGTACGCTCACTTTTCTGATTGGCTTGGTGCGCAAAAGCAGAGAGCTCCGTTACAAATATCCGGAGGAGACAGTATATATTACTTAGCCAATTAGAAATGAAGTACATCGTGGTAGGCATGGGAAATTTTGGCGGTTACCTCGCCAAGCGTCTGACAGACATGGGTCATGAAGTAATCGGTGTTGACTCTAGCGAGGCTAGAATCGAACTGGTAAAAGACAGCATCACACATGCTATCGTCATGAATGCCACCGATCCGCAAGCAGTCAAAAACCTTCCACTGAAAGATTGTAATGTGGTGATCATCGCCATCGGTGAAGATGTGGGCGCATCTATCATGTGTACCGCTATTTTCAAACAGTTGAATCCCACAAGAATAATCGCGCGTGCAATCAATAATCTTCACGAAACAGTGATTCGTGCTATTGGTATCGATGAAATCATTCATCCCGAAGAGGAAACTGCGGATAGACTCTCAAAGCGGCTTGAGATGAAAGGAGTTTTAGACTCATTAGAAATCAATGAGGAATACAACATCGTGGAAGTAAACGTACCAGATCGATTCTTGGGAAAAACTGTCTTGGAATCAACTATTCGCCAAGACCACTACCTCAATATCGTCACAGTACTAAGAGTTGAAACCAAAAAAAATTTCCTTGGCGTGAAATCTGAAAAGAAACATGTCAGAGGTGTCATAGCCCCGGATTATGTTTTTCTGAAAGGAGATATTTTGTTGATTTTTGGAAAAATAAATAACATTCAAGATTTTTTGGACTCTGACAGTTAAGGCAACCGTTCCCCACAAGAACGACAGTAATGGTCTGAATGTGAGATTGGTTTTTTTTCACAGAAAGGACACTTCATTTCTTCTTCATCTTCCATTTTTTTCTTTTGCGAAGCCATCTCAGAAGAAACAATACCGGTCGGCACCGCAATGATCGCATATCCCAATAGCATAATCAATGAACTCACAAATTGACCCAATGGCGTCACAGGATATATATCTCCAAACCCAACAGTGGTCAGGGTCACAATAGCCCAATACATTCCGACCGGAATGCTGGTAAATCCATTTTCGGGGCCTTCGATGATAAACATCAATGTACCCATAATAAGTACGACTGTGATTACAAATGAGAAAAAAATCAAGATTTTGCGTAGGCTAGCCTTCAGAGATCTAGTCAGATACTCTGCTTCCACTACATACCTACCAAGCTTCAAGATCCGGATCACCCGCAATAATCTAAGTGCTCTTATAACAGAGAGAAGCTGGGAATTTAATATAAAGAAACTCAAATAAGTGGGAAGAATAGCCAGAAAATCGACCACTCCAAAAAAGCTAAAAACATAACCCTTGGGCTCACGTGAAAGCCAAACTCTCAAGCCGTACTCGATTGTAAATAAAATAGTTGATATCCACTCCAACGTCAAAAACAACTGACCGTATTCTGCTCTGAGGTTTGCTACAGAATCTAATATTACAATCAGTATACTGCCAAAAATCAATATCAGTAATACAATATCAAACGTCTTTGATGCCCAATCATCCGATTCAAATACGATATGAGCCAGTCGTTTTTTGGTGAATTTCATGTCCGAATTTATAAAATTATCTGCTTTCTGCTAATCCAAATAGTATACCCGTTTTACTCGAGTACTGATATTCGTAAGTAGTTCGTAGGGAATAGTGCCGATTCGGTCTGCCAATTCTTTGAGCGAAATATCAGGACCATAGATGATCGCTTCATCGCCCGCTTTGCAATCTATCTCGCTCACATCGACCATCATCATATCCATACATACGTTACCGATCACCGGAGCTTTTTTTCCTTGAATCAAGACATACCCTTTTCCGTTGCTGAATCGACGGTCGTATCCATCTGCATAGCCAATGGATAGAGTTGCTATTTTTCCACCATCAGGAAGCATTCCCTTCCGAGAATAGCCAACCGTAGTTCCAGCTTCCAAGGTTTTTACCTGTGAAATAGTTGTCTTCAAAGTGGAGATTGGTTTCAATGCTGTTTTGTACTTTCCAGTGACTTCCAAACCGTAAAGACCAATCCCCAATCGTACCATATCCAGATGGTATGCCGGAAATGCAACAATTCCCGCAGAGTTCAAAGCATGCAGTATTGGCTTATATGGCAAAATATCACAAATTCCTATACTCATTTTTGAAAAAAGCTCAAGCTGTTCCATTGAAAAATCACGATGAATCTCTTCATCTGCACCAACTAGATGAGTATAGATTGTGGCAATTTTCAAATGAGAAAATTCTTGAATAAGCGAGTATAAAACTTCCAAGTGCTTTTCTTCAAATCCAAGACGTCTCATCCCAGTATCCAAGTCCAAGTGGATCATCAGCTGAAAACCATGGTCGCGAGACCATTCCCCCAAACTTTTAAAGAATTCAGGGCTAAAAACAACTGGTTCCAAGTCATATTCCTCACATAACCCAAATGACTCTTCCATCGGATTAAGCACCATAATCGGTAATCGAATCCCCTCTTTTCGCAAAGCTACTCCCTCGTCCGAAAAGGCAACTGCCAAGTAATCGGCTCCCATGGTCTGCAGGTGATTTGCAATCTCAGCCGCCCCGCCACCATAGGCAAAAGCCTTAACCATGACCATCACTTTGGTTCCGATGTTAATTTTTCGCTTGTAGAAATTAAAATTATGAGTCAGTGCATTCAGGTTAATCTCTAGCGTTGTGCCGTGGATTCGCTGTTGCAGACGATTCACCAACTGCTCAAAACCAAATACTCTGGCACCGGTAATGAGGATCAAATCATTGGAAAATTTATCAGGATCGATAGAGGCTAATATCTCATTGGTAGACTGGAATCCTTGAAACTTTTGACCAAAAAACTCCCCTAGTACCTGAATTTCAGTGCCCACACCCATAATCAAATCAAACTGGTAGCTCTCTATTAAGCCGGCAACTTCTTTATAGATCAAGGAGGGATTTCCCTGCTGGAGCAAATCGGATAGAATAAGTATTCTTCTTTTCTTCTCGCGCTGCTGATTCATAAAATCCATTGCTACCTTCAATCCAGCTAAATCATTGTTGTAGGTGTCGTCAATCAATAAGCAATCATTCACCCCGGGCTTGAGCGTCAACCGCATATCCACTGGCCTCAATTGGCTGATTCCTGACTGTATTGACTCGGAGTCTTGTCCTAAAGTGAGTGCTGCAATTATCGCATGAGTGATATTTTCCAGCGAGGCTGAATCTGCAAAAGGAAGGTGAAAAGTAGTCGTACTCAAATCATTTTTGAGTAGAATCATACGCGATTTTCCGTCACTTATTTTTAATGATCGAGTAAATTCAGCACCTACGTTGTCAGACCATCCTATTCTCTTTTCCGGAGGAAAAATGAATTCAATTTCCTCTCTTATTAGTTCTTGATCGAGGCAATAAATCAGAAGCTTTGCTCCTTGAAAAAGAGTGAGCTTCTCTTGAAGTTTTGCTTTCAAATCCAAAAACCCTTCCTGATGAGCAGAACCAATATTTGTGAAAATCCCCAAATCTGGTTGGATCATTTGCTGCAATGCCTCCATTTCACCTGATTTTGAAATTCCTGCTTCCAGGACTGCCACCTGATGGTAGGATTCTATACCGAAAATCGAGAGCGGAACACCTACTTGTGAGTTATAGCTTTTCGGACTTTTTGCCACTGCATATTTTAAGCTGAGAATCTGTCCCAGCCATTCTTTCACGATGGTTTTTCCATTGCTGCCTGTGATGCTGATGACTGGCTTATGAAATTGCTCCCGGATGTGTTTTGCAATTCGCTGTAACGCTACTTTGGTATCTGCTACTGCAATAAAAGCAGCTTTTTCAGAGTACTTCGAAAACTGGCCCTGCTCCGATTGATGAATCAAATAACAAGAGACCTCAAGCTCAATCAAGTTTGGGATGAAATCTTCTCCCTTCGATTTAGCTCCTTGAAGCGCTACAAACAAGGTATTTCTTGGGTTGAAAATCTGCCTTGAGTCTATAGTGATTTGAGAAATAGACGACAGACCTTCGCCACTTAAAAGCAAACCATCAGTAATACCTACAAGCTGGTTGAGAGTCAGTGGCTGTAGCATTTTACTGTTTGTTTTTGGATTTCTTTTTGAAAAAAACCTGTTTGATCCATCTCGGAAGGAAAAATGCGCCCAGAATCAAATATGGATAATAGGAAAGTAATCTCCATAAAATGCTCGTCACAAACGTATAGCCTCCCAAAAACTCTGTAAAAAACTGTGCAAAGAAAAATTCTGCTGTGCCACTACTTCCAGGAGTAGGAGAGATCATCATTACGATCCACATAATCACCTGTCGGGCAAAAACAATGACATTTTGCTCTAAGGTGAGTGGCACAAAAGCCGAAACCAGCGCATTGAGCATATAGTACCTTGAGCTCCAAATGACAAGAGTAGCTATAACCAAAGGCAACCACCAGCGCCAATTTTTGCCGGAAAGCTCCCGCGAAGCTTCGATGATTTGATTGCCATATTCGTCCGCATCATGCTTCCATTTTTGGAGAAATTTAATGGAAAAAAGCTTAATTAATACCCATTTAAAAACCCTTGGACGGTAAAATAGCGCTGCCGCCATTATTAAACTGTAAGAAGCGTATAAGCTATAACTAACCCAGAAAATTGCTTCCAGGCTGTTTTCAAGTTGAGATTCCCGCACATTAGTCGCTGAAAAAATGTTTCCGTCTGCAAAAAATAAAATTAATGGCGCTCCTATTACAAAGAATAGGTTGTCCAGGATCGCAGTCACCATGACAAAGGCGATTGCACGCCCAAGTTTGATTCCTTCTTTGTTCAAAATAAATATTGCAACGGCTGTTCCTCCAACAACCGATGGGGTGACTGCCGAAGCAAATTCCCAAAGAATAATCACATAAATGGCACGAGTCCAAGTCAGCTGACGCCCGGTTATCTCACGTATCCGAAAGACATAGCCTAGATCCCTGAACAAAATGACTAGAATCGCAAAAATCACCCAAGGAATCGAGGCATCAAATATCCCTCTCAGACTGTTGGCATTCACCGATGGATCAAAGTAAAACATGGCAAACACGATCCCCAATCCAATAATTACCGGAACCCAGACTTTATTGGGATTGAGTGTCTGAAAAATCTTTTTATTGTCCAACTTCATATTTACAGAATTGCCAAAGGCGCAGTCTTTTCTACCCAGAAATTATTAAATCCCTCTCCAATGACAATAGTGACCATTTCTAATTGAAGAAGCTCAAGAATTGCTAAAAAAGTATAAATCACAAAAATCTTGTCGGCTTTGTATTGGATAAAGTCAGTGAACGGAACTTGCTTTTTAAAACTGATTTTTTCCAAAACGAAATCTTTTTGTTGGCTGATGGTGTAGGGGTATTGAATAACCGTATGTGTTGTCTGATCTTCCCTTGAGGCCAGCCTAGACATTGTACGCTGAAATACTTTTAACAATTTGTACAAATCCACATGCTGCATTTCGGCATCCACATCATCCACTTTGCTCAAAGCCAATAACTCTGCTGCGATGTTACCTCGTTTTTCTTTGGAAAGTTGCTCCCCTTCCATCGCTGAAAGCTCCCCTATCACCGATTTATATTTTTTATATTCCAAAAGATTTCTAATCAATTCCTCTCTGGGATCAATTTCCTCGCCTGCGTCGCCAATCTCGGGCCGGGGAATTAGCATTCTGGATTTGATCCTCATTAGGGTTGCCGCAAAGAGTATGAAATCACTTGCTACTTCGATTTCCATATGCTCCATTTGAAGAATATAATCCAAGAAATCATTGGTAATCTTGGCAATGGGAATGTCATAAATATCCAACTCATCCCGCTCTATAAAAAAGAGCATCAGATCGAAAGGACCTTCGAAGAGTGGCAATTTGATTTCAAAACTCAAAGGATATTTAAATTAATGGTTAATTTTGTATGTTGGTAGTCAAAGATATTCAATTAAGACAAAATAAATGGAACGACTTTAGAAACAGTAAAGGACACATATACTTATATCAATGGAAAAACAATGAACGCTCAGTTCTGTTATTCTTTCACCCAAATTAATGCAATAGAATGCTTATACAACCTGGAGAATTATTAGCCCAAATCAATTCGCCCACCGATCTCAAGAAATTTCCCAAAGAAAAACTGGTGCAAATCTGTGATGAATTGCGCCAATTTATTATCGATAATGTCTCTGTATATGGAGGTCATTTCAGCGCAAATTTGGGTGTGGTCGAACTTACAGTAGCTCTCCATTATGTATTAAATACTCCGGAAGATCAGCTTGTCTGGGATGTAGGGCATCAAGCATATGGACATAAAATCCTTACCGGAAGAAAAGATCTGTTCCACACTAATCGTATTTATGGGGGCCTTTCGGGTTTTCCAAGGCGTAAAGAAAGTAATTTTGACACTTTTGGCGTAGGACACTCCAGCACATCTATCTCCGCTGCATTGGGAATGGCAGTCGCATCTAAATACAAGAAATCAGAAATTCAGCACGTAGCAGTAATCGGCGATGGATCAATGACAGGGGGTATAGCTTTCGAAGCAATGAATCATGCCGGAGTCAGCGATACCAATCTTCTGATTATTCTGAATGATAACTGCATGTCTATCGACCCAAATGTAGGTGCTTTGAAAGACTATTTGACAGATATTACCACTTCCAGAACCTACAACAAAGCTAAAGATGAAGTATGGAAGATTTTGGGCAAAATCAGTATGTTTGGTACAAGTGCCCAAGAAGTTATTTCTAAGGTAGAAGGAGGAATCAAATCTGCATTGCTTAATCAAAGTAACTTATTTGAATCTTTAAATCTACGTTATTTCGGTCCGGTAGACGGTCACGATGTGAATCATCTTGCCGAGTTGATAAAAGATCTAAAAGATATTCCGGGACCCAAAATTTTACATTGCGTGACCGTCAAAGGCAAAGGCTACGCACCCGCAGAAAAAGGAAATAAAACAACATGGCATGCGCCAGGCACTTTTGATAAAGTCACTGGTGAAATCTATAAGAAAACTCCAAATAAGCCTCAAGCCCCGAAGTATCAGGATGTCTTTGGTCATACATTGGTAGAACTAGCTGAGATGAACGATAAAATCATGGGGGTAACACCTGCGATGCCTTCAGGTTCGTCTATGAATATCATGATGAAAGCAATGCCAGATAGAGCTTTTGATGTGGGAATTGCGGAGCAACATGCAGTGACTTTTTCAGCAGGATTGGCCACGCAAGGTCTTATCCCTTTCTGCAATATTTATTCGACATTTATGCAGCGCGCCTATGATCAGGTAGTTCATGATGTTTGCTTGCAAAATCTGCCGGTAGTTTTTTGTTTGGACCGTGCTGGATTCGCCGGCGCTGATGGGCCTACCCATCATGGAGCATATGATCTCGCTTATTTTAGATGTATTCCTAACCTTGTCGTAGCCGCTCCGATGAATGAAGAAGAGCTGCGAAATATGATGTATTCGGGTTCCCTACACATGGGTCCTTATTCGATTCGATATCCAAGAGGCTCAGGAGTGATGCCTGAGTGGCGCACACCATTTGAGCAAATTCCTACGGGACAGGGAAGAATCGTTAAAGAAGGTGAAGAGATCGCAATTTTGACGATTGGACATATAGGAAATTATGTAACCGATGCCAGTAAGTTGTTTTCAAAAGATGGATTAAATCCAGCACATTACGATATGCGATTTGTGAAGCCACTAGATGGCGAGTTGTTACACGAGATTTTTGGCAAATTCAAGAAAATAATCACCGTCGAGGATGGCTGTGTAATGGGCGGATTTGGTTCGGCAGTCATAGAATGGATGAGTGATCATGGCTATCAGGCTCAGGTAAGAAGACTTGGAATTCCAGATGAGGTGATTGAGCATGGCGAGCAAATTGAATTGCATCGAGAATGTGGATTTGACCCAGAAGGTATTGCGGAGGCAGTTAGAAATCTAGCGGAGGTCTCCAAAATCGCTTAATGAAGCTTAAAGGTGTCGGTTATTCATTTTTCTGAAAAAGGAAAGGGAAGTCCTATAGTTTTTATTCACGGATTTTGTGAGATCGGGTCTATGTGGAGAGATATTTCAATGGCTCTTTCAAGCAAATTTCGTTGCATTTATCCAGATTTACCTGGCTTTGGTAAATCCCCAATCGTTGGTGATCAGATTACTTTGGAAGAAATAGCAGTCCTTCTTGAAGAATGGATGGAGGAGCTAGGGATTGTTAATCCTGTGATAATCGGTCATTCCTTGGGTGGATATATTGCTTTGACACTTTTAGAACTGATGGGCAATCAAATCAAAGGAATAGGTTTAATCCATTCGACCGCTTATGCTGACGAGGAGGAAAAGAAGCATTCCCGAAATAAAACCATCTCATTTATCAAAAAGCAAGGTGTTGACAAGTTTGTCACTTCATTTGTACCACAACTTTTTACTGTATCTACACGAGCTAAGTTTGAAAAGGAAATGGAATTAGCAGTAGCTCAAGCAAAAGAAACAAGCTCGGTAGGTTTGATTGCATACTCCAAAGCAATGCGTGATCGTAAATCGAGGATTGCTATTCTGGAAGATTTCAAAGGACCAAAATTATTGATTGCTGGAACCGAGGATGGTTCTGTAAAGATCGAAGCCAGCCGTCTCCAAAAGAAAGTCTTTACCACATACCAAGAATTAGAAGGTGTTGGCCATATGGGTCAGGTAGAGCAAAAAGATAAAGTCATTGAGATCCTAAGCACTTTTATGACTCAGGATTTTCAATAATTGCCTTCACTGCTTCCAATAAACCAGCTAAGTTTTTATAAATAAGTGATACCGTTTTGCGGTCAACGCCAAAAATAGTTTAAATACTAAATTAGGTCTCGACTACGCTCAATCACCGGAATTGTTGAAAAATCAGGAGAGGAGAAAGGAATAATAAATTCGTATCCAGAACGTAGCCGAGGGTTTATGATTTCTTAAAATAATTAAAACAGACACAGCGTATAAATGAGAATAATAAAGTCTACTAATTTCTAAATCCCATTTCTATTTTTCAGCTAAAAGTAAAGTATCATCGTAGATTTCCTTAGCTCAAAGCAAGCGATATTTAACGAGGTCAGTTTTGGAAAAATTTATATCAAACAAATCCCACCCTTTGATATTCTTTTGAATAAATGAATAAAAATCCTCCATAATAGCATTTTCTTCTCCAAAGAAACATTTCCGAATCCAAAAGCGAAAGTATGTCCACATCGGAAAATTTGTTCGATTTGCCAAAAGACTGAGAGCCAAATAAATATAATTCAGAATTGGGGTACTTCACCTCCTTAAGTCTAAAATTCCCTTTATGTTGTTGTATTTATCAGACATATACAAAAATAAAAGAGATTGTGGATATTCAGTAATCCTACAGTGGCAGGAGCAAAGTTTGAGAGGGTTTTGTGAGAAGGATGAATCAGAATTAGTAATCTCAAGGCCTCGACTTCGCTCGGCTACCGTGTGGCCGATGTAGAAGGGAACATCATTTCTCGGTTGGTACGGTTGGTCCGGTAGGTGAGTTTGTCAAACCAGTCAAATGATTTTTACTTAGCTCCTTCACTTTTTGAAAAAAGCTATTTATCAAAGCTTCTTTCTTTGCCAGTAACCAACTTTAAATCTGCTTTTCTCTTTCTAACGCTTCGTAAATGCTTTTGAGTAAAATTTGATCCTTCCCCTAAATGATGCTGTTCCATCCTTAAATCAAGACCCTTTGTACTCCCTATATAGTCAGCTCCATTTCCACAAATGAGGATATACACGTATGTGTCGAGTTTCACAAGGTTGTTGATGGAAGTTGATTAAGATCAGATTGTAAACTTAGGATTTTGTTTTTAAATTCATTGGGTGTTGTTTTAAATAATTCAGGTTCTATTTCGTACCATTTTTCAACAGCTTGAAAAGGTGTTTTCACATTTAGTTCTTTTCTCAAAGAACCATGCCTCCTGTACAAATTATAGTAGCACAGGAACTCCATTATATCCTTGCCCATCTGTTGTTTGTTTTGATATTTTATTTTTAGGATGGTATTATTTTTTACAGTTCCGTTGGCTCTTTCAACCATCCCGTTCGTTTTTGGTGTTGCTGGTTTTGTAAGTCTATGTTCAATGTTGTTCTTTATACATTTCACATCCATTTTAGAAGGCTTTTCACAAAGTTTTCTTTTTTTGGACAGAATGAGTCTGTTGGTAAATTCAAGTCCATTATCAGTTAAGATATG
>Ga0209491_10005128_pt1 | contig 19485 bp, 15 predicted proteins | sample BON02_FD_187213 | JGI IMG/M metagenome (GOLD analysis project Ga0209491, IMG submission 187213) | Freshwater microbial communities from Lake Bonney liftoff mats and glacier meltwater in Antarctica - BON-02 (SPAdes) (version 2) | ecosystem: Environmental > Aquatic > Freshwater > Ice > Glacier... | reverse complement strand
CGCGACGGAGGTCTGCCGTAGATGCTTCTGAGCCCCGCCGGAGGGGAATGCTGTAAGTCCCGCCGAAGGGGAATGAATCGGGGGCGTAGCAAAATCACAGAGCATGTTTTGCTCAAAGAAGGGAGCTGAAGATGTTCTCGTTATTAGAACGGCTCTCTATAGCAACCGATTTGACCAATACTGGAATCACAGCTACTCCTGTTAAGCACTTTTAGAAAAAATTTGTTATGCACCCGATGGTATGCGGTGGCACCTAACGACCAGACGCCGTTAGTTTATCCTAAATTCGGCAGTTGATTGACTACGACGGAGGTCTGCCGTAGATGGCGAAGCAAAGGCGCTAAATAACGCGAAACCAATAAGATGGGTAATTTTATTGGGTCGCCAAATTGGCGAAGCTTCAAAATCCATAAGTGCCTGCTTTCGCGTAATTTCGCGTTTTTCGTAGTAGAGAACTGCGTTTTTTAGGTTTAGGCAAGACAGCAGATCAATTAAGAGACGACGGCTTTGAAGTTTTCGATTCTGCTTATGCCATAAAGCCAGCTCCGGATATTATCCAATGGCAGCATACCGTTGCGACTTTACACGCAGCCTTGGCTTTTCCTAATACGCCCTGCATGTATCGGTGCCCAATGGTTCGACACAAAGACATAGGTTACCTATGTCTTTGTTCAGTGAAAAAATAAACTAACCTCATACCCAGAATTCCTACTACGAAAAACACGAAAGGACGCGAACGAATGAACCCCATGCCTCAGAGTTGTTTCGCGTAATTTGCTTCGCCATCTCCGGCAGACCTCCGTCGAGCCTAGCTTGACACAAATAGTGTTAAATTTCTAAGCATGGCCGATTTGACAGTTGAACGAATGAATTTCTACTGAATCGCTTTCTTGACTTCCTGACTCAAGAACTAAAGATAAGCCCCATGAGTCAGACAACAACCGCACCCAAAGCCACCTCCAAGGAGTTAGTCCTGGAGATTGCCTCCGCGACCGAACGTGTGCGCTGGGCTTACGATACCTACGGCGATCAGCTAGTGTTGACCACGAGTTTTGGCGTGCAGAGTGCAGTGATGCTCCATTTGGTCACGACGCAGATCCCCCATATCCCAGTAATTTTCGTGGATACCGGCTATCTTTTCCCCGCCACTTACACCTTTGCCGCTAATTTGGCTGAGCGCCTCAAGCTCAACCTTAAAACTTACATTCCGCTCCAGACCGCCGCACAGCAAGAAGCGCTCTACGGCAAGCTTTGGAAAAATGACCTCGAAGACCTGGAACGCTACAACCGGATCAACAAAGTGGAGCCGATGAACCGCGCAGTCAAAGAACTCGGCGCAACCGCCTGGCTCTCCGGCCTGCGGCGTACACAGTCTAGTTCGCGAGGCGAGCGTAAGGTGGTCGAAGCGCAAAACAAGGTCACCAAAATTTACCCGATTATCGATTGGAACGACCGCGATGTTTACGAGTATCTGACTGAGAATGGCCTGCCCTACCACCCACTCTGGGATCAGGGTTACGTCACCGTGGGCGACTGGCACAGCACAAAAAAACTAGGGGAAGGCATGACCGAAGAAGAGACACGCTTCGGCGGCCTCAAGCGCGAGTGTGGTCTGCACGAAGCGACCGGCGGCAGCGACTTCCAGATCTAGTTCGAATCAGTGGCACCCGCAGCCATGGCCGCAACTGTGGCCACCGCCAGAATCCTGCTTGGAACTTCCGGTAAAGCCGAAGCCACCAGAGATCAGGCGACGCACGGGCGCGCCTGTTTCCGGGTGCTTGGTTAAGGCCGCGTCCTTCATCGACTGCTGCAGCTCAAACTGCGTGGGCTTCTCGCCCTTTTTAGTGGGGATCGTTTCGTAAATGTAGGTTGGCATATTGGTATTAGGATTATGAATGGGGCAGCTGAAGGTCGAGCGCGAAACAAGCTCAAAATACACTGTGCTCTACCCTTGCGCCGCTACGTTCAAATGCTTTTATCGGAGAATTGTTATAATTCGCAGAATCTCATCACGATCCGAAATCCCAACCCCTTAAAGACGAAAGAATCACAAAGACGCATGACCGCATTGAACACTCCTGAACACGTCGCCATTATCATGGATGGTAATGGCCGCTGGGCGAAAAAACACCACCTGCCTAGGATCGAAGGGCACCGCCGCGGTGCCGAAGCCGTCAAACGCACCCTCAAGGCCGCGCAGGAAAACGGCGTCAAGAATCTCACTCTCTACGCCTTCAGCGTGGAAAACTGGAACCGCCCCAAGGACGAGGTCAACGCCCTCATGGATCTACTCGACCGCTTCCTCCGAGACCAACTACCCGAGTTGATCAAGCGTAAGATCCGCCTGCGCGTGATCGGGCGTTACCGCGAACTCCCTGAGCGTATTCAGACACTCCTGCATAAGGCCGAAGAAGCCACCCAGGATTTCGACGAATACACGCTCGGCCTCGCCCTCAACTACGGCTCCCGCACCGAAGTCGTCGATGCAGTCAAAGCCATCGCCCAAGCCGCGCAGGCTGGCGTCATCGACCTCAACGAACTCGACTACGACGCTTTCCGCCCCTACCTCTACACGCGCAACATGCCCGACCCCGACCTCGTCATCCGAACATCAGGCGAGGCGCGTCTCAGTAATTTCCTTCTGCTCCAATCCGCCTACGCCGAAATCTACCTGAGCAAAGTCTTCTGGCCTGATTTCGACGAAACCGAATTTAAAGCCGCTCTTGCCGAATACGCCTCACGCGAGCGCCGCTACGGCAAAACCGCCGAACAGTTGAAAGCCTAACCAGCCGTCCAAAACCTTACGGTTTCGGCTACAACTCTACCTACCAATAAACCACTTATTTATGAAGCAACGCATACTCAGCTTCGCCGTACTTTGGTCAATCCTCGCCATCTCGCTCTGGCTCTTTGGAGTCCATGCTGGCGTCTTCCTCATTGCGATCCTCGCCTTCCTGACGCAGATGGAGCTCTACCAGCTCTTCGAGAAGATGGGGCTCAAACCAATGAAAAACATCGGCCTCGCCGCGGGTGCCATCATCACCGTCGGCGCGTATTACATCGGCGGGATCGATTCGGGTAACGACCTCTTTGCGCTCAGCTTCGTGGCGCTGACACTGATCATCATCCGCCTCGACCTACAAGCCGGTCGCTTGCGCAGCTTCATGCCGACGCTTTTTGGCCTACTCTATGTGCCCTACATGCTGCACTTTCTGATCAAAATTGTAAAGTTGGCCGAAGCGAATGACGAGAGCGCCGCAACTGGTATGTTTCTCGCTGTCTGGGTGGTGGCCGTGGCCAAGTGCGCGGACGTCGGCGGCCTGCTCGTCGGCATGAAACTCGGCAAAACGCCCCTGTCAGTCATCAGCCCTAAAAAAACCTACGAAGGCGCGGCGGGCGGCATCGTCTTTTCCATGCTGATCGGAGTCATTCTCGCTGGCGTCTTCCACACGCTCGCTCCTGCAGGCTTTAGCTGGTGGCTCTGCGCACTCATCGCGATCCCCATCGGCATCGCTTCCATCGCCTCCGACCTGGTCGAGTCCGCCTTCAAACGCCAAGCCGACGTGAAAGACTCCGGTAAAATCATCCCTGGCATCGGCGGCATCTTCGATCTCACCGACAGCCTCATCCTGACCGCACCACTCGGGTACTTATTTTTCAAATACACTTTATTTTAAATGGTATTCCTTCCTTGGAGGGAAACGCTCCGTCGTTGCCGAGCACATGCTAGCGGCAATGACGGAGCATTGCCCTCCAAATTTCCGCTGATTACATGAGCTCGAATTTCATAGCGCCACCCAAGAAAGTCGTCCTGCTAGGTGCCACTGGCTCGATCGGCAGCAGCACCTTGCGTGTGCTGCGCGAGCACCCGGACCGCCTGCAGCTAGTCGGCGTGGCCTCGCAAAGCCGCCATGCTGAACTCGCCGAAATCTGCCGCGAGTTTAACGTCCCTCATGCCGTCCTTAGCGACGAAAAAGCCTACCTCCGCGCCCAGCAGGCCGGAAACTTTCCCGCCGCCACGAAACTCAGCGCTGGCACAGAAGCGCTCGAAGAACTCGCCACACTGGCCGAGGCCGACATCGTGCTGGTCGCCGTGGTCGGCGCAGCTGGCCTGCGTCCCGCCCTGGCCGCCATCGAAGCGGGCAAGGACATCGCACTCGCCAATAAAGAGCTACTCGTGCTGGGTGGTGCCCACGTGATCGCGGCCGCCCAGCGCAAAGGCGTGCGCCTACTCCCCACCGACAGCGAGCACAACGCTATCTTTCAATGCCTGCAAGGCCACCCCGCTGAACAACTCGATAAACTCATCCTGACCGCATCGGGTGGGCAATTCCGCGACACCCCCGTGAGTGAATTGGGCAAGGTCACCCCCGAGATGGCCATTCAGCACCCCAACTGGTCGATGGGGCCGAAGATCACCGTCGATTCCGCCACCATGGCGAACAAAGGTCTCGAACTCATCGAGGCCCATTGGCTATTCGGATTGGAACCCGACCGACTGGAAGTGGTCATTCACCCGCAGAGCGTGGTACACTCCTTCGTGCAATTTATCGACGGATCCATCCTGGCACAGCTCAGCCCGCCCGACATGACCTTCGCCATCCAGCACTGTCTCCTCTATCCCAACCGCGCGCACGGCGTGGCGCCCACCACAGATTTTCGCAAAACTTTCTCACTCGACTTCACCCCGCCCGACTTCAGAAAATATCCCTGCCTGCAACTCGCCTACGCCGCTCTCCGCTCTGGCGGTGCCGCGCCCGCCATTTTCAACGCGGCCAACGAAGTCGCAGTCGAGCGCTTCCTAGCCAAAGAGATCGGCTACCTTGAAATTCCCCAGCTTATCGAACATAGTCTAGCCCGCATCGAGTCGCCCAGCCAACCCAGCCTCGATCAGCTCTTTCAAATTGACACCGAAACCCGAGCACTTGCTCAGGCCTATCGTTTCCATTAAAACACTCAATCACTTTCACTTTCACTCCGTGCGAAGCACGGCTCCATCGCTAGACGCCACGCAGACGCCGGCAGCTAAAGCAGCCGATCCCAGTTATTTTTCAAACAATGTTTTCTACCTTCCTTTACATCGCTCTTGCGCTCTTCGCGCTTGGTTTCTCGATTTTCATCCACGAGCTCGGCCACTTCGTCGCGGCCAAGAAGCGCGGGCTCGTCGCGGACCGCTTTTCCATCGGGTTCGGCCCACGCCTGTTCGGCTGGCACCGTAACGGCACCGACTTCCGGGTCTCGCTGCTGCCACTCGGCGGCTACGTATCGCTGCCCCAGCTGGCAGACATGGGGCGCATCGAAGGCGGCGAAGCCGACGAAGCCGACCGCCTACCCCCCATTTCCTATGCCGACAAAATGATCGTCGCCGTGATGGGCGCAGTCTTTAACCTAATTTTCGCACTGGTGCTCTCGCTGGTGCTCTGGGGCGTGGGGCGTGAGATTGTCAAATCCACCAGTGTGGGCATCGTGGCCGAAGAAATCCGCAACGCCGACGGTGAGATTGTGCCAGGACCTGCCTTCATCGCCGGCGTCCGCGAAGGCGACACCATTTACAGCATCGACGGCAAAGTTGTCCCAGACTGGTGGTATTTCCAAAACGCGATCGCTACCGGAGTGGGCAAAGAAGACGGCGAAGACGGTCGCCGCCAAGTCGAGGTCGGCATTCTCCGTGACGGCAAAGCAATGGAGTTTACGGTTTATCCCGAACTCGTTTCCAGCGAGCGCATGCGCTACATCGGCATTGAACCAGAGACCGACGAGACCTCGGCTCCCATTGTCATGCGTCTCGAGCCAGGTATGCCAGCGATTGATGCTGGGCTGCAACCACTCGACCGCCTGATCAAACTGGACGGCGAAGAAATCATTTCTGGTGCCTTCCTCAGCACTTATCTAACTAACAACGGCGACCGCAGCATCGACGTCACCGTCGAGCGCAACGGCGAAGAAATCACCCTGCCCATCAAACCGCGTATCAAAGAAGGCGAAAACAGCCCGCGCTTCGGCTTCGCCTACGACTTCCAGTACAAGACCGAGATTGTCCACTACAATCCCGTCGAACAGCTCTATCGATTCGCCGAGACGATGAAGATGACGCTCTTTGCTTTGATTCACAAAAACTCCGACGTGCACGTGAAAAACATGAGCGGTCCCGTGGGCATCGTCCACGGCCTGACCCGCATGGCGCAGATGGGCTTCATCGACCTGCTGTGGATGCTCGCTCTGATTAATGTCAATCTGGCGATCTTTAATCTGCTGCCCATCCCCGTGCTCGACGGCGGGCACATGTTCTTCGCCACGATTTCAAAACTAATCGGGCGCCCGCTGCCACAGAAACTGATGGAAAACCTGCAAGGCGCGTTTATGATTTTACTCTTAGGCTTTGTCCTCTACGTCAGCTTCTTCGACGTCGGCCGCGTCGGCCGCGACATGGGGCTGATCAAAGATGAGCCAGCGGAGCAAGAAGCAGCGGGGGCACCGCAAGAGGAGGCTGCAGAAGCACTCGACCAAAAAATCCTGAACAGAGAGCTGCCGTAGCCGTAGTGGCGACTTCAGTCGCCATCCCCCGGAACCTAAGAAGATAACGCATATGGCGGCTGAAGCCGCCACTACGTCCTTAAAACATCTGATCTTGCGCGTCCTTATGTCGCACTTGCGTGAGGCTGCCTTTGAACTTCTCCGCGAGGACTTTCAAAATATCCGGACTTAATTTGGCTACGGCTTCTTCGACCGTGAGTAAGGGCTTGCCATTGCCCAAAGCGGGCGAGGATGGTTCGCCCAGCATCATGGAGTCGAGCGCATGATCAACGGCTTCGAGTTCTTCGTCGGTGATTTCACCGTCCAAAGCAGCCGTCAAAAGATCGGACGGATTCTCCGCGCTGGCACTGGGCACAGACGCCGAATCTTCACTGTCGATGGTCGAATCGACAGCGGGTGCCGCCGCGCCGCCCTCAGCTTTCGGGATGACTAGGGCTTTTTTTTTTCGCCCGCATCACTCGCGCCACTCGCGCCGCCCAAGGCAACAGAGGCCGCCGCCACTTGTTTAATCAAACTATCGATCGCACGGGAGCGCGACTCTTCGGCTGCTTTGAGCAGCACAACTTCAAAGTTTACCTTTTCAGAAAGCCCTCTTTGCACGGAAGCTTCGCCGCGATGCAGGGCGTCGAGCATGCGCATGATCGACTCGGTGCTCATTTCACAGCCGAGCTGCTTGGTGCTGCCAGCATTTTGAATGGCGTCGAGCAGTCCCTCGCGCGCGTGCGCTTCGAGGTCAATTAAGATGCGGTAAAGGTCGCGCCCTTCGGCTGCAAATTCATCGACCGCGGCGATGATGGCGGCGTAATCAAGCGCGGCGAGTGCTTGCGCCAGCTTGGCGATCCGCTCCGCAGAGACGAGGCCATAGACATCGAGCACATCGCTCTCCTTGATGTCGCTGCCACAAAAAGAGATCATCTGATCGAGGATCGATTGCGCATCGCGCATGCCGCCATTGGCGAGGCGAGCAATGGAAGCCAGCGCGGCTGGCTCGACCTTGATATCTTCCGTTTCGCAAATCTCAGTCAGCTTATCCACGATGACCGCGTCCGAAATCGGGCGAAACTCGAAACGTTGGCAGCGGGAGACGATGGTGGGCAGCACCTTGTGCGCCTCGGTCGTGGCGAAAAAGAATTTAACGTGCTCGGGTGGCTCTTCGAGAATCTTGAGCAGCGCGTTAAACGCAGCTGTCGAGAGCATGTGCACCTCGTCGATAATGTAGATTTTGTAGGTGCATTGCGCGGGTGCGAACTGGCACTCTTCGCGCAGGCTGCGGACTTGCTCGACGCTATTATTGGAGGCACCGTCGATCTCGATCACATCCATGCAGGAGCCGTTCATGATGGCCTGACTGGTTTCGGACTCATTGTCGGGCGTCACACTGGGGCCGCCTTCGGCGTTGAGCGCCTTAGCAAAGAGGCGGGCGGTGCTGGTCTTGCCCGTGCCGCGAGGCCCGACAAAGAGGTAGGCGTGGGCGATCCGCTTAGAGTCGATGGCGTTGCTGAGCGTGCGCACAATATGGTCTTGCCCCACCAATTCACTGAACTGCTTAGGGCGCCAGCGGCGCGCGATCACTTGATAACCTTTTTCCATCTTGATTGCCTCCAAGAAGCTCCCAACCGAAGCGTCTGGCAAGGGGCTTTTTTAGAAAGTTGCGAGTTATGCCGTAGCATAGGCATCTTGCCTGTGTCATTGCCACAGGGACACAGGCAGGATGCCTGTGCTACAAAAATCAACCCAGAAGGTATTCTGGGTTCAGCTTCTTCAGATCCTCTTTTACAAAGAGGCCATCCTTGCGGATGAGTTCGCCGTCGAACCAGATCTCGCCGCCGCCGTATTCGGGGCGCTGAATTTGAACCATGTCCCAGTGTACTTGCGAGCGGTTGCCGTTATCGGCCTCCTCGTAAGCTTGGCCGGGTGTAAAGTGGAAGGAGCCGGCGATCTTCTCGTCGAAGAGAATGTCGCGCATGGGCTCGAGTATGTGCGGGTTAAAGCCGATGGCGAATTCGCCGATATAGCGGGCTCCCGCATCGGAATCGAGAATCTCGTTGAGGCGCTTGGCGTTGGTGCCGTCGGCGTGGACGACTTTGCCCTTTTCAAACTTGAGGTGGATATGATCGAAGGAAGTGCCTTGATAAACCGTCGGCGCGTTGTAGGTGATCTCGCCTTCGACGGAGTCTTTGACCGGACAGGAGAAGACCTCGCCGTCGGGAATATTATGGGTGCCGCCGCAAGCCACGGCGTTGATGCCTTTGATCGAGAAGCGCAAATCGGTATTGGGGCCCTTTAACTCGACGCGGTCGGTGGCCGTCATGAGCGCTTCCAGCGCGGCCATGCCTGCGGTCATACGGCTGTAGTCCTGCGTGCAGACTCGGAAGAAGAAGTCCTCAAAGCTCTCGGTGCTCATCATGGCCTGCTGCGCCATGGCGGGGGTCGGCCAGCGGAGAATGACCCACTTGGTTTTATTTACTCGGTAATCGAGCACGGCCTTCATTGCCTTCATCACACGACTCACCTTAGCCGGATCGACGTCCGACATTTCAAAAATATTATCCGAACCACGCACTGCAATGTAAGCGTCCATCTTCTGCATACGGGTCAACTCCCAAGAAGCTTGCGTCTCGTATTGCTCGGCATCGAGACCGTTGATTAACTCGCGGCTGACCCGTGCCCGCTGAAGATTGACAAAGGGGATGGCACCCCGCTCACGCGCCGCACGGACGAGTGCGATCACCATGGCTTCGGGGATGTCGAAGGCGTCAATCAGCACGCGCTCACCTTTTTGTAGGTTGGTAGAGAAGCCGGTTAAGACGCCAGCTAGTTTCGAAAAGTTTGGTTCCATTCGCGTAATGCGAACGATTTACCGAGAAACGTCAAAGCCGCAAAATAAAAAATGCGGCCCCCCCGACTGTAGAAACGCCATCTTGGGCGGTGTCACAAAAATGCACCTTTGCAGGAATGTAGGATAGGCGCCCTCGCCTGTCTCACCCGTTGGGTTAAAGTGGACAGACAAGAGTGTCTATCTTCACGGCTGCGGCTGCTTGCTACCCGTTGAGACGTCATCAACACGACGCATTTTTTTTAACCGCTTGGCCTTGAGTTGGCCACAACCGGCGGCGACATCGATGCCGCGCCTTTGGCGGACAGTGCTAGGCAGACCGGAGTCTTGAATGATGCGCTGAAACTCACGCACGTTGGCCTCGTCAGGCGCTTGTCCTTCGTAACCTTCAGTCGCGTTGAGTGGAATCAAATTTACATGCGCGTCCATTCCTTTGAGCAAGTCGGCCAAGCGATGTGCGTGATCGGCGCTATCGTTGACGCCGCCGATAAGGGTCCACGCAAAGAAGACCCGCGCGCGCTTGATCGCTGTGTATTCACGGCAAGCTTCAATCAGGTCTGCCAGTGGCCACTTCTTATTCACAGGAATCAGTTTTCCGCGCTCTTCATCGCTGGCACCATGCAGGCTGACTGCCAGCGAGTAGCGCTTGGGCTGCCTAGCCAACCCGAGGATTCCGGGAATGTGCCCGACCGTGCTAATCGCCACACGCGCGGGCCCAATGTTGAGGCCGCGATTATCAGTTAAAATATCCAGTGCTTCCATCAGCGGCTCGAAATTGTGCAGCGGCTCCCCCATCCCCATCATGACGATATTGCGCAAACGCTCGCCGTGGCTCTCGCGCAAGCTGCGCTCGACATGGTGCGCCTGCGCCACGATCTCGCCCGCCGTGAGATGCCGCGAAAAGCCCATCTGCCCGGTCGCACAAAAGACACAGCCCATCGCACAGCCGACTTGGCTACTCAAGCAAGCAGTGAAACGCCCAGGAAAGCCCATGCGGACCGCCTCGACTTCCGCTCCGTCACCGAGGCGCAATAAATACTTTTCGGTGAAGCCATCGCTACTGGGCGTAGAATCGGTCTGTTCAGTGGGACACAGTCTGGGGGCTTCTGGGGAGGACAACCAGCGAGCGAGCGGCGGCAAAATACCTTCAGCTACAGTTAGATCACCGCGCACAAGCCGACGCTGCACCGCACTGAAGAGCGGCTTGGCATGCACAGGGTTCACCCCGGCATCTATCAGCACATGCTCCAGTGCGCCATAGCTGTAGCCTTCCAACGAATCAATCATAGCCGGAAACCTGTGCGTCAGATTCGCGAAACGTCAACTGTTACCCGCAGGTTGGAATTGACCGGCGAATTGCTCAGGTAGGAGCCGGAAACTGGCGGCACGGCTTCTGGATGCCGGTGAACAGCCGTCGCAATGTGCTCAGTACCGGCGACCATGCCGCTGGTATTATCAAACCCAATCCACCCCGCGCCGGGCAAATAAACCTCCGACCATGCGTGGGTGGAACCATGCTGCGTGGATCCAGGATTGTGTAAATATCCACTGACAAAACGCGCGGCCAAACCGAGGTAGCGACAAGCTTCTATAAAGAACGCGGCAAAGTCGCGACAACTACCCGTGCGCAGGCGAAGCGTTTCTACAGGATTCTGCACGCCCGGTTCTTCACGCATACCGTAGTCGAAGTCGGCCACGATCGCTTTATTCATTCGATCGAGAAGCAAAAAGGTCTCGATCGATTGCCCCGGCAGCCAGAAACGTGCGACCCACTGCTTCAACTCGCTGGTGTGGTTCGGCCAATTGTGCGTGCAATAGGGCAACAGATCCAAGCGATCTTCCGGCTCAAAGGGAAATGGGAAGGTCACCGCGCGTTTATCCACGACGAAATCAAGCGGCCGTTCCGCGTAGTGCTCGATAACGATTTCGCTCTCAATGCGCAAAGTTTTCGAGGGTTCCTTGAGATAAAGGAGTCCGGTCGAATTACCATAAATATCCCGATACCACTTCGTTTCATAGGCAGGGCTCACATCTAGGCGCGACGAATGGATCCGAATATCGTGCCCCTCGCGCGGGCGCAACAGCAAGCGGTGCTCCGTCAGTTTCACTGGCATCGAAAACGAGTATTCAGTGATATGGTGAATGCGGATTTTTTTCATAGGTTACGGGCGTGATTACATGTAGGGTGGTCTGGAGAAGGCAAGCAGTGCTTTTAGGCGGGTCACCAAGGCACTCGACTGCTTAGTAGAAGCGGATCTAATGTCCTCAACGGACTTAAATTAGGCCTTTCAAATCAGTGTCTTGCCTGCTATATTCTCCCCCCTCTACTGCATACGTGCAGACATATCATAAATAATAACACTCATCATCATGAAACTAAAATCACTCACAACACTCGCTCTTACTGGCCTTCTCTTCGCTGGCGCTCTTCTCACAACTGGCTGCGAAAAGAGCCCTGAAGACAAAGCTGCCGACGCAATCGGAGAAGCTAAGGACGCGATCAAAGACGCTACCAACTAAGCAACGAGCTTATCGTTTTACACGAAACGCGTTCTCCTTTCAGTTGAAGGGGGAGCGCGTTTTTTTTGTGAACTGGGATCGGCTGCTTTAGCTGCCGCGTGTGATCTGGCGATAGCACAGAAAGCTAGCAAACTGTCGGCAGCTAAAGCAGCCGGTCCTTGGCTTCCCTACAAACTCTCCAAGATGCGCTGAGTCTCGTCACGCTTTTCGGTCGTTTCCGCAAGTTGCTTGCGAGCACCTTCGACGACTTTCTCGGGTGCGCTTTCGACAAACTTCGGATTCTTCAATTTGTTTTCACCTACGGCGACAAGCTTGTTCAACTTATCCAGCTCTTTGGTAAGGCGTGATTTCTCGGCTTCGATGTCGATACTGCTACTCAAGTCCAGATAGAGCGAACCCAGCGGCGTTACGACAGCGGGCAAGCCATCAGAAGTCTTATCACCGATGGCTTCCAAGCTACCAAGTCCAGCGAGCGTTTGTATCAGGCTGGCATTCTCAGCAACCACCGTGGCTGCGATGCCTTCGGCTCCGTAGAAGACGGCGACGTCGCGCTTGTTGGCTAAATTGTATTGCGCCTTGAGCGCACGGGCTTGCGAGATCAACTCCTGCAAGTTTGTGACCCGTTCGATCGAATCGAAATTAACGGGGACGCGCTCTTCCAGAGTCATTGCGGTGGTCAGCGTGGTGTTCTGTATGTAGGGGATCACTTCGTCATAGCCCAAGCCCTTCCAGAGTTCTTCCGTGATGTGCGGGATGATCGGATTGGCGAGTTGCAATACTTGTCGAATAACTAGGTCTTGAATAGCTAGGCAATTATCGCGCAGTTCTTCGCTGCCCTTGAGCTTGCCCTTAGAAGCTTCGACATACCAGTCGCAGAAGTCGCCCCAGAAGAAGGCGTAGATCTGGTGCGTGAGCGGCGATATTTCGTAATTGGCGAAGCACTTTTCCATATCGGCCGTGACCTGCTGGAGGCGCCCCAGAATCCAGTGATCGTAGTCATCGAACAGGTCTGGATGGATGCGACTGATGACCGCCTCGAAGCTGGAGTTATCAGCCATCGGCCCCGACATTTGGCGAAAGCGGACGGCGTTCCACAGCTTGTTGCAGAAGTTACGGCCGATCTGGACGCGCTCCTCGGAGAAGAGAATATCGGAACCAGAAGGTGCGATGTTGCAGATACCGAAGCGGAGACCGTCGGCCCCATACTTGGCGATCAGGTCAAGCGGGTCGGGCGAGTTGCCGAGCGACTTCGACATCTTGCGCCCCTTCTCATCGCGGATGAGACCGTGAATGAAAATATTTTTGAACGGAATACGTTTGGCGATCTCTTCGTCGGACAAGTCATTGGCATCGTCGCCATAGAGTTCGAGGCCGGCCATAATCATACGGGCGACCCAGAAGAAAATGATGTCGAACCCGGTGACCAGAGTCGAAGTTGGATACCAAAAATCGAGTTCCTTCTGCTGTTCGGCAGTCGGCTCGGGCCAGCCGAGGTTAGCCATCGGCCAGAGATAGGAAGATGCCCAAGTGTCGAGCACGTCTTCTTCTTGCTCCCAGTTTTCGGGATCAGCGGGACCTTCGACTGAAACGTGCACGTGATCAGGATTCTCAAAATCAAGGTCGATGCGTTCCATCCCCTTCTTATACCAGACGGGGATACGATGCCCCCACCAGAGCTGACGGCTGATGCACCAGTCTTGAATGCCGTTGAGCCAGTGCAGGTAAGTCTTCTTCCAACGATCCGGGTGAAATTTAATCGTGCCGTTTTCGACGGCGCGCTTGGCCTCCTCGACCTTCGGGTATTTCAGGAACCACTGTTCGGAGAGGCGCGGCTCGATCGGCACATCACCGCGCTCGGAAAAGCCTACGGTGTTTTCGTAAGGCTCGCGCTCGATCAGCAGCCCCATGTCTTCGAGCTTTTGCGCGGCAACTTTACGAGCTTTGAAACGATCCATGCCGTCGAACTCTTCACCGGCAAGGGCGTTAAGCTTACCTTCGGCACCGATCACTTCGATGACCTCGAGCTTGTGACGTTGCCCGATCTCAAAGTCATTTTTGTCGTGCGCGGGCGTGACTTTCAGGCAGCCAGTGCCGAACTCGCGATCAACATACTCGTCGCCGATAATGGGAATTTCAGCCCTCGGGAATGGACGCCAGACCGTTTTACCGATCAAATGCTTATAGCGAGTGTCCTCTGGGTGAACCGCCACAGCGGTATCGCCCATCAGTGTCTCGGGACGGGTGGTGGAAATTTCGAGGTGCGTGCGCTCGCCGTCCGCTTCGACCAACTCGTAGCGCATTTTGAAGAAAAAGCCATTCTGCGGCTTCATATTGACCTCTTCATCGGAGATCGCGGTGTGAGTGGCGGGGCACCAGTTGACCATACGCTTGCCGCGATAGATGTAGCCGCGCTTGTAGAACTTAACGAAGGCATCGAGGACGGCCTTGGTGTAGTCTTCATCGAGCGTAAAACTGGTGCGATCCCAATCGCAGGACGCACCGAGCTTTTGCAACTGATTGAGAATCACCCCACCCGACTCTTCCCTGAAGTCCCAAACTTTTTTCAGGAAGGCTTCACGTCCTAGATCGTATTTCGTCTGCCCCGTCGCTTCCCGGACTTGCTTCTCAACCTTAGTTTGAGTCGCGATGCCCGCATGGTCGGTGCCTGGTTGCCAGAGCACAGCCTTACCTTCGAGGCGAGCGCGGCGGACGAAGATATCCTGCAAGGTGTTGTCCAAGACGTGCCCCATGTGAAGCATCCCCGTGACATTGGGCGGGGGGATCATGATCGCATAGGGCTCGCGCTCGCCAACATCGTAGGCCACGGCTTTGAAGCACCCGGCTTCGAGCCAGTTGGCATACCAGCGTTGTTCGACTTCTTTAGGTTCGTAGGCTTTTGAGATCTCAGACATAGCGGAAAATTAGAAAAGTGCTGAAAGTGCCGCGGTGTCAGCGGCTTTCAAGCAAGAAAGTGGGAGCAAGGTCACGCGATTGTCATTGCTAAAAATCCGCATTAGTCAGATCTTGCTAAATGTTATTTATTATTAGGGGGTGCCGTTGAACATCCCGCAAGATCCACTGAGGATCGCTTTCTTGGGGGATTTCGTGCCACGCATGTGTGGTATCGCCACGTTTACCCACGACTTACACCAAGCCATCGCCAAATCTGCGCCTAAGGCTGATTGCTATGTGACGGCCGTCACAGATCAGGCGGGCTCCTACGATTACCCGCCTGCAGTGCGGCTTGAGTTTCAAGAGAAAGACCTCAGGGCCTATCGCCGAACGGCGGATTTCCTCAATTTCCAGAATGCAGATGTGCTCTGCGTTCAGCACGAGTTTGGGATTTATGGGGGGCCAGCAGGCGGCTACTTGCTCTCACTCTTAAAGGAGGTGCGCATGCCAATCGTGATGACGCTCCATACGGTGCTAGAAAACCCCACCAAAGATCAGAAAAAAGTCATGGTGGAACTGGCGCGATTAAGTGACCGGCTCATCGTCATGGGGCGAAAGGGTGTTGAGATATTACATGAGGTCTATGGCGTGCCGGTATCCAAAGTGGACGTCATCCCACATGGGATTCCCGACCTCGCCTTTGGTGAGTCTGCACTCTATAAAGAGCAATTCGGGGTCAGCGGTCGACAAGTGCTGCTCACTTTCGGACTCATCGGCCCCGGCAAGGGAATCGAGCATGCGATCAAATCACTACCCAAGATCATCGAGCGCCACCCCGATGTTGTCTATCTGGTCATCGGGGCGACCCACCCGAACCTTTTGGCTCAAAATGGCGAAGGCTACCGACTCAGCTTGACCCGTCTGGCCGAAGAATACGGCGTCGAAAAACATGTCATTTTTCACAACCGCTTTGTTTCCATCGACGACCTAAAGGAATTTATCGGAGCGACTGATATCTACCTCACCCCATATCTAAACAAAGGGCAAATTACTTCTGGCACCTTGGCTTATGCCTTCGGTGCGGGCAAGGTGGTCGTTTCGACCCCCTACTGGCACGCCGAAGAACTGCTGGCTGACGGGCGCGGCGCTCTCGTGCCTTTCCGCGATTCCGATGCCATAGCAGAAGCTGTGTGTGGTCTCCTCGATCAACCCGAGCGGATGCAGAAGATACAGCGCGACGCGTATGCACTGGGTCGGCAGATGACGTGGCCGGCTGTCGCGGGTCAATATCTGGAATCGTTCGGCCATGCGCTCGCCGACCGACGGGGCTCCCCTCGTACCGCGTTCGCGGATTGGAACCTGAAGAATCGACCACAGGCGCACCCCCCGCGTCGACTGGAGCATATCGTGCGTATGACTGACGCCACAGGCATCTTTCAACACGCCATCTATAATGTGCCCAATTTCCACGAAGGCTACTGCGTCGATGACAACGCTAGAGCCTTTATCCTTTGCATACTACTCGCCGAACAAGAACACACACCAGTTGGAGTCGACCAAGGACGACTCCTTTCGGTCTATATGGCATTTTTAGCAGCGGCGCTTGATTATGAGAGCGGGCGTTTTCGTAACTTCATGAGCCATGGCCGCCAATGGCTGGAGCGGGCGGGCAGCGAAGACAGTCATGGACGCAGTCTATGGGCCACGGGGCTGGGTGCCGTGCGGGCGCCAGACGCGGGCTTTCGCAAACTCTCGACACAGTTGTTCCAGATCGGGTTACCTATTGTCGAATCGTTTACCTCACCGCGATCATGGGCGTTTGCCCTGCTGGGCATCGACGAGTTTCTAAATGCCTACGGCGATCACGAGCTGGCAAACGCCATCGCCCATCGCCTGACCCAACGACTGATCGATCTATGGAACGCTCATCACGATGAATACTGGCTCTGGTTTGAGAACAGCGTCACCTATGAGAATGCTCGGCTCTGCCAGGCTCTGATCCTTAGCGGCCAACGGTATGAAGACGCACAAGCCCTTGAGATTGGATTAAAATCCCTACGTTGGTTAGTCTCGATTCAGACCACGCAACGCGGCTGCTTCCGCCCGATCGGCAATAACGGATTCTACCAGAAAGACGGCAGCCGGGCAGATTTCGATCAGCAACCGGTCGAAGCACAAGCCGTGATCGCTGCCTGTAAAGAAGCTTACCGCGCGACGCAGAACCCCCTCTGGTTGGTCGAATGCAAGCGCGCATTTGAGTGGTTCCTTGGGCGAAATGACCTCAGTTTGCCACTCTATGATTTTGCGAACGGCGCATGTAGCGATGGCCTCCATGCAGATAGAGTCAGTGAGAATCAAGGCTCGGAGTCCACCCTAGCCTTCCACCTCTCCCTGTCTGATATGAATTCAAGCGAATTAGATACTAGCACACGTCCCTCCGCGCATTAACCACCCTCTTGCTCAAATGAAACCAATTTCAATACATCGTCACCCGATCAAGCTCCTCCCGATCAATGAACGAGTCATCTTACGCGCCTTCATCCCTGGAACGACCGAAGGGATCAAAGCCATCCTTCATCGCGTGCTCATGCTCCGCGAGGATGAAGTCGCGCACCAGCTCAAAATTCTACTCAGGGATTTTGGTGAACGACACTATGACATCGAAGAGTTGCTCCTAGCCAACTACAGAAAAGTCAAAAACCGTATCAGCAACGAGGATACTCTCAGTCGAAATCAGCAGCTACTCATCGGCGCCTACTTCTCGGGCGAGTATTCACTCGAATCGGCTGCCCTCTTCAATCCATCCATCGTCCCGCACCCAGATCAGACGGGGGCGCCCAAAGGCGGCCTTCGCTTCATAATGAGCCTTCGAGCGACCGGAGAAGGGCACATTTCCTCCATTGAATTTCGTGCGGGCACCCTTTTAAAATCAGGCGAAATAAAAATGGATGACGTTTCCAAATACGTCACCCAGCCGGAAGTAATTCACGACCCGGCCTACCACAAGCCGAGTTTCCTGCTCAAGCTGGGAGAAATGGGACTCCAGGGGAAATATATTCTCGAAGCCCTTCGCCCACTCGCCGACACCTTCACCTTAGGCGAATTGGAGCGAAGCCTTAAAGGGATGCGACTCGAACCGCACGAGCAGACGCAGCATTTTGAGCGTTCATTACAGTCCATTCGCTGGCTGGCCGACTCCAACTATGACATCCGCTTTGACAAAAAACTAACGATCAGCGAACGGATCATCTTCCCCGTATCACTCAACGAAGCCAAAGGGATCGAAGATGCACGCTTTGTCCGCTTTGTCGAAGACGATGGTTCATCAATCTATTACGCGACCTATACGGCCTACAACGGGCATAATATTTTGCCTCAGATGATACAAACTGAAGATTTCCTTCACTTTCGTATCCTCACGCTCAACGGCGATGGTGTTCAAAACAAAGGAATGGCACTCTTTCCCCGTCGGATCGGCGGACGCTATGCCATGCTCTCTCGGCAAGATGACGAAAACCTACTCATCATGTTCTCAGAGAGTCAGCACCACTGGAGCAACCCCGAGATTATCCTAAGACCCGAGCAGCCATGGGAGTCGGTAAAAATCGGCAATTGTGGCTCGCCGATCGAAACTGCAGCCGGCTGGCTAGTCATCACCCACGGCGTGGGCCCGATGCGTCAATACGCCATTGGTGCAGCATTGCTAGATCTCAATGACCCGACCCGCGTGATCGGACGCTTGAAAGAGCCACTCATCTGCGCATCCCCCGAAGAGCGCGAGGGCTACGTGCCGAACGTCGTCTATAGCTGTGGCTCGATGCGACACGGCGACACCCTGATTCTCCCCTATGCAATCAGTGACCGCACCACGGTCATCGCGACCCTACCACTGGCGACACTGCTACAGGCACTGCTAAGCGAGCAGTGATCTACATCTCTTCAAATCCGATTCGAGGACACTCCTCGGATCGCCAAATAAAATAAACTAATCAGGACTAAATATTATGGGCGACAAATCACCAAAATCGAAACAGAAAAACCAGAACCAAAAGCAGGGTAAATCCAACGCCGCCTCGAAAGAGAAGCAGCGCGTAATCGACAGCAAAAAAAACGCTGTTGTGACGCCGAAAAAGAAATAGCCGATAGCACCTATAGCGTTTCTCAAAAGTCTTCACGTGGGAGAAGCGGCTAAAATCAGAGAGGAACAAACGCGCATAAGTGAGTTATTCTAAATTCTACGTTTGACCTGAATGGCACTAACTTGGCTTTGGCGACTTTTTTGGCTTTGCGTTTTCCTTTGTTTTTTCTAGATTTTGGGACGACAGAAATTGACCTGTGTTTGGTTAATCTGGGGAATGGTTTTGGGCGTTTTTTGACGGCTCTAGGTTCGCTCCGATTTCCTCGTAACGGAACTTTCTCGCTAGCGATGACTAAAAGCATTTCGTCGATCACTCGTTTACGGTTTCTGGGAGGAGTTGCCGATGGGGTCAGTCCAAGAATTCATAATTCTTCTTACAATCTGAGCTAGAGTCAAATCGAAATCTCACCCAAAACTCACCCATCGCCTGGAAAAAACAGATGATCGATCAAGCCAATAAATTATGAATTCTTGGACTGGTGCTTTTCTGCATCGTGAATCTCGTCGGTCGAGCGGAGCCCTGAAAGGGTTTAGCTCGGCTCGACCGACGAGTTCACGGTGCGGC
>Ga0209491_10005127_pt1 | contig 19492 bp, 10 predicted proteins | sample BON02_FD_187213 | JGI IMG/M metagenome (GOLD analysis project Ga0209491, IMG submission 187213) | Freshwater microbial communities from Lake Bonney liftoff mats and glacier meltwater in Antarctica - BON-02 (SPAdes) (version 2) | ecosystem: Environmental > Aquatic > Freshwater > Ice > Glacier... | reverse complement strand
GGGCCAATACCGTAATTGACCGTGCGGAAGCGGTCGAAGGTATGGACGCTGGACTGAAGGCTATAAGGGTTGCCGAAGCCAAGGTTTTGCGTTCAATGGCACTCTTCTATGCAGTACAGCAATGGGGAGATATTCCAATGCCATTGACAGAAACCTCTTCTGCGGACAAGGAAGTGACCAAGATAGCTGCAGCTGATGTGTATGCCCAACTCATCACGGATTTAACGGCCGCTGAATCTATTTTACCTAAAGAAGCTTCCGATTATGGACGTGTAACGAAGGGAACCGCTCAATTTGTGTTGTCCCGGGTATATCTGACCCGTGGATGGAATTTTAACAATTCTTTAGGGAGTAGTACTACTGATTTTGATATGGCGCTGAATTTTGCAGACAAAGTAATTGCAGAATATCCGTTGTCTGCAGACTATGCTGATCTTTTTCCACAACGCAATGATAATCCGTTGCTTGAAACCAATAATCCAGGTAGTCAGAATGCTAAAAATGGGGAAATTGTATTTGCCATTCAATTTAATACAAATGATATTACCAATGCCGGTGATGACACCAATGACAATTCGATAGTAGGTAACGATTACCACTCTATCTTCGGTGGAGGAGCGGACGATGTGCCAGGTGCAGTAGCCCGTTCCGGATCCTATAACCGACACTTGAATAAATTCAATACAACCCCGGCAATATACCGTTTGTTTGACCCGGAAATGGATATGCGTTACAACCATAACTTCCTCGGAAAATTATATGCCCTAAAGGATGCCTCTGGGTTTAGTCCTGTAGAGGGTGGTGCCCCAATAGATATAGCAAAGGGAGATGTTGTACTTGAGTTTAGACCTTGGAACAGTCCGGCGTTGACGCCAGCAGAAAGAGGATTGGACGTTGGGGGTACGTTGCCTTATTCCGTCATCAATACCGACGAATATGGTAGAATAGACGCTTCTAAATACCATGACCCTTATAAGTCCCCTATGATGTGGAAATTCTGGGAACCGGGTATTCCTTATGGCGATGGAGGGGGAACGTTCGATTTTGCCTTATTCCGTTCAGCGGAAGCCTATTTGATCGCTGCTGAGGCAATAGTGAAAGGTGCGACTGGTGGCAGTCTTGGAACGGCAGATGTATATTACAATACAATCCTTGATCGAGCCTTAGGTGGCAACGCTGGAGCCGATCCATTACAGGCATCTGCTCCAGAGGATATTACCTCTTTAGCTTCAAAGTCATATAGGGCCACTGGAGCCACTATTGATATCGATATGATTTTGGACGAACGTGCAAGGGAATTGATGGGAGAGTATATGAGATGGTACGATTTGAAGCGTACCGGAAAGCTAATTGAAAGAGCTACAGAATATAACCCTTGGACCGCAGCTAGTGGTAGTTTGGATGCACACCATCTATTGCGTCCAATTCCTCAGCAGGAGATAGATTTGTCCTCAAATAATTTGGGACAGAACCCAGGTTATTAAAACAAAATGTTAGTTTAGTTAGTTTTCAAGTATAGACATGCCCAATATGGGCTTGTCTATACTTATTATGATGGGTTCACTCAAATAAATGACCTTATATTTTATTGTTTAGCTACATTTCTCTCTATAATTATAGCTATACCTATTTAGAAAGCAATAATAGAATAGGTCACTATTTGAACATCAGAAATAAGGAAGCGGTAAGTTTCTATATGTCTTTGCCAAAATTGACATATGTTTAATTCCATCCTTTAACCGATCAACTTTTGATAATTAGTTTTAATAAATTAAACCTATGGAAAGAAGAAATTTTGTAAAATCCAGTGCCTCTGCTTTAGTAGGTATTGCAGGCTTATCTATAATACCTTCAACTGTTCTGGGAAAAACCTTTGGGAATATTGCCCCTAGTGATAAAGTAAATTTGGCCTGTTGCGGAATTGGCAATAGAGGAGGGAGTATTACCAAATCTTTGCACACAACAGGTTTGGCCAATATTGTTGCATTATGTGATGTAGATATGGGTGCTCCCCATACCTTAGAGGTAATGGAAATGTTTCCCGACGTTCCACGTTTTAAGGACTTTAGGGAAATGTTCGATAAAATGGGCGATAAAATTGAAGCGGTGAATGTGGGAACACCAGATTTTTCACATTTTCCGATTACCATGATGGCTATGTCTTTGGGCATTCATGTATACGTAGAAAAACCAATGGCAAGGACTTTCAATGAAGTAGAATTGATGATGGATTGTGCCGAGAGGCATAATGTAGTTACCCAAATGGGGAATCAAGGACATTCTGGGGAGAATTATTTTCAATTCAAAGCATGGAAGGACGCCGGAATCATCAAGGACGTAACGGCTATTACCGCACACATGAACGGTCGTAGACGTTGGCATGGTTTTGATACAAAAATGACGAAATATCCAGCAAAGGAGATCTTACCTAAAACACTAGATTGGGATACTTGGTTGGGTACGGCCTCGGAGCACGATTACAACAAAGATTTTATAAACGGACAATGGCGCTGTTGGTACGATTTTGGTATGGGCGCCCTTGGCGATTGGGGAGCACATATTATGGATACGGCACATCAGTTTCTTGAGCTTGGCCTGCCGTATGAAGTAGATCCGGTTATGCTTGAAGGACATAATCCTTTTTTCTTCCCTATGTCATCTACCCTTGTATTTAAATTTCCGGAAAGGGGCAACATGCCAGCACTGGACATCACTTGGTATGATGGGATGAATAATCAACCACCAATACCAAAAGGGTATGGTGTTTCTACAACAGATTCTAATATTCCACCACCGAGTAACGGAAAATTGGAGCCTACCAAACTAAAGCCCGGAAAAATAATCTACGGAAAGGATTTGACTTTTAAGGGAGGTTCCCACAGCAGTCCATTATCAATTATCCCAGAGAAAAAGGCGAAGGAAATGCAGGGGAGTTTACCTGTTGTTCCCGAAAGCCCTTCAAACCACTTTGAAAACTTTTTGCTTTCATGTAAGGGCGAAGAAAAATGCCGGTCATCATTTGATATTGCGGGGCCATTGAGCCAAGTTTTTACCTTAGGTGTTTTGGCGCAAAGATTAAATTCAAAATTGATTTTTGACCGCGAAACAAAACAGATTACCAATAATCCACTTGCCAACATGATGCTAAGAGGAGGACAACCACGCAGGGGTTGGGAGGAATATTATAAACTCTAAAATTATTATATCAAGTTTCATGTACAACACTCTATTAACGAAATTAATAACTAGTTTTCTTATTCTGGTCGTCTCTACCAGCATCTATGCCCAAGAGTATACGATAACGGACTTCGGGGCCAGGAATGATGGAAAAACATTGGCATCATCCGCAATTCAATCTGCCATTGATGCTGCCCATAAAAAAGGCGGCGGAAAGGTAGTTGTTCCCAAAGGTGTTTTCCTTACGGGCAGTATCATCCTTAAAACAGGAGTTGAACTACACCTAAAGAAGGAAGCCATACTTCTGGGAAGTACGAATCCATATGATTATAAGGGAATAAACCGATGGAAATCACTGGTTTTGGCAGATGGCCAGAATCATATTGCAATTACCGGTGAAGGCACTATTGATGGTCAGGGCCAAGAGCTGGCGTTAAAAGTAGATAGTCTTTTTCATGTCGGGAAACTTGATAGTACCCATTATAACATCCGTAGGAAAAGGCCAAGTGAGGTTATGCGCCCGCAGCTTATTGAAGTAGTGAACAGCGAGCATATTACTATATCTGGGATAACATTGAAGAATGCAGCTTGTTGGGTACAGACGTATGATAAGTGTACAGACCTGATTATCGATAAGATTCGGGTGGATAGCGATGCCTATTGGAACAATGATGGCATAGATATAAGTGACTGTAAAAATGTTCGCATAACTAACTGTTATGTAAACGCGGCCGATGACGGAATTTGTCTTAAATCGCATTCGAAAGGTTTCCTGAATGACAATATTTATATCGCTAATTGTACCATTCGATCCAGTGCCAGTGCTATAAAATTTGGTACTGCATCTGTTGGTGGATTCAGGAATATTAAAATAGAGAACATAACGATTTTTGATACCTTTCGATCCGCTCTAGCCTTTGAGGCCGTTGATGGGGGTACCATAGAAAATGTAACTGTTACCAATGTATCTGCAACCACTACAGGGAATGCACTCTTTATTAAGTTAGGACATAGAAATGTAGACGGTAAAGTAGGTGCCATCAAAAATATAAAGATTAAAAATCTAAACGTTCATATCCCATTTTCCAAACCAGATCTTAAATATAATATTAGAGGTCCGGAATCCCCGTTTTTTCACAACGTTTTTCCTGCATCTATTTCCGGATTGCCTGGACATGATGTGGAAAATATTACATTGGAAAACATCTCCATCTCCTATCCTGGACGTGGAAATAAAGGTTATGCCCACTTACCGGTTTGGCGTCTTAACACAATACCCGAAAAAGCTTCTTCGTATCCGGAATTCTCTATGTTCGGAGAACTTCCCTCCTGGGGACTCTTTGTGAGACACGTAACAGGTTTGGAAATGAAGAATGTGAGGTTAAGTGTTCGAGAACTAGATTTTAGGCCGGCTTATGTCTTTGATGATGTAAAAGGTCTAAATATAGAAGGTGGGAGCATCACCTCGCTATCAGATAATGAGCAATTTATTATTAAGGACGTTAAGGGTTTAAAGGTGAGCGATCTTTCTGTAGATGGTTTTGAATTAGAAAAAGTGATATCCTATGGTACAAATTCTGATGTACTAGGGGTTCAATTTCAAAAGTAACAAGGCCTAATGTTATTGAAAATAAACAGGAGGGTATTCAAATTGGAAATGAATGATGTACCCATTAAGGAATAGAAAATTTTTGTCTTATGAAAATCAAAAATAGCAGCGCTTATTTAGTCATGGGAGTATTGATTATGTTGGGTTGTTCCGAAAACAAGGAACCCATTACCCCCCCCAACATTGTTTATATTTTAGCAGATGACCTAGGGTATGGAGATGTATCCATTTATAACCCTGAGTCTAAAATAAAGACTCCCAATATTGATAAATTGGCCTCAGAGGGAATGCGGTTTACCGATGCACATTCACCTTCTTCGGTTTGTACGCCAACCAGATATGGAATTTTAACTGGAAGATATTGTTGGCGGACCAAATTACCAACTGGAGTGTTACGTGGTTATGGACAAGCCCTTCTAGAAAAAGATAGAACTACCATTGCCTCCTTATTAAAGGAGCATAAATATACAACTGGTGTAATCGGAAAATGGCACCTTGGCCTAGACTGGGTCTTGAAAAAGGAATATAAAGATTCCATAAACAGCGCGTCTGTTCAGAAAAGCGAATTAGGCATTATTACCCAAATGAACGGAGATTGGGTAGATTTCACAAAAAAACCGACAGATGGACCATTGGAGCATGGGTTCGACTATAGTTATATTTTGCCCGCCTCTTTGGATATGGAGCCATATTGCTATTTGGAAAATGATGTTTTAACGGAATTACCTAACAACCATACACCTGGTAACGACCTTGATACCGGGTCTTATGCCACAGAAGCATTTTGGCGGCCTGGGCGTATTACTAAAAGCTTTGATTTCTATGACGTATTGCCCAAGTTCATTGATAAGGCCAAAGAGTTCGTCAAATCGCATTCAAAGAACGAAAAACCATTTTTTTTGTATTTGCCTTTGGCTGCCCCTCATTCACCTTGGGTACCCAAAAAAGATTATGATGGTACTTCTGGAGCAGGTCAATATGGGGATTTTGTGCAAATGGTGGATGCCCAGATAGGAAGTTTTCTGAAAAGTTTGGATGAAAGTAAGGTTTCAGAAAATACAATTGTAATTTTTGCGAGTGATAATGGCCCCTTCTGGAAGCCAGATTTTATAAAACGATTTGATCATAAGGCCGCCGACATTTATCGCGGTATGAAAGCAGACATTTATGAAGGGGGTCACAGGATTCCATTTATAGTGCGTTGGCCAGGGAAGGTTAAAGCGGGATCTGTGAGTGATTTTAAAACCACTCTGACAAATTTGATTGCTACTTCTGCTGATATAGTTGGTATACAGTTGAACGATAGAACCGGGGAGGATAGTCAGAGTATCTATCCCATTTTATTGGATGATGAAAATAAAACTGAAGCAAGGCCAATTGTTCACCATTCCTCCAAAGGCTACTTTGCCCTTAGAAAAGGAAATTGGAAACTAATTGAGAAAAGAGGGTCCGGTGGATTTTCTATTCCTGTTGTGATTGAGCCAAATGTGGGCGAACCAAAAGGGCAGCTGTACAACATAGCAGAGGATCCTTCTGAAACCAATAATTTATATAGTGAAAAACCGAAATTGGTAAAAGAACTATTGACAGAATTGGATAACATTAAAAATCCTTGATCCATAAAAATTATGGGCATTAACCTTTACAGTCTTAATAATTTAAATATAATCTTCTTGAAATTGCATCCAACCAAGGCATATAAGAAATCCGTTATCGTTCTAAGCCTGCTCACAAGCATTCTGTTTATTTTATTATCCTGTAAGTCTGAAACCGATGGGCCGATCAATGAGCGTATTTTAATGGATAACATTACTATTCCCAAGGGATTTGTTATCGAGAAAATATATAGTCCAGTAGACAAACAACAAGGCTCATGGGTAAGTATTACTCAAGATGACCTTGGCAGATTGTACACTTCGGACCAGTTTGGATATCTGTACCAAGTAACGCTCCCCAATGCCTCAAACAAGCAAGATAGCGTGGTGGTGAAAAAACTGGATATAGAGATTGGCCTCGCACAAGGGTTGCTTTGGCATAAAGATGTGCTCTACGCCTTGGTCAATTCTAACATCAAACGTAATCTACATATTCACAGCGGGTTTTATAAAATTACTGATTCCAGTGGAGATGGCAATTTGGACAAGGTAGATACGCTAAGAGTTTTTAAAGGAAGTTTTGGGGAGCATGGCCCTCACAATATTGAATTGTCTCCAGATAAAAAATCGCTTTATGTAGTGCTGGGAAATCGGATAGTAATCCCGGAAGGGTTGGACAGTTATGTGCCGAAAGTCTGGGGCGAAGACAATATATCACCCGTAATAACAGACCCCAGTGGTCATGCCAATGAAGTGATGGCACCTGGCGGATGGGTAGCAAAAATTGATTTAGAAAGTGAAGAATGGACCGTTCATAACGTTGGAATGCGAAATACCTATGATATTGCATTTAATCAGGACGGGGAACTATTCGGTTTTGATTCCGACATGGAATTGGATTTGGGGATGCCTTGGTATAGGCCTATACGCCTTTGTCATTTTACGAGTGGCAGTGAGTTTGGTTGGCGCAGGGGGACTGGGAAATTTCCGGCGGAATATCCCGATAATCTTCCCGGGATAGCCAATTTAGGACAAGGTTCGCCTACTGGCTTGATGAATGGTGAAGGATTAAGGTTTCCAGCTTACTATCAAAATGGGATGTATCTTTTTGACTGGAGTTATGGCACCATGTATTTTGCAAGCCTTACACCAAAAGGGAGTAGCTATTCCGTCGAAATAGAGGAGTTTTTGTCTGGCGTACCCTTGCCATTGACCAATGGAGTAGTGGGCAATGATGGTTCCATGTATTTTCTCACTGGAGGTAGAGAGTTGGAATCTGCATTGTACAAGTTGACTTACACAGGCGAAGAGTCTATCAAAATACTCGACCTTCCTGAAAACATCGAAGGGGCGGCCGAAAGAAATTTACGAAAGGAGTTGGAAGTCCTTCATGTACAAAGGGAAGCTAATAAAATCGATTTTATTTTAGAGAATTTGGATCACCCCGATCGGTTTACAAGATTTGCGTCTCGGATTGCCATGGAAAACCAGGAATACGGGCTTTGGAAGAATGAAATATACAAAAACAAATCCCCTTTAAAAACAATTGCACTTGCTATATCCATTGCTCGGCATGGCACTGATGGGGACAGATTACGGTCACTTGATACATTACTGGAAATTAATTGGATAACGCTGCCCGAGTCACAGCAGGTCGATTTTATCAGAGCGATTGAATTGATATTGACCAGAACGGAAGAAAAATTACCCGAGGCAGTAAAAAACCGGTTGACGGATGTGTTGATTCCCGCTTATCCCAAGAGTACAGCTATCATCAACAAAGAACTATGTAAAACATTAAGCTTTTTACAGATACCCGCAATTATACAGCCTACACTGGAAATGATGGAGCGGGACACTATAATAACAGCGGCACAAAAGGTTAACTATTTATCGGGAGATATTTCTGGGAGAAACGAGCAGTATGGGAGCAAAGTCGAAGAAATGCTTAAAAACATGCCGAATGCCCAACATATAAGCTACGCAAAAAGCCTTAGTACAATGGAAAGGGGTTGGACAAACGAATTAAGGGAAAGATATTTTAATTGGTACAACAGGGCTTTAAAGAAATCCGGAGGCAAATCTTATGCCCAATATATCAGGAAAATTCAAGAAAAAGCCTTGACCTATGTTCCCATAGCTGAGCGACAATATTTTGAAGCTTTGGCTACTGAGGCTGTTCAGGAGTCCAATAATTTAATGCAGGGTATAGTGCAACCCAAAGGTCCTGGACAAAACTGGACCGTTGCAACTATGAAATCTGCGTATGCAAATAATAAGGACAAGGTGAATTATGAAAATGGGCAGAATTTTTTCAAGGCTTCACTTTGTGTTAGTTGTCATAGTGTTAAAGGAGTTGGCGGTAATTCAGGTCCTGAATTGACCCAATTAGGGACACGGTTTACAATTTCTGATATGGCGGAAGCCATCATTGATCCCTCAAGTAGTATTTCTGACCGATATCGCTTTACCGAATATCATTTACCAGAAGGAAGAGTAGTAACCGGTAAACTAATCAAAGAAACGAAAAGTGAATTAAGAATAAGCACCAACGCATTTTCCCCGAGTTTGATAACGATTATTAAAAAGAGAGATATTCTCAAAAAGGAAGAGTCACCCATTTCGGCAATGCCCCCTGGGTTGATCAATCGATTAAACGAGAAAGAGCTCAGCGATCTTCTTGCATTTTTAATCACTGGAGGGGATAAAAATCATAAAATTTACAATGAACAGAATTAGTAACTTTAAATTATTCGGTATGCAAAAAAACATTTTCTGTTTTGCAATATGTCTTTTATTATTTGCCTGCAAGACACCCATGAAAACATCTAAAGAACATATAGAAATAATTTCACTTTTCAACGGGGAAAATTTGGATATGTGGAGGGGAGATTCCCGTATCTGGTCTGTGGAGGATGGTTGTATCGTTGGACGAACAACCGATGAAAATCAGATAGATAAGAACACCTTTTTAATTTATGAGAATCCCTTTTCCGATTTCGAACTTAGTTTTAAATACAAAATCATTGGAGGTAATAGCGGTGTACAGTACCGGGCGAAAGTCATTGATGAAGATATGTTCGTAGTTGGAGGCTATCAGGCAGATATGGAAGCGGGAATCCAGCATTCGGGAATTTTATATGAAGAAAAGGGAAGGGGTATTTTGGCAAAAAGAGGGGAAGCGGTCGTTGTAGATGAAGAAGGACATAAATCTGTAAATCAATTTGCAAATAGTGAAAGCATTCAGAAGAATATAAAGAGCGAACAATGGAACACCTATAGAATTGTTGCCAATGGAGATCATTTGCAACACTTTATTAACGGGCATAAAACTATTGATGTTATAGATAAAGAAATAGAAAAGAAATCCGCTTCGGGCATAATCGCGCTGCAAGTGCACAAAGGCCCCAATATGGAGGTTTTTTATAAGGATATTAAGATTAAGCCATGATTATGAAAAATGGAATTAAACAATTCTTTTACCTAGGAACACTGGCATTAGCGGTTTCACTTAACTCCTGCTCTGCTGAAAAACCTAAGGATAAGCGTCCAAACATTGTACTGATCATGTCAGATGATATGGGTTATTCAGATATTGGTTGTTATGGAAGTGAAATCGCCACCCCTAATTTGGATTATTTGGCATCCAAAGGGATTCGTTTCACCAATTTCTATAATGAGGCTAAATGCTGCCCAACAAGGGCATCCCTATTAACGGGTGTCTATCACCATGAAGCCGGTATGGGCCGTATGGTATCCGATTCGGAAAAGGAGATAAAACCCGGACCCTATCAAGGTTTTTTAAACGATCAAACCATAACCCTTGCAGAAGGCCTAAAAAGGGCTGGGTATGCTACTTATATGTCAGGTAAATGGCATGTAGGGGAGCGTAAGGAACATTGGCCGACAAAAAGAGGGTTCGACCAATATTTTGGTTTGATAAGTGGTGCAAGCAGCTACTATGAGTTATTGGATCAAAAAGAAAGAAAGCGGGTCATGGCGTATAACGGGGAGTCATGGAATCCGCCCACGGAAGGTTTTTACATGACTGATGCTTTTACGGACAAGGCCACATCGTTTATTTCCGACCATGAAACAAAAGATCCGGATCAACCCTTTTTCTTATATCTAGCCTACAACGCTCCACATTGGCCGTTGCATGCTTTGCCCGAGGATATTGCTAAATATGAAGATAAGTATAATATAGGCTGGGATGAGCTACGAAAAAACAGATATGCAAAACAACTGGAGTTGGGCATAGTCGATAGTAGCTCCCCATTATCTTCACGTACTTCGACCATACCATCTTGGGAGTCCGTTGAGAATAAAGAAGATTGGGCTTTACGAATGCAGGTTTATGCAGCCATGGTAGATCGAATGGATCAAGGCATCGGTAAAGTAATAAAGCAATTGGAACAAGCTGGTGAATTGGATAATACCCTTATTGTTTTTGTTTCGGATAATGGAGGTTGTGCCGAAAGTGTCGAAGGCCGAAATCTGGATATTAGCGGAAGTGTCATTGGAGAAAAGGGTTCGTACAAAGCTTATAGGGAACCGTGGGCCAATGCCTCAAATACGCCATACAGATATTACAAAAATTGGATGCATGAAGGAGGAATTTCCTCCCCTTGTATTGTTTATTGGCCGAAGGAAATAAAGGAATCTAGAATAGAATCAAAACAGTTCGGTCACATACTGGATATTATGCCCACCTTTTTGGAAGTGGCAGGGGTAGATTATAGCGAGGTTTCCAATGGAGAACCGTTGATTCCCCTGAAGGGAAAAAGTATTTTACCTATTCTTAATAACCAAATGATTACCAGGGATAAGCCTCTTTATTGGGAATTTGCCGGTGCAAAAGCAATGAGATCGGGAGATATGAAATTGGTAAAGGGAAGTACTACCGATTGGGAACTGTACAACTTAAAAAATGACCCTACAGAGTTGACCGATTTAAGTGCCAAAAAACCTGAGATAGTCGAGGCTATGAAAAAATCCTATCAGGAATGGGCCATTGAAGTAGGAGTTAAATAATATTTGAAAAAGTCAAGGTGATAGTATCCAAAATGAAGATTAACAATATTTCAAAATTAAAAAGCACATTGCTTTTAGTGCTGAGTATGTGTTTAGGTTTTCTTTTTTGTACATGTTCTTCAGCTAAAAAAGAGGCCGCAAGACCAAACGTCTTATTCGTTGCCTTTGATGATTTAAACGATTGGGAAGGTGCTATGTTCGGACATCCACAGAGCATAACCCCCAATATTGATCGCCTAGCAGCAAAAGGGGTTCTATTCAGTAATGCCCATAGTGTGGCCACCATGTGTTGCCCTTCGCGAACTTCGGTAATAACTGGGTTAAGACCTACTACAACAGGAGTTTATAAAAATACGGATACACCTCTAGATCTTTATAAAAGTAAAAGAACCCTAAATAGACATTTTAAGGAAAACGGATATTTTGTTGCAGGAGCTGGTAAGATTTTGCACAAGTTCCATTATGAGAAAACCGATTGGCACGAATTTGTGGGCAGACATCAAGACGATGGAATAGTGGGTAACCGAGAGAATCCAGAAAGGGAAAACATAACCAGGCTGAGCGGTAATATTGCTTGGGGCTCCTTTTCCTCACCGGACTCCTTAACGTTTGATGGTAAAACCGTTGACTGGGTCAAAGACAGAATTAATCGTGACCATGACAAACCGTTCTTTTTGGCCTGTGGCATTTATCGTCCGCATATTCCTTGGTTTGTACCCGAGAAGTACTTTGACCAACATCCCCTGAAGGAGATAAAACTACCCTTGGTTAAAGAAAATGATTTGGATGATGTCCCTCTATCAGGAAAAAATATTGCCTATTCAACATCCAATTTTAGTAATGATAACGACCTGGATAATACAGACCAAAACAGTGAGCATGAAGCCATTAAAAATGCAGATTTATGGCATGAGGCCGTTCAGGCATATCTGGCCTCGGTAAGTTATGCCGATGCACAATTTGGTCGATTGCTTGATGCCCTAGAGAACAGTAAGTACGCTGATAACACCATTATTGTACTATGGAGCGATCATGGATGGCAGCTCGGGGAAAAGGAACATTGGCGAAAGGCTACTTTATGGGAAGAAGTAACCAGGGTTCCACTTATAATTTATGACCCTAAAAATGCAGGGAATGACGAATGTAGGCAAGCTGTTAGTCTCATAGATATTTATCCCACCTTGATTGAACTGTGCGGCTTACCACAGATTGATGCTTTGGAGGGTGAAAGCTTGGTTCCACAATTAATCGACCCCAAAGCTAAAAGAACCGGCCCAGCTATTTCAAGTTTAACGCAAGATTTTCATTCGATAAGAGATAACCGGTTCAGATATACTTCCTACGGAAACGGAGAGGAGGAATTGTATGATCATGAAACAGATCCTCATGAATGGACCAATATTGCTGGCGATATTAATTACAAAGAATTAAAGGAAAAGCTTAAAACTTACCTACCAAAGAGTGCCCAAAAGCCTACGAAAGGAATTTATAACAACCAAAACCAAGAATAAAAGTGTTATGAAATCAAAAAATACAAGTTACATTTTAGTAGTTGGGGTTTTGCTATTGTTGAGCTCATGCATGGGGGTAACCCCAGCTAAGAAAGAAAAACAAAAAAGCCCCAATATAATTTTTATTCTGACGGATGATCAGGGATGGACACAAACTTCGCACCGGGCCGACCCAAATATTCCAGAATCGAAAAGTGACTATTATGAAACACCGAATATGGATTTACTGGCTGAATCAGGGGTGTTGTTTACTGAAGGGTATGCACCCAATCCAATCTGTTCCCCATCGCGTAACAGTTTAATGTTCGGACAAAACGGGGCTAGGCACATTTACAATAAAGATGCTGACTGGTATAAAAAAACAACCAATTGGCTAACTATTCCAAGAGCCATTAAAAAAGCTAATCCCGCTTATAGAACTGCTCATTTTGGCAAGTGGCACATTGCCATGGAACCTAAGGATGCCGGTTTCGACTACAATGATGGAATGACTTCCAATAGTGGGGGTGAAATTTTTGGTGATGGGTTTTTAAATATTAAAGAGTATACAAAGGCCGCCGATAAATATATGAAAGACAATAAAGAAGAAAATCCTTCAAATGCTAAAAGGGCCGGTAAGCCAAGCGGACATTGGGACGATAAGAATGCCAAGGATATTTTTGGAATCACCAAACGTGCCAAAGATTTTATGAAAGAGAGTGTTGCTGAGGGGAAACCTTTTTATGTTCAGCTTTCGCACTACGCCGCACATCTTTCATTGGTATCACAAAAGGAAACCTATGAATATTTTAAGAACAAAAAACCGGGAGAACGACATACAAATCCGGAATTTGGGGCAATGCTGAAAGATTTGGATACCGGTGTGGGAATGATTATGGATTTTGTTAAAGAGATGGAGATCGAAGATAATACATACATCTTTTTAATGGGCGACAATGGCGGACGATTATCGCTAAATCAAATTGCAGTAATCGATGAAAACAAGGAGTTAGTAAATGCTTATTATTCAACACAGCACAACAGAAATCTTCCGTTACGCGATGGAAAACACTCCTTCTACGAAGGTGGCATAAGGGTTCCGTTTATGGCAGTAGGTCCTGGAATTAAAGCCAGCAGAGTTAGCCGAACTCCAGTAACTGGTTTAGACTTTTTACCTACGTTTACGGAGCTGGCTGGGGGAAATGTTGAAATGACAGAGGCAATTGATGGTGGAAATATGGTTCCATTACTACTCAATGAAAATATTGAAAAAGTGGATCGGAACAGCGAATACCTGATATTTCATCAAGCGTCTCACCGCAAACCACGGAGTGCCATACGAAAAGGAGATTTTAAACTAATTAAATATTGGTCCAAGGAGACAAAATACAAGAACACACCTAAAGTTGAGCTGTTCAATATAGGAGAAGATTTGGGTGAAACCACGAACATAATCGAAAAATATCCGAAAATAGCAAAAGAACTAGAAACAGAACTAAATAAGTTCCTGACCAAAACAGATGCGGAAACCGGAATACGGGATATTGAAGGAGCATACTATCGTTTAATGGACGATTTGAAGATATCATCTGATGACGACGAATGAAAGTAAGAAGTTTTCTAATCTGGTTTTAAAGGTTTGGGGACACATTATTAATGAAGGCAACCTCAAAAAAAAAGAATCTAAAATTATGGGTTTAGGTAGAAGGCAATTTACAGAATCGTTAGGGGCATCCCTGATGCTTTCACTTTTGCCGGGTATTATTTATAGTAGTTGTGGAACAAAGTCCTTACAAAGTGTTGACTCGGTCTCCTTATTTCTTATCAATGTAACTAAAGCCCGAAATTTTAGTCACTCGGTCTGGTATAACAGACAACATGTTTTTTTGAAAATTCAATCAGGTAATCACATTGGTTGGGCCGAAGCGTTGGTAAATAAAAACGATCTTGATTTTGATATTGCTGCATGGGGAGCTTTCCTGAAGGAGTTACAAGGTCTGAAACTAGAAGAGGCTATAGGATATGTCCGTAATAAATTTCTTAGGGGTACCTGGAATGCCAAACAGAGTGAGCCGGCACTTATTGCTCTGTACGATTTAGTGGGCAAGGTAGCTAATAAGCCTACCATCCAATTATGGGGTCTAGAAGAACGAAATCCTGTTCCTGGTCTCTTCTGTATTTTGGAAAAGGAAGTAGAGCAGGCTTTGAGGCAAGCAGAAATTGCCAAGGAGCAAAAATTGGCCAGCCATGTAAAAGTGAAAATGTTCGGTATTACCGAAGTCGATTTGGCACTGACCAAGGCACTTCGGAGTTCTTTTGGCAAAGAGACTTTTTTAATGGCCGATGCAAACAGGGGTTATAAAGCGTGGACAAGTATTGATGAATTGGCTACAACTTTAAAGGGGTTACAATCAGAAGGATTGGATGCTATGGAAGATCCGGCGGAATTAACATCGGAACAATGGATAGCCTTACAGTCCAAAGTTGGTGATTTTTCGTTGATTCCTGATCGCCCGATGCGTCCCGCCTATAAAGCGCTCGATTTATTTAATCCCCAAATGGGGGATTATTTCAACATACACCCCGATACCATGGGAACTTTCGAAGAGGCTATAGAATTGGGCAAGAGGATATTGGCTTCCGACCGTGGTTTAATGATCGGGGATAGCAGCCTAATTGGTCCGGCCTGTACATTTTGGCAACAATTGGCCATTGGGTTGGGTGCCTCCTGGGTCGAAGCCATTGAAAAACCACAAGAGTCACAGGTATTCGCTAATTGTGTAAAGCAAATGTCAACAAGAATAAATAACAAAGGGATGAGTGAAATTACCAAGCTTCACCCTGGTTTCGGAATAGAAATGGATGAAACAAAACTCGGAAAAATGGCCGACAATTTTGTTATTCTATATTAGCCAAAAGATTAGTTTTAAATGCAAACACTTGAAATTTATGATTACAATGAATACTAAGAAAGTGAAAAATTACATAAAAATAATGCTGCTGGCCATCCTTGTAAGCGCATCGATTATGCCCGCTAAAGCGCAACAAGAGAAACAACCTGCCGATTTGGTCTATCCCTTGCTGGATGCGGCAAATTCACGTTGGTTTTACTTCTCATCTGCAACCCGCCCCTTTGGAATGGTAAATCTTAGTCCGGATATGGGTGTCGGTGGTGCTTGGGATTCGGGATACCGTTATAACAGGGATACCATAAACTTTTTTAGCCACATTCACGCATGGCAATTGTCAGGTATTCCAGTACTTCCTGTAACCGGGGACTTTAAAGGGCATCTTGGGGCGGAAAAATACGGATCGCGCTATTCCCACGAAAATGAGGTAGTAAAAGCTGGCTATCACTCCGTAGACCTTGAAACTTACGATATAAAGGCAGAACTAACGGCCACAACACGTGTTGGTTTTCATAGATATACCTATCCCGAAGGAAAAGAGAAGTACCTGTTGCTCGATCTAGGGGCAATGCTGGGGCCAAGTGGCACAGAAAAAGGGTATGCCAAACAAGTAGGTAAAAATGAGATTGCTGGGTATGCGTTAATGGAGGCAACGCGAAGAAGGCCAAAAGCGACCTATGTGTATTATTCCATCAAGTTCGATACCCCTTTCGAGGCTATGCGGGCATGGCAAAATGGAAAATTATTGGACAAGACCAAAAAGTTCGAAGGCAGTAACGGAGGGGTCTACGTCAATTTTAAGGGCAAAGAAGGCCAGACTGTGCAAATGAAGGTAGCCATATCCTATGTAAGTACGGAACAAGCTAGACTAAATATGCTAAGTGAACTCCCGCATTGGGATTTTGACAAAGTGGCGGCTGATGCCTTCAATGAATGGAATAGTTGGTTGGGCCGTATCGAAATTGATGGTGGTACCGAAAAACAACAGTCTCGTTTTTATACTGATCTTTGGCATGCTCTGCAAGGCCGGCGGATTATCAGCGATTTTAATGGGAAATATAGTGATATGACCGGAGAATCTCCGCGTGTTGGACAAATACCATTGGATGCCAATGGAAAGCCGAAATTCAACCATTATAATTCTGATTCCTTTTGGGGTGCACAATGGACCATTAATACCTTATGGCATTTGGTGTATCCAGAAGTTTCAGAGGGATTTGTGAACTCTATGCTCATGATGTACGATGACGGTGGACTGATTCCACGGGGTCCATCAGGGGGAAATTACACCTACGTAATGACCGGGGCATCGTCTACACCTTTTATTGTAAGTGCGTATATGAAAGGTATTCGGGGTTTTGATATAGACAAGGCTTATGAAGGAATGCGTAAAAACGCATTGCCTGGTGGCATTATGGGCAGAGCCGGTTATGAACACAATACAGAATTAGGCGGTGGTCTCACCTATTATATCAACAACGGATATGTTCCGTTTCCCAATCCGGATAAGAATAACGCATTCCATAACGAGGGAGCGGGCCAAACCTTGGAATATGCCTATCAAGATTGGTGTTTGTCACAAATGGCCAAGGCTTTGGGTAAAAATGAAGATGCGTCACTTTTTTCCAACAGGGCCAAAAATTATCAAAATGTGTGGGACAATAGTTCAGGCTGGATGAGGCCGAAGGAGTTAGACGGTAGTTGGATCGAGCCATTCAATCCTATTTTGAGCCACCATGGTTTTGTGGAAAGTACCGCCACACAATCTACTTGGTTCGTGCCTCACGATATGCAAGGCCTTTTTGATCTGATGGGTGGTAATGAAAAGGCCGCCCTTAAATTGAACCAACAATTTCAGATTAGCAATTCTCACGATTTTATTTCAAAATCCTTTAAATCGGACAAATTTGTTAGCAGAGCGCTGCATAACACATATCTTAATTACGGCAACCAACCATCCATGCAAGTCGGTTTTATTTTTAACTATGCGGGAAAACCCTGGCTGACACAATATTGGACCCGTGAAGTAACGGAAAGAATTTACAGCCATTTAGACCCACAAAATGGATATAACGGTGATGAGGACCAAGGGCTGATGGGATCCCTGTCTGTATTGTTGAAAATGGGATTGTTTGAGATGAGGGGAGGGGCCGCACTTAGACCTAGTTACGAAATTGGAAGTCCAATTTTCGATAAAATAACAATCAAACTAGATAAAGAGTTTTTCCCAGGAGGAGAGTTTATAATTGAAACCAAAAACAATTCTTCACAAAACAGATATATCCAATCTGCAAATTTGAATGGAAACGTCTTGGAAAAGACTTGGTTCTATCACGATGAATTGATAAAGGGTGGTAAACTCATTTTAAATATGGGCCAGGAACCTAATAAAAGTTGGGGTAGTGATCCTAACAAACTACCTAAATCCATGTCTACAGAGTCCAACTAGGAATAGAAATAATAGAAAGTTTTAAAAATGATGAGAAAAAAAATGATGGCAAAAGAATTGAAAACAAAGGTGTAAATACGTAAGTAGATTTGAATTCAGGAATTCAATTCCGAAGTAACTCCCTTGAAAATGGCCAAGTATGTGGTTATCAAGCAGAAAAGCACCGGAAGGTAGGATACTTCCACAAGACCATGGAAATACTGTTTCTTTTAAGAGTATAAAAATTAGAGAAAATTAACTGGCTAGCTGTCAAATTGCATCCGTAAACAACCAATATGATACTTTATGGAAGCAATGAAGCTTAGAAAATCATCATTTTAATTTGAAAGTAATTCGAAATTGACCGTAAAACAAGGATATGTATTATAAACAATCAATGAAGTTTTTACTATTATTTCTAGTTCTGGCTTCCTGTCAGTCTAATGACCCAAAGGGACCTTATTTTGGAACCGGAATTAAAATTGGAGAGGTTACCCAATCAAAAGCCATAATTTGGGTTCGTTTAACGGAAACACCCTCACGAGTTGGAAATGACGCCCCAATGCCAATTGTTAAATACAAGGATCCAAAAACTGGAAAAATGATAGCCCGAAAGGGGAGGCCTGACATCAGTCCGGTGGTCGATTTTCCAGACGGGTATAATATTAAAACTATTCAAGGGGCAACACCCGGAAGCCAGGGAAAAGTTCGCTTAAAATATAAGACAAAGGAGGAGGAGAATTGGATACAAAGGGAGTGGCAAATGGTGAGCCCAAAAGCTGCATTTTCCACACAATTTAAATTATCCAATCTTTCCCCCGGAAAGGAATATGAATTATTGGTGGAAGCTGGTCCGTTAAAAGGTAATAAAATCAGCGCATCAATGAAGGGTAGCTTTAAAACTGCGCCAGCAAAGAATGTTGCTGCCGATGTAAATTTTATAGTAACAACGGGCACATCTTATTCTGATGTGGACAGTGATACCGGGTATAAAATTTATCCAAGTTCATTAAAATTGGATCCTGAGTTTTTTGTTCACACCGGAGATATAGTGTATTACGATGATTTAGGGAAAACGGCAGACTTGGCTCGTTGGCACTGGGATAGAATGTATAGTTACCCCAACAATATCGAATATCATCGGCAGGTAGCAAGTTATTTTATAAAAGATGATCATGATACCTGGATGAATGATGCTTACCCAGGAATGAAAACCAAATTTATGGGGGAATTTACCTATGAGCAAGGCA
>Ga0209491_10005126_pt1 | contig 19497 bp, 16 predicted proteins | sample BON02_FD_187213 | JGI IMG/M metagenome (GOLD analysis project Ga0209491, IMG submission 187213) | Freshwater microbial communities from Lake Bonney liftoff mats and glacier meltwater in Antarctica - BON-02 (SPAdes) (version 2) | ecosystem: Environmental > Aquatic > Freshwater > Ice > Glacier... | reverse complement strand
CACATCGAGCTAAAGTTTTTTTAAATATACTCAAAGAATTGCACCCAGCGCCAAAATAATGACTCTTTAATTTTTTATACAACATCACTATTTGCAGTGCAGCGAAATGCCCTAGGAGTCTGACCAAACAAGGCCTTAAACTCCCGAGAAAAATGAGAATTATCAGAAAAACCACAACCTAATGAAATGTCGGTGATTGAATCTCGGGTGTTCGTCAAACGCCATTTTCCGTATTGAAGACGAATCATTCTTTGAAGAGCCGCGGGTGTCATATTCAAAGATGCTTTGAATAACCGCTCCAATTGCCTTGCGCTAACGCCGACATGGCTTGCAATTTCACCCACTGAGGGCAAATCATCAATGCGTTGTTCAATGTAATGTATAGCTTTATGAATACGTATATCTGACTCATCATCTAGATCAATGTAAAAGTGTGCTTGTGGTAGACGCGCTGGTCGTATCGAAAAAAGCATCATATGCCTAAGTGCCTGCTGGGCCTTGTCATGACCGTGATGTCGTTTCAATAAAAACAAAGCCAAGTCAATTGCAGCAGTTGAACCCGCACATGTAATTAATCGACCTGAATCAATAAATAAATGATCATGTCGGTGGCGAACGTTAGGAAACTGTTGCTGAAATTCACTCAATACGTTCCAGTGCACACAAACGGTATGCTGATGTATTAAACCGGCATGCCCAATAGCAAATGTTCCCGTACAAAGACCCAATAATGTCACCCCTTCCTCATAAGCCTTAACAAGCCATGAAGAAAGTTTTTTTGAAGGGTGTCGGTCGTTATAACTATTACCGCCACAAATTGCAATATAGTCAAAGGAATCGTTTTCATCAATGTCGGTAAGCTCACTATGCAAAGTTCCCGCACTAGATCGACGTGGCAAACCATCCACACTCATAATGCGCCAGTTAACTAGAATTTGACGGCTCTTACCGCCATGATCTGAAGCCAAACGCAATACGTCAAGAAAACCTGCAAACGCAGTTAAAGTGAACTGATCAAGTAAGACAATTCCGATGCTAAGTGGCGTCATGTATTAAGGTGAGTCTGAAAAATTTTCCATATCGATGTGGGAGATAAACAAAAAAGTGGAATCCATTTATGTCGTAAATATACTATTTTTTGTCTTAATTATTCAATTTTGATTTGATAAAGAATAGCATCATACGTTTATAACGGAATATAAATTTAGTTCAACAAGGCTTTATCCACTGGAGGAAGACATGATGATTTTAAAGAAAACAACCATCGCGGCAGCCATAGCTGTATCAACTCTTAGTTTGCCGTTGTTTGCAAGTGCACAGGAAGTTCGTGTTGCTTGGTATGGTGGCAACTGGGGTGAAGCATTTCAAAAATGCATAGCTGATCCGTTTACTGCTGAAACCGGGATAAAAGTTGTACCTGAAATTGGCACGTCCAACACAACCTTAGCAAAAATGCGCCAACAACAATCAAGCCCTCTGCTTGATGTTGTCTTCTTAGATGGCGGCATTAGTGAATTAGCTGAGGCAGACGGTTTACTTCGTAATATCGACCCAAGTAAAGTGGCAAACCTTGCAGGGCTTCAGACCCAGGCAGTATATAAAAGCTCAACAGGGCAAGTTTTTGCAGGAGGAATTGGTTATTACTCACTAGGCATCACCTACAACAACAAAATCATCAAAACACCCCCAACATCATGGGAAGATCTTTGGAAGAAAGAATACCGTGGAGCGGTGATTATTCCATCTCCCGCAAACTCTTCTGGGGTACCTTTTATTGTGTTTTTAGCCAATATCTGGAAAGTACCTTTAACAGACCTGACGCCTGTTTATAAAAAACTTAAGGAATTAGACGTCGCCTCTTATTTTGATAGCTCAGGTGCTGCAAACAATGCGTTCCAATCTGGCGAAGCAGTAATTGGAGCTCACTTCAACGTAGGCGCATGGAGTTTGACTGATAAAGGTCTTCCAATTGGTTTCTCTGTACCAAAAGAAGGCGTGTGGGCAACTGACGCTCGCGTTCATTTAGTTAAGGGTTCACCACAACCAGGGAACGCTGAAAAATTTATTAATCAAGCTTTCACCCCCAAAGCTTCTGAATGCCTTGCCAAGAATTTGTATCTAGGACCCGCTGTAAAAGGGGTTGAAGTTGACGCCAGCGTTCGTATTAAAATGCCCTGGGGTGAAACTGGAAGTATTGCAAACTTGAACCTGCTTAATTGGAGCGAGATCAATAAACTTCGTGCATCAATAACTGACTCTTTTAATCGGGAAGTTGCAAAGCGCTAACGCTTTTTTAAATATTTCACATCGAGCTGAGCACCGCTTCATTTTTGAGGCGGTGCCAGAAAATTTAATATATAAGCCCGTGCAAAAACGGGCAATGTAACAACATGGTGCCATGACTGCTCTCTTATCCGTCCAGCGAATCAGTAAAACGTTTCAAAAAAAAATCAAGGCACTTGACAATGTAAGTTTAGAAGTCAAGCAAGGTGAGTTTGTTGCTTTATTAGGCCCAAGTGGTTGCGGCAAAACGACTTTACTAGCCACCCTTGGTGGGTTTCTTAAACCTGATGCCGGAAGCGTGTTCATCGACGGAAAAGATGTAACCAACTTGCCACCTCATCAACGAACGCTCAATACAGTTTTTCAGAATTACGCATTATTTCCACACATGACGGTTATGGGGAACGTATCTTACGGCCCTTTACGAGCTGGGCTAAAAAAATCAGAAGCACTCGGGCGAGCGCTCGAAGCACTCAACATGGTTGGGCTTGAACATCTTGCAGAAAGCTACCCAGCACAAATGTCAGGAGGACAACGGCAACGCGTTGCACTGGCCCGCGCTATTGTAAACAGGCCAAAGCTCTTACTTCTTGATGAACCGCTTTCGTCCTTAGATCTCAAATTAAGAAAAAGAATGCAATTTGAGCTTAAAGCACTTCAGATTAAGCTCGGCATTTCATTCATATTTGTGACACATGACCAAGAAGAAGCCATGGCAATGGCTGATCGCATCGTTGTCATGAGTCAAGGAAGAATAAAACAAATTGGAAGTGGTGATGAAATATACAAACGACCCAATAGCCGCTTTGTCGAAGAGTTTATTGGTGATGCCAATCTGCTAGCGTGCGATGCAATGAATGATCAATTGAAATTAGCTTGCTGTGACTATGTGGTTGGAGAAAAAAACAACAAAACCAATCTGCTACCTATTGCAATGATACGCCCTGAAAATATCATTCTTGAGCGTGAGGCTACAGCGAATTCTGTTCAGGCATCAGTAAAAGACGTTGTAAGTATCGGTAGCTATACAACTATCTATCTTGATCTCAACGGCACAACTCTGGAAGCGCGACGTATTGGCGCAAACGACCTCAATGTATGTGCTGGTGACATTTTAAACGTTCAGTTTAATAAGAAACATATTCACTTGCTTGAGGTCTGACATGGAAAGATATGTCACGAACGCTACCAAGCTATTGGCCTTACCTTTCCTATTTTTTGTAGCCTTCTTTTTGGTTCCACTCGGCGTTGTGTTTGTATCAAGTCTTTTAGATACAAAAAACTTGAGCTTTAGCCTGATCAATTACACCCAAATATTGCTCGACCAATATCATTGGGAAATCATTTACACCACATTTAGAATTGGGATCATCACGACGATTATTTGTTTGTTGCTGGGTTACCCCCTTGCTTGGTATTTGGTTAGAGTGGTTCGTTCTAAAATGTGGATGAGGATATGCATTATCATACTAGTGGTACCTTTATTTACCAGTAACATCGTCCGTTCATTCGGATGGATGATCATGCTTGGGCGCAACGGCCTAGTCAATGACGTCTTGCAGTTTGTCCATCTAACTGATGGCCCAATAAGACTGTTGGGAACTGAAACTGGCATATTAATTGGTCTCGTTTATATCTTGCTGCCTTTTGCGGTGCTATCAATTGGCACAGCTTTATCGCGTATTGACCTTAGCCTTGAACATGCTTCTTCAGACCTTGGGGCTTCATCGCTGAGTACATTCTTTTTTGTCACACTGCCACTGACCTTACCTGGAGTTGCTGCAGGTGGCGTTATGGTGTTTGCGCTGACTGTGAGTGCATATGTTACGCCGGCTGTATTGTCTGGTGGAAAAATAACAGTACTGCCCATGCTTATATATCAGCAATACAGCACTGTATTTAACTTTAACTTTGGCGGTGCGTTAAGCATTGTGCTTCTTGTGCTAACCCTAGCATTAGTTGTAATCGCTAACCATATTGGCCGTAACAAGGCAGAGGGCTGAAATGTTTAAGGGTCTTGCCATTAGATTGTTTGGGCTAGTTATTCTTGGCTTCCTCATTATGCCTCTCATAGTCATTGTCGCTGCGTCACTGACCACCACATCATACTTGAGCTTTCCTCCGCAAGGTCTAACCTTCAAATGGTATGCATCAGTGTTGTCTAATGCCGCCTATTTAGACTCATTTCTCACGAGCACGCTGTTAGCCTTAAGCGCCACAGCAATCGGAATTTTGATTGGCATACCCAGCTGCCTAGCCATAGCTCGCTACGACTTTCCAGGAAAAACATTCATTACTGCAGTATTTGCTGCACCAATGGTCCTTCCCTATCTAGTCCTAGGTTCTGCACTTCTTCAATACACCGGCTATCTTGGATTTTCGCAAACGTTCTTTGCACTCCTCGTTGGGCATGTAATCATTGTTACGCCCTTTGTCATGAAGTCACTATCTAGCGTATTGACTTACGAATACATTGAATTAGAACGAGCCTCTGCTGACCTCGGGGCGTCTCAATGGGTAAGCTTTTGGACTATTACCCTACCCCTGATGAGACCCGGCTTGATCACTGGTTCATTACTGGGTTTTATTACTTCATGGATCAATGTAGAACTATCGATGTTCAATACAACCGCAGTTCTAAATACGATACCCGTTCAACTTTTCAACTATGTTCAATACTCAGTTGACCCATCCATAGCAGCTGTTTCATCTATTACCATTTTGATTTCAGTCATTGTCATCACTTTACTGGACATCACAATTGGACTGGATATTTTTTCTAGCCGACAACGCCGTGACCGCAACCCTTAGGAGCCAAAAAATGATGCGCACACAAAATGTTTTTGACGTTATATATACCCATACAGAGGGTGAGCCTTTGTGCATCGTACATAACGGTATCACTTACCCCACAGGTTCAACCATATTAGAGAAACGCCAATTTCTTACCGAGCATTATGACTGGGTACGCACTTCGTTAATGAGAGAGCCGCGTGGTCACAACGATATGTTTGGCGTCTTCCTAACACCCCCATCAAACACCGATTATGATGCCGGACTTATTTATATGGATGGAGAAACCTATTCACATATGTGCGGTCACGGCACGATTGCAGTAGCTATGGTTATGGTTGCAAACGGAATTGTACCCAAAGACCCTTCCGGTAAGACCATAATTAGATTTGAAACTACAGCTGGATTAGTTGTTGCTGAAGTTACTTCTGACGGTGACAAGGTACTCTCCACATGTTTCGAAAATGTACCCGCCTACGTAGAAGCACAAGACTTACCCGTTCATCTTCCAGGTTATGGCGACGTCACTGCTGATATCGTTTGGGGAGGAAACTATTTCGGAATTATTAATCTTGAAAAAACCTCTCTTAAAATATCACCTGACAATGGCAAAGAACTGATAAAAATGGGTCTGCTCGCACGAGACCAATTAAATAAGAACTATTCTATTCAGCACCCCACGCTAAAACATATCACTGATTTAAATTTCATCACTTTCTGGCATAAGCCAACCCTTGAAGGCGCTATGTACAAAAATGTACATGTTTTCAGCGCTGGTCAACTTGACCGCTCACCTGGTGGCACAGGAACAAGCGCCATGATGGCGATGCTTGAGGCCCGCGGTTTAATGTCGATCGGTCAAACGATTCACTCTGAGGGTTTACTTGGTACAGGAACCTTCGAAGGGAAGCTTCTGGGCGAGGTCGATTTGAATGGTAATCGCGGAGTGCGTCCGACTGTAAAGGGAACAGCAAGCATACTGGGCGCTGCACGCTGGATCATTGATAAAACTGACCCCGTTGGCGCAGGGTTTGTGGTTCGTTAAATAAATACGCCATGACTACGAATGCTTCGAGTACCACCCAAGGTGTCAAAGCGCTAGATAACGAAACATTTAAATCGGGGCTTAGCAGCATTTTGTCAAAAGATACCCAAAGTAATTTCGAGTTAAATGATTCATATCCTAATACAAAGCACCGGCCATTTTTAGAGTTTGCTCTGAGTATTCAGCCCCAGTCTGTTCTGCGTGCCGCGATCACCTCATCGTACCGGCCACCAGAAGAAGAGTTGGTTCCAACGCTGCTTGCTCAGGCTCGTCTACCCATCGACACTGCAAAATCTGTCAGCGCACTCGCCTACCGGCTTGCTCATAAACTGCGTACTAAAAAAAGTGTGGGTAGTCGTACTAGTCTGGTTCAGGGTCTGCTACAAGAGTTCTCTCTCTCCTCTCAAGAGGGTGTTGCGCTCATGTGCCTTGCTGAGGCGCTCCTTCGCATACCTGATAAAGGCACACGGGACACGCTCATTCGAGACAAAATAAGTAATGAAAATTGGCAGCAACATATTGGTCATAGCCCTTCGATGTTTGTCAACGCCGCCTCATGGGGGCTCGTCATCACAGGAAAACTGGTTTCTACGAAAAATGCGGGCGGGCTATCAAATTCGCTTAATCGCATTATTGGTAAAGGTGGTGAACCCCTAATACGTATGGGGGTCGACATGGCAATGCGGCTAATGGGTGAGCAATTTGTTACGGGAGAAACGATTGGTAAAGCCCTTTCTAATGCAACGAAAGCGGAAGATAAGGGGTTTAGATTTTCTTACGATATGCTTGGCGAGGCAGCCATTACTGATACGGATGCAAAAAATTATCTAGCTGCTTACGAGCAAGCGATTCACGCAATAGGCCAGGCTTCTAACGGGCGCGGAATCTATGAAGGGCCTGGCATCTCTATCAAACTCTCTGCCTTACACCCTCGATACAATCATAGCCAGTACGAACGTGTCATGAAAGAGCTTTACCCTCGCCTGTTAAGTTTGGTGGAGATAGCACGGGGCTACGATATTGGAATAAACATAGATGCTGAGGAGTCAGATCGTTTAGAGATCTCATTGGATTTGTTGGAACGTCTCTGCTTTGAATCATCACTGAAAGGCTGGAATGGTATTGGCTTTGTGATTCAAGCCTACCAGAAACGTTGTACCCATGTGATTGATTACATAATTGATCTGGCTCGTCGCAGCCACCATCGCATGATGATTCGTCTGGTAAAAGGCGCCTATTGGGACAGCGAAATCAAGCGCGCCCAAGTTGACGGCCTTGAAGGTTATTCAGTCTTTACACGTAAGGTATATACCGACCTATCATTTCTAGCCTGTGCGCGTAAATTATTGCTTGCACCAGATGCCATCTATTCTCAGTTTGCCACACACAACGCGCACACTTTAGCTGCAATTTATTTTATGGCTGGTGAAAATTATTATCCTGGTCAGTATGAATTCCAGTGCTTGCATGGCATGGGGGAACCGCTGTATGAACAAGTTGTTGGTCAAAAACCTGATGGCAATCTTAATCGACCCTGCCGCATTTATGCACCAGTGGGCACACACGAAACTTTACTCGCTTATTTAGTTCGACGTTTACTTGAAAATGGGGCGAATACATCTTTTGTGAATTGCATTGCTGACCCTACTATTTCTTTAGACACACTCATTGAAGATCCCGTTGCAACGGTTGACCGCATGACTGAAAAAGAGGGCTCAGTGGGAATATCTCATCCGCGCATTCCATTACCTCGCACCCTATATGGCTTGACCCGCCCGAATTCGTTCGGTATTGATTTGTCTAATGAGCATCGTCTTGCCACCTTGTCGACTGCTGTTTCAGCATCTGTAGACATTGATTGGTTCGCGCGCCCCATGTTGGCTTTCCAACCGACAGAAACGGTTGAGACATTCATTTTGAACCCAGCTGACCATAGCGATATTGTGGGCACGGTTATGCATACTGCAACAGTTGATGTTGCGCGTATTGTCGAAGCGTCAATTTCCGCCGCGACGCTTTGGCAGTCAACCACAAGTTCAGCACGTTCAGAAACACTTGAACGCACAGCTGATTTGATGGAAAGTCAGATGAAGACGCTCATTGGTCTGATTGTTCGTGAAGCAGGCAAAACCTTTTCTAACGCAATCGCTGAAGTACGAGAAGCTGTAGACTTTTTACGCTTTTATGCCTTACAAATACGTCAAGATTTTACCAACGACACGCATAGACCGTTAGGTCCGGTCGTTTGTATCAGCCCTTGGAATTTTCCACTCGCTATTTTTACGGGTCAAGTTGCCGCGGCATTGGCAGCGGGTAACACAGTGCTCGCCAAACCAGCAGAGCAAACACCTCTTATCGCAGCCCAAGCTATTCGTTTTTTTCTACAAGCTGGTGTTCCTGAGGGAGCGGTTCAGCTTGCTCTAGGTGACGGTTCGATTGGTGACGCACTCATCAGCGATGAGCGAGTGCGTGGTGTAATGTTTACAGGTTCTACTGAAGTTGCTGGCATATTGCAACGCAAACTGGCAAACCGCTTAAATGCTGAAGGTCAACCGGTACCCCTTATCGCCGAAACAGGTGGTCAAAACGTTATGATCGTCGATTCATCTGCACTAGCCGAACAGGTTGTGCAAGATGTTGTGATGTCTGCCTTTGACAGCGCAGGTCAAAGATGCTCTGCATTACGCGTGTTGTGCGTGCAAGAAGAAGTAGCAGACCGAATCATAGCAATGATCAAAGGTGCCACAGCAGAGTATGAAATAGGTAACCCTGACACACTAGCCGTTGATATTGGGCCTGTGATCGACGCAGAGGCTCAGGCTCATATTGAACAGTACATTATTACCATGCAATCACGGGGGCACAGAATTGAAAGATTGGGCCGTATTGAACAAAATGCGCTAGCAAAGGGAACCTTTGTCACGCCTGCTCTGATCACTATAAACAGTCTTAATGAACTTGGGTCTGAGGTTTTTGGACCAGTGCTTCATGTACTCAGATATCAACGCAATGATCTTGATGTGTTGGTCAATCAAATTAATGCCACTGGCTATGGCTTGACCATGGGCTTGCATACTCGTATCAATGAGACTATAGAACGAGTTGTAGACCGTGCTCAAGTGGGTAATATGTACGTAAACAGAAACATGGTCGGAGCGGTTGTAGGGGTTCAGCCATTTGGCGGTGAAGGGCTTTCTGGCACAGGCCCAAAAGCAGGCGGGCCTTTATATTTGTATCGATTACTTTCCAAAAGCCCTGAAGATGGAGTCGTTCGCACTTTAGCTAGAATCGAAAATGAACAAAAACCTAGTTCACACTTAAGAAACAATGCGAATACGAAAAATAATAGTGCGTTCGGTCTTTTTAAAACATGGGCTAGTAATCAAGGCCAAACACACCTAGTTGAGCTTTGCGATCATTTTGCAAACTTATCTCATAACGGAATAATTAAAACACTTTCAGGCCCAACAGGCGAAAAAAATACTTACCTGTTGCTACCTCGTTCACCTGTGCTGTGTTTAGCCCGAAGCAAAGACGACTTACTAACCCAGTTAGTAGCAGTACTCGTTGTTGGTGCTACAGCCATTTGGGAAAACAATACGCTATCTCAGGTTCTCTTTGCAAGTTTGCCCAACGAGGTCGCTTCACAAATTCAGTTAGTCGCTGACTGGAGAAGCAATGACCTCGGTTTTGACCTCGTTATTCATCATGGTGAAAGCGATAAATTGCAAGATACCTCAATATCTATTGCACAACGAACCGGTCCGATCGTCAGCATTATTGGCCTGCATGAAGGTCAAACCCAAATACCCCTAGAACGTCTATTCATTGAACGCGTAGTGAGCGTGAACACGGCTGCTGCCGGGGGTAATGCTAGCTTGATGACTCTCTAATCTAACAAAACAAAAACAGGAATTTTTTGAATTGAACTATGGAACTCGAATTTGACTGAAACTGGTTTATTAACTAACGAGGTATCAATCGGTGCGTTAATGACCTTACCATATACGCACGGCCCCTCGGCCAACTGAATTGCTGCAAAAACATAAGGACACTCTTCAATAAAACCGTCGTGATGAGGTCTATGAATAGTTGTATTTGAAATGATGAAACCCTCGCCTATAGCTTCCACCCATCGTAGATGAGGTGAGAAACAGAAGGGGCAAGAGGCTCTTGGGTAAAAAATGTGCCTGTTACAGGAAATTTCCTCGCACTGTTGCACAAGTAACTTATCTTCATTTACGCCTTGCCAGAATGGTTGCGTGAGCGAATTAATTCTCGGTTGAGGCTTCATCATATCTCCACATGTTTTCAATCATCTCTTTGCAAAATCACAGCACTTGAGCTCACACCCCGACCGTAAGCAACCATACCGTAGCCAGCAGCAACACCCGTTTTGCACTTGATTTGCCTCTCTCCTGCTTCTCCACGAAGTTGCGTAACAGCTTCATATAGCCCTATCATTCCACCTGACGCACCTGCTTGCCCCGCAGAAAGTTGGCCACCACCTGTATTAACTGGAAAGCGACCCTTCGTAGTTATTCCATTTTTCATAATAAACTCGGCCGTTTTACCCGGACTCGTTATACCCAAACCCTCAAGCTGGTAAAAAGCCATAACAGGGTAATCATCGTAGATCTGAGCAAAATCAAGATCACTCGGGGATATTCTTGCTTGATCAAAAAAAGAATCTTTGAATTTGTCCCAGCCACCCGGATTCGAGTAAATATCGTTCTTATGTGCGTTGTGAATTTCAGCACCCGACAATATGCGCACTGGGGTTCCTCGTGTTTTGTTGGCAATACGTTCAGACACCAAAACGACTGCATCGGCACCCGCGCAGGGCATTACGCAATCAAATAGCCTTAGAGGATCGGCAATCTTTTTAGCATTTAAGTATGCTTCAAGTGTCAACTCATTCCTTAAAAGTGCATTTGAATTTAGCATTGCATTTTTTCTAAGAGAAACACAGAAATTACCGAAGTCTTCTACAATAGCGCCGTAACGCTCCATGTAGAGTCGAGTATGCAAAGCAAACATTCCGTTGGCACCACCAAACCCTTGTGGCGACATGAAGTCTCGAACTGAGCCGTTAAAATGATCTAAGGTGTTGTTATGTGACTCTACATTAAATGCATCAGCCGCCACAATTAAAGCTACATCGCAAGCACCCTCTCTTATTGCGCGCGCTGCATGGTTTAGCCCAATTATTCCTGATGCGCCACCATATAAACCTTGAAACAGAAAGGTTGGTTCTAAACCAAACTGTTCAGCTATTGTTGCGGAATTGTCAGGTGGTAATAAGAATGAGGTAACTGCAAGTCCATCAACCGTATTCCACTCAAGACCAGCGTTCAGTAAGGCAGCAGAACCCGCCTCATGAATAAGTTGAGGTATGGTTCGACCTGAAGCTTTTGAATACTTGGCTTGGCCTGCACCAACGATGCGAACATCATTCACCATTTTTATCATATCTATATAACGCCTTGATTAATAAGATCGTTATATTTTTCTTCACTCAAGCCAAGTAGCTCAATAAAAACATCCCGATTATCTTTACCTAATTGCCCACCACTGTAACGAACTGATCCAGGTGTTTCAGAAAATAAAGGGACTACGTTTTGCATTTTGACTGTTCCGAAATCTTCGTCCTCAACATCAATTATATTTTTTCTAAAAATATACTGAGGGTCATTAAAAATGTCTTTGATGTTCAATACTGGACCAGCGACCACTTCATTGTCATTAAAAATTTGGGTGACTTCATCTAATGTGCGTTGTCGAATCCATTTCGCAATAATGTCATCAAGCTCATCTGCGTTTTCACAACGAACTGCATTGTTTGTAAATCGTTCATCAGAAATTAAATCGGGTCTATCTATTGCAAGTGCTAAACGCTCATATGTTTTTTGTGAGCTTGCAGAAATACCTAACCATCGATCATCTTTCGTCTGGTATGTGTTTCTGGGTGAGTCTTCAGCGAGTCGATTTCCTATTCTTTCCTTAATTAGCCCAAGCTGATCGAAACCAATAACCTGAGCTTCAACAAGTCTAAAAAGGGGCTCATACAAACTAACATCAATTTCCTGCCCTTTTCCATCGCTGTTATCACGCTTGTAAATTGCAAACATTGCAGCCATGGCTGAAAACGTAGCAGCTAAGGAATCAGCCAGCGGGAACCCAGGTAAGCTCGGTGGCTTATCTGGGAACCCAGTAAAAGAAGGCACACCAGAGAAAGCTTCTGCAATAGTTCCGTAACCACCTTTAGATGAATAAGGTCCTGTTTGTCCAAAACCCGACACTCTAACCATAATTATTCTTGGATTAACCGCAGCAAGTTCAGCGTAACTTAAGCCCCAGCGTTCAAAAGTTCCTGGTTTAAAGTTTTCAATCACGACGTCTGCTGTCTTTATCAATTCAAGAAATATTTTCCTTCCTTCTTCTTTTGATAAAGCAAGCGTTATCAACTTCTTATTTCGACCAATCACTTTCCACCAAAGAGATTTTCCATTTTTCATCGGTGACCAATGGCGCATTGAGTCACCAACCTTTGGCAATTCAATCTTAATTACATTTGCACCAAAATCAGCCATTTGCGTCGCAGCAAGAGGTCCTGCGATCATGTTTCCTGCATCAAGAACTGTAAGCCCCTTTAAAGGTCCGCTGCTTTCTTTCGTCTGTTTTTCAAAGATATTCATAATTTGTTTAGATTCCCAACTTGAATAAAAGATTAAATTTGATAACCCTTGCGAAACCTTTCTAAAAAACTGATTAAACGGGGATTTTGAGGAGTTTCAAAAAATTTTTCTGGTACATCAAGTTCTAATATTTTGCCTTCAGCCATGAACGCTATTCTGTGTGAAAATGCTCGAGCAAATGACATTTCGTGAGTCACAATAATCATCGTCATTCCCTCGGCAATAAGCTCTCTAACAACGTCTAAAACTTCAGCTACCAATTCAGGATCAAGCGCTGACGTAACTTCGTCGAAAAGCATCGCTTTAGGCTTCATTGCTAACGCTCTTGCGACAGCAACTCGTTGTTGTTGACCACCTGACAAACTAGCAGGCAATACATTGGCTTTATCTGCTAAGCCAACTCGGTTTAGTAATTGGTGAGCTGTCTCATTCGCTTCATCAACAGATTGCTTCAAAATCTTTGTTAAACCTAGCGTAATATTTTTGAGAACTGTCATATGTGGAAATAAATTAAAACTCTGAAAGACCATACCTACCTTGGTTCTCATTAATGCAATTTCCCGCTCGTGCTGCCGTTTTCTAGAGTCTTTTTCAGTTGCCGTGTTTTGATACCCGATATATTCGCCGTTAATTTTTATTGTTCCCTCTTGAAAATCTTCAAGAAAATTTATGCAGCGTAGCAGCGTCGTTTTACCTGATCCGCTCGGGCCGATTACTGCCAGAGCCTCTCCCTTAGTCACAGTGAGTGAAACGTTGTCTAGAACCTGAGTATCACCGAACCACTTTGAAACATTATTGATTTCAATTTCAGGAACTAAGTCACTTTTAATTGACATAGCCAATCTTCCTTTCTAGATGTTGTGCAAGTAACGATAGGGAATAGCAAATTACGACGTAGATCAATGCCACCACGCTAAAAATCAAGAAAGGTTCCAATGTGCGCTCAACTATTTGTCTTCCAACAAAAGTAAGCTCTGTTACACCAATAATTGCGACTAATGATGTCCCTTTAATAATCATAATTACAGTGTTTATGAATGGCGCACCGATAATTCTTAACGCTTGATAAATCAAGATGCTACCTACGACCTGATGCGTCCTTAAGCCAAGAGCATATCCAGCTTCCCATTGGCCCTTGGCAATTGAAAGAATGCCACCCCGAAATACCTCTGACATGAATGCAGCAAAATAGATGCCGATCACGACCGAGCCCCCAATGAGAGGGTTAACTTGTAAACCAGAATACAAAAGTGAGTAATACATCATAAAAAGAAGAACTAACAGTGGCACGCCCCTGACAAGGTAAAGAAACACCTCAACAACGGCTTTAATAAAAACATGACTAAATATTTGAATAAATGCGAACAAAATACCTAACACCGTAGCCAACAAAGTAGCTACAAATGACATGATTAATGTGTTTTGAAGACCCTTAAACAGCAATGGAATGCTGTTGATAATTAGCTCCATTTGTTTCTCATCTTTTCAGTTTTTATAACCGTATTTTTTTTCAACGAATCTAATGCCTAAGTTGAATATTGTGGTCAACACAATGTAAATAATGGCAAGGGCAGTAAATATTTCAAATACAGCAGCGGTTCGGTCAGCCAAAAGTCTTGCTTGGAAGGTCATTTCTGCAACAGATATTGTTGCAACTACAGCTGTGTCTTTAATAATCATGACACCTTGCGTTCCCAACGGGGCAATCACTTTACGTATAGCCTGTGGCAAAATAATGAGTAAGAATGTTCGCTTTGGCATGAAACCGAGCGCCAAACCCGCTTCAGTTTGTCGGTTTGAAACACCTTGAATGCCTGCTCGATAAATTTCGGCTATGTAGGCACCATTTTGCAATACCAACGACAAAAGGCCTGCTATAAAACCTGATAAAGGCATTCCAATTACGCCCGAACCAAAAAATATGAAAAACATGATGACAATAATTGGCGTGTTTCGCATTATTTCAATGTAGGTCCTTGCGAAAGCATTAAATAATTTGCCAGTCCGCAAAGACAATAAAATTAATACGCCCCAAAAAGATGACAACAAAATTGCTAGAAACGAAAGTGTTAATGTAATTGTCAGTCCCTCTAAAAGAATAGGGACTGACCTTAACATTAAGGGGAATTCAAACGGCATACTTACTTATAGAAACGTTGAGGAGGTGGGTTTTTACCAAACCATTTTTTGTAAATCTCGCTGTACTCAGCATAACGAGACCCCGATTGCATTTCTTGAACCATCGTGTCCATCCACAACCAGAGCGTAAAGTCTCCAGGTTTCATGAAAATTGCATTGCCCTGAACAACAGTCAAGTTCTCTGGCAACACAGTCATCTCTTTATTGTTAGCCGCATACCAGTTAACAACTGGAGTATCCATTTGCATTGCTGATGCTTGGCCAGATCTCACTGCAGTAAACATAGAACTTGGGGTATCAAAAGTAAGAACCTTGACTTCAGGCAGGAAGCGCTTTTGTCGCTCTTGCATTTGAGGGTTACTTAAGTTAGCTAATGTATATTTAGATGAGTTCAATTCACTTAGTGATTTCACACCTAAATCATTACGCACTAAGATTGAAACGCCAGAATCGATATATGGACGCGTAAATGCTACGCGAAGTGCACGATCTGGATACACAGTTGTAGAGGCAATACCTACATCAGCTCGACCTGAATTTACGGCCGGCCACCTACCTTCACTGTTAACAACTACGAACTCAACTTTCTTTTCATCTCCAAGAAGAGATTTAGCAATTAGTCTTGCCATGTCGATATCAAAGCCAACTAACTCACCCTTTTCATCTGTGAAACAAAAGGGTGGTGCTGTTCCAAAAGTAGCGACGATCAACTTATCACGCTTAACAATCTCTCCTAAGCGAGACTCCTGCGCTGCTACAGTTGACATCATGGTCATTGCCACCACACCAGCTGTAAGCATCTTTGGTACCCATTTAAATAATCGTAATATCTGGTTAATCATTTGTTGTTCTCCTAAAGGTTAACAAAAAAACTTCCAAATTACGGAATAATTCCTTTCATTTTCTAACAAGTGTAATATACGATTCAAGCGTTAACATGTCTATAAGGGTTTGTATGGAGCGCCAACAAAAATTGAAAGAAACACTCAACCAGCCTTACGATAAAGTTCTGGCGGTTTTAGAGTTGGTGGCGGGTTGGGCGTCACCCATAACTCTTTCTGAAATTTCCCAACAAACCGGTTTAACGCTTCCTACCGTTCATCGTTTAGTTTCACAGCTTGAAAGTCGCGGACTTCTAAAAAAACAACTTGCTAGCAAGCGGTATATGGTTGGTCAAGCTTTAATACGCATCAGCGCCAAGACCTTGGCAGCTGCTTTTTCAGCAGATGATATTCGTTCTGAGTTAACAGGGCTCGCTCGAAAAATCGGAGAACATTGCCACCTTGGTGTTAACCAGATTGACGAAATAACTTATGTTGAATCAGCTCGGGCTGAACTTTCTAGCGGGCTGTATTTTGCACAAGGAAGAAGATCGCCTCTCTACTGCAGTTCAATCGGAAAACTTTTTTTAGCAAATCTTACTGAAGATGAATTCGAAAATTGGTTAAATCGAACACCTCTAATAAAAATTTCAACGCACACAATAACTTCTGCAAAAATTTTGAAAAGTGAAATTAAAAACGTAAAGGTCAGAGGGTGGGCGCGTAGCAATGAAGAACTTGTAGACGGTGTTGTCGGTTGCGCCGTGCCGGTTCGCGATAGCTCTGGTCGACTACTTGCAGGGCTTGGTGTTTCAGCACCTAAGGCTCGTCTCTCATTTGAAGATCTTGGAAATTTAATACCAACAATGACGCTCACAGCAAAACGTATCTCTGAATATCTTGACCCAACGAATACATCTACTGATTGACACGTTTACCACAATTAATCTAACAGCTAAAACTTAAAGCTGCTAAAACAAAATCGCTTCCACTTTTCAAACTTGATGACGCACTACTAAAGTAAGAATTTTTTAAATTTAGGTTGAGGTCATCATCAAGAAAAAAAAGCCCTCTAATTCACTTAGTGATTTAGAGGGCCTTGTACGGGTAAGTCAAATATACAAAATTTAGTGCAAAGACGTCAGGCGGTTCAACTTACAAACCGATTACACCCCCATCTTGTCTAGTGATAACAAGTGTGGCTGATCGTGGGCGTTGACCTGAACCATATTGCTGTGCACCTTGCGCCGCGGCAGGCCACTGACTTTCAAACTGAAAGGCTGCGGCATTACCCATAGCATCGGTGTTTTCACCTGGGTGCTGAATATTGACCAACAACGTTTTACCGTCTGCTGTTTCAGTTAAACCCGTAACCTCAGCACCTTTGGGTGCCACTAGAAAACGCTTCAACCTTGTATCGCCCATTAAAGCACCCACAAATGTTTGCTGCGTACCTTGTTTATCACCCAAATTATTCAGAATCGAGATTTTACCGCCATCACCCACATTACCGGGCAAGGCTGCAAGCAACATGCAATTGGTCTGATCTGTTGCGGCACCATCGTCTGTTTGAATCCAGAGAATACCGGTGGTAGGGCTAAAACGTAAACCATCAGGAGATGAAAACGAATTGCTAGCAGTTAATGCCGACACATTTACATTTTTAGGCATACTTTCTTCTGCACCGAACAAGAAAATATCCCAATTAAAACCCTTAGCCGTTGCAACATTATTCACTTCTTTAAAGCGAATAATATGACCATTCGGGTTCCCAGTCGACTTCTTGCCATCTTCATCAGCATAGGCACGTGGGTTAGCGGCATTGACCGTACCTGGCTGACGGTTCTTTGAGTTGTTATTGGTCAAAGTGAAATAAACTTCACCGTTTTTCGGATTGATTGCACCCCACTCTGGGCGGTCCATCTTCGTAGCACCTACCGCATCAGCGGCGCTACGCGCATTGATAAAGACATCGGCTTGATTCGCAAAAGCATAAGGCGCATAAGTTTTAATACGCGGGTCGTCTATGCTCAACTCAAGCCACTCACCTTGACCGTCGTCATTAAATTTAGCCGCGTATAACTTACCTTCATTCAAATACGTGTTGCCCGCTGCCATGCCCCCACCAATATCTGCTGGGTTCCAGTTTTTTGCAGAAACGAATTTATAGATGTACTCATTTCTTGAATCGCAACCCATATAAAAAGCTAAAGGTTGACCTGCAACGGGGTTTGAACAGACTGCACCCTCATGCGCCATACGCCCCAAGGCAACCCGCTTAGCAGGAATAGATTGAGGGTTGGTCGGGTCTACTTCAACAACATAGCCAAACGTATTGCCCTCGTTACGATAGTCTTGGCTGGCAGAGGCGGCTTTAGGTGACAAATTCCAACGTGCAAAACGACCGGCATCGTCAGGCATGTCGCTCACGGTGTACCAACCTTGACCACGCCCTTTTTTAGCATCAGCAGCCAGTTGATTGGCAGGCAAACCATAACGTTTATTCGATACGGCTTGTTTTGCTTCAGGGGCAGCGTCTGTTGTTGGAATATTGAAATAGGTTGCCCAGTTTTCTTCACACCCTAAGTAAGTTCCCCAGGGGGTCAAACCGTTTGCACAATTATTCAATGTGCCCCTTACAGTTTTACCTGTTGGGTCATATTGGGTTTGCATAAACAGTTGAATATCAGCCAGATGCGCGGCAGGGCCATGAACTTGTGCAACCGTCATAGGGGTGATGCGTCGGTTCAAGGGCGCGCCCACTTTGTAGCCTGTAACAGAACCCTTGTCATCAAGCGCCAGCTCAACAATGGAAAAACCATGTTGATTAATTTCTTTCAAAACTTCAACGCCAGGGCGTTGACCCAAGTCCCAATCACCAAACTGAGTGAATTTTTTACCTGTCATGCCGTTTGAGGTTTGCCCTTTTGCATTAAAGAAGTGTGCATCAGCCGAGCTTTCGTGATTCACCACCAACACAGCACGATTGGTTGCCGTCGTTGAATAAACACCCTTAGCATCAATGTAGAAAATTTCCATTCCATCATGATGATCGCCGATACGGTGTGACCAATCGTCAGTTTCAGCCCCTACGTTGCTGTAAGCAGGTACGGTTTGATCAATGGGGTCGCCCGTTGCATGCAACACTTTAACGACGTAACCCTCAGGAACCATCACTTGGTCAGCAAGACTTTTTGCAGTGGCACTAAATCCTAACGTTTGCGAAGCCGCACCCGCACTTGGCAAAGCTAATGACTCAGTTGCCCACGATGAAGCAGGAACAGCCATCAACGCAGCCAAACCCAAACCACCTTTCAGAATGCCTCGGCGTGATGGATTAGCCAGCGCTCTCTTGAGCACTTGCTCAAAGCGCTCATTGTTTGATTCGTTACCTTCGTAATAGTCGTCATCATAAGGAAATGTCATGTCACACTCTTCAAAGTAAGTAAATGAGGAAAAACTTTTTATATTTACTTACTATGACAGATCTACGTAACACTGTCATGACAGTTTGATGACGTTTTTATGACCTTAGACTCAGTATCTGTAATTGAGGGTAGCAAAGGCAGATCGTTACAAGGGTTTTGGGTTAAACCACATCACACCGCAAGGCGACTTTATGCCTCGTTTAGACCCGAGCCTTTTAAATCATCAAACTTTTCAGTCATGGTGGGGTTACCTTTAGTCAGCTTTTTAATGGTGACGTCTTGCGCCTTGT
>Ga0209491_10005124_pt1 | contig 19507 bp, 15 predicted proteins | sample BON02_FD_187213 | JGI IMG/M metagenome (GOLD analysis project Ga0209491, IMG submission 187213) | Freshwater microbial communities from Lake Bonney liftoff mats and glacier meltwater in Antarctica - BON-02 (SPAdes) (version 2) | ecosystem: Environmental > Aquatic > Freshwater > Ice > Glacier... | reverse complement strand
GGCTAAAAACAGTGCTTTTGAGTACGGCACTGTGATATATTTAATATAGCGCTGTACCTAAAGGCACAGCAAAACAACTTTTAAAATACTAGCTACCCATAGGTAGCCCCGATGGAGCATTGGTCAATAACCGTATTACTCATCCATATGAAATATGACGGTTCGTGAATACACGAACCGCTGCGGTGGAAATGGTTAGTACTAGCATTTAGGTGACAACCAAAATCAGGCAAGGTCAAGGTCACTTCGGTCACCGGTCTTCCGACCGGATAAGCAAAGAAATTATTACCACTGGCATACGTGCTAATAATGATATTACTCATACCTAACACTCGTCTGCCTCTCCCGATTCACACTTAGTTGCAGCACATCAGGCCTGGAATAATGCCCAACTGGATCAAAGTTTTGACGCTCTTCCAACACCCGATTGAAATCCAAGCTTTCGATTAATAGCCCTTCTGTATTTGCCACTGGCTCCAAGATCCATTTGCCATCCGGCCCGGCAATGCATGAACCTCCATCAGCCAAGACTTCGGGCGCATTTTCAAGAATTAAATCTAAATGAGGTGTATCTACTGGGAAGTCAGATTTTCTCATCAAACTGGATACGGAGATTACAAAAGACCTGCTTTCCTGAGCGATCATCCGGCTGATGTTTTCTGTATTTCTTACAGCTCCTGGCCAAACTGCGATATGGAGATTTTCTCCCAAACCATATAAAGCTGTCCTAGCTAACGGCATCCAATTTTCCCAGCAATTCAAACCTCCCACGGTGAACTCCTTAAGCGGATGAACTTGTAAGCCATTACCATCTCCGGGAGCCCAAGTGAGTCGCTCTTCGTAAGTAGGTTGCATTTTGCGATGCACGGATTTAATTTCTCCAGCGGAATTGATATATACTAACGAGCAATAGATACTGTGACCACCTCGGTCAATTGGACGTTCAATGATACCTAAATAGATAGCGATTTTCAGACTTTTTGCTAGCTCCTGAATCTCCTTGAGATCGCCGTTTTCGATCTGAACAGCATTTCTTAAATAGTGGGCATGAATTTCCTTTTGCACTTGATCATCCCAAGCAGTGCCATTTGTGAGGGACAGCCAAAAAGGATATCCCGGTACTACTCCTTCTCCGAAAACAACAAGTTCGCAACCTTGATCGGCGGCATCTGCGATGGAAGCTTTTACTTTTTGAAGTGTCGCTGCCTTATTCAGCCAAACGGGTGAAATTTGAGCTAGGGCTACTTTCAGGAGATTGGAGGAGTTCATGGTAATCAAGTTTGATGGGAAATTACCAGAATGTGATCTCCGATCAAAATTGAGGTGATGTTTAAATGCCTCTGCTTTATTTCCGCTCCTCGATAAGTTTGAATAGCAATTCAGGCTCGTCAGTAGTGATGAAATCTGGATCTTGATCGAGAAACCAATTCAGATCTTCGAGCGTGTTGACTGTCCATGCATTGACAGTCAGTCCCAAAGCCTGCGCTTCTTTGATCCACTGAGGATTCTTCTTTAGCAAATTGATATTGTAGTCAAAACCGAAGAATCCGGCTTCTTTCAATTCTGCGGGAGTTTTATCACCGTTGAGGTAAGCGACATTTGCATCTGGATCCATTTCAATTGCTTTCAGTCCGCCCTCATAACTGAATGTGATGTAATCCACCCACTTCTCCGCTTTCATTTTCTTCACTGCCAGCACTGATTTCTCAGCTACTTCTATACTTCTTTCTACCGAGATTTTAGAGGGCTTAATTTCAAAAATCAACTTAGTTCCTTTCTGCTTTTTGCCTGCTTTTAAGTATTCTTCTACCGTAGATAGCTTTTCTCCATTTTCATGTTTCTTGGCCAACAGCTTTTTGTAGGTGGTGGTTTCAATTTCCATTCCTTCGAAATCTGAATCGTGATTTACCACCAAAATCCCATCGGAAGTCATCCAAACATCAAATTCAGAACCTTCACAACCTAGTTTTACAGCCTCTTTGAGCGAAGCAATAGAATTCTGCGGATTTGTTTGAGCTTTCCAGGCGCCTCGGTGTGCGATTACTTTATTTTTGTTGAAAGACTTTTGGGCAAAAGAGGCAGAACTGGCTATCAAAAAAGTGAGCAGGATAAGTAGAATGGTTTTCATGAGGTAAGGTTATAAGTATGTCAACTAGCTTTTCAAAAGTAAAGAATCGAGTGATACGAACTTCTCCGCTTGTCAGAATTCACAAAAACTTAATCGTTGATTTATTTATAACCGCTGATTTCGCAGAGGTTAACGCAGAGAGCGCAGGTAAGTGTTTTCCTTGCGTCCTTGATCATTGAGTTTGAATAGTGATAATTAATTGTTTTCCCCCACTTCTAAATTCCTTCCAAATTCGTTTTGTAATTTGAATCGATGAAAATTTTGGTCATTGAGGACGAAAAGGAGCTGGCAAGTGATATTGTGAAATATCTCTCGGAGGAAGATTATCGCTGTGAGACGGCGAGTGATTTTGCTACGGCGAAAGAAAAAGTAAGTCTGTATCAATACGATTGTATTCTTTTGGATTTGATGTTGCCCGGAGGAGATGGGTTTGAGATTTTGGCACATTTACGCAGCCAGAATAAGCAGGACGGCGTGATTATTATATCTGCCAAAAACACACTGGAAGACAAGATTAAAGGCTTAAATATCGGTGCTGATGATTACTTGGCTAAGCCATTTCACCACTCCGAGTTGGCAGCACGAATTCATTCGGTCATCCGTAGGAAGCAATTTGATCCCTCCAACCTAATCACCCAAAATGAGATTAAAATTGATTTGCTTTCAAAAACAGTTCAAGTAGAAGGAAATCCCATCATTTTGACCAAAAAGGAATATGACCTACTACTTTTTTTCATAGGAAATAAGAACCGGGTTTTATCAAAAAGTGCGTTGGCTGAGCATCTTTCTGGAGATTTGGCAGATATGTTTGATAGCCATGACTTCGTCTATGCACACGTGAAGAACCTCAAAAAGAAGTTGAATGAACAGGAATATGGCGGCTATCTCAAAACAATTTATGGTACAGGCTACAAATGGGAGATATGATCAAACTTCTCGATAAACCCTTAAAAGCCTTCACAAGCTACGCCTTGGTTATACTCTTGGTGAGTATTCCGATTTATTTTCTGGTGGTGGATTGGATCTGGGTTACTGAGATAGACGATAATCATGAGATAATCATGGAGCGCATCGATAACCGATTTGAACAGGCTAATGTGTCCGGGCATGATTTGGAAATGATTTTAAAGACGTGGAATACGCTGCAGCCAAGTTCCTCTATCGTGCGGATTACGGAAAATATCACTAGACCGGATAGTATTTACGAAGCAACGAGGTACAATGAATACGAGGATGAATGGGATCGTTTTCGTGGTTTGCAAACTGTAATTCAGATCGACAAGAAGCATTATTTACTCAATATTGAAACCAATGTGGAGGAAGCCTATGAGACGATTTTTGCAATCGGTCTGGTGACTGTTGTTCTCTATGGAATATTGGTTTTTGGTTTTATCCAGCTCAACCGTAAGATTTCTAAAAGTGTCTGGAAACCTTTTGACCAGACACTTTCCAACTTGAAATCCTTTAATTTAAGTACGAGTAAGGAAGTGACTTTTGAGTCCTCTGACATTGAAGAATTTGAAGAGCTGAACCAGACAGTCAGTAAGTTGATTTCTGAAAATGTCAGCGCCTACAATCAGCAGAAAGCCTTTGTAGCCAATGCTTCCCATGAATTGCAGACACCGATAGCGCTATTGAAATCTAAACTGGATATACTTTTTCAGGATGAAAACCTCAGTGCCAAGCAATCAGAACTGATACATGCTATACAGATCCCACTGGCTAGGCTTACCCGAGTGAACAAGAATTTACTTTTGCTGGCCAGAGTAGAGAACAGTAATTTTTCTGACGGGGCGGAAATTGATTTTTCTGATAAAATCGACAAAAGTGAAGAACTGCTGCAGGATTATTTAGATGAAAAGAAGATGATTTTTCAGAAAAAAGCACTGGGAACATGTGTGTTTCAATGCAGTAAATTTTTAGCAGAAACATTGGTCAACAACTTACTCTCCAATGCGATCAGACATACTCCTCAACAAGGTGAAATAGGTGTAGAGTGGAATGAAACTGGCTTTGCTTTTAAGAATTCAGGCAAAGAGCCCTTGAATCAAAATTTACTGTTCAAACGATTCTCTATTTCCACTGCGGAGACCACCAACAGCGGGTTGGGTCTTGCCATCGTTAAGGAGATATGTAAACAAAATGGTTGGGAAATCGCATATGATTTTTTGGATGATTTTCACATTTTTTCGGTACGCCTCGGTAAATTCTAAATGTCTTCTAAATCTCATGTGACTTTTAGTTAATCAGTTTTACATAACCCAGATTTCAAATGAACAAGTACCTAACGATTTTATCGATTGGCGTTATGCTTTCCGCAAGCGCTTGTGCTCAAAATAATTCCGAAAAAGAAGTGCCTACAGTTGTAAAAACGGCCTTTTCTCAGAAATTTCCTACTGTAAAAAAAGTAAGTTGGGACATGGAATCTCCGACCGAGTGGGAAGCTGAATTCAAACAAGACGGGAAAGGTTATTCTGCTAATTTTTTAGGCGACGGGAAATGGCAAGAAACTGAGCATGAAATCAACAAATCCGATATCCCGGAGGAGATCAAACAAACGTTAGCTCAAGATTTCTTGGGATTCAAAATCGAAGAAGCTGAGATTTCAGAAAAATCCGATGGAAGCGTCTATGAACTGATGGTAGAAAAAGGTGAACAAGAATGGGAATTGGTGTTTGATTCGAATGGGAAACTCATTGACAAAAAAGCGATACAAGAAGATGAAGATTAAAAATTATTTCCTGATTGCATTACTATTGTTTTCTCAGGCTGTACTCGGCCAAGAAACCAAGGTGAAGCTATCGGGCAAAATTAAGGACAGGGCTTCTCAGGAAGCTTTGTCTTATGTAAATGTAGTGCTCAGAACATCTATGGATTCTGCTTTTGTCACAGGAGCAATTTCGGATGAAACAGGATTTTTTACGCTTGCTGATGTGAAGCCGGGAGATTACGAATTGGTAGCGAGTTTTATAGGATTTGAGACCATTCGTCAAGAGGTGTACGTCGGCTCAAGTTCCCCATTTTTGAATCTTGGTGAAGTAGCAATGTCCACCTCATTTCAAGAATTGGGCGCCGTAGAAGTAGTGGGGCAAGCGGAGGCTATAAGTGCTAAAATGAATAAGAAAACCTACGATTTGGGTCAGAATATCAGCCAAAGTGGAGGATCTGTCCTTCAGGCTATGTCCAATCTTCCTGGGGTAACTGTACAAGACGGTAAAGTTCAGATTCGTGGAAATGACCGAGTGGCAGTTTTGATCGATGGGAGGCAGACCGCTTTGACCGGATTTGGAAATCAAACTGGCTTGGACAATCTTCCTTCTTCGGCAGTGGAGCGAATCGAAATCATCAATAATCCTTCTGCTAAGTTTGACGCGAATGGAAATGGCGGCATCATCAATATTATCCTGAAGAAGGAAAAGCAAGAAGGCTTCAACGGGAAAGTTGGCTTAGCGCTGGGAGTAGGAGCACTTTGGGAGAAACAAGCAAATCTTCCAGGTATCCGACCTCAGTATCAAGGTACGCCAAAGGTCAATCCCTCGCTTTCTCTGAATTACCGCAAGAAGGATGTGAATTTTTTCCTTTCGGCAGATAACCTTTATACACAAACGTTGAATAAAAATGAGTTCGTCACTAGAACTTATACTGATGGAACCGTAATCAATCAGCAACTTAAGCGAAATAGAAACACCAATTTTCTGACGACTCGTGCAGGGATGGATTGGACGATAAACCCGTACAATACACTTACAATTTCAGGACTTTTCGGTAGTGAAAAAATCATTGATAAAGGTGATCAGTCTTTTTTTAATGGGAATTATTCAGAGCGATTGCGCTTGTGGCAATTTCTCGAAGATGAGTTGAAAACCACAGTCATGGGGACCGCAGTTTTCCAGCATAAGTTCACCGACCCAGGTCACAGTCTTTCCGCGGGATTAAATTATACTTTTCACCGAGAGGATGAGCAGTATTTCTTTACCAATATTCTACCCGCCTCTTCAGGTGAAGATGCTTTCAAATTGCTTTCGGATGAGAATGTAGTTGACGTGACGCTTGATTATGTGCAGCCAATGAAGAGCGGGAGACTGGAAACGGGTTTAAAATTCAGAAGACGTTGGATTCCGACGAACATGCAGTTTTTTCCGGGAGAGAACTCGCCGATTGATTCTCTGGCTGGAGGAGCTGCAACCTATAAAGAGATTATTCCGGCAGTTTACGGCAATTACGTGTTTGAATCCAAAAAATGGGACGCTGAAATAGGGCTGAGATTGGAATACATCAAGTTGAATTATGAAGTGAATCCAACTCATCCAACCTACAAAAGTGATGGCTATAGCTACTTCCAGCCATTTCCGAATACCCGATTTACCTACAAAATTAACGAGCTGAATAAGGTGACTGCATCTTACAACAGAAGAGTGGATAGACCGAATGAAGTGGATATCCGGATCTTTCCGAAGTACGATGATGCAGAGATTATTAAAGTGGGGAATCCTGCCTTGAAACCTCAGTTTACCAACTCGTTTGAACTTGGATGGAAGACGGGCTGGAGTAGCGGATCTCTATATTCGGCAGCATATCACCGAATGGTGGATGGGACGATTACTCGGATTTCTTCTACCTATGGAGATAGCAAACTGATCTATGCAATCTTTCAAAATGCTGCGAAAAGTTACAATACCGGATTTGAATTGATCTGGGATCAGGATGTAAACGAGTGGTATTCTTTTGACCTAAATCTAACTGGATACCATAATCAAATCGATGCATTTACGATTCAAAACCTCTATCCAAAGCCTCATCCGTTCAGTGCAGATAAGCAGGAGATATTCTCAGGGAATGCAAAATGGAATTCCAAATTCAAGTTTTCCGAGAATTTCACAGGGCAGTTGACAGCCATTTATTTGGCGCCGGATATTATACCTCAGGGCAAAATCCAAGAAAGATTTACACTTGACATGGGCTTGAAAAAAGTAGTCCAAGATGGAAATGGCGAATTGTTTTTCAATGCGACTGATTTGCTGAACACCATGGTGATTAAGAAGACGATCGATGGAACTGATTTTAGTTATACCAGTGCGGACTATTATGAGACGCAGGTAGTTCGAGTTGGATACAGTTATAAGTTTTAGGAGTTTTAATCGACTGTAGCATGAAAGAAAGAGCCAATGGAATAACGGTGATAATCCCCGTTTTCAATGAGTTTGAGGGGATTGCAAGACTTTTACCGGCTTTTGAAAGCTATATCAATCAGTCACGATTTGAAGTAAATATATTATTGGTGAATGATGGCTCTACCGATAACAGCTTAATCGAAATCAAGAAGATAGTAGCGGCTAGTGAGTTGGTTGACTTTATTTCTTTTGAGAAAAATGCTGGACTGAGTGCTGCCATTCGGGCTGGCTTTGAAAAGTCGACTACTAGGTGGGTCGGTTACATTGATGCTGACTTACAGACAGATCCTATAGATTTTCTCAAGCTTGAAGCAATGGTGCCGGAATATGAATTGGTGACAGGTAGGAGAGAAGGTCGAAAGGATAGTTCAGTGAAAAAAATGTCTTCAAGCTTTGCCAATTGGTTTAGAGATTCGATGCTGCATGACGGAGTTCATGATTCGGGCTGTCCACTGAAAATCATTAAAAGATCAGTGGCTTTAGGTATGCCTTTTTTCAAAGGGATGCATCGATTTTTCCCTGCGCTGGCATTGATTCAAGGAAGGCGGGTGATTGAAATTCCTGTTAGTCATTTTCCTAGAATTACCGGCAAATCCAAATTTAATGTGTGGAACAGGCTGTTGTCGCCGCTACAGGATACCATTGCATTGCGGTGGATGATCAATCGTCAGGCAGTATACACTATTTCTGAAAACTCTATCAAAAGGCCTAAACCTGTAGTCAATGAATAATTGGGCACTTCTTGGAGTGGGTTTTCTCGCTCAGGGGTTATTCTCTGCCCGTTTTCTGATCCAATTGGTTAAATCTGAAAAAGCAGGAAAAGTACTTTCACCTGTGATTTTCTGGCAACTTAGTTTGGTCGCATCTTTTCTGTTATTGGTATATGGGACTTTTCGCCAGGACGTGGTGATTGTAGGGGGTCAGTTGGCAGGCTATTTTATTTATATCAGAAACCTGAAAATCCAAAATGCCTGGGAGGTTTTCCCAAAGTGGGTGCGCTGGAGCTTTATCTTGCTGCCCCTGATATTTTTGGGCTATTTAGTTTTGCATGCACACTATGACTTTCGCAGTCTGGTACACAATCCTGAAATCAGTGGAATGCTGCTCACTTGGGGCACACTCGGTCAGGTTATTTTCACGACGAGATTTGTGGTGCAATGGCTCGATGCTGAGCGAAATAAGGACTCCCAGTTTCCCGTGAGCTTTTGGTATATCAGTTTAGTTGGCGCCGTTTTGATCGCCTCCTATGCTATTTTAAGAAAAGACTCTGTACTTTTTATAGGTCAGGCGTTTGGGATATTGGTATATGTTCGTAATCTGATGATCCATTTTGGTACGGGCAATGCAGAAAAGCTCAGCTTTCTTGACCGCATCAAAAGTATGAGAATGGGTTTGTTGCTGGTCTTCACGGCAATGGTTTTATTCTTCAATCTTGGAGCTTATTCCGTGACCGAATCCAGTGAAGCACGCTACGCTCAGATCGCAAAAGAAATGGTGGAAACGGGCGATTGGTTGCACCCGCAGTTGATGGGAATTTATCATTACCATAAGCCACCGATGACTTACTGGTTGACGGCGATAAGCTATAAAGTGATGGGAATTTCGCCATTTTCGGCCAGATTCCTTTTGCAGATTTCTGTCCTTTTTCAGATTTGGCTCGTGTATAAGATTGCTTTGATTTTCTTCAGACGATCAAATCCGGCATTTCTCTCAGCCATGCTTTACGCCTCATTTCCAGCCCTTATTATATCCAACAGAGCATTGACCACAGATAGCTTTTTGGCGCTTTTCGTGTTGGTGGCATTGTATTTCTGGTTTGCTTTTTTGGAAAAAAGAATTGGGTACAAGCTTATTTTATGTTATGTCTTTCTGGGAATTGGCTTTTTGACAAAGGGGCCGGTGGTGCTGATTGTTCCACTCTTGTTATGGATTTATCAAGGTCTGGTACTGAAGCAGAAAATGGGCTCAACGAGGCTTCATCTGACCGGAATAGCATTGATGCTGGGAATTGGACTGAGTTGGTTTGTCTTCTTGCACGTGGAGGATGATCGTTTTCTGAATTACTTTCTTTTCAAGCATACCATAGACCGTTTTGCTACCGATACGTTCCATCGAGGCCAGCCATTCTGGTTCTATTTCGTTGTGCTACTGGGAACGGCTTTTCCTTGGATACTGATTTTATTGCGCAATTTTCCTCTAAAGAAAGAAAGCTTCAAGAGTCCAGGATCGCTTTTCGTGTTTTGGGTGGTTTTACCGCTGATTTTCTTTTCCTTGAGCCAGTCCAAATTGATCTTATATATCCTTCCTCTGTACTCTGGGTTGGCGATTGGTGCTATATATTTTTGGGGAAAACTCAATGATTCGCAGCAGAAGATCTGGGAGCGATGGCAACTGGGATTTCATCTTTTGTTGCTCTTGACACTGGTTTCCCTTCCACTTATAGAGCCAAGGGTCACGCTGAACTATAAGTTTTACTTTATATGGTTTATGGTGATTTCGCTTTTACTGGCCTTGCAAAAAGTCGATATACGAAAAGCAGATCGAGCGGTCATTTCCGCATTTATTTTTACGATGGGTTTGACTGGTATGTCCACTTATTTTATGAGCCAAAATCCAGGTTTGACTAACGATACCAAGAGAGTTACGAGTTGGCTTAGGGAAAATGAGCAGGGATTAAATGAAGTTTTTGTGTACAATAAACGCTTGCCTTCGGTACTGTTTAACTCGGATTTGAAAGTGATTTCTATTTATGCCGGAGACGAAAGTTTGAATCGGGAGACGCAGTTTCAGCAGAACGAAAAGTGGAAAGCCGGCTTGATTAATCTACAATCGGATTCTACATGGATTTCGGAAAATGCTCCGGATCACTCGATATGGATTTCCAAGGAAAGAAGTAAGCTTCCCGACTTAAATGGTTTGGGTAGCTGGGAAGAGTTACAGCTTGTAGATGGCTGGAGAATCAGCCAGTATCGCAGACAAAATTAAAGTATGCTTAAGATACACTTAAGATATGCTTAAGATCAGCTCTATGGCTAATAAGTAGGCAGGATTTGATGGTAAAAGAAATACATTCAGGGAAATATGACAGAGTTAATCGATGATTTTCTGGCCGTGCATTATGTGCAGCGAAGTAATTGGCTCAGAGCGGCAGTACTGGGTGCGAATGATGGGATTTTGTCTACATCAAGTTTAGCTATCGGAGTAGCGGCCGCCTCAGATCTGAGGGATCCGATACTCTTGGCAACTGTTGCCGGTCTGGTAGCTGGGGCACTGTCTATGGCCGCAGGAGAATATGTAAGTGTAAGTTCCCAGACCGATGTCGAAAAAGCTGATATCAAACGAGAAAAGACGGAGTTGGAAGAAATGCCTGAGCTTGAACTGCAAAGACTGGCATCTATCTACGAGGACCGGGGTTTGAGTAAAGAAACGGCCAATCTTGTTGCTTTGGAACTCACCCAAAAAGATGCGCTTGCAGCCCATGTTCGCGATGAATTGGGAATCAATGATGTATCGAAAGCTCACCCGATCCAGGCTGCATTGGCATCTGGAGCCTCTTTCACAGTAGGAGGAGTGCTTCCCTTGTTAGTGGCTTTATTTATGCCCATTGGACAGATGGAAATCTGCCTCTACGGTTCTGCGATTTTATTTTTAGCATTTCTGGGAGCTGTCTCTGCAAAAACCGGTGGTTCACCCATCCTCAAACCAATCCTCCGAATTACTTTCTGGGGAACTGTGGCAATGGGGATTACTGCCCTGATTGGCTATCTCTTCGGTGTAAACTTGGGATAAAATACTACTTGACCAATACCTAAATTACCCAGCTGAGTAGTCACTCAGTTGCAATATCTACCCTAATAATTCAAACCTAACTACTAGAACTCATGACCGAGAAAATTTCAAGAATGGAATTCCTTAAAACAATGGGATTCAAAGGAGCTTCCTTGCTCGCAATCTACTGCGGCGCTTCCACTTTGAGCTCCTGCATCAATGAAGCGGGTGATCCTGCAAATGGGCCAACTGGAATAGATTTCACACTTGATCTGAGCGATTCTGCTAATTCAAAATTGTTGAATTCTGGTGGCTATCTCATTGTGAATAAGATTGTTGTCGCCAGAGTTTCTGCGGATGCTTTTGCCGCTGTGACGCAAGTTTGTACGCATGAGAATAAATCCAAAGTGATCTACAGAAACGATGAATTCTACTGCACGGAGCACGGCGCGCGATATACCATCGAGGGGACTGGCTTAAATTCTGAAGGGAAGAAAGGTATCAAAGCTTATAAGACGGAATTTTCGGGAACCTTACTTCATGTCTTTGCTTGATCCTCTTGATAAATTGATATGAAAGGGCTAAAGAAAATTGCACTATTGGTGACTTTGCTAATAGCTGTCCATGCGTCTTACGGGCAGGATGACTTGCTGAATATGTTGAATCAAGAGCTGCCGAAGGAAACTGTATATACTCAGGCAACCTTCAAAGCATCCCGTCTGATCAACGGTCAAACCATTGAGACCCTATCCAAAAACCACTTGAACTTTTGGATTTCCCATCGATTTGGTTCGGTAAACAGTGGGTTTATTTCAAATTTCTTCGGACTTGATGAGGCTAGGATTCGACTGGGTTTGGAATATGGACTCACGGATCAGTGGCTAGTGGGAGTGGGGAGAAGCTCTGAAGAGAAAACCTATGACTTCTATACCAAATACAAAGTGCTCAGACAGTCCAATGTATTTCCGTTTACACTTTCGGCCTATGGAAGTATGGCATTGAATACTATGGCAACAGGCTATGTGATGAATTCAGAAAGTCAAATGAAGTTTTATTCGAATGCGGAAAGAATTACCTACACCAGCCAATTGCTGATCGGAAGGAAATTCAGCGAGAAAATTTCACTGCAAGTAGTTCCGACCTTTATGCATATAAACAAAGTGGAAAATCCCTTCATGGATAATGATCTTTTTTCTCTGGGTATGGGCGGACGATATAAAGTGAGTAAGAGAGTGACCTTGTCTGCGGAATACTATTACAATTTCACAGATCGGAACGGCTATCAACTCGCAACTGGTACACCATATCCATATCACAACTCCCTTTCACTCGGAGTGGATATAGATACAGGAGGTCACGTATTCCAGCTTCATTTTACCAATGCAAGAGGAATGGTAGAGCGGCATTTCATCGCTCTGAATACTGGCACTTGGGAAAATGCGGATATATTTTATGGATTTAATATCGCAAGAACATTCAGCTTAAGTCGTGATAATTAAAAGAAATGAAAATGAAAAAAATATGCCTAGTACTCCTAATATGCTTCAGCAGCTTCACACTTTTTGCACAGCATTTATACGTGACGACCAAGGGGAATGTAACTTTCTTCTCAGATGCTCCGCTGGAAGATATTCAAGCTGATAATTCAAAAACCGCTGCAATCTTAGACGCGGATAAGAATGAGATTGCAGTGCAGATGCGGATCATTGATTTTGAATTTCCCAATAAGCTCATGCAGGAGCATTTCAACGAAAATTACCTGGAAAGTGAGAAGTATCCAACCGGTGTGTTTAAGGGAAAAATCAAAGAACAGAATAACCTTACGGTAGCTGGAACTTATCAAGTACATGTAGGTGGAACGCTGACGATTCATGGGGTCACTCAGAAAGTGGAAGTTCCGGGGAAAATAGTTTCTGATGGAAAGCAGCTGAAGCTTGACTTCAAATTCCCTGTCAAACTGGAGGATTATAAGATTGATATTCCGACGATTGTTTTCACCAAAATTTCAGAAATTGTGGAGGTAAGTGGAAGTATGGTTCTTGTCAAAAAGTAGATTTGGATTGCTAGTTTTTTAACCGCTGAGGTTACGGAGGATAACGCGGAGAGCGCAAGTAAGTGTTATCCATGCTTCCTTGATCATTGATTTTGAACATTGAATTTTTTAGCCAAAGTAGATATTGAGAAAATTGGCTCTCGACGTCGCAACGGTTAAAGCTGGTTTTTCCTAGATCATTGATTATGAACATTGAAATTTTTCCACGGCGGTGGTCACGGAGGATAACGCGGAGATCGCAAGTAAGTGGTAATCTATTTTCCTTGTTTATTGAATTTGAAAATTTTTGAACCGCCTAAACCGCCTAAACCACCAAGACCACGAAGAAAGCGCAAAGTATAGGGAATTACGTGATATGTGTATGTCAGTCAGGAGGTTGTTCTGATTTGGGTCCAAGTCAGGAGACTTGAACAAAACGAACGCATACCATTGCTAAATACACCCTTGTCCCATCGTGACAACTGGTCGATAGCTTAGGTTATCATGTAGGCGATTCGTGATCGGATATAGTGCGAAATTTACTAACGAGTTAATATGAGCCTGAAGGGATCAAACCATGAGTAGCCACGGGTGAAACCCATAGTAAAAAGAAAAATGCGAGAGCTAGGGTTTTTGGCAGGCTGTATCTTGATTGAGAAATTTGGGTTCGCCAAAAACAAACAAGTTCAACCTTGCGAGGGCTGGAGTTTGTTCTTGTCAATATACCTCGTATTTCATTCGGGGCTATTCATAGATTGGTGGATTCAAGTCATAAATGCAACAATACCGTTGTTGTCCATAGCCTTTGCAAAAACTTCATTAGGCGATAAATAGCCGTACCTTTTTCTGGGTCTGTTGTTCAATATATTTTCCGCATTTTTGACGGCTTGTTCATCAATATTGTCAAAGTTAGTTCCTTTAGGGAAATACTGCCTGACCAGTCCATTCAAATTTTCATTGGCACCTCTTTCCCAACTGTGGTAAGGCCTTGCAAAGTAAAAATCAATCCCTAGCTGTTCGGCAATTTTCTCATGGTTTGCGAATTCCTTTCCATTGTCTGTGGTAATGGTACGCAGAAAGGGAGCTGAGTCTTCCAAAAGGGCTATCGCTTTTTTCTCGATATCCACCGCCTCTTTTCCCTTTATGTACCTCATTCTTAGTAGTCCGGTAGCCCTGTCATTTATGGTCAACAGCGCTCCTTTATGTCCTTTACCAATGATCAGATCCATTTCCATGTCACCGATCCTATTCTTTTTGTCAACTACCTCAGGACGCTGGCTTATACAGATCCTATTGGGGATCAGGCCTCTACCCGCCTTCTTGTCGCCCCGCTTTTGATATTTCTTACCACGTGTCCTTAAGTGCGTGTAAAGCTCGCCACCTTCCTTCTTCTCCTGCCAAATGAACTGATATATCCGCTCTATAGACACGCAAGGGCGTTTGTTGTTCACCGCATCCCCTTTTATTTGTTCAGGACTGTAGTCCTTTTCCAGCCAGTAGATGATGTCCTGCTGAATCAAGGCAGTAAAAGCCTTGTGCTTATTCTTGTGCAGGTGTCTGTCGGCAGCCTTTCTGTGTGCTAGATCAGGGCGGTAATTCTTACTGCGTCCATCAGCATTCCTTTTCAGCTCCCTACTTATAGTAGACTTATCCCTGCCAAGCATCCGGGCAATTTCAGAATTACAGATTCCCAGTTTCTTGGAAGCGAAAATTTCATACCTTTCTGATAGCGATAATTGCGACATATTTGTTAAGTTTTGCAACCCAAAAATAGGAAGTTTTTGTCGCCAGCCCACCCTAAAGGTTTGGCCCCTGGGGCCAAACCTTTAGGGTGGGCTTCTTTTACACCAAGGTGGTGCGTTTATAACTTGAATCTAAGATTTAATTGCTTCGTAGTCTTAAAAAATTGGCGTGAAATAGAGGTCCAGCTTCTGGAGAAGCAGGACAACTCAGGTAAAAGAATCCCTGAACATTCTTCCAAGCGACCGCGAAGTGGTCGAACTTAATGGGCTATTCCAGGGTAATGCAGTTAAACAAAAAAAAACACCTTAGAATACGCAGATCCCAAGGTGTTCTAGTAAAGAAAATTGAATAAGCTTTTGCTTACTTCTGCTGCTGCAGATAAGTGATCAACGACGCTAATTCCTCATAAGAAAGTGAGTTTACCAAACCTGCAGGCATCATGGAAGTTTCCATGATCTTACGTGTTTTGATTTTGCTCTTGTCGAGTTTGGTAGCTGTGCCAGTGATATCCTGAAGTACCACTTCGTCCGCAGTTTCTGCAGTGACAAAACCCATGTAAGTCTTATCGTCACTTGTATTGATCAGCACTGAAGCAAAACCCTGTGAGATAGAAGCATTTGGCTTCAAGATAGATTCGGTAATCTGAGAGCGATTCATGATCGAGCCGATCTGACCCATAAATGGTCCTTTCAGCGCCTGACCTTTTTCTACACTATGACATGCCACACACCCTTGGCTGGTGAAAAGTGCCTTTCCTTTGATAGGATCGCCCTTGATGTCTTGTACGCCAATCATTACATCTTCGATGGAAGTGGAGCCAACCTGTCCTTTTTTGCTCTTGATTTTCTCCAGATCTACCTCAGTTTCTTGGATGACCAAGTTAGATTGCTCTTCGCCGAATTCTTCAATATTCATTCTGTTTCGCTCATTTAGCTCAGCGAAGAATTGTCTTTTCGTAGGATCTTCATAAGAATTTCGCTCACCAACCAAGAAGTCTTTGATCTTGTCTGAAGACTCCCAAGTGATCCCTTTGTAATAGGGTCCATGCGTGTCTGGGCGAGTTCCCCACCACCAAGAACCATCATATGGCGCTTCTTTCGTGTATAACCTGGCAAGTGTGCCCAAGATCTCTGCTTTCAACTCCATGTCATCTGTGTCTGCATAGGCTTTGATCAACCCATCTACTGCTTTTGGATCATGCATGTAGCGCAATGTCCAAAGTGCAATTTTTGAGTTTTCTGTGCCAATAGCATTTACTGCTGCATCTACAGCATTCAGTTCCACCAATGCTTTCACTGCTACGTGTGGAAGAATAATTGCGGAATTAGGGGTAGCGTGTGGACCCTCAGTGTCCTTCTCTGGTTGCTTGAAAGAAGCAGGTACTTTTACTTTCAATAATTCATCAGCTGCTTCTGGATTACCAATTCTTCCCAACGCAACAATAGCTGCCGATTTCACTCGGTCATTTGGATCAGTCACACCTTCAATAAATGGATCAAGCGGCACACCCTGAAGACAAGTTTTGCGATCTGCCAATGCACGCAGTGCAAATTCTCTCACTTTCTCTTCTAAGCTCAATTTCACCAATTCTCCATTACCATTTTCGCAAGTAGCCTGAGCATAGGTGTAAATACCGGCTACTCGTACTTCAAGAGGTAACGTTTTGTCAGTAGCTACGGAAAGCGCTGCCGATCCAGCTTCGTCTGGGAAGCGGGCAAGCAGTTCACGCTGCGCATGAAAACGGGAAACGGAATTATGTGCTTTTAGCAATGCTGTCAATTCTTCGAGCGTTGCAGTTTTCAAGTCAGGAAATGCTTCGTAAGTCCAATCTTTTGGCACCACACGAACTATATATCCTTTTTCTTCACTGCCAAAATATCCAGCACCGTCCCATGCTGCAAGGAACATACGGCCAGAACCGTCTACATCAAGATCTGAAATCTGCGGAAGTTTGATGAATTCCTCATCCTGCTGGGTAAAACCAGCTCCGTCCATTGTCACACGGTGAATGTACAGCTGGCTTCTGCCCCAATCTGCCATCATAGGCACGTGATTGTATTTGACTGGCCAGCGATCGTCATCCATGAAATAACTACCTGTACCGGATCCTCCGCCTAGATCAACTAGCGCAGGAATAGTTTCTTCAGTGAAGTTTTTGAAAAAGTTTGGGTAACCGTACTCACCTGATTGCGTATAGTGAATGAAACGTATATTCCAGCCGCCGCCATCATTGGTATTTCCGCGAGTGTAAATATTCATAAATGGATCGATAGCTACATCGTAGATGTTTCGTGTTCCATGGATATAAACTTCCATTTCGGTGCCGTCAGGCCGAACTCGTACGATACCGCCGCCGAGCATAGTCATTTGCTTGCCATCTCTATCTGTGGCATTGTAGAATCCAAAATCACCTACAGCTATGTAAATCCAGCCATCGATACCCATTCTGATACCATTAGTAGAGTGATCAGTACCACGGGAGCGGATAGACTCTGGAGAGGAGATGCCTTCGATTAGCATTTTAGCTGGCCCGTCAGCCACGCCGTCATTGTCCTTGTCCTCAAAAACTACCAAGTTCATTCCTTCTGCCTCACCTGTTTCTTCGGAAAACTGTGTGTGAAGAACGAAGACTTGATCTCTTACTGCGATGATTCCTCTTGGATTGTCCACTTTGACAAACTCAGTATGGGAATCTAACTCACCGTCATTATTGCTGTCGATTAAGCGAACGATTGCTCCTTTTCCCGGTTCTTTTCCCAAGGAACCCATCATGTCTACACCCACGAATACATTTCCATTTGGAGAAACTGCCAAAGCTGCTGGACTTGGCACGATATCCGGACCGGCAAAATTTGTCATGATCAACTCAGTGCTGTCTGCACCTGTGTTGGTCGTATCGCCGGAGGATTGGGGGTAGAAGCTTATAAGCTCGTCCAAGTCGGCTTTTCTGGTATCGGGACTTGAGCATCCAAATGCCAGCATAGAACCAACTAAGGCTGCTATTGGGAATGAAGTTTTAGACATGCTAAAAATAGGATTAGAGGGTTATTATTGTGGGGTCGCAGTTTACGCTTCCAAATATATCGGTTTCCATTTTTTTGAAGCACATTTTCCGCCTTTCCTTTGTTCGTAGGAACTATTTATTGATAAATGGTGGGTGAGTTGATGTAAATCAATGTTCCTATCCTAAGAATTGGGACAAGGATATATAGAATCTGTTCTTACTTGTTAAAGGCCAGTTGACTTATAAAAACTATCCTTGAAAAATACGTGTGGCTGAGTAAATGCACTTACGTAGTTTGAATAAACGTTTGAAGTTCAAAACCAGGAGGTGCTTCAGTTAAGTTTCCCGCAGATCAGCGCAGTATAATCCCGCATCCAATTTGGTGACTTAAAGTGAAAAAAGCTGCAGTTATCAGCGAACCTTTTCAGCGAAAATCTGCGGGAAGACAAAGATTTTTTAGCGTAAAATCAGAAATTATTTCAATAGCTGCATTCAAGCGAATACACTTATTGAAAAATAAATAAAGGTAAATGATTATACGGAATCGTGCCACTAGCCATATTCTCTTTGGTTTATTTTATAGGCTGGAAGACCGAAGACCGAAGACGGGTGACCGAAGTGGCCTAAATCCCAGAGTAGAGATTTGTTCTAAAATGCTTTTAGCTCGTTACTGGCAAAGTAGCGGATAATCAAATAAAGGTAAATTGAATCTACTTTTTACTTAGTAAATAGGTATTTAAGCTCACTTTTTTAGCTGATTCTCGAAGAGGAAAATCCCGTTTTTGTTAGCAATCACAATGTCTGGCTTTAGATCTTTGTTCATGTCTTCTATGGTGATATTCAGTCCAGCTCCTGAGTCATTATCAATAATGTGTTCGCGGAAAAAAGGCTCAGTCGTAGGAGTGAATTCAATCTAAAATAAATAGGGCGTGTCATCATCTCCTGCATCGTTTCCATTATGTGCTAAATATCTTTTGCCCGAGATCATTTCCATAGTCCCATCTCCATTCAGATCAGCCATGGCGGTGGCATGAGTTTGGGCTGTCAAATTTGAAATGAGATGCGTTTTAAATGTGGAATCATCCTTTTGCTCCTGCCACCATACGCCTAGAGAATGTGCGGATGCACTGACCACATCGTTTTTCATGTCTCCATTCACATCCAAAACCTGCATGTGCGAAGCTGGCTCACTTATCAAAGCTGGGTGGAAAATCCAGTCGCCAGATTTCTGATCTCCTTTACCTTCAAACCAACCTTCCGCAATTACAACGTCCTTGATCTTATCACCATTGATATCACCATAGCCTAGACCATGGGAATAACGGTCTGTGCCAGGTACATTTTCTTCCGAAAGCGCAAAGCGTTTCCATTCAGTTTCTCCGGGTTTGGTAGGAGCTTGAAGCCAGATGATTTGCTTCTTTTCTGGATCTCCACAAAGAATATCCAGCCTTCCATCACCGTCAATATCAATAAATCCTGGTGACTCATTTGAAATGCCCACAGAATCTGCTATGATGTGCTTTTGCCAATTGGTACTTTCAGTCTTCGGGTTTTCAAACCAATAGCCCGGCGTGCCCGGGTAATCTATGATGACTACATCATCCCAGCCATCAAGATTGACGTCCATGCCAAGGTTCAGGAAGGATTTGCTGTATTCCTTT
>Ga0209491_10005120_pt1 | contig 19515 bp, 5 predicted proteins | sample BON02_FD_187213 | JGI IMG/M metagenome (GOLD analysis project Ga0209491, IMG submission 187213) | Freshwater microbial communities from Lake Bonney liftoff mats and glacier meltwater in Antarctica - BON-02 (SPAdes) (version 2) | ecosystem: Environmental > Aquatic > Freshwater > Ice > Glacier... | reverse complement strand
CCGCGGCCAGGGGCTGCAGCGCGAGCTCGGCCGCGCCGATGCAAAAGAGGCCGGCAGAGGCCGAGGGGACGGCGTGTGAGGCGTCGGCAGCGGCGCCCGCGCCCGCGCCCGCGCCTGCGCCGCCGGCATCATCGTCGGCGGCCGCGCCAAGGGCTCCCTCCAAGTAAGGGACGGCCAGCCTGGCGGCCACGGCCGACAGCATCCACTCGCCGACCACGAGGCCGCGGGGCAGGACCTCCTGCGCGGCAAAGGCCGCGAGCACGTGCAGCAGGGCGGCGGCGCGCAGGAAGCGGTGCGCGCGGGCGGCGGCGGCGACGGACGAGCGGGCGGGGGGCGCCGACGCGGGCGCCGCCCACGACGGCGCGGCCGAGGTCTCGTCGGCGACGGCGCGCGCGAGCGCCCCGCGCACGAGCGCGACCAGCTCGCCCGCCCGCGGCGACCCCTCCGGCAGGTACACCAGCAGGTCGGCGACGAGCGCCGCGGCCGCGCGGCCCATGGCCACGGGCCCGACCGGCGGAGCCGCGGCCGCGAGCACAAGACAAGGGGCGTCGTCGTCCTCGCCGCCGCCGCCGCCGCCGCCGCCGCCGCCGCCCGGAGCGCGAGCCGCCGCCGCCGCCGCCGCCGCCCCCCCGCCGCCGCCGCCGAGCGTCCCCAGCAGCGGCGCCGCCGCCCACCCGCCGTCGCGCAGCGCCCCCAGCGCCCGCGGCAGCACGAGCTCGGCGACCAGGCGCGGCACGGCGTCCGCCTCCGGCGCGCGGAGGTCGGGCAGGGCGTCGGCGGGCGCGCCAATATTTTGCGGCACGCCAAAGTCGAAGAGCTCGCGGTGCCACGCGTGCGCGTCAAAGCTCTGGGAGGCGGGCGCGAGGGCGGCGAGGGTACTGGCGGCGGCGGCGGCGGCGGTCGCGGCGGCGGGTGCTGCGGCGGCTCCTGCGGCGCTCCCGTCGCCGTCGCCGTCGCCTGATCCTCCTCCTCCCGCCTCGCCGTCCTCCTCCATCCTGCTCGCCCCGGCCTCCCCCCGCCCCGCACCCGTCCCCGCCGCGCCGGCGGGCGGCACCGACGCAGGCGCGGGCGCCGGCCCCCCGCCCCCGCCCGCCATGCCGGCGGCGGGCGGCGGCGGCAGCCACAGCGGCTCCCACCGCAAAAGCTCCAGCCGAGCAAACGGCGCAAACAGCGCCGGCGCCGCCTCTCCGGCGTACGACTGCCGAAAGTCTGCGGGGTGGCCCGCGCGCCAGGCCTCGAGGGCGCGCTTGACGGCGCGCAGGGAGGCGAGGTCGTCGGCGGCGTCGGCGAAGACGGTGGCGGCCGAGAGGACGACGTCGCGGCGGCGCGAGCAGAAGGCGCGCACGGCCGAGGCGACGGGGTCGGCGGCGGCGGCGGCGGCCACGGCGGCGGCGGCGGCGGCGGCCTCCTCGTCGTCGCCCTCGTTTTGGGCCGCCGCCGCCGCGCCCGCTCCTTGCTGGAGCCTCCGCCACTCGTCCTCGGCCCCGGGCGGGGGAAGGCCGAGCAGAGCGGCGTCGATCGCGTCGGCGCAGGCGGCCGCGGCGGCGGGCGTCGCGGGCGCGGCAGCGGCGGCGCCGCCGCCGCACCCGCCGCTCGCGCGCAGCAGCGAGGCCAGCGCGGCGGCCGAGGCCAGCAGCGCGTGGCGCCGGCGCCGGGCCGCCGCGGCGCGGGCGCCGCCCTCGCCGCCGCCGCCCGCCCGCCGCGCCTGCAGGCGCACGCTGCGCCCAAACTCGTCCACCCCGTCCTCGCCGCCGCCGCCGCCGCCGCCGCCGTCGTCGTCCTCGCCGCCGCCGCTCAGCCCTGCCGCCGCCGCCGCCTGTGCAATGCTGCCGATCTCGCCTCCCCCAGGCCTCCCCTCGCCGCAGCACAAGGCGCGCGCCCACCGTTCGTCCGCGCCCCGGGCCGCGCGCTCCGCCTCGCCGCGCTCGCGCCGCGCCCGCGCCAGGTGCTCCTCAAGCTCCTCGACCAGCGGCGCCTTGTCGTCCAGGCACGCGCAAAGGTCGGCCACGTACAGCCGCAGGCGCTGCGCGGCCGCATACCGGCGCTTGGCGGCGCCGGCGTCGGCGCGAAGGCGTGCCCCGGCGTCGCGCCCTGCCTCGGCGTCGCGCTCGGCCCTGCGGAGGGCGGCGGCGGCGGCCGAGGCGGCGGACTGGGCGCGCCCGGCGGCGTCCTGCAGGCCGGCGAGGGCGCGAAGGCCGGCGGACTGGAGGGCCTTGACGCGGGCGCTCGTGCCCCCTCCGCCGTCGGCGGCGTCGGCGGCGGCTGCTGTGGCGCCCTCTGCCGGCGCTCCCCGGCCGGCAGCGGCGGCAGCAGCGGCAGCGGCCGTCGCGCGCCCGTTGGCTCCCGCCCTCCCCGTCGCCGCCGCGCCGTTGCGCATCTGCCGCGCCGAGAAGGGGTCGTCGTCGTCTTCGAGGAGGAGATCGGTCGCTGCTGCCGCCGCCGCCGCCGCCGATGACGGCCGTCTGCTGGCGACCGGGCCACGCCCGCCCCCGCTTCTAGCGCCGCCGCCGCCGTTTCCGCCGCCGCCGCTGCCGTTGCCGCCGCCGCCGCCGCCGCCGCCGCCGCTGCCGTTGCCGCCGCCGCCGCCGACGCCGCCGTTTCCGCCGCCGCCGCTGTCGTTGCCGCCGTCGCCGCCGCCGCCGCCGCCGCCGCCGCCGCCGACCGCAAAGGCTCGCCGGAAGGCGCCGCCCTCGGGCCCCTCGCCGTCCGGCGACGCGCCAGCCCCGCGCCGTCTCCTGCCGCCGCCTATCAGCGGCACAAAGTCGTCGTCGTTGCCGCGCCTCGCTGCTGCTGCTGCCGCCGCCGCCGCCGCTCCGCCGCCCATCGGCGCCCCGGCGCGCCCCGTCCGCAGCTCTTCTCGCCTCGCACGCGCGCGCGCGATGGCGGCGGCGTCCGGGATGGCCCTGCCGTCGTCGTCGTCTTCCGCCATGGCGTCCGCCCCCGCTGCGCCGTGCTCCTCCTCCTCCTCCTCGGCGTCGCTGCCGGCGGCGATGACAAGGGCGGCGGCGGCGGCGGCGGCGGCGGCCGAGCGGCGTCGCGGCGGCGGCGGCGGCGGCGGCGGCTCGGCCGGCGGCGGCAGCAGCATCTCCTCCTCGTCGTCCTCCTGCTCGTAGTCGGCGGCCCTGCCCCTCCGCCCCGCGGGCCCGAGGCCCAAGAGGTCAAACGGGGCGTCGTCGCCGTGGACGTCGTCCCCCGCCTCGTCCTCCCTGGCGGCGGCAAAGGAGGGGGCGGCCGCCGCCGCCGCACGAAAGCCGCCCGCCAGCCGAAACTCTCCGCCGCCGGCCGCCGCCGGCCCTGCGTCGGCTGCCTTGGCCGCCGCGCGCGGGCCCGTGTAGGGCCTGAGGCTGGCGCGCATGGCGCGCAGGCGGTCGAGCGAGTACTCGCCTGTGTGGGATTGGTTTGTGTCGTCTTTTTTGTCATCGGAGGGGAGTGAGTGAGGCGTCAAACACGCGACCGTTGGCGCGCCGCCGACGCCCGCTCGCTCGCTCGCTCGCTCGCACGCTCGACAAGCAATCGCGCTCACCTTCCGGAGCCGTCACCGCCAGCTGCCCCACCACCGTCACGACTTCGGCGTCCGATCGGCGCACGCGCGCCCTCAGCCGCGCCTTCCGTTGCACCGCGAGGGCGCGCGCGCTCACGGCAAAGGGGTCCTCCTCCTCTTCATCGGCGTCTTCGTCCTCCTCCGCATCGTCGGCGCCCCCTCGAACCCCCGCGACGACGCGCACGGTCGGCGCGGCCACAGGCCTAGGGCGCGCCGGATTGGTCGCCACCGCTGCAGCTGCCGCTGGTGCTGGTGCGTAGGGCTGCTGCTGCTCCTGCGTCTGCCCCCCCTCCTCGTCCTCCGACAGTCCCACCCGCGTCGTGCGCAGCCGTCGCTGCTTCATCGCGCGCGTGCGTTCAGCGGGAGCCAGCAAGTGAAAGGGATCGGGGACACATGATGGTATTTGCAATAGAAAATGGGAGCAAGTTGGAAACCGTCTTCGATTTTCATCGCATCGCGTCGATCAATCGAGCGACGACGCCGCGCGGTCGCCGCCGCCGCCGGCGCGACCGCACGATAGCAGCCGCCGCCACCAGGGGGTTGTCGCGCGAGCGCCCCCCTTTTGGCCCGCCGCCGCTGCCCCCGGCTCCGCCAGTGTCCGCGCTGACCGCGGCGACGGCGGCGACGGGGGCGGCGGCGGCAGCTGCGCCGGCCCGGCGGCGGCCGCCGCCGACGACGGCGGCGGCGGCGCGCCGCCCCTCGCGGCCGCCGCCGCCAAAGCCGCCGCCGCCGCCGCCACCGCCCCCCCGGCCGCCGGCCCGACGCCCCGCACCCCCGACGTCGACCGGGGCGTGACCGAGCACCGCGGCGTCAGCGGGCCCGAGCCCCCGCCGCCGCCGCCTCCCACCACTGAGGCTGACGCCATCGACGCCAGCGACGACGACGAGGCGGCCGAAGAAACCCTCCGCAACGCCCATTCGTCCAGGGGGATGCCCGCGCGCACGGCCGCCGAGGAGCGCTGCGACGAGACCGAGGGGGTGTGGTGGTGGTGCTGGGACGGGGTCTGCGACCCGGGCAAAAAGGCGACGGGCGGGCCGCCCGCCGAGCCGCCGCTGCCGCCGGCGCCGCCGCCGCCGCCGCCGCCGCCGACAGAGCCCCCCCCGCCGGGGCGGAGGGCGCCGCCAGACGGCGTCCGGGCGGCGGCGCGCAGGGCCGCCGCGCCGCCGCCGCCGCCGCCGCCGCCGTTGGGCTCGCCCTCCTCCTCGATGTCGTCCAAGGGCCCGGCCACGGAGCCGGGCCCCACGGTCGTGGTGGCGGCCGAGCCCGGGATGGAGGGCCACCGACCAGCCCCGACCAGCCCGCCGGCGGCACCCGCGCCGCCGCCGCCGCCGCCGCCGCCGCCGCCGCCGCCGCCGCCGCCGCCGCCGCCGCCGCCGCCGCCGCCGCCGCCGCCGCCGCCGCCGCCGCCGCCGCCGACGCCCAGCACGGCCGCCTCGTCAGCGCGCGCGTCGAGCAGCGCGCGGCAGAGGGCCGCCTTGTCGACGGCGTGGTGCTCCGCCGTCATCGCGTCCTTGCGAGAGAATCGAGGGGCGCCCGGCACTGTAAGTCCGGGGCGCTGTTCCCACTCTTTTGGTCGGAAACGACGATTGGAGATGGGCCAATTGCGGGTGATGCTGAGTGCCGTCGGCTCTCGTGAGTGGGTGATAGTTGTGTTTGTGGCGAATAGTCGGTTGCGAGTGAGTGTCGAATTGCGATTGTGGTGTGCGATTTGCGAGTGAGAGAGGGCGACACCTTTCTCCCCAGGTCAGAGGTGGGGGGCCTCCGAAACGGCAAACGTGCGATCGAGTCATAATCAAGCAATTCCATCCCCTGATCCCCTCGTCACAGTCTCAGCTACAACCACGAAAGCCATCATGTGCTCGATGCGGTGCGCATCGCCATCGACCAGTCCGCGAAAGGAGGAGGTCGCGCGTGCGTCACCGCGGCGACCACCCCTGCCCGTGCAGCGCCGATGGCGCGCGGGACCCACGGCGGCCCGCGCGACGTCCGACGAGGCCGCGACAACGCCGCAGACGCGCGCCGGGCGCGTACCAGCGGCGTCCGGCGCGCGCCGCCGTCCGCCGCCGCCCAGGCCGCCGGCGCCGACGGGCGGCGCCAACGCCGCTGCCGAGAGAGAGAACGAGGAGCGCGCAAAACGCGAGCGCGCGGCCACGCTCGCCTTTTTGGGCGACGCGGTGTGGGCCCTGCACGCGCGCGCGCGGCACGTGGTGCCCCCGCGCAGCGCGTCGCTGTACCGCGCGCGCGCGACGGCGCTGCAGCGCGCCGAGGCTCAGGCGGCCGCGTACGACGCCCTCCTCGGGCTGGCGGAGGAGGGAGAGATGGCGGCGGCGCGCGGCGGCGGCGACGACGGCGACGGCGACGACGGCGGCGGCAACAGCACCGCGACCAGAGTCTGCCTGACCCGTCAGGAGCGCGCGCTCCTGCTGCGCGTGGCGACGGACGACTCGGTGGTGCCGCGCGGGCGGTTCCGCAGGAGAACAGGAGTCCCGTCGTCGCCCCAGCGCGGAGGGACGGCGGCGGGAGGAGCAGGAGCAGCAGCAGCGGCAGCAGCAGCAGCGGCCGCCGCCGCGGAGGCCGACGCTGACGCTCGCGTCTACCGCAGGGCCACGGCGCTCGAGGCGCTCGTCGGCCACCTGCACCTCTCCGATCCGGACCGCCTGCCGCCCTTGATGGACGTGGCCCTGGCGGCGGCGGAGTGCGCGGCGGACGGCGCGGCCGCGGCGGCGGCAGGCGGGGGCGGGGCGAGGCCGGCGCTGGGCGCGGCGGCGGGACGGCGGAGAAACAAGTGACGGCGATGAGTGTCGCGATGCCGTTTCGAGTGTGCAATTCTATATGTGCAAGCTAGAGAGCAGTCGCCGCTCGCTCAACTACCAGCAACAGCGAGACGGAAAAACAGGCGCTGCCATGGCCGCGGCACGCGTGGCGGGCCCTGGTTTGCCCCCCTCTCGCGGGTTTTTTTGGGGGGGGCGGCGGGAGGGCGGCGGGGGGCGCGGAGCGCGCCTCTCTTGGCCGACTCCTCAGCCCTCCTCGGCCAGGTCGGCCGCCCGGAGGACCGCCGCCGGGTCCTCCCCGAGCTGTTCGAGGCGCGCGCCGAGGGCGGCCACGCGCGCCTCCTCGCGGCCGAGGCACACGAGGAGGTCCTCGATCTCGCCGCCGCCGCCGCCCTCGCCGCCCTCGCCGCCGCCGTCGCCGTCGTTGCCTCCCGCCGCCGCTGCCGCAACCGCGACCGCTGCAATCCCCGCGCCCGCTCCCGCCACTCCTCCTCCCCCTCCTCCGGCTGCTGCCGCCGCCGCTGCCGCCGCCGCCCCCGCCGCCTCTGCCGCGCGCACCCGCTCCTCCAGCGCGTTGGCGTGCGCCTCGAGGCCGTTGTAAGCCGACGACAGGTCGGACAGGTCCTGCTCCGCCGTCCGCCGCGCGCCCTCGGCCGCCCGCGCCTTGGCCCGCGCGCCGTCGGCCTCGGCGCGCGCCGCCTCGCGCGCCGCCTCGGCCGCTGCGCGCGCCTGGCGGAGCTCCTCCGCCGCGAGCTCGGCGCGGCCCGCCCGCAGCTGCAGCTCGGCCACCGCCCGCGGGTCGCCGCCGCCGCCCCCAGCCCCGAGCCCAGACCCTCCCCCGCCGAAACCACCGCCGCCGCCGCCGACGCCGAAATTGCCGCCGACGCCGACGCCGCCGCCGCCGCCGCCGCCCGCCCCTCCTCCCCCCGCTGCCCCCGCCCCCCACCCTCCGCTGCCGCCCCCGCCGCCGGCGCCCGCCGCCGCCATCAGGTCCTGCGCGAGCGCGCGGTTGCGCCGCCTCAGCTCGTCGCCCTCGCGCCCGAGGCGCAGCATCTCGGCGAGGGCGGCGGCGAGCTTGGCGGGCGGGGCGTCGCCCGGGAGGGAGGCGGCGGCGGCGGCCAGCTCGGGGGGCAGCGGGGGGAGGGGCGGCGGCGGCGCGCCGAGCGCTCCGGCGGCGGCGGCGGAGCGGGGCGACGGGGGAAAGGGAGGCTGCTGCTGCTGTTGCTGCTGCTGCTGGTGGTGCTGCTGCTGCTGCTGCTGGTGGTGCTGCTGCTGCTGCTGCTGCTGCTGCTGCTGGTGCTGCTGCTGCTGCTGCTGCTGCTGCTGCTGCTGGTGCTGCTGCTGCTGCTGCTGGTGCTGCTGCTGCTCGTCGTGGCCGCCGTGTTGCGGCTGCCACGGCGCGTGCGGGGGGCCCGCTCCCGCGCCCGAGGCAGCGGCGGGCGGGGGGAAGACTCCCCCGACGACGGCGCCGGCCCCTCCTGCTAGCGGCGGCGGCGGCGGCGGGAGCCAAGGCGGGTGATGCGGCGCCCCCCCCGCCGCAAACGGTTGCGCGCCGGCCCCCGCTGCGCCCGCGAGAGGAGTGCCCAAGCGCGAGCCGGTCACGGAGCTGCCTGGAGGGAACGGCACGGATTGAGGGGCGCTAAATGCCAAGGGAGAGGAGACGCCCGAGGCAGGCGCGCTGCCGGCGGCCGCCGCCGCTGCCGCCGCCGCTGCCGCCGCCGCCGCCGCCGCCGCCGCCGCCGCCGCCGCCGCCGCCGCCGCCCCGGGATCGCCCCCGCCCCCGCCTCCTCCCCCCTGCACCGCCGCGAGCGCCAGGTCCTGCGTGCGCCGCAGCGCCGCCTCGACCATCGCGACCAGCTCGGCGTCAAACGGCCGCCAGCGCAGCGCCGCGACGGCCGCGCCCGCCTGCGCCGCCGCGCCGGGCGGGGCGCCGGGCGCCGCCGCCGCCGCCGCCGCCGCCACCGCCGCCCATTCGGGCTGCCTGCGGAGGGCGTCCGCCGCGCCGAAGAAGCGCGAGATGCCCACGCGCGGGGACAGCACGGCCTCGAGGGCGACGCGGTGCGCGATCGCGGCGGCGGCGGCGGCGGCCGCGGCGGAGGGGTCGGCCGGCGGGTGCGACGGCGACGACGACGAATGCGGCGGCGGCGGCGGCGGAGGCGGCTGCGCTAGCCGTCCCTGGCCACCGGCGCCCGCGGCCGCGGCCGCGGCCGCCGCCGCCGCCGTCGCAGAGAGGCACGAGGCCAGCACGCCCGCGGCGAGGCCCGCGGCGTGCGGGCTGGCGGCCGCGCCCGACCAGAGGCCGGGCTGACGCTGGGGGTCGGCGGGCGCCGCCGTCGCCGACAGGGCCGACAGCAGCGTCTCGAGCGCGACGGGGCCGCCGCCGCCGCCCCCGCCGCCGCCGCCGTTGCCGCCGCCGACGACGGCCGTCGCGGCCTGCGGGCAGCCGTCCGCCCACGTCGCGAGCAGGGCGAGCAGGGCGACCGCCGAGCGCCGCGCAGCAAACGCGGCGCCCGGCGGGGGCTGCTGCTGCTGAGGAGGGGGCGGCGGCGGCGCCACCGGCGGCGCCCGCGCCACCGCCACGAGCGCCGAAGACACCAGCTGCAGCAGCGGCGGCGGCGGCGACGGCGAGCATCCCCCGCCCCCGGCGCCGAGCGCCCGCTCCTTGGCCGCGGTCGGGGGGGCAGCCGAGCCGCCCGCGGCAGCGTCTGCGTCCGAGGCCGAGCCTCCGAGCACGAGGCGCAGGATGACGGCGGCGCGCTCGGCGAGCGACAGCGCGGCCTCCTCTGCAGACGGGGCGGCGGCGGCGGCGGCGGCGGCGGCGGCGGCGGCGGCGGCGCTGGCAAGAGCAGGAGGAGGAGCCTGTGCCGCCGCCGCCGCCGCCGCCGCCGCCGCGTCGGGGGGCGCCCGCGCGGCCAGGGCGGCGACGGCGGCGCGGAGCGCCCCGACCACGTCGCCGCCAAAGCTCGGGGGCGGCGCGGGCGCGGGCGGACGCGGCGGGCCCACCGGCGGGCGGGGATCCGGCGCCGCCGACGCCGTCGCCCCCGCCGCCGCCGCCGCCGTCGCCCCCGCCGCCGCCTGGGCAAGCGTCCCGGCGAGCGCCGCGCGCCCGGCCGGGTTGCCGCGGCAAAAGGCGGCGAGCAGGTGCGCCGCCGCGCCGCGCTCGCCCGCCTCGCCCGAGAAGAGCGCGAGCCTGGCGGCCGCGCGCAGCAGCGGCACCGAGCGGGCGGCGGCGGCGGAAGCGGCGGCGGCGGCGGCGCTGCCGCCGGTCACCGCGCTGGCCCCGCCGATGGCCGCGGTCGCCGCCCGCAGCGCCCAGGCCGCGATGCCGCCGACGGCCGCGCGATGCGGCGGCGGCTGCTGCTGCGGCTGCTGCTGCGGCTGCTGCTGCTGCGGCTGGTGCTGCTGCGGCTGGTGCTGCTGCTGTTGCTGCGGCGGCCATTCTGCTGCTGGAGGAAGAGCAGGCGCGTGTGCTCGCAGGGCCTGCTGCCCCTGCTGCATGGCGGCCGCAAAGTCGGCGGCAGCGTCCGAGTCGGGGGGAACGCTGCCGCCGCCGCTGAAAAAGGCAGCGGCGTCGCCGCCGCCGCCGTTTTGGCCGCCGCCGCTCTGCCCGCCTTCGCCGCCCGCTGCTCCTCCGCCTCCTCCGCCAAACGCGCTGCTCAGGTCCCCCGCCGCCAGCCGGACGCCGCCCGCCGAGGCGGCGGCGGCAGCGCGCGGCGATCTGGGCGCCTTGACGGGCGTCACGCCGCCGCTGCTCTGCGCGGAGCCGGGCGGCGGCGGCGGCCCAGGCGACCGCGGCCTGGCCGCGGCGGCCATAGCCGCAGGGGCCGCCGCAGAGGCCGCAGAGGCCGCCGCCGCCGCCGCCGCCGCCGCCAGGGCGGGGGCCGCCGGGTCCGTGGTCAGAAAGGGCGCGGGCACGGTCGCGGCGCCGAGGGCGTACCTGTTGGCCGCGTGCCCGGCGGCCAGGTCGCCCAGGGCGGCCAGCGCCGCCGCGCGCACGCGCACGTCGGGGACGGGCGGCACGAGCCGCGACGACGCGCGGCGGCGACGGGAGCGGCGCCCGCTGACGCCGCCGCCGCCGCCGCCGCCGCCGCCGCCGCCACCGCCGCTGCCTCCCCTGCCGCCGCCGCCGCTCCGTCCGCCCCCCTCGTCCGAGCCAAAGGCGAGGGCGGCCAGCGCCGTGAGCAGCCCCGCGCGGCCCAGCGCGTCCTGGCTGGCCCTGCGCGCGACCGGGGCCTCGTCCGCGCCCCGGCCGCCGCCGCTGCCCGCCGCGCCGGCGGCCGACGCCGACGCCGGCGCGGGCGCTGGGAGCAGCAGCGCCCGCGCCGTCTCCACAAGCCGCAGGAGGTTGGTCGCCGCCTGCGGCGCGATCGAGGGCTTTGCGGGTGCGACGGCCCTCAAGCCGTGGTAGAGATTGCCCCCTGAGCGCGGGGAAAAGGCCGGGGGATAGCCGCCGCCGCTGCCGCCGCCGCCGCCGCCGACGCCGCCCCCTCCCGTCGCCGCCGCCGCGCGGGGCGGCGGCCGCCACCTCAGCAGCGAGCAGACGGCGGCGCAATGGCCCATCTCGCGGAAGAGGCGCGCGTTGGCCGGGTGCGCGCGCAGCATGGTGTTGACGACGGCGAGGGCATCGCCGGCGATGACGCCGCCGCAGGCAATGCTGGGCGGGGGAGGTCGAGGGGGCACGCGGCCGCCGTCGCCGTCGCCCTCCTCGTCGTCGTCGTCGTCGCCGTCGCCGTCTTCGCTGCCGTCGCCGTTCCGCTCGCCGCCGCCGCCGCCGTCGTCGCCTCCGCCAAAAGCGCCGCCCTCGTCCGCGCCGGCCGCTGACTCGGCCGCGCAAATCGCCAGGAGCCGGTCGAACGCCCCCTCGAACGCGGCCATCTTGGCCGCCTCGGGGCACCCGAGCACTAGCCCCGACAGCGCCAGCAGCGCCTCGTTGCGCAGCGCCTCGCTGCCGCCGCCGCCGCCGCCGCCGCCGCCGTTGCCGCCGCCGTTGCCGCCGCCGTTACCGCCGCCGTTGCCGCCGCCGCCGCCGCCCGCTCCCGCCTCCCCGGACGTCCCCCCCCCGAGGGCGTCCACCACGCTCGCCACAAACCCAAGCGACGCCATGGCCGCCGCCTGCACGCGCGCCGCGGGCCCGGGCGCCGACCTGAGCAGCGCGCGCAGGGCGCGCAGCGCGTTGAAGCGCGTGAGAAAGTCCTCGGCGCCGCCGGCCTGCGGCGGCAGCAGGAGCGAGACGAGCGCGGCGATCGGGTCGCCGCCGCCGCTGCTGCCGTCGCCGCCCCCCTTTTGCCGCGGCCCTCCTCCCCCGCCTCCTGCCCCGGCTGCTGACGCGGCCGCCGCCGCCGCGGCCGCGAGCGACATGCGCGCGAGGGCCTCTGCGTTGGCCACGTGCGGCGGCGGCGCAGGGGGCGGCGGCGGCGGCGGCGGCATCGGCGGCGGCGGCTGCGGCGCCGCCGCGCCCGCGCGCGCGGCCGCCTCGGCCGCCCGCGTCGCCACGCCCTCCCGCGCCGCCGCCATCCGCGCGTGCTCGCCCGCCGCCCGCGTCCACGCGGCATGCCGCCGCGCGTGCTCGGCCGCCTCGCGCCCCGCCCCGTCCGCGTCAGCGCCGAGCGCCGACGCCAGCGCCTCCACTGCGGACGAGACGAGCTCGCCGTCCGCGCGCTCGTTGCCGCCGCCGCGGCCGCCGCGACCGCCTCCGCCGCCCGCCTCGTCGAGCACGCCCGCGAGCACGGACAGGCCCATCATGGCGCCGACGGCAGCGGCGGCGGCCGGCGTGGCGAGGGGGTCGCCGAGGACGGCGGCGAGCGCGGCGCAGGCGGCGCGGCGGTCCTGGGGGCGGCGGGCGTCGGCGAGGGCGCCGAGAAGGCGCTCGACCTCGGCCTCCTCGCGCTGGGCCTGCGGGGTGGGCGCGGGCAGGGAGGCGGCGTAGAAGAAGGGCTGCTGCTGCTGCTGCTGCTGCTGGTGCTGCTGGTGGGGGTGGGGCGACGGCGGCGCCGACGCCGCCCCGCCGCCGGCGCCTCCCCCCGGTTGCTGCCGCTGCTGTCCTCCGCCACCACTGCCGCCGCCACCACCGCCTGGTGCCGACGCGCTCGCCGCCTCCTGTGCTGCCGGACCTGTTGTGTGCGTTGGATTGATCGATGGGAGTGGGGGGGGGGCGATTGGTTGAGGGTGGGGAGGGAGAGGAGCCTCGACGTCGACGACCCACACGCGTCGACCTAGTCCAATCCAATGCGACGCACCGGCAGGCTGCTTGCGCTTGAAGAACATTGGGGTTGCCTCACTGGTCCCCCTCGACCGGGGGGCCGCCGAAGAATCGCTCGGAAAACAGCCTCGCGATCAGCCTGCGGTTGGAAGAGGGTGGTGTCGTTGTTGCGCGCGCGCGCGTCCCACCGCGCGTTGGTCACGCCTCGCGCGGGGGTAGCGTCATTGGGTCATGGCGCGGAGGCGGACATCATTTGGATGCTTGTAAAACTGAGCAGCAAGAGGCCGGCCGCGCGGGCTGAGCGAAACAAGGGGGCCGAAGCGATCGGAAGTTCGCGGCCGACGCGCCCCGCTCCTCGCCGACTTAGACTCCGTCCAAGACGCCCTCTCGCGCCTTCTGCTGAAACACCCAAAGACCCGGTTTCGGACGGCTTCGGACGACTGTGAATGTCGGATGGGTAATTTTACAACGGAGCAGAGGAAATGCTACGGGGTGCGGCGCGGCGCGAATGGTTCAGAAGCCGCGCCCACCACCGCTCAAAGAGCCGTTGCCGGCCCCAAAGCCGGCCGCCGAGGAGCGCGGCGGCGGCGGCGACCCGAGCGACACAAACGCGCCCGTGCCGGCCGCCGCCGCCGCCGACGCCAGCGCGGGCGGGTCGGCGAGCGCGCTGCGCCAGCCGCCCCCGTCGCCGCCGCCGCCGCTGCGCCAGGTGGCGTTCGACGAGCCGCCGGCGACGCCGGCGCCGGCGCCGGCGCCGCCGGCCGCCGACAAGGACGACGCCGACGCGGCGCCCGCGAGGCTGCCGCCGCCGCCGGCCAGCCCGCCGAGGCCGCCGCCGCCGCCGCCGCCGATGCCGCCGCCGGCGCCGGAGGGCGCGCCGGCCAAGGGGGCCAGCGCCGACGCCAGCGGCACGACCGCGGGGGTTGCCGCCACGGCCGCCGGGAGCAGCGTGGGCGACAAGGGTCCCCCGCCGCCCCCGCCCGCGAGCGGCGGCAGCGGCGGCGGCGGCGGCAGCAGGTTGGTCGCGCCGCCCGACACCAGCGCCGACGTCGGCGGCGCCGAGGCCGCCGCCTCGCGCGCCGCGTCGCGCGCGGCGTCGCGGTCGCGCGTCCAAGAGGCAGAGGCGGACCCGCGCCCGGGGGGGCCCGTGGGCTGCGCGCCCGCGCCCGCGCCCGCGCCCGCGCCCGCGCCCGCGCCCGCGGTCCCGGCGGCGCCGCCGGCGCTGGCGGCGTTGCCCGAGGGGGCGCCGGCGGCGGATCCGGCGCCATTGCCGCCGTTGCCGCCGCCGAGACCGCCGCCGCCGCCGCCCAGCACGCCGCTCGGCGGCCGGCCAGAGGCGCCTAGGCCGCGGCCGGCGGCGGCGGCGGCGGCCGAGGTGGGCGTCAGCGCCGAGGCGCCGCCGCCGCCGCCGCCGCCGCCGCCGATCAGGGCGCTGCTGCCGCCCGGGGTGGTCGGCGGGAGGCCCGCCGCGGCCGCGGCGGCCGCCGCCTGCGCGATCGCGGCGGCGGACGCGCCGCCGCCGCCCGCCAGGTCGCCGCCGAGGCCCCCACCCGCCGAGGCCGCGCCCGCCAGCGCGCCAAAGGGGCCGCCTCCGCCGCCGCCCGGGTTGAGCAGCAGCAGCGACGACGCCGCGGGCAGGCCGCCGCTGCCGCCGCCCGAGGGCGCGCCCGCCAGCGCGGACAGCGACCCGCCCGCGGCGGCGCGCAGCGCGGCGCCGGACGCGCCCCCGCCGCTGCCGCCGCCAAGGCCGCCGCCGCCGCCGCCGCCGCCCGAAAAGGGCGTGGGCGCGTTGCCGAGACACGCGACGGCCGGCGGCGGCGCGGGCGGCGCGATCCACGACGCCCGGCGCGCAGAGGCGTGCCACCCGGCCGGCGCGCGCGGCAGGTCGGGCTCGGGCGCGGGCGGCAGCGGGCACGGGCCCGCGATCACGGGCGGGCACTGCGAGCGCACGGGGCCGCGCAGCCCCGCAGGCGGGTCGGGACCCAGCATGTCGCTCGTGTACACAAAGTCGGCGCGGAAGGGGGCGTAGGGCAAGGCGGCCTCGGCGCGCCGTCGCGCGGCGCCCTGCGCCTCGGGCGCGCGCGCGAGCGCGAGCAGCAGCTGCGGCGGGTAGGCGCGCCGGCCGCCGCCGCTGCCGCCAACGCCAACGCCGCCGCCCGCGCCGTCCGGGTTGCCGGCCGTTGACTGCTGGGCGGTGGGGGTGGTGCGGCCGCCGCCGGCGGAGGGGCGGCCGGCGCCCGGGGCGCCAAAGCCAGAGACCTCGCCGCCGCCGTTGCCGCTGCCGCCGCCGTTTGCGCCGCCGTTTCCGCCAACGCCGCCGCCGCCGCCGCCGAGGCTGCCGCCGCCGCCTCCCTGGCCGTGCTGCCCGCCCCCGCCGCCGCTCATGGGCCAGCGCAGGGCGCCCGCGCCCAGGCCGCCGCCGCCCGCGCCCGGGGGGAAGGCGACGACAGGGTCGAGCCCCCCGTGCTGCTGCTGCGGCTGCTGCTGCTGCTGCTGCTGCTGCTGCTGCTGGCCCTGCTGTCCGCCGAGCAGCAGCGCCGCCGCTGCGCCGGCAGAGCCCGGGCGCGAGGCGCCGAGCGCGGCGGCGGCGGCCTGGGCGGCGGCGCCGCCGAGGCCGAGCGCCTGCAGCTGCTGCTCGAGCGTGAGCGGGCGCCCGCCGCCCCCCGCGCTGCCGCCGCCGCCGCCGCCGCCGCCGCCGCCGCCGCCGCCCAGGTGCGCCAGCAGCTGCTGCTGCTGCTGCTGCTGCTGCAGCTGCTGCTGCAGAGACAGCTGCGCGAGCGCGCCGCCCGACGCCGCGCGGGACAGCGCCTGCTGCGCTTGCGCGAGCTGCTGCTGCTGCTGCGCCTGCTGCTGCCCGCCCAGCGACGACATGCGCGACAGCGCCTGCTGGACCTGCTGCTGCGCCTGCTGCTGCGCCTGCTGCTGCTGCGCCTGCTGCGCCTGCTGCTGCTGCGCCTGCTGCTGCTGCTGGGCCTGCTGCTGCTGCTGCTGCTGCTGCTGCGCCTGCATCTGCCGCAGCAGCTGCTGTTGCAGGCCCCCCGCGGCCGCCATCTGCTGGGGCGTCAGCACCACCTGCCGCCCGTCGGGCAGCGTCACCACCTGGGGCACAGCGCCGCCGCCGCCGCCGCCGCCGCCGCCGTGCCCCTGCGGCGGCAGCTGCATCTGCTGCATTTGCATCTGCTGCTGCTGCTGCTGCTGCTGCTGCTGTTGTTGCTGCATCTGCAGCTGCTGCTGCTGCTGCTGCTGCTGCTGCTGCTGCTGGTGGGGCTGGGGCTGGCGGGGGGGTAGTCCTTGCTGCTGCGGCCCGCCGCCGCCGCCCTGCCCGGGGCCGCCACCGCCGCCGCCGCCCGTGGCCGCCGCCGCCGCCGCCGCGTGCTGCATCAGCAGCTGCGCCGTGGCGGCCGCCTGGGGGCCCTGGAGCGCGGCGAGCAGCTGCTGCTGCTGCTGGGGCGACAGGCCCTGGATCAGGGGGCGCAGGGCGGCGGTGGCGTCGGCGACCGAGGGGCCGCCTGCGCCGCCAGCGCTGCCGGAGCGGCCGAGGGCGACGGCGGCGGCCACCGCGGCCGCAGCCGCGGCCGCGGCGCGCTGCTGCTGCTGCTGCTGCTGCTGCTGCTGTTGGTGCTGCTGTTGCTGGTGCTGCTGTTGCTGCTGGTGTTGGGCCGCCGCCGCAGCAGCAGCAGCAGCGGCCGCTGCCGCCACCGCCTGCTGCTGCTGCTGATGCTGGCGCTGCTGCTGCTGCTGCTGCTGCTGCTGCTGCTGCTGCATGATTTGGAGCATCAGCATCTGCTGCTGCTGCTGTTGCTGCTGGGCGTTCGACTGCTGCGCGCGCGCCGCGGCCGCGCCGGCGGCCGCCGCCGCCGCCGCCGCCGCCACCGCCGCCGTTGCGCTGCTCTGCTGTTGCTGCTGCTGCTGCTGCTGGCGCTGCTGCTGCAGCGCCGCCATCATCGCCTGCTGCTGCTGCGCCTGCTGGAGCTGCCGCTGCGCGGTGCCCGTCGGCGTCGACGCGCCCGAGCCCGACAGCGCGTCGAACAGCGACCGCGGCGCGCGGGCGGGGGCGCCGGGCGCGGCGACGACGACGCCGCCGCCCTTGCCGCCGCCGCCGCCGCCCGCCGCCGCCGCCGCCAAGTGCAGCTGCCGCGAGAGCTCCTCAAACGTGGCCGAGGCGCCGTCGCTGGCGCGCGGGGTGCTGGAGCGGCTGGCGACCGAGCCCGGGCCGTTGAGGCCCAGGGCGGCGGCGGCGGCCGCCGCGATGGCCGAGGGGGTCGGCGGCGGCGTCGCCGGCCGCAGCACGAGCCGGACGAGGCGGCGCGGCGGCGGCGGCGCGGCGGCCTTGTCGCCGCCGCCGCAGCCGTCGTCTCCGGTCGCGGAAAGGGAGGAAGAGGAGCACGAGGGGCCGCCGCCGCTGCCGTTGGCCGCGGCCTTGTACGTGGCGCCGTTTCCCTGAGCCGCCTCGCCGTCATCTGGCAGCACCTCGATCGACACGCGCACGACGGGCGCGCCGCCGTCGCCGAGGCCGCCGTCCTCGTCGGCGCCGCCGCCGCCGCCGCCGTGCTCGTCGGCGCCGCCGCTCCTGCCGACCGCCGCCGCCGCCGCCGACGGGTCGACCCCCGCGACCGCGGGCGGCACCATCGCCTCCCAGTCCACCGACCACAGCGCGGCCGAGGCCGTCGCCTGCCGCACCTGCGCCACCAGGGCGTCGCGCATCGCCTGGCGCTGCGGCTCGGTGCGGCAGCAGCCGAGCGCGCGGGCGGTATACCCGTGGAGCGCCGGCGGCCACTGCTGCTGCTGCTGCTGCCCTTGCGGCTGTTGCTGCTGCTGCTGCTGCGCCTGGTGCTGCTGCTGCGCTTGGTGCTGCTGCTGCTGCTGCATCTGCTCCTGCTGCTGGAGCGCCTGGTGCTGCTGCTGCAGCTGCTGGTGCTGGTGGTGCTGGTGGGCGACGGCAGCGGCGGCAGCGGCGGCGGCGGCCGCCGCCTGGTGCTGCTGCTGCTGCTGCTGCTGCTGGTGCTGCTGCTGCTGCTGCTGGGCGAGGGCCTGCTGCTGGGCGGCGGCGGCGGCAGCGGCCGCCGCGGCCGCCGCGGCGGCCTGGTGCTGGTTCTGCTGCTGCTGCTGCTGCTGGCGGTTGCGCGCGGACAGCGCGGCCGCCGCCGCCGCCGCCGCTGCGGCCGCCGCCGCCGCCTGCGCCGCCTGCTGCTGCTGCTGCTGCTGCTGCTGCTGCTGCTGCATTTGCTGCTGCTGCATTTGCTGCTGCTGCTGCTGCATTTGCTGCTGCTGCATTTGCTGCTGCTGCTGAGGCTGCTGCTGCTGTTGCTGCTGCTGCTGCTGAGGCGTGCTGCCCGAGAGCGCCCGCAGCGTGTCGAACGCCGCCGCCACGCCGCGCGCGCCCAGCAGATTCACGACCAGCGGCGTCGCCGCCGCCGCCGCCGCGCCCGCGCCGCCGCCCGCGCCGCCGCCGTCGGCCGCCGCCGCCGCCGCCGCCGCCGCCGGGTCGGGCACCACGGCCAGCAGGTCGCCCGCGGGCCCGCCGCCGGGCAGCAGCTGCCGCACGGCCGCCAGCGGCAGGTTCCACAGCAGCAGGCGGCGCGACGGGTCGACCACGTGCACGCCGAGGCCGTTGAGCCCGAGCGCGAGCGGCGCGCCCGGCGGCAGGCCCGCCGCCGCCGCCGCCAGCGCCGGCGGCACCGCCACGCCCGCCCGGAGCGAGCACCTCACCAAAAACGCGGGCCCGAGCGCCACCCCCTGCGCGAGCTGCAGCACGGCCGCCGACTCGCCGTTGGCCGCGAGCTGCTCCAGGCGCGCGCCGTCCTCGGGCCCCACGCCCGCGTACAGGCCGCGGCCGGCGTCCACGGCCACCTGCGCCGCCGTCAGGGCCGTCAGCGGCGGCAGCGCCCGGGGAACGCCGCGAAGCAGCTCGGCGTCGCGCGCGGGCCCTCCCGCGGGAAAGGCGCGCCGCTTGAAAAAGAAGAGCGAGGCGGTCGCGGGCGGGCCCGCGCCGCCGCCGCCTTGCGCCTGCGCCTGGCCGGGGGGAGCGGCGGCGGCGGCCGCGGCCGCCGCGCGCGCGGCGAGCGCGGCGATCGGCTCGTCCCAGGCCAGCGGCACAGAGGCGGCGGCGGCGTCTTTCAGCGTCGGCGGCGGCGGCCGCAGCGCGGCGGCCTCGGGCGGCAGCACGGCGCCCGCCGGCGCGCACAGCGTGAAGAGCGCGGCCGCGGGCCCGAGGCCGAACGAGTCGGCCACCGCGCGCGCCACGTCCTGGGTGGTCGAGGTCGGCGCCACGTCCACGGCGACGAGCTGCCCCGTCAGCGTCACGACCTGGAGCTTGGCGGACTGCGGCTGCTGCTGCTGCTGCTGCTGCAGCTGCTGCTGCTGGTGCTGCTGTGGGGGGGCCAAGGGCGGGGGCAGGGGCGGCAGCCTCTGCTGCTGCTGCTGCTGCTGGTGCTGCTGCTGCTGCTGCAGCAGCAGCTGCTGCTGCTGCTGTAGCTGCTGCTGGTGGTGGTGGTGCGGGGTCAGCGGCAGGGGCGCCTGCTGCTGCTGCTGCTGCTGCTGCTGCTGCTGCTGCTGCTGCTGCTGCTGCTGCTGCTGCTGCTGCTGCTGCTGCTGCTGGGGCGGCGGCTGCATTTGCATGTGCTGCTGCGGCGGCATCGCGCCCTGCGGCGGCGGCTGCTGCTGCTGCATCTGGGGCGGCATGAGCAGCTGCTGCTGCTGCTGCTGCATGCCCAGCGGCGGCGGCTGCAGCTGCGGCTGCTGCTGCTGCAGGAAGGGCGGCGGCGGGCCGCCGGGCTGCTGCTGCTGCTGCTGCTGCGCAAAGGCGGCCGCCGCCATCCTCAGCGCCTGCTGCTGCTGCTGCTGCTGCTGCTGCTGCTGCTGCTGCTGCTGCTGCTGCTGCTGCTGCTGCTGCGCCTGCTGCTGCTGTTGGTTGTACATCCTGACTCAAGCGTGTTGATGGGGCAGGAGAATAAAAAAGGGGGGCACGCAAACCCGGAAAAAACACCACCGGGGAGAGACAGCGG
>Ga0209491_10005119_pt1 | contig 19517 bp, 28 predicted proteins | sample BON02_FD_187213 | JGI IMG/M metagenome (GOLD analysis project Ga0209491, IMG submission 187213) | Freshwater microbial communities from Lake Bonney liftoff mats and glacier meltwater in Antarctica - BON-02 (SPAdes) (version 2) | ecosystem: Environmental > Aquatic > Freshwater > Ice > Glacier... | reverse complement strand
TAGAATGCATGCATATGCACACACACACAATTTGAAGGCGCCTAGAAGGGTCAGAAGCCAGGAGGAGGGTGGCGGCATCCTGTTCCTCCTCCTCCTCCTCCTCCTCCTTCTCTTCCTCCAAGTTTTCCTGGCTCTCCTTGTAATGATGGGAGAGGAGGAAGGAGGAAGGGAGGGAGGGAAAGAAGGAGGATGAGTGAGCTGCGGTGTCCTCTCCTCTTTTGCTTACCTCTCCCCTCGCCCCCGCCGCTGCTGTCACTGATTCCTCATCCCCTTCCTCCTCCTCCTCCTTCCACTCATGAACAAACGCCCCCCCTCCCTCCCACCCTCCCTCCCTCCCTTCCACCCATCTGTCCAGCGACATAGCGCCTTCCGGCATCCGTGTGGGTGGAAGATATCTGAAGGAGGAAGAAGTGGCGTCACCCACTCCCTCCCTCCCTCCCTCCCTCCCACCCTCCACCCCTCCCCCTCCTCCTCCTCCCAACGGCAAAGGCAACAATGCCACAAAAGAAGGAGAGAACACACCACCCTCCTCCTCCTTGGAGTCCATCCCCCACCCCCCTTCCCTCCCTCCCTCCTCCCCCTCCTCCTCCTCCTCCTCTCCCTCCTCTCTAATCAAAAACGAAACCTCCAGCAACACAGACGGTTCCAGCGCACGGAGGGAGAGGCTGCCTTGCCCTCCCTCCCTCCCTCCCTCATACCTCCCCTTTTCACTGTCCATCACCAGCAAAGGAGAAGAGGTGGACAATTCCAGCACTTCTCTCAAGGGGGAGGAGGAGGACGAGGAAGGAAGGGAGGAAGGGCGAGCCTGTTCCTCCCTCCAGTCGCACTGCGCCCGTGGACAGACCTTGCCTCCCCAACACGCACAATAGGAAGGGGAGGAAGGGAGGGAGGAAGGGCGGGAGGGAGAGGTGCGCTTCCCCAGCAGAGAACCATGCAGAAGCTTCGTCAGAGTAAGGGTACGCTGTTGCTGTTGCTGCTGCTGCTTCTGCTGCCCCTGCTGGTGCAAGCCGGGAGGGAGGGAGGGAGGGCGGGAGGGAGGGAGGGTGTCGCCAGCAAATGGAAGGATGTGCATCTAGGTGGAAGTGAACGAGGGAATGAGGGAAGGAGATGTAAAATGAGTGAGCGGGGGCGGGGGGATTATCCACTCCTCTCCCTCTGTCCCTCCCTCTCTCCCTTCTTCCATCCATCCCACCCTCCTTCCCTCCCTCCCTCCCTCGTACCGAGATCCTGTATCCTTCCTCCTCGTTCTCCACCAGAGGAATGTGCAAAGGACGCCGGGGCCGCTGCCGACGCTCTCCTCCCTTACTGCTGCTGCTGCTGCTGCTACTGGTGCTGCTGCTCCCAGGGGTGGTAGTACTGCTGCTGCTTCCTCCCTCCCTTCCTGCTGTGTCTCCCTGATTCTCCTCCTCTTCTTCTTCGTCGTCTAGAAAGGGATGTTCCTCCAGCACCATGCCCTCCTGTTTTTATAGACATTTGAGATGAGTCTATCATACCAATCCCTCTCTGTCGCCCGCTCTCTCTCCCGCCCTCCATCCCTCCATCCCTCCCTTCCATCCACAAAATGTACCAACAAAGCCGCCAGCTCTGTTTCCCTAATGTGGGAGGCCAGGTCCTTCTTCCACCTTCTCCCCTTGCTCCTGTGTCTGTTAATGAAAAGGGGGGGTGGGTGAATGAATGTGCTATCTCCTCTTGCTCCTGTGCCTGTCCTATCGGAGAAAAAGGGGGGGGGATGGATGAATGTGTGGTGAGAGTGTGAGTGTGAGTGTGGGGTAGGAGGTTTTGATGGCATGCTCGACGCCCTGTCCTCCCTCCCTCCCTCCCTTTCTCCTTCTACCGATCACAGTTGCCTTCCACGCGAGCCCTCCCTCCTTCCCACTCTCTACTTCTTCCCATCTTCTCTCCCTCCCTCCCTGCCTGGACGTACCCCACCAGCAACGCAGCAACGGCAGGCTGAATGTGCTGCAAGACGCCAGGTGCCTCTGCGGCAAACCGAAGAAAGGGGGCTTGGGAAGAAGAGGAGTGAGAAGAAGACGAGGACGAGGAAGCGAGGGAGGAAGAGGAAAAAGAGGAGGCCCTGTCGATGGTCATGGAGAGGGAGAGGTGGGTGTATGCAGGTGGTGGGCGTGCGCGGCGGAGGAGGAGGGGGAGAGGAGGCGAGGAAGGGGGAGGATGAAAGGCGGAGGCTATGAAGGAGGGGACCAAGAGAAGCAGGACGAGGCATGCTGCTACTGCTGCTGCTGCGGCGGCCCCTGCCCTTGTTCTTGCCGCCATGGCCCCTATGCCTGGGGTATTAAAGGCGTGACTTTAGCAGTTTACTTGGCATTTTGCTTCGGAATTTCTCGTGTACATGTCAGTCTTTGTTCGTCGCTTTGCTGCTCCTCTCTCTTCCTCCTCTCCTCTTTTCGAGCTGCTCATGCCCTGCATGTCCGCACACCCAACACACACATAACCCACACGTGCGCGTGATCAAATCAAGCAAGCAAGCGGTGCAATTTGCCCACGTACACTCTCTCTTCACGCCTTGTCTTTTCCCAACCGCTTATCATCGCGTCCAATCCCTTTTCGATCCTCCCACCACACCGCCCCCACAGCACACAGCGCCACACACCACACGACCCAAAATGCTGCCCCGCCTCGTCATCGTCGCCACACTCCTTTCTACGCTTCTCGCCCTCGTCACGGCCCAGGGCCCGTCCCCGGCGCCGGCCTGGAGCATGCTGCGCGGCCGTGGCGGCGGCAAAAGCCTCGCCACGCCCGTCACCGCCTCTCTCCGCCTGCGTGACCTGTCGTGGACCACGGAGCAAGGCACCATCCTCCTTAATGGCCGCCATCACTTCCATTGCAAAGGCGTCTCGTGGTTTGGCATGGACACGGCCGACACCCGGGCGCCGCACGGCCTGTGGGCCACAACCCTCGACGACGTGCTGGACTTCTTGGCCCTCAACAAGTTCAACGTGCTGCGCCTCCCCGTGGCGTACACCGTGGCGTGCGACTTGGCCCTGTGTGTCCCGACCTCGGTCGTGTCCGGTGACTCCTCGTTGCACGGGCTGAACGTGGGAAAGCTCCTCGACACCATCTTTGAGCGGGCGGCGGCGCGGGGCATTTTGGTCGTGCTGGCCCTCTACAACGACGACGCCACCACCCTCTTTGGCTCCCAAGACCAAGGGCTGTGGTATGGCTCCAAAGCTTCCTACCGCGATTTCCAAGATGCCTGGCGCCGGCTCTTGACCCGGTATGGCGGCCGTTGGAACCTGTTGGGCGTGGACGTGCTTGACCGCCCGGGCCGGGGCCGCGCCACGTGGGCCGAGGGCAATTCCAGCACAGACTGGAACTTGGCGGCTCAAGACACGGCAGCCATCCTCATTCAGGAGTATCCTCAGTACCGTGGCTTGTGGTTTGTGCAAGGCATCGAGGGCGGGGACTTTGCGGCCAATTATGCGACGGACCTGCGCGGCGCCTTGACCCAGCCTCTGGACCTGTTTACACCGGCCAACACGAAGCGTGTGGTGTACGAGGTGCTGCTCATGGGGCCTTCCGTCTCGCCGTCGATGGGGTACGTGTATGCCACGGCGTTCCCCGACCAAATGTACGCTGCTTACGACCAGCTCTTTGGTGGCGTGGAGGAGGCGACTGGCCGGGCCGTGGTGGTGGGCAAGTGGGGCGGTTCCCTCGACGATGCGCAGCAGGGTGACGCCATGTGGCACAAGGCCGTGGCCGACTACTTTGTGGACCGGTGCTTGGACGACACGATCTACTGGGCCCTCAACCCCAACGCCAAGGACACGGGCGGTGTGCTCTCGGCCGATTGGCGGACCCCGAACGAGGCCAAGTTGGCGCTGCTGGCCCGGGTGCAGCCTCGCCCGTCGGTCTTGCTTCACAACGCCGAGCCAGAGGGTGGGTGGTTGTTTGTGTCGGGCAGCTCGGCGAACCCCACGTGCAATCTATGAGTGAAAGGATAAATGAGAGGGAGGGAGGTGGTAGGGCCAGGGAGGGAGGGGAGCGAGGAAGGGAGAGTGTATAACGATAAGTAAACGAAAGCGTGGACAGACGTAGGGATAAACGAAGCCAGAAAAGCAGACAAATAGGCAAAGGTTGCCTGAAATGGAAGCAACTCACAACGCAAAAAGACTCAACAAAGATATTGTCTACCCTTATGGCGGACCGTCAGTGAGTGCGGAGCGGAACAAGCCAAGAAGACGAGGACAGAAAGCAACATCACCTGAGGATTTATCGAAGCCCGGGATAGGATTGGAAAGATCACAAAGTTATATACAAAAGGCGGCATTATGGAGCACTGCATGTTCTTCTTGAATCTTTTTACCTTGGTGCTTCTCCCTGTTGTGGTTCACTTTTCATAGACGCACACCGCTAGCTGATTGCTCTCCTTCTGTCATCGTGCTTTCAATTCCTTCATTCCTTGATTGATACGAACTTCGTGCTTTTTTTCTTGGCTCAACAAAATTCCACCAGGTACCGCCTGTCATTTGTCACAGAATAAATTGAGTCCTTCTTTTTTCACTCTCAACCACGCCTCATCCCCACCACCAGCACTCCAGCTTTTTCCTCAATCAAACACACGACCCCCGGACCTCCAACGCTTCTGTTTGCCATCCTTGCATATCTCTAGGCTTGCCTTCCCCAAAGCCACCTCATCCAAGTTTCCGAATTATCCCCTTACTCCCGCTCCTCCGCACATCATCATCCCCCCCCTTACTGCCGTCGGCACTTGGAATTGGCATACTCGCCCTTGGTCAAACACACGGCATTGCCCTCCGGGGCCCAGTACAACAGCGACGGCGTGGGCTGGATGCGCCGAAGCAAGTCAAGCTTCGGCTGCACTGGCGTGCGCCAGTCGTCCTCCAAAAGGCCGCCCGTGTCCCCCGAGTTCGGGTTGAGGCACCAATAAAAGCTGTCTTCCAGACAATTCTCCACCATCCACTTGCCCAGCCTGTCCGCCCACACCTTATCCCGCGCCCCCGTCGGTCCGCGCCCGTACTTGCCCCCCCACTCCCCCAGCACCACGGCCCGTTGACCGTGCACGCCTTCCGCAAAGCCAAAGTGCGCCTGCCAAATACCGGGCAAATTGTTGGGGAAGCGCCCGTCCCGGAGAAAGCCTTGGTCGTACACGTCAGGCCCGTACACGTGCGGTGAATACACGACGCGCTTCGTCCAATCTTGCCGCCCCAAGTCGATGGGCGCGTCCCAAATCCCTTCGAGGCTTCCCCCCCACCACACGGGATTCGGATCGCGGCCACGGGAGTGCACCGTCGGGTTCGACACGCCTTCCACAAAGATCAGTCCCCCCCAATTCGGGAAACGTCCGAGGAGTATCTTGGCCATGTCTTCGGCTGCGCGGTTCCAATCGGTGCTAGGATTGTTGGCGCCCCACGTAGCAGCGCCGTGGGGTTCGTTCTTCAGGTCCAGGGCGAAAACATTCCATTTGCCTACGACCGCACCGAGCACATTCGTCCACGCATCGAGTACCCGCGAGTAGGGAATGGCGTTGTTGTACCACAGCTGAGGAAAAGAGGAAGGAAGAAAGGGAGGGAGGGATGGTGAGTGACTAGTTTGGATTCCTTTCCGCTCGGAAGAGACGTAATGAAATGTTGTTGCCTAATACCCTCTGGAGTGTCTTCATTGCTGAAATCTTAGTCTACTAAGGCTGAATGGTTCAGAAAGCAGCTACCAAAAGGACGTACCTCGTCAATACCGCCATTCGCATTTAAGCGGTGCATGTCCAACATGACCAGCAGGTTGTGTTGCGCTGCCAGGTCCACGAATTTAGCCAGGCGGGCCAGGTTGCCCAAGTTGTCCAGCGTCGGCTCCCCAGAGACGCGCACAACCTGGTTTGGATTTAAAGCGAGCTCGGCGGAAAAGGGGAGGCGGATGGCATTGAAATTGTTGGCGCGGAGGAAGCTAAACACACGTTCAACAGTGGTCGAACCCCAGAGACCGTGTGGGTAGTACGCATTGGTCTCAAACCCAAACCTAAGGGGAGAGGGAGGAAAGGAGGAAGGAAGGGAGGGAGGGAGGGACGGTCAGTTTATGTGTCCTTCTTTTCTAAGGACATAGCGCGCCCCAAGCCCGTGAAAAGGAAGGGGACGAGGGCGGCGTGCCCGGCCAGAAAAGAATCGAACGTCTCATATACTCGCCAATTTGTTCCTTGGAGATGCAAAGGGAAGCCGTTCACCCGCAGTTCGCCTTGCTCCGAGGTCCATTTAATAGGGTGGTCGGCCCCGAAGGCAAAGCAGGGCGTCTCGTCGTTTGTCAGGCTGCGACCATTTGCTCGAAGGTGGCGCGAGGCCATGGCGGGGGCAATGAATGTCGATTCGTTGCTCTGGAGGAAGGGAGAAGGCGGAGCGCCATGCGGTGGATGGGGCAAGGCGGCGACGGAGGCAGGGGCAGTTGGAGAAGAGGCGGACGAGGGCGAGGCCGTGGCGCGCAGGACAGAGAGCAGGAGGAGGAGGCAGGCAATCATTGGGCAAGAAGGAGGAGGGGTAGATACAGTACGTGCAATGAGGGTCAGAAGCACAAGTGCCGCGCTGTGGATGTATGTAGTTTTATATGTGTAGGGAGATCGATTGTTGAGCTGGGTGGGGCAGATTGCGAGAAAGCTCAGGGAGACCAGGGAGGTAAATTGGCCAGTGTGCATGAGAGGCACAGGGATGAATACACAAGCAGCGGCAGCGTGGAGAGTGAGTGTAAGTCGGGGGTGGATTGGTGTGTACCACAGCGCTGGAATCAGCAGCTCGAGATGTGGGGCAGGGCACGTACTCGACCTCTAACGGCTGCATCACCTAACGGCCTTCTTCGCACAAAGAAAGGCAATCAAATCAACGTGCCGAGAAAGCTAGCTGTGTGTCCTCCGGCAAAACCTTTGAAACACCTTATTCTATTTTTTTTCCCCCTATAAAGCTGTAACCATGGCTGCTGTACATCATATATATATTAAGGCTGGCGGAGAGAGAGCTCTTTTTATAACCTCCCCCCAATAACAAGCAAATACCACACTGCGGCAAAACTGATTGGTGAAGGAAAAGGCATTTACAAACTGTTCTTGGCATGTATTTGTCATGGGTGCGATCTTGCCTCTGGATCAATCAATGCGATGGTCATCGTAGGTTGCCTCCTTCCTCTCAGCATCAAATGCACTCAAAGTTCCATAGTGTGTGTGTGTTACTAAAATATATTTCTTCCATCCATCGAAGCCTCACACTTATGTGGCCAGGTGTCCCATCGAACGAGACGACAGCGCTGCAGAGCGAAATTTTCTTTCAGAAAGCGTCGGGCTTGATGAAGAATATCGATGCTGACAAGGTTCGCTGCGGCTCCTGTATGCCGTGGCTGCAAAATTCCTATTTCAAAAAGCAACAGCATATCGATGAGCTCATTCCGCTTTACAAATGCCTCGCACTTATAAGATATGCCATCGCAAGGAAATGTTATTTCTTTATTCCAACCCTTAAACACGACAAGGGCACACAAGGCCCAACTCCACCTTCTCGGAGATGCGGGCAACACATATACATGACACCAAAACATAGACACAGTTCAGAAAGACAGCACAATAGGCATCACAATTCAAGAATCTCAAAGAAAGGACAGAGCCAAAATTCAGCTTTCCCAAAATGTACACCCACGACTTTTAACACGAAATCAAATATATATAGAGACCCACACTTAGAAAGGAGAGGCAAATGAGGTGTGGTTTAAAAGGGGGAAAACGCCACCGCAAAGCCTCTGACTCTCTCTAGGGACAGAAAAGACACCAAGCACGCATAAACATAGTGAGGACGAATGAGGGGTGGTATTCAAGAAAGACAACCGCATCACAAAGCCCACACCATCATGCCGCCGCTTTACTCTGTCGTAACAGGCGCCACAACGGGCACGCAGGTAAGACGCTGCTGGCCATGGGCCAAGGTCTTCTCCTTGCAATCAAACGCATCCGCAATCAAAGTGGACACGTGGAGAGTCAGACCCTCGTCCGTCAAGTCTTCCGAAAAGTCCCGGCCGCGGGCAGTACCGGCGACCTTCCAGAAGGTGAGGGTCTCCGTCACGAGATTATCCTTCCCGCCAGGGGTAGAGGTCTTGTTACTCTTCGACTCAATGGCGGCGGCCTTGGTGCGCGTGGTGAAGAGCTTGACGGAGAGACGGGCTCCCTTGATACCGCAGACGACGCCTTGCTCGTTGCGGAAGAACTTGCAGCCATCCTCATTAAATAAAACGGTGTCCACGGTTTCGCCCGCGAAGTTGACGAGCTTAGCCGAGATTCCGGCCGCGACAATGCCCGAGAGGTCGTCAAAAGTGATGGAATCATCGATCGTGGCCCCCTTGAACGACCATGAGTCCTTGTCTGCCGCGCTCGTGTCGACGGCCCTGATGGTGCCGAGCTCAAGCTGCGCAGAGGCCGTGAAGAGGGTGGCGCCGAGGGCAAGCAGGGAGAGCGCGCGACGCATGGTTGGTTGGTTGGAGGTGGGTGGAGAGAGTGGTTGCTGTGGTGGTCATGTGTGAGGTGAAGATTGGAAGATTAGTTGTTTGCGGAGGTATGAACGATGATCCCTTGCCGCGGGTATGTGCATGTCAGCCGGGGATTTCCAGAGTACTGGGCATGAAAGCCGTGGGGGGGGTGGGACGCTGTGGCCTGCACCGCTCGTATGGAGCCAAGCGTTTGACGCGTCCAGGGAAAAGGCCCAAGTCAAGGGCACGTGCGTGTGTGGGTAAGTGAATTAAGATGGAATGCTGCCGCTGGACCGGATCGTCTGGAGCCCGCCTCCGATGCGTCCAGGGCAAAGGCCATAGTCAAGAGCACACGCGCGTGTGAGAGCCAAAGGGTCACGAGCAGAGTCGCCGGCAAAGCAACGTGCGAGGTCTTTCGCCAAGACATGGAGCGGGGTCGTCGGCAAAAGAGCACGACATGGGCCGTCCTTATCGCGGCGGTGGTTCTCGCGGTCTGTGCCGCGGCCAGGACAGCCCCCTTCTGAAGGTCGGGAAGACGCAGGGTGGCGGAATCTGTGTGTGGAGGCCCAAGGTCGCTATGATGATGTGTGGTGTGGAGTGCCTTGCGAGCATTGAGTGTTCTGTCAGTTCATGGACGAGAGGCGTAAAAGATCGCCGCGGGGGAGTCAGTCCTTGTACTGAGAAGAGCGTGGCTGCGTCTGCACTGCGGCTGTGTGTGGTGTGTGTGTGTGTATATGGGCATGGCTCATGTATTGGGGCGATTGCGAGCGAGGAAGACGAGGCCTCTGGATGCCCTACACAAGGACTGTCCCACACAAGGAGGGAGAGGCGCAAATTCTTTGTGTTCTGCTCGTCCCAGAGAGAGCCAGAAGCAATCAAATCATGGGCCACCCGCCGCCACCTGATTGGGCGAAGACCATTCGCTTGCCCTGGCATGGGCATGGCATGGGGGTTGCAGGCACGCCAAGGTGCGCATAGGAGGAAAGACTGAAGTCGAATTCTCGCGTGATGCCATGCATACAAGTTGGGAAATCGATTTCGAGTCTGTAAAATACGTTTAAAATTATACGTGAAAAATTCGTTTTGGGCGCATTTGGGTTTTGAGAGAAGAGCGGCGGTTTCTCAGCAGTTGGATCAAAAAGTGAACGAGTTTGCGCAACGGCCGGGCTTGGACCCTTGGCTTGGCTCTCCTCCTGAGACCAGGACATGGCGGGCTTCGACTCCCAGTCCCAGGAGAGGAGAGAAGAGGCTCACCACAGGCATGTTCTCTTATGAGTGCACGTCTTGTCTTGTCTTGTTTCTTTAGAGTGCACCCTCTGGGAGGGCTATTTCTGGCGCATGCCGAAGCAGGCCGACGCTGTACCGTGCAGAGCATCACACCCCCGTGGGCAGGGTGCTCAGGTCTTATAAACTTGAACCATCTCGGGGCATTGTGCGGCTCTTACACATGTATTGCCCCGTCCTCGACCATATAAATGTAGAAAATACGATACGTTCCGATCTCTCTATCAGTTCCATCTCTCTTAAAAATGCCCAGATCCCAATTATACTACTCCCAATTATACTTCTAAACTCTCCCTTTGAATAAGATCTCCAAACTGGGCATGACAAGCCACTATCCCTGACCCGTATTTCTCCTACTTCGTCTTCTAATATAATGTTAATCTCTCTAATTTACATAGTGTTTTGGAAGGGAAGGAGGGTTTTTGGTTGTGGGCTGGCTTACTGTCTCTTCTGCTGCATGCTTCTCGTTGCGGAATCGCATGGGCTGCCGCCCGAATGAATGCAGCATGAAGCCCTTCCAGATACATGCCTTCCTCATGTACTGGTGCGTCAGCGCTTGTCCTTGTGACCCTTTCATCGCTCTCTCGCTCTCCTCCTCGTGCTTGTCCCTCTCCTCGTCGTCGAAGCCCGTACATGGGAGAGGAGAGGGGAGGAGGGATTGACCTTAAAAAGAGAGGTAGAGGGACACTCCTGCCAGCAAGCGCGCCCATTCCATGTATTCCTTCGTTCTGCCTTGGACAACTCCGTGTGGCACATGAGACCGCCTACCATCAGAGAGGGAATCGAAACAATTGCAGAGAGAAGGGGAGGACATGATTGTAGGGACTGGGAGAGGGAGAGGGGAAGGGAGGGTTCGGAGAGCAAGGGATGAATGCGAGGAGGGTAAATAATGGTGCCGCCTCAGAATGTTGAAGAGCCATGCGTGGACGCACGCCCTTGTCTTTCAGGATTACAGAGCAAAGAGCGAGAAGTCCTGCGCTTGGAAGCATATTGGTTGCAACGTTCAGGAAAAAGGGGATGAATGATGAAGGAGGGTATGAAAGAAAGGAGGGAGGGAGGGAGGAAGGGAGGGAGGGAGGGAGGGAGGGAGGAAAGAGTGGAAAATACACAAAATGAGGCGTTCTGTCTTATTGTCTTCTTCGTCAAGCAGTCACTTTGAAAAGTCACTTTGAAGAGTCAATCATGTAGTAGAGCGAGATGGGAGGGATAAGGAAGATGGGAGAGAGGGAGGGGGGGAAGAAATACACAAAAGGAAGCAAGTTGTAAGGAGATTCCTCCCGTTCCTCATTTTTCAGGCACCTCCATCACAAAACCAAGCACAAAAGCCTCACTTTCATACACCGCTGATAGGCAGCTATGTTTCAGGAGGGGAAAAACAAAATATTGCTTCTTCCTTTTCCCAGCTTTCCCTCTCTCTGTTGAGTTGGATATATACTGTTGGGAAAAACAAAATATTGCTTCTTCCTTTTCCCAGCTTTCCCTCTCTCTGTTGAGTTAGATATATACTCTTTTGCGTTACATTACTCACTTGGGTTGAGTTTCCCCCTTCTCCACACTTGGTGAAGCAGCTGCCTCCCTCTACAATGAATTCGTTGCTGACGAAGAGAGAGTAAAGAGGAGTATATCTCTTTACAGGTACAGACTTGAGTGTCCTCAGGCCACTTATCTTTCCTTCGCGGAAAGCGATCGCTCTCGGTACGACAAGCATCCTGGAGCTTCGCGCCAGAGCTCATTACTCTTGGTGTATGTATCAAAGACCTGGCCGTGTTACTTTTTCCCCTACCCTTTTGTTAAGATTACCACGACTCCCCAAAGGCGGGACATGCCTCAAGATTCTTCTTCTGAACGAGGAACCTCGCTGCTTAAGGGTGTAGTGGGCGACACACCCTCGCAACAAGTCCCACTTCGCCAGCCCTCGCAGTGGGATGCTTCCGACCTCAAGTCTGCAGAAGGAGGGGACTCAAAAGTGCCTGCCACCACTAGTCCTGCCCCGCAGAAGCCCCGGAGGCACCGGCCGTGAGCCAGGAGGTTCATCTACCCTGACCTCATTGCATATCTGACACCCCCCTGTATAACAGATGTTCACAGTGCGCAAATTAAAAATCCCTATACACAGTTCGATCGCGCATGCCTTAGATATTCATTGAATGTGCGCTTGGTTTTGTTTTTGGGTGTGTGTGTCCAAAGTTGTGGGTCTTTTAGTGCTCCCGGGGTACGGCCTAAAAAAAAAGAAGGCCCTCGGGAACCACCCTTGGACAAGGTCCCAAAAAATTCATTGTACAAAGCACCAATAGGCAAAATAGTAATTTACTCAATTCTCTACAATCCTGCAGGGTCAGTTTGGTATTTTGCTCTTTCAAGCGGGCTGACCATACGTAAGAAAACAGAGGAGTGAGTTAAGTGGCCTGAGGCGGAGATAACGAATTTACAAGGTAAGAGAGACGTAAGACGAAGCAAGGAAATACAATGCAAAATGTCGAAGCATTCAAAAAGAACAAAAGGAGATGACAAAATAAAAAGATAGATTGACGTGCAAAGAAGCACGGAAAAAAGTCCCTTTTGTTTCTCTCTTTTCCGTTGTTTTCACTTTGATCTCCCCAACGCGCAAACCCTTCAGTTTTTCCTTCTTTATTTTCAAAGTTCTTTTCCCCCCTCTGGAGGCAGCTATACTTTTAACCTCAAACCATCTATCTTTTTCCTGTCTTTGATTGAAGATTGTGTGAAGGTGACCTTCCTGTCTTTGTTATTGTTTTTGTTGTGTTCCCTTTCCCCTTCCCGCTCTCTTTTCAAATCCCGCAGACATCCATTTCCTCCCACTGTGTCGCGTACGTCTCCTCCTTGCAAGGTCTCCTCAATTACTTACTTACGCCGGCACTTGGGGTTTGCATACTCCCCCTCAGTCAAGCACACGGCATTGCCCGGCGGTGTCCAGTACAAAAGCGACGGATGGGGCTGGAGGCGCCGAAGCAAATCCAGCTTGGGCTGAATCGGCGTGACCCAATCGTCTTCCAAGATTCCCCCCGTATCGCTGCTGTCCGGGTTGACGCACCAGTAAAAGTTGTCCTCCAAGCAACGGTCCAATAGCCACCCCGCCAAGGTGTCCGCCCACGTTTTGTCCCGTCCCTCGCTGGGGCCCCGTCCATACTTGCCGCCCCACTCGCCAATCACCACCGCACGTTGGCCGTGCAGAGCTTCCGCAAAACCAAAGCGCGACTCCCAAACGCCCGGCATGCCGCCAAAGCCAAACCAAAACATGGGCTGGTCAAAGACGTCAGGTCCGTATACATGAGGCGAGTAGACGACGCGGCGACTCCAGTCAGGCCGGTCCAGGTCAATCGGGAAATCCCGCATCCCTTGAATGCTCGCACCCCACTCAATGCCTTCCACAAACGTGAGGCCATGCCACTGCGGGAACCGGCCAAACAAGGCCTTGGTCAGCTCTTCCGCCGCCTTGTTCCAATCGGTCGCTCGGTTGCTGTTGCCCCACGTCGCTTGATCATGAGGCTCATTCTTTAGATCGATGAAAGCAAAGTTCCATTTGCCCACCAGCGCCGTCATGACATTCGTCCAGGCTTCGAGGAGACGGGAGTAGGGTGTGCTGTTGTCGTACCAGAGCGCATCAATCCCACCTTTCGCATGCAGGCGATGCATGTCGGGCATCACCAGGAGATTGAACTCCGCCGCAATGTCGACAAACTTGGCCAAGCGCGCCATGTGTCCGAGGTTATCCAAATCTGGGTCATTGACGCGAAGGACGCGGCTTGGGTCCAGAGCAATCTCCGCAGAAAAGGGAAGTCGCAGTGCGTTGAAGCCCTCGGCCCGCAACAGTGTAAAGATGGCACGCACGGTGGTTTCCCCAGAAAGGCCTTGCGGATGCATCGTGCCTGTCTCAAAACCAAAATCTACAGGACGTGGAGAGTGTGAGGTGGGTAGGGGAGGGAGGGTAAGTGGGTGGGAAATGTTGGGGAAAGAAATCCTTACACGCCAGCAGCCACCCCTGGACGTTACGTACAATTGATGCCTTTGAGGTGGAACGGAAAGCCATTCACGCGGAGCTCCCCTTCCTCAGATGTCCATTCGATCGGCACGTCCAGCGAGAAGCACGGAGCCCCGCCCTCATTGGTTTGGAGAGCACGCGGGAGGGCCGAGGCCTCGGTGGCGTTGCTTGTGGCACGGAAATGGCGGTTGCGGGCAGCGAGAGGCGTGGCGTCGTCAAAGGCGAGAGGGGAGGAGGCAGTGGGGACGAGGGAGCACGAGGTGAGGAGGACGACAAAGACGAGAACGGCCTTCATGACATCGATAAGCGTGGGAATTGGTGCACTTTTGGTGGTGCTGTAGCTGTAGCGTGATGTGGGAGGGACGAATTGGTATTAGAAGAGGCAGTGGGAATCGGAGAAGAGTAGTCAGAGACAAGAAAACAGAGTGCACCACAACAAATGCTTTGCACAGCAGCAGCACAGCCACAGACGCTGATACCGATGGGGTGGAGTGAGCATGACACCGCGCACACACAGCAGGCGCGGCGCCGTCTTCGAGCTGCTCATAAGCCTCCCCTATCCTCTCCAACGAACGCAAGCAACAAACGGTTTTGAGCGTTTACCCGTCGCTTGAAATAAATGAGGAAAAGAGACACAACAGAGATTCACCAGGAGGATGTGAAGCAAACGGCAAGGTACTTGTAGAGGCAATGATGCAAAAGCTCGGTTGTAAGTAGGATATTGCTCTATTCCTTTCTCATTTCAGCAGTGGTGCGTTGTCGAGTGGGGAGGTTGGAGCTTTGGAGCGTGGGGCGGGATAGCGACGAATAATCACGAGAAATGGAAGTGATTATGCAAGAAAGAAACCACTCAAATCATCAGCCCGAAGCTTCCTCTACTCCCATTTTCCATTTTATAGTCTCCGCCAGTGGAAGGCGTGTGCTGATTCTCGATGGGGGCTTGCCCTTGTTGGTCCCGCGCGTCGGAAAAAGAAAAAAGAAAACGAAAAGAGAGCAGCTCAATCTCATTGTGGGCAACAATTTTCATTATTTATTTTCTACTACCCGTATCTAATCACCTTCTCCATTATTCACACCTGCTCCTTTCCTCCACGCAACAACCGCCCAGATACCTCCCTTCGCTGGCGCAGGATTGCATCGGCCAGCACTTTTCCGGGGGAGAGACGCTCCCATGCAAAGCGAAAGCAGGCAGGCCGTGTTCCTTTGTCCATCTCTATTTCGTCTTCATTTTCGTGGCCTGCCCAGCAAAAAGGGGCTTGCTGGTCGTGCGTGGGCCCGACGCGGGCGTGCAGGCTGAGGTGGCCGTCACGGCTGAAAAAGGCCTCGCGGACGGAGACGACCTTGGCGTCCATTCCTCCTTCCAACGGTGCAAACACGGGCGGCGGGCTGGTCGAGGAGAGAGAAGAGCGGGACGACGAAGAGGAGGAAGAAGGGGTGGAGATTAATTCACCCTCTTTCACCTCCTCCACGTCTTTGGCCAGCATGACTTCCGTGTGTGCTGCCTCCAGGTCGCCTCGCCCTGCCACCGCCAGGTAGGCATGGCCCAACGAGCGAGGGTCGTGCTCATAGTCATTGTACTGGATGAGGCGCTGTGCATAAAGAAAAAAGGAGGGAGAAACTATGATGAGTGTGGACTCTTCCGCTCTATACAGCTCGCTTACGCTTTCCGTGCCTGACCTTCTTTCCCCCTCCCTCCCCCCTCCTCCTCCTCCTCTCCCTCCCCACTCACCTTCATCCCATCCACGGAAGCCACCTCTCGCTGCCCTTCCCCCAGCATGTTAGCACGTGGAGATTCTTTATACTGTTCCAAGAGGTACTTGATATCGTGGGGATTCTGTGAGGGGGAATGAAGATATGTGTCAGTCTTCGAGCCTCGCTCCCTCCCTCCCTTGCCGCTTTCTCATTCCCTCCTTGCCGCCCGTTCACCTTACCTTGAGGCCAAAGCCGAGGTAATCGTAGATTTCTCTGTCTGACGGCACATTGTAGGAAGCAAAGTACGAGGAGAAGGAGGAGGAGCAGGAGGAGCAGGAGGAGGAGGAGGAGGAGGAGGAGGAGGAGGAGGAGGAGGAGAACAGGGTGGACGAGCGGTCCGTGACTTTCACCTTGTCGGGGGCCTGGAAAAGGAAAGCAGAGACGGAGGGAAAGTACGAAGGGAAGAGAGGGAGGGAGGGAGGGAGAAACGTCAGAAAATCAAGGAGCCAACTTCTAAGCACGTAATTGCATCCAGGTTTGCTTCGCTTTCTCCCTCCCTCCCTCCCTTCCTCCTTCTCCTCTCCTACCACCCACCTGGTCCAAGACGTGAAAGGAACGCTGCGTGGCGTCAATTACCATCCACTCGCAATTGTAAGTCCCGCTGTTCTCCTTGGCAAATACCTGAGGGGTTGAGGGAGGAAGGGGAGGGTAGAGGAGGAGGAAGGGTAAGGGGAGAGGTCATGCATGCGTTGAATCAAGAAGCGGCCTCCCTTCTTTCCCTTTTCTTCACACCCAGCCGTTTTATTCCAAACCACGCCAGCACGAGAAAAGGAAGGAAAGAAGGAGGGAAGGAGGGAGTGGCATACCTGTGTCCAGTCCTCCCCGTCCTGTGCCCAGCCGTTAGCGATCGCCACGCGCATCCAGTAGAGCAAGGCTTGCGGTTTGAGGAGAGGAAGGAGTGCGTCTCTCCTTGGTCCTTTCTATATACGAGACGGAGAGGTGGAGAGTGCAGGTTTAGGGTGTTGTGTAGATTGAACATTTTCATCCCCCCTCATCCCTTCCTCCTTTTTCCGTCTTACCATGCTAATAGTCGTCTCTGTGATCACCATTTGCTTCGCGTGCCCACCTCCTTTTCCTCCTCCTCCTCGGCCTTGTCCTCGCCCTTGTCTTCGTTTCCCTCCTCCTCCTCTTTCTCCCCGAAGCACGTAAAGGTCGTCCAGGGAGGCCAGCTGTCCCGGTGAAGAAGAATACAGCGAGCGGATCCAGCCGGAACTGGACGAAAAATAGACGGAGAGAGGGAGGAAGGGAGGGGAGGAGAAGGGAGTTTTGAGTGTCATGTCTTTCCCTCCCTTCCTCCGCTTCTCCCGCCTTTCCTCCCGAATTCACTCACCCGGAGGGAAGCACTGTCTCCTTGACGATGCGGGGCCAGGCCACGATGTAGTAGTCGTAAGTGGTGTGTCCGATGAGCACGTCTGGCCCCTGAAATGAAGGGAGGGAGGGAGGGAGGGTGTATGGATGGTATATTCTTCTGTCGTTGTGTAATAGAATTAGCAGCGGAGGAAGAGCAAACCACATACGTACCTCCGTCCCCTCCGTTGCCTTGATCAAGACACTGCAGCGGTCATTGTCCCTGTCCTTCCACACATTCTGCCCCCCACCCTCCTCCTCCTCCTCCTCCTCCTCCTCTGCCTCCCTCCCTCCCTCCCTCCCTCCCAACCACGGCCCCAGCCGGGAAGGAGGCACCCCTGGCTGGGGGGGGAATAGGGTGGAGAGATCAAAGATGTCGCCGTAGGCATTGAGGAGGTAGAGCTCGAGGGAGGAGAGAGGGGCGTGGTTCGCGTGGGCGGCGGAAGCTTGGTAGCCTGCCACGAGACCTGGAGGGAGGGAAGGAGGGGAGGGAGGAATGAAGGGAGGGATTAAGGGGGAGTGAGGGAAGAACTATTATAGATAGCAAAACTTTAACAGTATAATTTCCATACCTTCAAATTGAGCAAACACGGCTGCGGCCCCTAGCCAGTAGTCCCTTTCCTCTCTCCCCTCCTCCCTCCTTTTCTCGGTGTGCTGTTGCTGCTGCTGCTGGTGATAGTGAAGATTGATCTGGGTGTGTACATAGGCACGATTCTCTTCCATGAAATTCAGGAGGCTATCACTGTCGGAGGAGAAGAAGGAAGGGAGGGGATCAATGGAGTGGAGGAGGAGGGGATGGAAGAGGGAGTCACCCCCACTCACAGGCACGGCGGGAAGAATTGAACGCAAAGGCCGAACAAAGGTAAGAAGGATATACACGCGAAGTCATTCCGCCTTGTCTTCCTTCTTACCTGGGATAGTGGTGGGCGCCAAAGAGGGAGTGCTTGGCATTGTAGGCATACTCGGCGATCAATTGTGCGGTTAAATAACCTTCCAGGAGCCCCGCGGAATACCACCGTCGTAGCATCCAAGCAGCGTCCTCGTTGCCGTTCTTGTATCGATACTCCACGCCTTTGCCCTCGTGCCCATCGAGGTCGATGTCTGTTGATATGGCCAGCTGCCACCACCCCGACACATCAACCGAGACGTCCGAGATCATGCCGTGTGCAAGCAGCCGCTTTTCAGGGGAGGTGGAAGAGGACAGCGTGTAGCCCTGTGCCTCGTCTTGCCAAGCTACGGTCCAGAGGCGACCGGCTGGTGGAAGGTGGGAAGGCAAGGGAGGGGAGGGAGGGAGGATGACTAGGGGGGCGCGGTAGAAGGACTCGACCACGCCTTGATTTGTCTCCGCGATGGATGCACGAAGGAAAAGGAGGGCGACGAGCAGTACTGGGAGGAAGGGCATGGAAGCGCGCTGTGTTTTGTTGTGGAACAAAGGGACGGAGAGGTCGAGACGTGTGTCGGATTAGAGGCCGAGATGAATCAAGTGCATAAGACCTGAGCACCCTGCCCACGGGGGGGTGATGCTCTGCACAGTACAGTGTAGGCCTGCTTCGGCATGCGCCAGAAAAGCCCTCCCAGAGGGTGCACTCTAAAGAAACAAGACAAGACAAGACAAGGCCGTAACAGTTGTAAGAGAGAAAGAGGCAAATGCGTGGGCTATATTGTGGAGCGGCCTGCTCCGTCGTGCTTCTTTGGCTTTGCCGTGTGCTTGTACACGCCTGGCTGCACTGCAGTTGGGTTGTCGTGTTGGGGGGTAAATAGAACAAGGCGGAACAAGGGGGGATGGGCCAGTGAGAGAGCCCGGGGTTCAGCGTGGGGGAGGCTTTGCACTTGTTGTTTTGCCTTCGGTGTTGCCTGTTCGTTGTGCCTGATCGCTTCTTGTTTCTTCCTTTTTTTTGGGTCTCAAGGCGAAACCAAGTACAGGGTTGCAGACTGGCTTTGTGCTACAATGAGGGTATTTGTTGGCGCGAATCAGGTCCTTTTCCATCACCACAGGCTCGTCAGCTCGTCATCTCTCATCTACCCGGCAGAGCAACCACGCAAGGCATCTTCTGCCCTTTTGCAGGTCTCCAACCACGCCCACCCACACTCACCCTCCCCTCCCCATAAGAAAATGGACTCGGGGATGCATGCGTTGTGAGCATGGAGCGCGGTGGTGGTGGGAGGGCTTGCTTTTGACAGGCCAAACAAGGGAGAGACTCAGCATTATCCCACAAGAGCCAAAGGCAAGGCCAGACTTTCTGCTGCGGCCAGGCTGTAGAAACGCAAATGTTCTGGTTCCAAGCAACCACACCCACCGCACACAGGGACGCGACGTGTACACGCACACCCATTGCGTCTGGCAGGTGGAGGAGGTGGCGTGCGGCGGACGCCGTGGTGTCTCCTGCCTGGTCGGTCTGCTGATGATTCACATTTCTCCTTCCTACTACACCCACACACACACACAGGCAAGCAGGCAGCAGCAGCAGTGCCAACAGCAGCAGCAGCAGCAGCAGCAGCAGCAGCAGCAGCAGCAGCAGCAGCAGCAGCAGCAGCAGTCCTCGCGCGTGGTGTGGTGTGGTTGGTTAAGACACAAAGCCAACCAGCAGCAGCAGCATCATCATCCACCTCCTCATCCGCCGCGGGGCTGATTTTAGCAGCAGTGCCGTGCCGTGCAGTGAGTGAGAAGGAGGAAAAG
>Ga0209491_10005113_pt1 | contig 19529 bp, 18 predicted proteins | sample BON02_FD_187213 | JGI IMG/M metagenome (GOLD analysis project Ga0209491, IMG submission 187213) | Freshwater microbial communities from Lake Bonney liftoff mats and glacier meltwater in Antarctica - BON-02 (SPAdes) (version 2) | ecosystem: Environmental > Aquatic > Freshwater > Ice > Glacier... | reverse complement strand
TTTCGCTCTTTGCTGGACTTAGGAACACTCAATACTGGAATTACCTATCGAGAGGTATATGATAAATTAGACCCCCAAAATTCAGGCTGAAATCTAAATTATGTGGCAACCGGATACGCAGGAAACTTAATCTATACCTACGTAGTGAACGTGCCATGCTCGATATTTTTGTGCGCGATCAATTACGCCAATTATTTTTTGTGAGTCTTGGTTTGATTGCTTTATTCACAGCGCTTATTATGTTTGATATCGCCATATTTGTTACACTTCAGCATTATTTTACAGCCAATATTACGGCGTTTATTTTAGCAGGCATTCATGTTGGTCTTTGCTTAATATTTATTCTATGCGCGAAACATAAAAAAAATCAACGCGATATTGAAGCGCTTCGAGATATTCGAGATTTTGCTAAAGAGCAAGTGTGCCAAGATATAAAAATCGCAACGGATGATGTGATACACATGGGCAAATCAGTAAAAAACATCACCCATGATGTATCGTCTATTTTTAGTGGGGAAGCCTTTGGTCTGGCAGGCCTTATCCCAATAATACAACGCATTTTAAAACACAAGTGAATGTATTTGTTTTTTAACGATTTATTAGGCATCTACCTCCCCTTTTTTTCAAAAGAGATGTAAAGCCGAATAATAATTGAGCGTCACAACAAAATATCTCAGAATCAATACTTATGATATTATTTTTTTAATGGCAATGAGATACTTGTCATTGAAGAGTCATTTATCGGATAGATTCTTTGGAGATATTATATCTTATGCATAGGGATTTCATATGACGCGCTTTCATAAGCTAATAGCAGGGTTGACTGCTATATTTATACTTTGTTTTTTCAGTGTAGCTGAGGCAGCAATGCCCGTTTGGACGTTTCTACCTTTAAGCAGTCCCCATATGACTGTAAGCCGAAATGGCACGGTAATAGTTCAATATAAGATCACCAATCAATCCAAGCGTACGCATTCCTTGATGATGACCCCGATTACAGGAATTACTCTACTTACAAACCCTGGTGACTGCGATAATCCTGTTACTTTAGGCTATCAAGAGTCATGCATACTGACACTTTTAATCTCGGGTGAGCAAATGAAAGATAATATCACTGAAGGACCTGTACTTTGCCAGGATGGTGCGGGTGAATTCCTTTGTTTTCGACCTAAACAGGATCAAACTTTAAACATCAAACTCACCAGTAATCTCAATAATTACATTTATGATGCAGATGGTACACTTTGGCCTTATGATGTTTCTGAAAGTTTTATGGATTGGCTAGGAGTTCGTGATGAATATGACAAAATTTGCAGTTTATATGGGAATCAAGTCTGCTTTACATGGGTTGGAAAGCTTTGGGACGGTATGACCGTCGATGAAGTGAATACTCAATTACAAGCGTTTGTCGCGTGGGCGGAAGTTAATCAACCTCGGTTACAGCCCTTTCCATATATGAAAAACCAACTTAACTCAAATACACCAACTCAGAACTGGATAGTTTCTGCCTCACCTACTATTCTTGTCCAGGCTTGGAGCAAGCACCTTGGCTTGCCCGTACCTCAATCAAATATTATTGGTGTAGATACGATAATTCAAAATGGAGTATATACCGATGAAGTCCTTACTCCCATTCCTTATCGAAATGGGAAAGTGCTCAAGCTAAAAAAATATTTTACCAATAATATTGAGCAAATTGCAGGAAATACTTTCGTTGATTACGAAATGTTTCTTTATGGAAGCTACAAGTTAAATACTAATATATTAGTTATCAATCCTAAAACAGATCCTACAGCATGTGGCGGGTACGGTGACGTAGGTGATTTAATACAAGATGATTGGAAAGTTGTTCATTTGGTTCTTTGATATCCTCCTGTAAAGAATGCAATATTCAATACAGGAGCATCTTGTCTGGATACCGCGCATAAAGCGCGGTACGTAGAGAACACAAGAAGTAGTTTTGAGGGCTTTCTGTAACTAGTCTGTAAGCGCATCCCGGGCTGAAACATAGTCATATCCCAAGTCACGGGCTACGGCTTCACACGTGACTTGGCCGTGATGGATATTTAAACCATCGGCCAAATGTGGATCGCTTAGCAGGGCATTTTTTAGCCCCTTCGTTACCAAACTCAAAATATAAGGCAGCGTTGCGTTATTCAGTGCAAACGTCGAGGTTCTTGGCACAGCTCCTGGCATGTTAGTCACACAATAATGAACCACGCCATTAACCATATACGTCGGTTCATGATGGGTCGTTGGGCGACTGCTTTCAAAACACCCCCCTTGGTCAATCGCAACATCCACCATCACCGAGCCCGGGCGCATGGCTTCAAGCATGGCATGGCTTACCAAACGAGGCGCCGCAGCACCCGGAACTAACACCGCACCAATCACTAAATCCGCATTCGTAACATAATGCTCCAGTGCTTCGGCCGTTGAATAAATCGCATTAATTTTTGAACCAAACTGGAAATCAAGTACACGAAGACGCGCCAACGACCGATCGAGCACGGTGACCTGTGCTTCCAAGCCCATAGCCATACGTGCTGCATTGGTGCCGACCACGCCCCCTCCAATCACAACAACGTTAGCAGGAGCCACACCAGGTACTCCACCTAATAATATTCCCGCACCGCCTTGGGTCATTTCCAAACAATGCGCACCTGCTTGAATCGACATGCGTCCAGCAACCTGCGACATCGGCGTCAAAAGCGGTAAACCACCCCCGGGTTCCGTGACGGTTTCATAAGCGATCGCAGACACACCTGACTCTTTGAGTAAACGTGTTTGCATCGGATCGGGAGCAAGATGCAAATACGTGAATAAAATTTGGCCTTCACGCAGTCTTCGGCATTCAATCGGCTGAGGTTCTTTGACTTTAACCACCAAATCCGCGCGATCAAAAATCTCATCCGCCGTATCCACAATTTCGGCACCGGCCAATTCATAAGCCTCGTCCGAAATGCCAATACCTAGCCCCGCATTTTTTTCAATAATCACGCGCCCACCGGCACGAATAATTTCGCGCACACTACCAGGAACAAGACCCACACGCATTTCTTGCGCTTTAATTTCTTTCGGCACACCAACTAACATAGGTTTTACTCCAATTATTATTATTATTATTTATGCCTTTAATTTTTCAATCAGCTCAGGAACAAGCTTAAACAAGTCCCCAACCAATGCATAATCAGCCACTTGAAAAATAGGCGCCTCTTCATCTTTATTAATAGCGACAATGACTTTTGAATCTTTAATGCCTGCCACATGCTGTATCGCACCCGAAATACCCACAGCCATATATAAATTAGGAGCAACGATTTTTCCGGTCTGCCCCACTTGATGATCGTTAGAAATAAAACCGGCATCAACCGCCGCACGAGAGGCCCCAACAGCGGCTCCTAATGCATCAGCTAAATCTTCAATTAACTTAAAGTGCTCCGTGCTTTGTAAGCCTCGCCCTCCCGAAACCACACGCTTGGCACTTGAAAGGTCGGGGCGCTCAGAAATACTCGATGAAGCATCAATAAACGCTATTTTAGATGGCTCTACTGCTACATCAAGCACTTCAATAGCACATGGCGGTTGCTCATCAACCACCGCATCAAACGCAGTGGTTCGAATGGTGAGTATTTTAATCTCATCCAGCACACGAACGGTTTCAATCGCATTACCTGCATAAATAGGATGTTCAAATGTATCTGAATCAATAATCTGAGTCACATCCGAGACTTGAGTCATATTAAGCTTCGCAGCAACACGTGGCAAAATATCTTTGCCAAACGTTGTTGCTGGCGCAAGAATGGCCCCAACACCTTCTGAGCACATCGCCACAAGCGCGCTTACATTATCAGCAAAAAAATGGGTATAAGCGACGTCATCCGCAATAAAAATTTTTGTCACACCTTCAAGTTTCGCGGCCTGCTCTGCAACCGCGCCACATCCAGCACCTGCTACCAATAGAATAACTTCATCCCCTAACGCACGTGCCGCGTTAAGTACATGAGCCGTTGAAGGATGTATATGAGCATGATCATGCTCAACCAGAACTAAAACACGCATGTTCAACTCCCTTGTCAAAGTACTTTGGCTTCATGCCGTAATTTTTCTAAAAGTTCATCCACCGATGCAACTTTTATACCCGCTTGACGCACACGAGGCGGTTTGACAGACATAACTTCAACATGTTTTGTAAGTAGAACACCCAGGTCTGATGCAAGCACGATATCTAACGGCTTTTGCTTAGCCTTCATAATATTGGGCAAGCTTGCATAGCGGGGTTCGTTGAGTCGCAAATCTGTACTCACCACTGCAGGCAAATCAAGGCTTATGGTTTCAAGACCGGCATCCACTTCACGCGTTACCGTAAGTTTATGTGTGTTTGAATCAAGTACAAGCGCAGAAGCAAACGTGGCTTGAGGCCAATCAAGCAATGCCGCGAGCATTTGTGGTGTTTGATTATTATCACCATCAATCGCTTGCTTACCTAAAAGCACTAAATCAGGGGATTCTTTTTGAGCAATCGCATGCAATAATTTAGCAATATTTAAGCTTTCAAATACTTCATCTGTTTTGATGTGTATCGCACGGTGCGCACCTAAGGCTAAGGCATGCCGAAGGGTTTCAAGACAAGCATCTGAACCAATACTCACCGCAACCACCTCGGTGACAAGATTTTTTTCAAATAATCGTAACGCTTCTTCTATAGCAATCTCGTCGAAAGGATTCATCGCATGTTTCACATGCTCTGTTTCAACCCCTTGATGATTGGGCTTAACCCGTATTTTTACATAAGGGTCAACCACGCGTTTCACTGCAACCAATACTTTCATGATATGCGTTCCTCACTGAATATTTGCCAAAAATTTAGTTCATCACACGCCATGAACCATCGGCTTGACGACAGGCTTTACCATAAATTTGTTCTTGTTTACCACCAATGTTGGCATAGGTTGTGTATTCACGACACGGTTGTTCGTTACGATAATACGTACGTGTGGGTGTCACACTGTATTGATCGCCTGAATCAGGATTTTTCCAACTGGTTTTTTTGCCTGTGGGCGCGGTTTCTAAAGCACGTTCCATGTTTATTTTATCTTGGCGGTCCATATGTGCGCCGATTTTTCCACCTATAACCGCGCCCGCCATGGCTCCAACGACCGTTGCCACAACCTTTCCGGATCCACCACCCACTTGATTCCCTAAAATTCCGCCAGCAACCCCTCCTGCAACAGCACCCACGCCTTCCTGATTGATCTCGGTACAACCGACCGTCAGCATAACCAAAACGAAACCCCATGCATTTTTTTTCATCATCATCATATCCCTATATAATCACAGCTTTCTCACGTACCCGTGGTGAAATTTGACAAATAAGCTCGTATCCAATCGTCTCTGCTGCACGTGCGATACGTTCAACAGGAAGGTGCTGGCCCCATAGTTCAACACGCGTACCCAGCTGAATACGAGCTGCTTCAAAATCGGTTAAATCCACCGTAAGCATATCCATCGATACGCGTCCAACAACGGGCACATACTGCCCGTTAATAAACACCGGTGTATTGGGCGCGACATGCCGTGGATACCCATCACCATAGCCTACGGCCACCACACCTATTCTAGATGTTCGCTTCGCTTCCCAGCAACCACCATACCCCACATGCTCACCGGGTGCATAGGTATGAATGGCGGTTATTTCTGAAATAAATTGCATGACAGGCTTTAAATCGAGCGAGGCTGCTGTTTGATCTGAAAACGGTGATACGCCATACAACATAATTCCCGGACGAACCACATCAGCCAACGCCTCAGGACATGACAAAATAGCCGCCGAATTACTGATACTGCGTTCAAACAAACCATGACTAAGATCAAGTTGGTTAAATAAAGCCAGTTGCGCTTGATTCTGAGGGTTATGAGGTTCGTCTGCCGAAGCTAAGTGCGTCATAACCCCTAAATTATCCAGAACCCATGGGCAGGCTTTAAGTGCCGCAATTGCTTTTATTGCTGTTTTAATATCAAAACCAAGCCGGTGCATGCCGGTGTCTACTTTCACCCAAACGCGGAGCGCTTGAGGTAACGGCGTTTCTAATATCCATGCAAGCTGCGTTAGATGATGCACAACCGGCTCACAACCTGCATCAGCTAATTCAAATAACTCTTTTTGTTGGAACACGCCTTGCAGTAAAACGCAGGGGCGTAATGTAAATTGGCGAACGACACGCGCTTCTTCGAGGCACGCCACACCAAAAGCATCCACATGTGCATCAAGTGCTGGAACAACCGCTGAAACGCCACATCCATAGGCATTTGCCTTAACCATAGCGATAATTTTCCTTCCCGGTGCGCAGCGCTTAACACACATGACATTATGTCGCAGCGCATCAGCATCCACTTCAATCCGAGTCGGTCTCGCCATGCATTATTCTCCCTGATTTTGGCCTTGGTAGCCTTGAAACGCCAAATCCTCAAATCGCGTAAACTGCCCTAAAAATGCGACTCTTGCGCGACCAATAGGACCGTTTCGTTGTTTCGCAATAATAATTTCAGCCGTACCTTTGTCGGGACTATCTTCGTTGTATACCTCGTCTCGGTAGATAAAACAAATCAAATCCGCATCCTGCTCAATGGCACCCGACTCACGTAAATCAGACATGATGGGCCGTTTATCCTGCCGTTGCTCAAGACTTCGGTTAAGCTGAGAAAGCGCAATCACGGGAACTTTTAGCTCTTTTGCCAGTGCTTTTAAGCTACGTGAAATTTCTGAAATCTCCGCAGCACGGTTATCCGCACGAAAACCGGGGACCTTCATGAGCTGTAAATAATCAATCACGATAAGCCCTAAAGATCCATGTTCTTTAGCCAGACGCCTTGCACGCGCACGTAAATCAGCAGGGCTCAGCGACGGTGAATCATCGACGAAAATAGGCGCTTCTGAAAGCATATGCACAGTCGATGTCACACGCGACCAATCGTCATCGTTCAGCTTGCCGCTTCGGATATTATTTTGATCAATTCGCCCGAGTGACGACATCATTCGCATCGCAAGTGAATCGGATGGCATCTCCATCGAAAAAACAAGCACAGGCTTTTTAGCCTCAATCGCCACATGTTCGGCAATGTTCATCACCAAACTGGTTTTACCCATGGATGGTCGACCGGCGACAATCACTAAGTCAGACTCTTGAAGTCCTGAAGTCATATTGTCTAAATCAGTCAGGCCTGTCGGAACACCGGTGATCGCACTGCCTTGATGAAATAATGAATCAATTTTTTCGACCGCACGCACCACAATCGACTGCATTGCTTCCGGACCACCTTCTTTCGCCGTCTGTTCTGCAATTGAAAATACGCGTGTTTCTGCAAAATCAAGCAAATCTGAGACTTCACGTTCACCGGGTTGGTACGCCGCATCTGCAATCTCTCCTGCCACAGAAATTAATTGGCGTTGCACCGATTTTTCACGCACGATGCGTGCATAGGCAACCACGTTAGCAACACTGGGTGTGTTATTTGCAAGCTCAAATAAATAGGCTTCACCACCCGCCACATGCTCTTCGTCACTTGATTTCAAACTATCCAGCACAGTGACCACATCAAACGGTTGATCTTTTGCAACCAAATGAGCAATCACTTTGAATAAGATCCGATTCTCTGTCCGATAAAAATCTGTCTCACACAACATGTGCTCTATTTTATCCCACGTTTGATTATCCAGCATTAAACTACCGATAATTGCCTGCTCAGCTTCTGCTGAGTGCGGCGGGCGCTTTAATATCTCGGTCGTTTTTTGTCGCAATTGAGTTTCTACCATAAGTTTACGCATTTTTATAAGAAAAGACTGTTATATAGTGTAACCACAATTGCAATTGATATAAACATCATAAGGTGTAATAATTCGCCAACGTTAAATCATCAAATTTATCCTCTATTTATGAATCCTATTCGATGCGCCGTTATCGGTGTTGGCTATTTGGGCCGCTTTCATGCTCAAAAAATTCAAGCCTTAAAACAAGCTAAACTCGTTGCGGTCTGCGATCGTAATGCCGACATCTGTAAAGCAACATCCAACGAGTTTGAAGTTCCCGGTTATCGTGACCATCGTGAATTATTTGGTTTAGTCGATGCGGTCTGTATTGCAGCCACGACGAATGCACACTATGCCATTGCTAAAGATTGCCTGGAAGCCGGTCTTCACGTGCTTATTGAAAAGCCTATTACCGAAACCGTGCAACAAGCCGAAGAGCTGATTGCCCTGGCAAAAAAACATCACGTTAAACTGCAAGTAGGTCATATGGAGCGCTTTAACGCGGCGCGTTTGGCACTCGATGATTATTTAGAAAAGCCTTTATTTATTGAATCAAATCGACTCGCACCGTTTAATCCACGTGGTACAGACGTGAACGTCGTACTTGATCTCATGATTCATGATATTGATTTAATTCAAACCATGGTTAAATCTCCGATTAAGTCTTTAGATGCACACGGCGCGCCCGTGCTCTCGCCTTCCGTTGATATTGCCAATGCACGCATCACGTTCGAAAATAATTGTATTGCCAACGTAACAGCAAGTCGCGTGAGCTTCAAAACCGAACGCAAAACACGTATTTTTCAACGTAATAGCTATATCTCGATTGATTATCACAATAAGCAGCTTGCCGTGTTCACCAAAGGCGAAGGCGAAATGTTCCCGGGTATTCCTGAAGTTACCCGTCATCAATCCGTATTTGATAAAGGCGATGCTCTACTCGAAGAAATCACCGCCTTTGTGAACTGCATTCAAAACGACACCACACCTTTAGTCACCGGAGAAGAAGGTCGCGAGGCTCTCTCAACAGCCGCTCAAATATCTGACCTGATTAACCAGAACCTGATTACAAGCCATGCCGAACAACCTGAAGAAGCCTAAGCATATTGTGCTGGTTGCCGGTGAAGAATCCGGTGACCAACACGCCGCAGCCTTGGTCAAGCAGCTCAAGCAAACAGATCCCTCTCTGATATTTACCGCGATTGGCGGCAAGCATTTAGAGGCAGAAGGTATTGATCTCATCAGCGACTTAGCCCGCTTTGGTGTGACCGGCATCACCGAAGTACTGCGTCATTTTAAAACAATAAAAAAAGCGTTCCGAGCAATATGCTCTCATCTCGAAAAAACTAAACCTGATCTACTGATTTTAGTGGATTACCCTGGTTTTAATTTACGCCTTGCAAAATTTGCAAAAAAAAAGCTGGGCATTCAAATTTTATATTACGTCAGTCCACAACTTTGGGCATGGAAACCGGGGCGGATTCATACCATTAAGGCTTCGGTTGATCATATGGCGGTGATTTTTCCCTTTGAGAAAAAAATCTATGAAGATGCGGCTGTTCCCGTGTCGTTTGTAGGCCATCCCTTGATTAAAAGCTTGCAGCAGTGCCGTGCATCGGCCCCTACGCGCAAAGCCTTGGGCTTACCTGAGAACAAACAGCTACTTGCTGTATTGCCAGGCAGCCGTACGCATGAAGTTGAACGACACCTGCCTTTATTATCTCGTGTGGCCGAAACATTGCATGCACACTTTCCTGATTTACATGTCGTGATTCCTATAGCCAAAACACTGAGCCCCGAAATTATAAAAAAACATTGGCATACCACAACCGTGCCCTGCAGCTTCATTGAAGGCCGTGCTGCACAGGTGGTCACCTGCAGTGATGTTGTCGTGGTTGCTTCAGGCACCGCGTCACTCGAGTGTGCGTTACTCGAAAAACCCATGTGTATTATTTATAAAACAGGTCTCATTGCTTATTTAGCCGCATCTATTCTTCTTCGTGTGCAATACATCGGTTTATGTAATCTACTCGTTAACCGTATGATTGTTCCTGAGCTTTTACAATATGATTTTAATCATACTGAGCTGACTCAGGTTCTTACCGAGCTTTTAAGTTCAGACAAAAATCATCTAACAAAAAAGATTCAAGTTGAGCTTAAAGCACTAAATCAAAGCCTTTCGGAAGAGCAGGCCGACTGCTCACTCCCCGAATTGGTTCTACACTTACTTGACCGAAAAAAAAGTACCCAAATTTTAACAAAAAGGGTAGCTTCTTAATTTAGCTTCAGGTAAAATTATTGAGCGTTTAATATGTGATGCACCCGTTATGACGCTTGAAACATGCGTTGATTTAATCAAGAAATAAGGAAGTTATGATGAATGTTACTGAACCAACAGCTACAATTGACGCGATAAAACAAGAGCAAGGCTTGCAAGATTTGGTCTATCAACTCGTCAATCGTTTTCTTGCTGAAAATAAAAATAAACCCGTCAATGATCTGTACGATATGATTCTTGCTGAAGTTGAGCCACCACTGTTACAAGCCGTCATGGAACGACGTCGTGGAAACCAACTCCAAGCAGCGAAAATACTGGGCATTAGCCGTGGTACGATCCGTAAAAAATTACAACGTTACTTTGGAACAAAGTACTTTCGTCTTACGGATGAATAGTCAATAATCGTCCAAATCAAACATCTAAGAAGAAGGCTGGGTGAAAACCCGGCCTTTTTCTTATCATCTTTACACTGATACCGCTTCATTATTTAGGCTTCATATGATTAGAGACATCCTTTTCATTTTCCTTTTCATGTTTTATGCCTTCGTCTCTAACGGTTGCCACGCTCTCTTTTGCCCTTCTAGCAGCAAGCTTTCTCTCCAATTCACTTAAAGGTGCTGCCTCAGGTTTATTATCCGGTGATTTTTCTCTGCGCCTCAATCCCGATAGCCCAGCCGCCGCCGCCTCAGCTAGATTTCGCTGGACAGAAGACCCCGCAGTTTTTTGAGATTCGGTCTGCAGTGACGTTTCCTTGACTGTTTTTTTCAAGTTAGCAGCACCACCTGTAATGCCAGCTAAAAATGCTGGCGGTCCTTTGGGACGTACGGGTTGCTTTGAAGAGGGTGCTGGAATAGATGCATCTGATGCTACTCCCGATGATACGGATGGCGGTGGTGGCTTTCTGTTTACCAGCATGGCCTCAAGGTCTGAAACAACACCTTTTTTAAGTTTTCCAGACTGCTGCTCTGATTCAACAGACGGCGATGAAATTTTTGCTCGTGTAATCATCGACATTAACCGCTCTTTAATTTGGGAGTCTAAACTCGCGTCATGATCGACATTATGACTAATATCATCATAATTTTTTAGTTTATCCTCAGATTTAAGCTCACGATTATTGATGATGCTCACGATATCCCTCTGATGCTTATGAAAAGAAGAATCAAGCGGTGGTGGTGGTGGTGGTGTACGACTAACTCCAATGTTTGTTTTATTATCTTTTTCACCTGGCATGACAATACTCCCTATAACAGTTGCATTGTTTAATTATAGATCATATTTACAAATACGTTCATTTCGGTAACATTTCATTATGAGGCAACAGAATGGCGCGTTGTAACAAATTCAAAAACCATCTTATGGTGTTCACGATCGGAAAAAATGCTCATCGCACAGCGTACACCAGCTTTCTCACAGTTTTATCCCCAGAATTTGTGGATAAGGTATAAATAAGACCTGAAGCAAAAGGTTATTGATTGTTAGTTTCCTGTGTTTAATTGATAAGCCTGATAATGACTAGTTTTGGCCTGTTATTAACTCTTATCAACAGGTGTTTGCGCTCAAAAGCACAGAAAAAAGGATTTATCCTTTCGTTAAGTTCCGGCGAGCAGCGCTGGCTCACACACATCTGATGTCGTGAACCACCTCACTTTCAAGCATAATTATTGATTCAACGTTAGTGCATCATAGTTTCTGTAAATTAGGTTTGTCTTAAAAAAAGGCAGGCCATCGGTTAAACTTCAGGTTCTTACACAAGGAGCTTAAAAGATGGCCATGCACGTAGAGAATACACAAATTTCAGGTTTAGCAGAAGTTTTATTTGAAAAAGGTTTGGATGGACTTGGAGCAGCGGTTGAGATTTTAATTAATGAAGCGATGCGAATAGAGCGAGCTCGTTATTTAAATGCAGAACCGTATGAACGAACAGAGGCCCGTAGTGATTATGCGAATGGTTTTAAGCCTAAGCAGCTCAAGACGCGCTTAGGGTCATTAAATTTACAGGTGCCTCAGGTTCGCGAGGGTGATTTTTATCCTTCGTTTCTTGAGCGAGGCCTTCGTTCGGAACGCGCATTAAATCTAGCGTTGGCAGAAATGTACATTCAGGGCGTATCGACCCGCAAGGTCACCTCCATTTTAGAGGAGCTCTGCGGGCTTGAGGTCACCAGCATGGATGTGAGTCGAGCGGCGAAGCTTTTGGATGAAGAGTTTGCCCTATGGCGGGCACGTCCCCCCTGGGGCAGTTCAGCTATTTGATACTTGATGCACGTTATGAAAAAGTTCGGCAAGGTGCTCATGTGATTGATTCAGCGGTTTTGGTGGCCTACGGTGTTGATACACGGGGTCTACGGCATGTTTTAGGTGTTTCTGTTGCCTTATCTGAAGCAGAAGTGCACTGGAGGGCTTTTTTAGAAAGCTTAACGTTACGAGGGCTTCATGGATTGACGTTGATAACCAGTGACGCACACGCGGGCTTAAAAGCCGCTTTAAGGGCGGTCTTCCCCTCGGTCCTTTGGCAGCGCTGCCAGTTTCATCTTCAACAAAATGCTCAAGCGTATGTTCCTAAGCAGGGTATGAAAAAAGAAGTTTCAGAAACGATTCGTACTATTTTTCACGCACCTAATCGAGCCGAAGCAGACAGGCTCTTAAAAATGGCTATGGCCACGTATGAAAAGACAGCTCCTCAGCTAAGCCAATGGATGGAGGTGCATATTCCTGAAGGGCTTACTATTTTTGAATTTAAATCGAGTCATCGTCGTCGGTTAAGAACCTCTAATCTAGCTGAGCGTGTGAATCGTGAGCTGAAAAGACGCACCCGTGTTGCAAGCATTTTTCCCAATGTTGCTTCATGCGAACGTTTAGTTACCGGGCTTTTGGTTGAGATATCAGAGGGATGGGAGTCAGGCAAAGCTTACCTCTCGATGGAAGAGTAATTTCTGTCAAGGGCGGCTGATAAGCTGGCGAAGCGAACCCTTGACTTAGCATGCGTGAAATTAAGCTCACCAATGGCTTTGGGCACAGTACTTCTGTGCCTAAAGCCTTGGATAACGAGCTGTTTTTTATGATTTTTACTGCATTGAGTCCTTAAAACAGGAGGATGAGGCTTAGAAACAAAAATAGCGGTAACAGAAAACATTATTTTTTAGCAGACCACTTAAAAAATCGTTTTTTTTAACCAACAAAACCTGAAGTGAGGCCAAATTTACAGAACAAACGTTGCTTTCAAGAGACTCACTACCTCGTGAAAGATTCCGGGACTTCCAAGTCCCCGAAATCAACTCGCTAACGTGAGCAGTGTTTTGGCCTCGACTGTCCTGCGTCCGACATTTTTTCGCTACGCGACAGGAAAAATGTCTACCACAATGACTCTACGCCCTCTAAAGATTTTGTTAACATCCCTCCGGGCTGATTAAAAAAATCTCGGGCTATCTCGGACTACACGCCTCGGCTTTCAGCCTTCCCTGGCGTGCAGCGATCGATTCAACAATCATTGAACTTCCTACAACAACAAACGATGGCAATAATCAAGCGCACTTAAAATTGCAGACTCAATGCCTGAAGATGTATTTGGACCTAAGGCATCACCAATCACCCCAAGCTTTCGTTCATCATCCCACAAACTACCTTTGTTTTGTGCGTTCAAACACGTTGCATAGCGCCAAATATGCTGCTCGTTTAACGACAGGTGTAACGTTTGACCGACTATTTTTTCAATATCTTGAATCATCTGCACACTCAAGGCTTCAGAAAATTGCTTTAGCACAGCGTATGGATGCGATTGAGATTGAATCGTTAAAGACTCAGACGACAGCATGCCTGGTTTACGATGGTTCTGAATAATCCATTGAACCTCAGTCTGATGACTCAAAATCACATCCGCCAAAGCAGGAGGCAAGGGCTTTAAAAGCCCGAGATAAAGCATCATACAACTGCTGTAAGCAACATCACCAAGCGCTGCTTTAAATGTTGGTGCAAGCTGTAAAACTTGCTGTGCCGGCTGCGTCATCACCACATGATCAAACGGACCTAAATGTTCGTGCTTATCTGTCATTAAAAACCATTGATGACCACTTTCTTGTAGCGCGGTAATACATGTCGAATAGTGGACACGCACACCCTCCAGCCACCATTTAACTACTCGATTAAGATTCCCATACCCACAAAAATATTGGCCTTGTTGCGCATTAACCCATTGCTCCTCTGAGCCATCAAGCACCATAAAACTTGGATACCACGGCGAGATAATTCCCAAGTTGATCGCAGGTTGAATAACCCCCATCGCCTGCTCATCTTTAAGCAAAAAATTCTGTGCACCTTTATCAAAACAAACGTCACCTTTTTTTAACCGAGATATCCGGCCACCCGCACCCCGAGCTTTATCAAGCACAGTGACATCATATTGATGTTGAATGCGATTTGCCAACAAAGCACCACTCACACCTGCGCCTATAATCGCTATTTTTTCAAGCATGCTTCTACCTTTTTTTCAAAATCAGAAAAATCAATCCCTGGAAATACTTGATGAGTTTTTTGATTCGATAATTGCTTAGATGCAACAAGAAAGTGACGCTTCATTGGACTTGCAGTCACCATCACTTCTTCATAATGCTGCTCAATAACAGCCTCACCTTGATATGCCGCAACCCTACGTTGTAATGTGCCCATCTTTTTCGGAACGCCATCTGAAACGTTAATAATACCTACCCCTGCTTTACGTAAGACAACTTGCGCCGCAATTTTCGCCGCATCTTCGATATAAACTAAATTTGTATAAGGAGCCTCGTTGATATAAATCACAGGCTTATGCGTGCTAGGCATACGTCCTGGACCAAACATCCCAGCCACGCGCATGATAGACCATGCTACGCGATTGTGTTCAGCAAACGTCTTTATTTGAGCCTCAGCATCTAATCGACGACGTTGAATATCAGAACGAATAAAACACGGGCTATCTTCATCCACCCAACGCCCGGCGTGATCGCCATACACCCCGCTTGAGCCCCAATAGACAATATTTACAACTAGGTTTTTACGTACCAGCTCCGCTAAAGCCTCTGTCAACAACGTATCGCATACGCCGTCGGACGGAGGTGGCGCGCAATAAATAATAGCATCAGGCTGATCATCACTATCAATGTTTAAGCTCCGAATATCACCACATACATGGTTTAATTGCTCTAATCTATATTCATCAGGATAAGTACGTGAAACACCCATCACCTGATGCCCATCGGCCAATAATTTTTTAGCGCAATAAAAACCAGCATAGCCATAACCTAAAATTAAAATTCGCATACAAGAACATCGTTATAAATTGTTTTATTCAGTGTATCATGACCCCATAATCTCATATAGGATGACGCATGAAACTGATGTGGTTTAGACGAGACCTTCGTACCGATGATAATCCAGCACTCTATCAAGCCAGCTTAGAACAGCAGGGCGTAATTGCCTTGCATATAACAACCCCTATCACCTGGCAACGTCATCATATGTCGGCCGTGCAGCAAGACTGGATCAACCTTAATCTTGATGCATTAGACCCAGCATTAGCAGCACTCAATATCCCACTCATTCGAGCTCAAACGGATGATTTCTCAAGCTCTCATGAAGTTATTTTAGATTTAATCAAACAACATAAAATAACCGAAGTATATTTTAATCTAGAATACGAATGGGATGAACAAGAACGCGATGATTTAGTTATACAAAAACTAAAAGCCGTGAATATTCCTGTCTATACACACCATGATCAATGCATTATTCCTCCTGATCACATACAAAATCAGCAAAAACAGCCCTATAAAGTTTTTACGCCGTATAAAAAAGCATGCTTAGCTTATATACAATCCAATCCATCCATAATTAACATAACAAAAACACCACGCCGACAACCAAAAATAATATTAAGCTCTTCAAATTTATGCACATACAAACAATCGCATACTCAAGATATTGATTGGTTAAAACCAGGCAGTCATGCAGGCTTAAACAAAGCTCAGCTTTTTATCAACAATAAAATACAAGATTATGATCAGGCGCGGGATATCCCAAGTATCTACGGAACATCATGTATTTCGCCCCATTTAGCACTGGGTATTATTTCTGTCAGGCAATGCATTCAGATATTACTGAACTCAACGCCCCATCATAACTTAAGCCAAATCACCGAAAATAACGGTGCCATGACTTGGCTCAGTGAGTTAATTTGGCGTGATTTTTACAAAATGATTTGCTTTAATTTCCCTCAAATTAGTCGACACCAACCGTTTAAAGCCAAAACCAACCGCCTCGAGTGGTCTGAAAATCAAGCGCATTTATCAGCCTGGCAACAAGGTCAAACCGGTGTGCCTATCGTTGATGCAGCCATGAGGCAATTAAATACATATGGCTGGATGCATAATCGCTTACGTATGGTAAGCGCCATGTATTTAACTAAAAATCTATGGATCGACTGGCGTGAGGGAGAAGCTTATTTTGCGTCAAAACTCGTTGACTGGGATTTTGCCTCCAATAACGGCGGTTGGCAATGGAGCGCCTCAACAGGTACCGATGCTGTGCCCTACTTTCGCGTGTTTAACCCCGTCAGTCAAAGCGAACGGTTTGACCCCAAAGGTCAATTTATTAAACAGTATTGCCCTGAATTAAAAAACTTAGATCATAAACAGATTCATGACCCCTACAGCCGAACGAAAAACCAACTTGATTACCCCAAACCGTTGGTAGATCTGAAAATATCCAGAGCAAATGCAATTGAGCAATTTAAGATGATGTAACTTTTGTTTAAAACAGCCTATACTTCGTATACATGCTTATTTTTTGTTGATATCGATGAAAATAAATCAAAATATTTCGTTAACATCGTTTAATACCTTTGGTATCGATGTTTCTGCGATTGCTTTTACAGAAGTAAGCTGCTTCGAACATCTTGCCCATGTCCTACGTAAAAATAAAAAACAACATTTGATTCTAGGTGGCGGCAGTAATATTTTATTTACTCAAAATTTTGATGGGCTGGTGATTAAAAATAATTTTAAAGGCATGGCTATTCTTGAAGAAAACGATCAAGACATACTCATTAAAGTAGGCGCTGGCGAAGTATGGCATGATTTTGTTCTTTTTTGCATTCAACATAATTATGCGGGTATAGAAAACTTATCGCTCATACCCGGCAGCGTTGGCGCCTGCCCTATACAAAACATTGGCGCCTATGGCGTAGAAGTCAAAGATGTTATCACTGAAGTTGAAGTGTTTGATTTATACAAGCATGTAACCCGTACATTTTCTAATTTAGCCTGCGAATTTGATTACAGAAGCAGTATTTTTAAAACGTCAGAAAAAGGAAGGCACTGTGTTACTTCCGTCACGTTTAGATTAAAAAAACAAGCAACCATACACACCGCTTACGGTGATATAGAACAAGAATTAGAGCGTCTCAAAATTTTATCACCTTCGATTAAAGATGTCAGTCGAGCGGTGATTAATATACGCTCCAGCAAACTGCCTGATCCCAAAAAACTTGGAAATTCAGGGAGTTTTTTTAAAAATCCGATTATTTCAGAAGAGAAAAAAAATATAATATTGCAGGACCATGCCGATATGCCACATTACCCTCAACCAAACGGATCTTATAAAATCGCCGCAGGGTGGCTAATTGAGCAATGCGGCTGGAAAGGTAAACGCATTGAGAATTATGGTGTACATGAGCATCAGTCACTGGTTCTGGTGAACCACGGCGGTGCACAAGGACGTGATATTTTTAATTTATCTGAAAAAATTATTGAGTCAGTTTATGATGCATTTGAGATCAAGCTCGAACGAGAGGTCAATGTGTTATGAACCTAATGATTCCAAATGATCCCAATAGAACTTCAAGACTTAATCATATCAGCCGCTCGATACCCGGATTTAATCGCCCCATTCATAAATGATTGGTCTTCACCGATATCAAAAAATTCACCCGCAAGGATCAGATTACCCACACGCAAGGGATAACTGCCCCAGGTTTTATAACTTACCCCCGGAGGAACGGCCCCAGCATACGCATATCGATAAGCATTAAAACGAAAGCCTTGGTATGCATGCTTTAATCCCGGCCATATTTCTTCAAGTTTATCCAGCATAGGCTGAACGATCACTTGATTAATATGTTCGGGTGATTGTTGAATAAATTTCTCTTCGACAACATCGCCAATAAAATAAGCACGTAGAATGCCTTCGGGAATTTCGTGACCACGGTCGTCTAATTGACCATTGGTTTCATCCCATAGGTTCATAGCTTCATTCAGGAAGATGACACGGCCATCATAGCCGTGATGATGTTGACCAAAATCATCCGTATAAGGCGTACTTTTCCAAACCCGTTGTTCAAAAAAAAGATAGACATTGGCAACGACACCGTACGGATAATTTCTTTCCTCTAAAACATGAGCCATCGTTTTTTGATAGCCATCCACATCAACCTCAATCGTTTTTAATATAGGAGGAGGAAGTGTTGAAATCACATAATCAAACACTTCGTCATATTGATTATTAATAATATATTTATCACCTGATTTTGATATTTGATTCACCGGAGTGTTTGAGTAAGCCGTAATATAATTCCAAGTAGGCATAGCACGAAGAAGGGCCTCAATCATTTTTCCTGTACCACCCACCACTCGATATTTTTCATCATGCTTAGTGCTTGCGGCATAAACACGCTTATCTAAATCAATCAGCAGTTCATCGATTGCGCCTGCCGTAATCATATCAACTTCTTGTGCATAATAGCTTTCAAGCGTGGAAAAAAGATATTTCGCTAATTTATCAGGGAATTCCAGCTCGGTTAGGATATAGTCTTTAATCGACATGTGTTTAATGCGTTGGGCTCTTGAAGAAGCCCCATCAGATTTTAATAGCTTAATATCACCAACAAGTTTTTTTAAATATTTTCTTTCATCAGAGTGTTTCGAATAAAACGGCTCGAGGTATTCATGTTCTGCCTCAAAATTTTTTCCATCGTAAATCACGGTTTCTACTAAATTTTTATTACTCGATTCGTACCATGTTTTGAGATCCAAACCCAATTCACGAACTAATTTACGTATCTCAAGCTGAGTTGAATCAATAAATTCGCCCCCCGTATTATAAAATGCTTTACCATAAGGATTAATTTTCGTACCCACGCGTCCACCAAAATGTTCTGACGCCTCAAACAGCACCGTCTCAACTTTTGCTTCATTCAGTTTTTTTGCAGCGGACAAACCCGCAAGACCCCCGCCAATGATGGCGACTTTGGTGGCATGTATCATGGGAGTAAAAATAATGCTTAAGCAAAACCCTCTGCGCCAGCGACAGTGAGACAAAATTACGGTAAAACTAAATACTTTGGGGCGGTAAGGAAATACAGATCATGGAACAGGAAAATATTGCTCAATATGAATCTAATTCAGCCGAATTGGTCCG
>Ga0209491_10005104_pt1 | contig 19551 bp, 20 predicted proteins | sample BON02_FD_187213 | JGI IMG/M metagenome (GOLD analysis project Ga0209491, IMG submission 187213) | Freshwater microbial communities from Lake Bonney liftoff mats and glacier meltwater in Antarctica - BON-02 (SPAdes) (version 2) | ecosystem: Environmental > Aquatic > Freshwater > Ice > Glacier... | reverse complement strand
CAGGGTGGTAAGCACATAATGGTTAATGCGCGTGACCTTGTCAAACTCCTCATGAGACATTCCAAGATGTCCAGTCTCCTTGATGCGGCTGGCGACACCCATGTCGAGGTCAACTCAGGCAGTGCGGCAGTCATTGCGCGCGCTGTGCAGGCCGCCACCAACCCCACCGAGGGCCAGCGCATGCTACAGGCGAGCTTCGATGGTACAATCCTTGGTGGAGAAAGCCGCGACAAGACCTCCACGACCATTAACGCTGATGGCATTAAGCGAGTCGACCGCGTCGTCGAACGCTCTGCGATCAGCGAGAATGGCCAGGAAATCCTTGTGCAGCAGGTGCAGCAGATGGCTACCAATGCTGAACATGCAGTTCAGATGTCCAACATTGTCACAAAGGCCGAGTTAAATGACGAAATCAAAAGGTTGGAAAATGCGTTGGTGTCTACCACTACAATGGTGATTGACGGAATGGACACTCGGACTACAGCGATGACAAAAGGATTGACAGCTTGCACTACCACGATGACGGACGGAATGGCAGCTTGCACTACCACGATGACGGACGGAATGGCAGCTTGCACTACCATGATGACGGACGGAATGGCAGTGATGGCTGACACACTGGCCCGTCATAACAAGCAGCTCAGAGTCATGGACGCCAAAAACCTTGAAAACGAGGCCATTATGAAAGATCTCGAGTCCAAAAACCTTGACTATGAGGCCACTATGAAAGATCTCGAGTCCAAGACAGACAAGAGGATAAATATCATAAAGAAGAAAATGCGAGCCCAGAACGAAGAACACGACACTAAAGAAGCCGAACGCGACGCCAAAGAAGCCGAACGCGACGCCAAAGACGCGGAACGCGACAAGTTGATTGCCTCTCTCCAGCGCGACCGTTCCAAGGAGGAGAAGAGGCCTGCTGACAATCAAGGTGAGGGTACCTCTCAGAAAAAGTCCTACAACGCCTTGAGCAAGAAAAATAACCCCCATTGGCCTGACAATATTTACAAAACGATAAGCAAAAAGACCGGCTCGAACGGTTTCATGTGGAGGAGAAACTTAAACAAAGTTACACACAAAGAGACTGGTTTCAAGACCATAGAAGAGGCATTGAAGAACATGGCTCAGTATTTCGAAAACCTTGCGCCGCAAGACACCGCTGCGAACGATCAAGATTGATATTTTTCCACAGTTTTATGCATATCTAATAAACATAGATTTTGAAGTTCTTTTGTCGACTTTGCATTGTATAGGGTCGCGTGCGTGTCAATAATGAATGTGGTGATGCGCCTGGTGAGCCTGATGCGCCTGGTGGTGTGCCGCTCCCATAGCCATGCGATTATGCTCAAATTCCGCGGCGGCTTGGTGCTCGGCCATGGCAGCATATTCCCTTTTGAGTACGGCAATTTCCGCTGGCGTGTGCATTGTATAGGGTCGCGTGCTGATTGTCGGCACGTTGGCGTGTCTGGCAAACATAACTGGTGCTGGGTTCGGTGGATACCAGTTGGTATAGGCAAAAAGACGATCGCGCTGGTATTTCTCGGCAAGGAATTGCTGCCTCGCCGCCTCCTCCGCCTGTTGCAGGGCATGTTCCCGAAACAACTTTTCGAGATGTCTCCTCTGTTCTTCGTACATGGCAAGCGACATTATTAAGATTTCCAGACAGCACCAGGTGGTATAGACAGACAAACTTATATACACAAAAGGCTGTTGTCAGAAGCGCGAGATGGTGTCAAAGTTTGTGTAATCAAACTGTGTTGACACTGCTTTAGCCGCACAATCAGTCTGTTTTGACATTGATTCAGCCATACAAATCCAAGACTTTTTGCCGACCAAATGCATTGGTGCACTTCGGGCACATGCAGAATAAACATAGATTTCGGAGTTCTTTTTGTTGACTTTCAGTCTCAGTCCTTGGAACGCATTGGAGTGCAAAAGAAGAAATACCAAAAAGCCATCAGGAAAGTGCAACTCTGACAAAATTGTCGGAATAGTTTGTTTACTTAAATATTCCAATTTTTTGCAAGTGTTTTCAGGTATCCTACTAGTCTTATCGTACGCGATGATAGGTCGGCGAAAAAGTAAAGACATGGTGGTTTTTCTATTATTCCGGAATAGACTCTAAAACCATTTTGGGTAATTCTCATCCCAGTCATCCAATTCCAGAACCATCTCACGAAAGTGTTCTTCAATTGCTTGCCATACAATATTTTCCTGCATCTGCTGCTCGGAGAAAATGTCCCACTCAGAGGCCTGGTATGCACCAACGAGCGCATGTTGCACAGCTTTGATCGCTTTGTGTGATTGTGTTTCACAGTAGTCCGCACTCATGTCCCCAAGAGCATTTTTGAGTACCTGCCCAATGATTGCCTCCAGCGAGTTTCGTGAAAGGCCATCGCTCCAGATAGTCCTACGGCCGAGAGGATCATCTGCGTCGTCCTCGGTTGGCACCGGAGCCAATCGCGAGTCAGGAGGGTATTTCTTGTCAAATATGTCGCAGACGTCCTGCAGCAAATCGGCGTCGTGTAACTTGTCCGATGCACCTGTAATCGGGGGCCTGTGATGTGCAAGAAGAGCCTGGAGTTTCTTCACTTGTCCCTGCAGCGCGAGTGTTTCGTTTTGCGAAAACACCTGGAACGCGTCTTTACACGTCAGCCCCAACGCAGCCTTCTGCATATTTGTGAAAATGCGAACAGGTAAACATATTCGAAATGAAAATTTTTATATATAGACGGATCCATTGGGGAGACTGTCTATTTCGAGCATTTTTGACGGAACTATTGTTGCGCGAGGCGACACAGACACATAGACATGTACAAAAACACACTTGCTGTGGGGCGGCTGAGTGGTAGACGGTGTTTTCCACCATGGGTTTGCCCACTAAACAATTTTTGAAGTCTGAGCTTGACTAGGAAACGTGGCGTATATAAAGGGCACAGAGCCACGCCAGACACAAGACAAAACACAAATCACAAAACATGGACGAGGACGAAAATCGGAAGCTGCAAGATTTCAAGGACAGTATTTGTACAGTGGTACTCACGGCGTTAAAAAATGGGGAAAAACGATTCAACGATCGATTTTTCCGAGTAAAGCTCTCTGCGCGGTTTGGCGACGACTGGTTTGACAAGAATGCACACTGCATTCCAGCGATCATCAAAGAATTGCGTGTGGACCAGATCAAAAAAATGCAGCACTTTACAGTCTGTATACACGGGATGATGCAGTCGGCCGTAGAAAAGCAGCAAACAGTCAGCCAGCTCGAGTGCAAGAAGGAGCTGCTTCCACTCTTTGGAGAAGAGTGGTTTGAGCAACATGCCAAAATTGTGCCAAAAATCATAGATGACTACATGCTTCTGGTCAATAATGCCAGTGTCCATGGCGCGTGCATAACTCCCAAATATGACATGCCCCTTGTAGTTCCTTCCTGCCAGGGCACGCACCCGACCTGCGTGACACATGCCGTGGCTTTTTGCATCGCAGCGCACCTGCATCGCTTGTACGGCCAAGCGTATTCGGTCAGACGAGACCAGATTCTGTATGTTATACAAGCTATGTGCGGGTGCTGGGACAGAATTGGCGTCGTAGCGCTGGTTGACCGAGTACAGGCCACGATCTGCGAGAATGAAAATGTTTGGTTTTCCAACAGATGGAACGACAGGCGCATTAGAATCAAAGTGTCGGCCACGAAAATCGACTACGACTCCATGGTCATCCAGCTTCAGAAGGGCATGGTCGTACCCATTGGGATCTATACAACCCCTACTTCACCGCAGATGCACGCAGTTTGTGCCATCCAAATGATGGGTGGTGACGCTGGCTATGTTGACAAGGCTCAGGCTCTCAATAGCACGGAATCACGACCACTAGTCACCGTCACTAGAAACGCCCCAGAACACAGTGGCGAGTTTCAGTTAAAAGTTGCCTTTCTACTCACTGTGCGCATCGTGGCGGTAAGAGCCGGAGACAACCTCGTCATGCCAATCCCGTCCTTTAAAAATTGGCAGTAGCGTAAGAGAGAGAGGGAGCGAGAGAGGGAGAGAGAGAGGAAGGGGGGGGTGTGTGCGTGTGTGTTTGTCACTGTGTGTGTGTGTGTGGGAGAGAGAAGAGAGAGAGAGAGCGAGAGAGAGAAACAAAACTGGTCCAAACCGTATTTTATTGACATTCAAGGTGTCAAATGACACAGTGTAATAAAACAAGAGAACTTGTATCTGCGCGCATCAATTCATCTACAACATAGTAGTACCTCCAAGCAGGCGCACCAGACCCTCGAGCTTCGCAACCGGGCCCTGTGGTCTTGTCTGGTGTTTTATTATAAGCCTCAAGAGGTCAGCCGACAAGGCTGAGAATGGGCAGTGTTGGGTGTTGTCGTGGTCCACTGGTATCTTGCCCTTTTTGCGCAGTGACATATCAGCATCTACTGGTCCGATGGAGGCCGCATTGGAGAGGCGCAGATGTGTGCCCATGGCAAAGGCCAATGCCATCACTGGATCCATGTCGAAACAGCAGCCAACACGCAGACCGTCCGGCAGAAACTCCTCAATGAGCCTGGGATCCATTTTATGGGAACAGTCATATTTCTGGTGGTAACTGCTGTATTCGTCATCATAGCCAAGACTTACTCCGTCACCCCAGGTGTACAGGACACCACGATTGGTCACTGCGGCGGAATGGCCATCACCGCAGGCAATTGACGAAATGCGTGCATTGTCAAAGCTTTGCGCGTCGATGCGTTCGGGCACATATATCTCGACATAGACCATGCGATCGCCGATCAGCTTGTCTCTCTCACCGAGACCGAGTGCTCCTCGCCTCCCATCCCCAAAGGTCCACACACTGCCGTTCTTCGACAGCAGCATTGTGTGCCTGCGACCGCAGGCCGCCATTAGCACGTGCGACTCTTTTGGCACTGGCACTCGCATAAGCGCGAATTGATTTCTGTCGTCGCCCAAGCCCAACTGGCCGGATGATCCAAAGCCGCACACCCATGCATCTCCCTCTACTGTAACAACAGCCGTGTGGCCACCTCCAGCAGCAACAAACACGGGCACTTGACCGTTGCAGATCGACCCCTGTATCATCTTTGGTACGAGTACATCATCAATTTGACCATCGTGACCGAGTTGCCCGAACCTGTGACAACCCCACGTCCAAACGCGGCCTCCTTCTGCCAGAGCCACATTATGCTGTGCACCAGCTGCCACCATGACAATGCGCACTTTCCAAAACAACTCCCCTACAATCAACTTGGGCACTAGGTGTTGCTCGATGTTGTTGTTTTCATCACTGCCGTGCCCCAGTTGACCAGATTGCGAGGCGCCAAAGCTCCAGACTTGCATGGCGGAGGTCAAGATCAGTGTGTGTTCATCGCCACAGGCTACCATCAGTGCAGGATCTCCGCCGTGCGCCTCGTTTGCGAGCAATGTCGGCCCCTCTTTGCGCTCCCTGTCCCCATGCCCGAGCTGACCGCGCCTTGCATCTCCCCATGTCCACACCGAACCGCTTTCCGTCACACTTGCAATGTGCTCCCAGCCAGCGGAGACCATCAACGCATGGTCCCCGTCAAACACCGCTCCGTCTCCACTCACGCTGGCAGCTTCCGGCGGAGGACGATCCTCAAATACGTATTTGGCTGCCTCGAAAATGTCCAGTTCTTCTTCCTCCACGAGGCCCCGAGGTCCCTTGCCGAAGGCCCATACGTCGCCATGCTCGGTCACAAAGGCCACCGCCTTTCCTCCGCAAGCAAACGCCATGCTCCGAGCGCCTGCAGATTGAACGAACGTATATATATATGTTGATTTCGGTCGAAACGTTCGTGGCATATTGGGGATTCTCCGAAATTTAAAGGGGTTTTATTACAAAACAAACCGTTTTAATTTCTTTTCAATTTCTTTTCACCTGCCTTCTCCTCTCCTCCTCCTTCTGCCTCCTTCTGCTGCTGCTGGGGAGCCCATCTGAGATCCGGGAGTTTTCACTATCATAATCATCTTTTCCCCCTTTTGGTGGTTGTCTTATAATAAACTTTTCTATCTCTCTTTAATTTGTCATTTGACCTTTTTCTAAAAACGCCAACTGTGCTCGTTCGCTTTCCTCGTCTGTTATCTGGGCACGCGACAAGGATCTCAAGCGGAAATCTTTAAGAATTCGACACAGTCTGTTGTGCGGTACGACAAACTTGCCGTTTAGCATGCCAAGGCGCGCTGATGCCATTTCCTGGTGCTTTCGCCCGCAAAAGCGAACCGCGCGACATCCCCCGCATAGCAACATTGGCAGAGATTGTTGGTCTTTGTGTTGCTTGCAATAGCCGCAAACGCAGTCGAGCGCGTGCAAAAGCTTCTGTAAAGCCCCGCGCAGGACCTCCAATGCCCCGCGCGTTTCCCCCTGCTTGAATAGAACAAAAGACAAGTGCAGCTCGATGTCGTTGCGCATGGATTGCAGTTTGGCCTTGTCGCGCAGATCATCAATTGCATATTCTGGTGTGCAGTGTACCAAAGCTGCACGAAAAATTTCTTCACTCTGCGCAATATTTGAATTCACCACCGAAGATGCACTTGCTGACAGTGCTTTTGCTGTCATTATCAGTGTGTTTATGTGCGACAGGCTAAACACCGTGTCGTCGTTTTCTGTTACGACGATCAGACCGGCGCGTTCTTGTAAGTATGCCAGAGCGTCTGCATATTGATGCACAGCCATTTTACACTGTGCTCTGATGCCCAGATGACCAATGCACTGATCTGCACGAGTCTCCTCTTCTATATCATGTAACTCGAAAGAACCCAGCAAGCTTTCTGCTTTGTCGACCCACATAATAGCACTGTCGTACAACCCCATGTCAACGGCACAGCGACCTAGCTCGCCAAAAATCCAGCATTTCTCATCGTGTTGGTCCACACAAAGTCGACAGCATTTGAGATACAGTTTCATTGCCTCCTCTGGCTGTCCGTTCCGGCGGTAACACCTCGCCAAGTTTTCACCGACGATCACTTTGGTCTTGGTGTCGAACTTGTTGTCGGTCGCAGGGACACTTTGTTGTAATTTCCATGCAATCGAGTAAAAATGGGTAGCCGATTCCGTATTCAAAATGCATTCGTTTGCGTCTGCCAACTGCGAGAAAATCACCACTGCATGCCGCATATGCACGTCACTGTGGTCGTCGTCACTCGTCACGACAAAAAAATCCGCCATCTCTTTGATCCGGGGCGTCAGTGCGACAACACCGGCGAAGTCGTCATTTTCAAAGAGTGTTTCGACGATCTTTAAAAGCTTGTCATGTGTGTTTCCAATATCACTATATTGCTGCTGTCCTCGCATTTTGTGACAGTTTTCAAGGTGTCCCAAATCCAATGCTTCCAGGCGGCACGTTTCGCAACAATATAGGGCGCGACTGCACTGGCAGTGAACAACATTGTCGGGCAACAAGCAAACGCAATTTGCATTATCACAGAATGTCATGTTTGTGGTCAAGGTGTGGGAGAAACAGGCTTCTTATAAACAGCTTAAATTCAAGCTGCCGGAAATAGGTTCAATTCCAAAGGTGAAGTGGACCAAGTTGAAAGAATCACAGCACCCCGCAGGACATATCTTTCGTGGGCGTATTAGTTCGCTGGCATTTCTCTGGTGGTGGCAGCATATTGCTAGCGCTGCACCAAATCCCATTGCAGCCCGACCAACTTTCCCCAAAATGTTTGGTAGATCACCCGACAAGTCCGACCACTGTCGGAAATGTTCAGACTGTCATAGCTATTCGGAAAATGGACGCCTGAGGATGTTTCAAACACTCGATATAAGACTGTTTTGAGCACTGAAGTGTCGGAAATGGCACAAAACGAGCTTCGTGAGCGTATTCGTTGGCTGGCATTTCTCTGGTGGTGGCAGCATATTGCTAGCGCTGTACCAAATCCCATTGCAGCCCGACCAACTTTCCCCAAAATGTTTGGTAGATCACCCGACAAGTCCGACCACTGCTGGAAATGTTCAGACTGCCATAGCTATTCAGAAAATGGACGCCTGAGGATGTTTCAAACACTCGATATAAGACTGTTTCGAGCACCGTATGTGTCTTGTAAACGGACTTTTTGTGATGCATAATACAGCTTCAAAGTGTCGGAAATGGCACAAAATCGTATTTCATGAGCGTATTAGTTGGCTGACATTTCTATGGTGGTGGCAGCATATTGCTAGCGCTGTACCAAATCCCATTGCAGACTGACCAACTTTCCCCAAAATGTTTGGTAGATCACCCGACAAGTCCGACCACTGCCGGAAATGTTCAGACTGCCATACCTATTCGGAAAATGGACGCATGTGTATCGCCCGAGGATGTTTAAAACACTCGATATAAGAGTGTTTCGAGCACTGTATGTGTCTTGTAAACGGACATTTTTGTGATGCATAATATAGCTTCAAAGTGTCGGAAATGGCACAAAAACGTGTTTCATGAGCGTATTAGTTGGCTGACATTTCTATGGTGGTGGCAGCATATTGCTAGCGCTGTACCAAATCCCATTGCAGGCTGACCAACTTTCCCCAAAATGTTTGGTAAATCACCCGACAAGTCCGACCACTGTCGGAAATGTTCAGACTGCCATAGCTATTCGGAAAATGGACGCATGTATATCGCCTGAGGATGTTTCAAACACTCGATATAAGACTGTTTCTAGTACTGTGTGTGTCTTATAAACGGGCATTTTTGTGATGCATAATACAACTTTAAAGTGTCGGGAATGGCACAAAAAACGTGTTTCATGAGTGTATTAGTTGGCTGACATTTCTATGGTGGTGGCAGCATATTGCTAGCGCTATACCAAATCCCACTGCAGGCCGACCAACTTTCCCCAAAATGTTTGGTAGATCAACCGACAAGTCCGACCACTGCCGGAAATGTTCAGACTGCCATAGCTATTCGGAAAATGGACGCATGTGTATCGCCTGAACACTCGATATAAGACTGTTTCGAGCACTGTGTGTGTCTTGTAAACGGGCATTTTGTGATGCATAATACAGCTTTAAAGTGTCGGAAAAGGCACAAAACGTGTTTCGTGAGCGTATTAGTTGGCTGGCATTTCTCTGGTGGTGGCAGCATATTGCTAGCGCTGTACCAAATCCCATTGCAGGCTGACCAACTTTCCCCAAAATGTTTGGTAGATCACCCGACAAGTCCGACCACTGCCGGAAATGTTCAGACTGCCATAGCTATTCGGAAAATGGACGCCTGAGGATGTTTCAAACACTCGATATAAGACTGTTTCTAGTACTGTGTGTGTCTTGTAAACGGGCATTTTGTGATGCATAATACAGCTTCAAAGTGTCGGAAATGGCACAAAAACGTGTTGCGTGGGCGTATTAGTTGGCTGGCATTTCTCTGGTGGTGGCAGCATATTGCTAGCGCTGCACCAAATCCCATTGCAGCCCGAGCAACATTCCCCAAAATGTTTTGTAGATCACCCGACGAGTTATGGCTTTAGGGCTCGATGTCTGCCAATAAGTCGGTGTCGGCAGGAAGCTGTGCGTAAGACGAGCGATGATCAACGGATGAAGGGAAAAAACGGGTGTACAGCGACTTTCGCGGAGGGAGATCATGCGAGGCATTCTTGGAAGTGGTCGTATACATTGAAAAGGGAAACGACATATTCATGCACCGAGAAGGCATGCGATCTTATTACGACAAAAGGCACCACTACACACCCGTGAGATCCGGATTTATATATGGACAGGCGACAAATGGTCACGACTGGAACGAAGTGTAAGCAGTGACACCACCGCATGGATTATTGTGTATGTGGACAAGTGACAAATGGTCACGGCTGGAACCAAGTGTAAGCAGTGACACCACCGGATGGATTATTGTGTATGTGGACGGTTCAAAAGGATTGGCGTGTAAATCTGATTCTAAAGCAGGAGGCACGCCGCTCGGTGTCCTGGAGAGGGAGAAGTACGCGCCAGCTTCGTTTTTGGTGTTTGCAATGGCATCACCCCTTTGATTTTTCGCCGACATCAACAGCACCCTCTGGTGCGGTCTCTGGAGACGACTCGGAAGACGGTTTCTGTGACTTGGGCAATAGCGGAGGAGAGGACTGTGGCGATGAGGGAGGAGACTGCAGTGGTGACAACGGAGGAGACTGCTGTGGTGACAACGGAGGAGACTGCTGTGGTGACAACGGAGGAGACGGCTGTGGAGATTGTATGGGGGACGATGTTGCAATAAGGGGCACGAGAGGCATATCGCGGCTTCCAGGTCGATGGATTTCGCCGTACTTGTGTTTGGTGAAAAGAGAACAATGTGAGAGTATTTCGGAAAGTGTGCATGCAGTACCATCGTTGTAACCAGAGGCACAAAAGATAGAAGCGTTTTCCTTTGTTTCGCGATGCTGAGACCTGTCTGGCAGTGTTGAAGTCGACAGCGAGAGGTGCATATGTCTTCTGTATATGACAAACGTAAAATACCACAGCCCTACAGTAATGAGCGTGGGAATTACAGAAATCGCCAAAATCACATACCCAAGTGCGACGACCGTTGCCCTTTGTGTAGCATGGCGTATCTGATGTCCCAGAAAACAACACTTCATGCTGTTGATAGTTGATACCACGTAGTGTGTATACATATATTCGCCCGGCGTGACCTGTCCAGAACCGATGATACACGACGTGGAGTTGATGGGCACACTCGACATTTGCGACAGGAAAATAAAAGCGAACAGGTACCCATGTTGCCGCAGATGGCTGACAAACTGATCGAATGTAGAGTCGACGAAGGTGTGCCGTGCGGCATACAGCATCACATAAGTGGTCACAATTGCGATTTCACACAGAGTGCACACGCTAGAAGCAAACAAGAAGCCCAAGCAATACCCACATAGCATCTGTGTCAGATGCACACACGGCACGCAAAACACCGTGTGGGCGACATGTGCAGCGAACACCATCAATATAATTTTGTAATGTTCGGCGCTTTTGATGTCGTGGAATATGAGCTCCGTAAAATGTTTCCATTCTTCGGGTGACGCATCTTTTGGGAGCTTGTCATGTTGCGTGGCATAAACCAGACAGCACAGCGCACTTGCGAAGATGAACGGCAAAAAAACCTTGACATAAAATATCACTGTGCTCGATACCATTGCGGTTTTTTTGAAAACACCACACGGCATATATATGTTTGAGCTTGCGGTGCCGGGACGCCGCGCGCGCTATTTTGAGTCGCACTGCGGAAGCACGCCCGCTTCAAGTACACTGTTTTTGTTCCACTGCTTTATACGCGCCGGCCAAACTTTGCGGGCACGACTGGGAAAACACGTCCAGAAGCTGACAGTGATGGCGATGCTCCCGTTGTATATCATCGCACTTGCGAGGTCCGGTGACCCTGACGAGGATGGCTTTGGCGAGACTCTCAAGTACGCGTTCGAAATCGAGTGCTGTCCCACCTCCGCCCAAAGTGGAGCACTGCGCCCGTCATCGAAGATTGCTAGAATTCTGTTGAATCACTTTGAAAACGGTCGTACCCACTTCGACGACGGATATGAACAGATCTTGATTCAGCTGTGTGGCATGCACAACCCGGAAGACATCAGCGAGATGCATCAATTCTTTTCAGACAACATGCATGACGGCAACATATGGAGGTCCAACATAAATTTTGGGCATCGGTATCTTGTGTTTGACTTGAAAGAGGTTTAGCAGCGGAAACGGGGGTGTCGGGCTTGATAATATAATATTATGGCAACATAAAGAATTATAAGATGCATGACGGTAACATATAGAGGTTCAACATAAATTCTAGGCATCGGTATCTTGTGTTTGACTTGAAAGAGGTTTGGCAGCGGGAACGGGGGGTGTCGGGCTTGATAATATAATATTATGGCAAAATAAAGAATTACAACATGCATGACGGCAACATATGGAAGTCCAACATAAATTTTGGGCATCGGTATCTTGTGTTTGACTTGAAAGAGGTTTAGCAGCGGAAACGGGGGTGTCGGGCTTGATAATATAATATTATGGCATTACAACATGCATGACTGCAACATATGGAAGTCCAACATAAATTCTAGGCATCGGTATCTTGTGTTTGACTTGAAAGAGGTTTGGCAGCGGGAACGGGGGGTGTCGGGCTTGATAATATAATATTATGGCAAAATAAAGAATTATGAAGTTGTGCTTGTGGTCGAAAAACTAAAAAAACACGTAAAGAGCGCAGCTGCCTCGATCCAGTAGGGCATCGGCCAAGGTGTCGCGGCCGAAGAATGAAGGCTGTGAATGCATCACAGTACAACATAGTTCTCAAAGGCGAAGTATGGCAACATAGCGTGCCACCGTGCTCGAAAAGCGCGGTGTGTTTGCTGGCAAACAACGAATCGGTGGTGACATGGCTGTCGCCAAAGGACGATATGGATAACTGCCTGACGCATATTCCTGTGATATTGTTCAAAGGTAAGTACTGGACGCTTTCGCTGCGGATGAGCAAGTGCATCTACCGACACATACGTTTGCGAAAGGGGTTCAACAACATTCAGAACGTCCACGGGGTGCAGACGCTCCGTATTCCACAACTGCTTCTCAATGAAAAGAAACGAACACAGGCCAGATTCGAGGTGCGGTGTGCGTTTTCTGCTTGAACAGTCTGCTCGCACCATTCTACATATTGCATAGACCAACCTATAAAAGCATCCACATACCATGCAGAAAATGCACATCACCAGCAAGCGCCGTCCAAGCCATGCTAAGGAGCCAAAGCCACTTTATTCTACCAAGCACAGGTCATGCTCTCCCCTCCCCTTTGCAAATGAAGGCCTTGTTGTATCTAACATTTGTCATTGTATATTGATTTTGGTGACGAGGTACAGGAGTCTGAATGACAAGAACAAGATTCTGCTCACGTCGTTTTTCCTCAATGATATTCCCAAAATCCTCAATCACACGCGCACCAAGGACAAGACACACAACAAGACGGCTCGCATGTACGCCGACATTTCCAGTTTCCTGGAAGGCGTGTGCAAAGATATAAAAATCATGTACCCAAGCACAAGTGGAGACTACCAGTATGTGCAACGACTCTTCACGCGGCTGATGGACAGCAGCAGCAGCACGTCCTCCCCTGAAAACGTGACAGAAACGACCGCAATCCGTAGAGACTAGACTTGTAAGTTTATTAATACATCCGTGTAATCGACCTATTTTGAAGGTGTGTGGGCAATGTTGCAAGGAGTCGAACCCTGCGCACACAGCGGTGACGTCAAAGACGCCGTGGCGTGTCGCACCATGCCACATCTACGTTTTTGATGTGTTTTCTCACATGAAGTCCGAAAGACATCAGTCGGGCGTATTTCCTGCTGGCACTTGCCAGGGAATCACCATGGAATGTCAATGCCCGCTCCCACGTCCGGGGGGGGGTAAAGAAATGTCCGTGGTGATTTCCTGGCACTGGCCAGAGAAATACGATGGAATCTACATGCTTGTGAGGGGCATGTAGTCTTCTTTGAAGGGTTTGTTCCCTGCAGACACTCTTTGCAATCTATAAAGACTGCAGATTGCGTCGGCCAAGCTAGCGCCAAGACACCGGGGTGCCCTGTCCACGCTGGCTCGTGTTCCGCTAGGCTGCTGCATAGGAGGCTGAACCCCCGCCGCTGCCGTCGTCGTCGTTCTTCCAGTGTTTTGCACCGGCTTTCATAATGTCATGCGGCTCGTACTTGTCAACCCTATTCCTCTTGCGAGGACCAAGAACTGACGCATCATCCTCTTCCTTCTCAACAGCAGTGCTGGCCATCAGCACTGCTGCCACTACTGCTGCGGCTGCTCCAGCACCTTCTCCGTCAGGCTCGACGTCGGGCTGGGTCTGGGACTCGGCCTCAGTCTGAGACACCGCATCGGCTTGCGTGCATGCATCAGCCGTCTGCACCAAAGGTACAGCAGCGGCGGCAGCGGCGGCAGCGGCAGTGGCAGTAGCAGTGGCAGCAGCAGTGGCAGTAGCAATAGCAAGTGTCCTCTCCAAATCATGCAACTTTTCAGTCGCGATGCGATTCTGCTCGGCCCACCAGACGTTGTCGCTTTCCGCATCCTCCATACGCGTCGTCATGTCCTGCAGTGCATCTCCGTCTGCCAAGTTGACAGAAGCAGAAGCGCTATCAGCAAGAGCGGAAGGAGGATCAGGAGCAGCCACGGGCGCAGCAGGAGGATATAGAATGTCAAACGCTGTCTCGTCTGACGAAATGTGCTCCGTGCGGTGGTGAACCCAACGAAAGTCCACGTTAGTCCACGAGGAAAATCCGTTGAACCAGCGGAGCAGAACAGTGGGTGCATTGGCGTCCAACCCTTCCGAAATGCGTACAGCCATCACCACCGCCGGGTAGAAAAAATGACCAGCAAGTCTCTGCGAAAGCGAACCAAACATAGCCCAGACACGCATGCCGATCGTCGGCGCCGCCACGCCCGGCATGTCCATGTGCCGTCCCAAAAGCAACACCGCCCTCCCAATCGCGTGCAACCCCTCAGACATGGTGATCTCAGGAGTTGCCACCACCCTCGCCGCGGGCGACCTGGGTGACTTGGGCGACTTGCCATTTCCTCCGGCCCCCGCCACCTGCAAAGGAGTAAAAACAACCAGAAGCCCCACCACCAACACCATAGAAAAACGCATGACCGTAGTCATGCGGGAAACGACGTGAACGCAAACTGCACCCGAAGGACACACGCACAGTTTTTCCACAATTCGCTTTTGAAGTTTTTTTCTCTCACAAGTACACTCCCTGCGCCTTGTTCCGAACTCCGCGGACAATTCGTATGCATCGCAACTACTTATATATGTTGTCGAAGCTCAACACACCGTGTTGTCGCAATGGAATGCAGGTGTACATTTTGTGTGTGTATCTACACTCAACACGCCACATGCGCTCGACACGCCCATTTTTTGGAATTACTTCTGTCACCGAGGGAAGCGCCTTTCGTATCAGTCTATTTCTGTCCGGGTATTTTCTCAAATTTGTCATTGAAACTGCCCGCTATGTGTACTTTGACACGGCTTGCTGTCTCTGTCTCCTGGCATGAATCTGCTGCCAGATGCATCGGATCAATATAGACACACACACACACACACTCACACACATACATATAGACACGACTTCCCGTTTTTGTTGGAGCAAAAATTTGACCCGATTGAGCGATTCGGAAGACATATCCCCTTTGTCGACTATTTCGACTGCGACGAGCGCGACTGCCGGGCAGAAGCTGGCATGAATCTGCTGCCAGATGCATCGGGACAATATAGACACGATTTCCCGTTTTTGTTGCAGCAAAAATTTGACCCGATTGAGCGATTCGGAAGACATATCCCCTTTGTCGACTATTTCGACTGCGACGGACGCGACTACCGGGCAGAAGCCCCCCAGTCTACCATTTTGTCGACAGACAGTGACGTACAACTGCCATTCGAGGATCTCTATCACCGCCCAGATTCCTATCCCTTGATTGACCAAGATCCCTTCCAGCCCAAACGCATCGTGCAGCCTGCGGGCGTCGCCAGCCCTGAATTTGTGACGGAGCGAGTGAAGTTGAATCCCCAGCAGGTGATCTATATTTTTCAACAAAGGATTAAGAAGAAATGTCACACGGCCAAGCTGCTGTCCGAACACTTTGGCGTCACGCAGAAAGCCATCCGCGACATTTGGAAGGGGAGGTCGTGGGGCAGTGACACTAAACCGTACCAGACCCTCGTCGAGTCTGACCTTGTTTTGACAAAGTCCTGATTCGATGTTTCTCATAGCCGTTTCATGTTCGGTTTTCCACGATGAAAGTCTGCGTGGAGGAGCACATAGTGACACATTCCCATGCAAAAAAAACATTCACAACTAGAGAATGTTTTGGGGAAAGTTTGGTGGCAGTGAAATGGAGTTTGGTGGGGTCGATGTACATGTTCCTGACTCAGGCAAAAACACAGTATGTTATTTTGGCATCTCAAGTGCGTTTTATGAACATTTACATGTGATATAAACAGTATTATAACCGAAAATGCACCGTGCATACAGCACTCTCACCGGGTAAAATGCCGTGATATCGCACGGCGGAAGCACTATCAGGCAAAATATATGCACCCATTTTTTGGTTTCAAGAGTGTGGTCGGCTGGGCTGGGCTTGGCTGATGATTACCAAAATATTGCGGGAAAAGTTGGTGGCAGTGAAATGGAGTTTGGTGGGGTCGAGGTACATGCTCTTGACACGGTCGAAAACACAGTATGTTATTTTGGCATCTCAAGTGCGTTTTATGAACATTTACATGTGATATAAACAGTATTATAACCGAAAATGCACCGTGCATACAGCACTCTCACCGGGTAAAATGCCGTGATATCGCACGGCGGAAGCACTATCAGGCAAAATATATGCACCCATTTTTTGGTTTCAAGAGTGTGATCGGCTGGGCTCGGCTTGGCTGATGATTACCAAAATATTGTGGGAAAAGTTGGTGGCAGTGAAATGGAGTTTGGTGGGGTCGAGGTACATGCTCTTGACACGGTCGAAAACACAGTATGTTATTTTGGCATCTCAAATGCGTTTTATGAACATTTACATGTGATATAAACAGTATTATGACCGAAAATGCACCGTGCATACAGCACTCTCACCGGGTAAAATGCCGTGATATCGCACGGCGGAAGCACTATCAGGCAAAATATATGCACCCATTTTTTGTTTTCAAGAGTGTGGTCGGCTGGGCTCGGCTTGGCTTCATTCGCTCGTTTTTGGGTTGCACTTCAATATGAAGGATTTCGATTTATGAAAGTTTCTGCACCGTATATGGTGGCAACATGCATTTGCGTGTGCATTTTGTAAAGTACGTGGGTCCGAATGTGGCGTTCTTGGCGGTGCAGATGTATAAAAGTGATGATTGTGTGAGTTGTCGACAAAATAGAATATGCAACACAACAAGAGTGCCCCGCATCTCTCGCTAATGCCACAAATGATTGATAGTCAAGACTGGCTAGAGCTGATATTGGAGACGGGTGTAGCAGCAGATCAGCGCGGTATTGAGTTCCTCTTGTCGCTCAGAAGTGTTGACAAGCTATGGTGTGAGGTCGTCGACAGGATCCTTGGTAACCATACATGGATGATGCCGTCTGTTGGTAATGGGTTCAGTTTTGTACAGAACCAACTTCCACTGGCCCTCTATACAGCGCGCAATGCACTAGCTACAAGGAACCCCATGGTGTCGTGGGCAATGGTAAGTGACAGTGGAATTAGAACTTTTCGCGACAATGTGAACATGATTGTCGCTGGCATGAATGCATACAGATCGGATCTCCCAACACAAGCCCGTTGTATGGCAGGACTTATAACGCTGTTCAAAGACCGCATCGTAGTGCAAAGCTTGAACAGTTTTATGTTTCTCGAGAAGGAGCACGGCCTGCAATTGGTAAGGGCATTGCTGTGGGCAATGCGGGTTCATCAGAATGAATTGGACGTTGTGATGCTGGCGGCGACACTCCTGCGTATTATTTGCCGAGCTACTCGATTTGGCAATATCAAGCATGCGATTGGTGTTGACTGTGACGGTATTACAGTATTAATGGCAACTATGCGTGCTAATATGCAAAACCCCCACCTGCTAATGTTTTTCTACGCAATGTTGAGGGAACTCGCTTTGGATTCAGAGCATTCAAGAGCCATGCTCCGTAAAAGTGGTGGCGTGGAACTTATCAGGAATACACTCCAAACAATAGGCACATATTCCCGTGGCCAGATCCACCATGAGATTCAGGCATTTCGGCCCTTGACTGGGGCAGATCTATTGTCCCCGGTGCTATCTTATTGCCAATAAACCACCATAAAAGTCCGTGTCCAGCCCGTGTTTTCATTATGACCTCGGTGGTATTACAGTTATAATTGCAACTGTGCGTAATACACAATGTTAAGGGAACTCGGTCTAGATACAGTGTCACTCGAGCTCTCTGCGTCGATTATGGCGGTCCTCGGTGATCGTATCCAGGGCACGAAAAACACTGTTGATATGCACACTCGCTGGGTCATGCAACACTCTCACCTGCTGCTGCTTTTGATACACAATGTTAAGGGAACTCAGTCTAGATACAGTGTGTCAGATTTCGAGATTTCGAGATTTTGACGAAAATAGCGATTGAAGCCTATAAATTAACCAAATCGTGCAGTCGCAGGTCCAGACAAGCTCTCTCATATGTCCACTACTCTGGTAGCATGTACTGACGACAACAAGGCTGCCATCCTGGAGCTTGTGCTTGGGCTGGAGATGAATCCCGAGCACGGGATTCACGTTGATATGCAGCTCCTGGCACTCCAAGCAATGTCCTCGCTGTTGCACCACGACCGTGTTTATGATGCCAGCCTGATCAATCGGCTGACCAGAGTGGCGTTTGAGGTGATGCACACGCAGCTTGAGCAGCTTATGCCCTGTGTAGTTGGCATCACCAAGTCCTGGACTTTGGACATTTTGCGATCAGTTGAGGTGGACATTGTCTACTCTGTCTTGAACCTACTGTGCCATCTTACGACCACTGCAAATCCCATGGCCAGTGTGTGCAAACACATCATCATGGACAGGCACCTTATTCCGCTGGTGCATCACGCCCATGCTATGGTGCAGAGTCTGTACGAGTGGTGCATCTTTCAACCACTGCACTTGCGCGCGACGACCCCCTATTTCAACAACGCAGACGCATACGAGAAGCTGTCGCTGTTTCTGAGTGTGTGACATTATCACTTCCGGTCGTGTTTGTCGTGAAATTCTGGATCGAGCCATCAAAGAGACGACAGGTTTTGCCAGCGCCATCAGGCTTTAGGCACTCACGTCGGCCTCACTCTCTAGTATGCTCCAGGGCGAGCGAGAGCGCGGTTCGTTTCAATGGACCCCGGAGTCAGTGAAACGGACAAGGACAGCACCGACCGGCCAGCAGCCGCAATCGGACAGTTTTGCTACACCACCTTTCAACTTGAGCGACTCATGACACAACATAGTTTAAACATACTTTTATTTCGGTTTACAATTAAAGACTCCAATTTCCAGGATGGCAAAGCACTCTATATGTATATAACAGAAGACTTGATTCCGAATACGGTCCAAGAAAAGTCGTGTTGTCATGTCTCTAGCTGTTGGTATTTGCGCAACATACATTGTGACAGATTTAGGCGAATTGTACTCGTGGGGCCATAATGATGTTCAGCAATTGGGACAATCATCTCCGCAAGTGTGGAGTCCCGGTGGTGGTATGGCAACAAATCCAACAAAAATCTGCCAACTTGGAAACATGGTAAGCTCCGTAACATCACAGAACAGCCGAGCAGCTTGTCTGATGCAGGACGGCAGCGTTTGGACGTTTGGTCAAGCCAATCGCACAACCATGGCAATTAGGCCATGTGTTCTTTCACCGCCGTTGCACACGTGTAGAGATGAACTTGATGGCGAAAGGGGTATGCAGGTGGAGTGTGGGGAGATGTTCACATTCATATTGACAGACATTGGGAGTGTGTTCCAACTCAGAGTAGTGGACATTGAAATCGCACCGGAAGACGGGTTGCCAGGTGGCATTGATCCTGACA
>Ga0209491_10005095_pt1 | contig 19574 bp, 14 predicted proteins | sample BON02_FD_187213 | JGI IMG/M metagenome (GOLD analysis project Ga0209491, IMG submission 187213) | Freshwater microbial communities from Lake Bonney liftoff mats and glacier meltwater in Antarctica - BON-02 (SPAdes) (version 2) | ecosystem: Environmental > Aquatic > Freshwater > Ice > Glacier... | reverse complement strand
ACGCAACTACCGGAAACATTACATACACAGCGCCTTGACGTAGTAAAAAATCTTTCGGGGAAAAAGGGTTCAAAAGAAAAAGGCGGGTGGGGCGCGCGGGGGAGGGTAAACTCATTGCTGTGACCGTCAGCGATCAAGACCTCGTCAAATCAATCTTTGAATCATGCCGGGAACTCAGCCGGCGAACAGGGCGACACATCAGCCCCGACGGGCACCTCGTCGGAAGCCTCGGTGAAGTATACGCAGCCGAAAAACTACACCTACAACTACAAACTGCCTCCAACGCGGGGTACGACGCCCTCGACGTCGAAGGTCACCGCGTAGAAATCAAAACCACTACGCGAGCCAGCATCAGCCTGTCCACACACGGCAACACCGCCGAACGACTCATCGTCATTCACCTTGACCCCGACACCGGCACACCCACCATCGTGTACGACGGGGAAGCCGCACCCGCCTGGGAACTAGCCGGCGCACCACAAAAAAACGGGCAAAGAAAAATCACCCTCACAACCCTCACCGCAACGAAAAAATGACTCAGTCCCACCCACCGCACTTATCAGGGTGTAAAATTCTTAATAGTTAGGAACATATCGGGGGTAAAAATCAATGACTGTCAAACACGTAGTTGCCAGCATCGCCGCGGTACTTATGACGGTTACTAGTTGCTCAACGACAGGTAACGAGGCCACTGCGGAAGGATCAGCGGATACCAACCAGACGGTAAACCCATCTCCATCTGGGTCTGCTGGGGACGTGGTAACGCCGTCGCCAGCACCATCTCAAGGCTCTACGGGTCTAGTAATCACATCAAGCAGCCCTGATCCGTTAACCGTGCAAGACACCCCTTATGCCGTTTTCACTGTTGAATGTGAGGGCTACACCTACCCGTCTTACTTTGACGCGTGGGGCGTGGACTTTAATGATTGCGTTGGCATTCATGTGAAAGGTAAACCAACGGATTTGCAACGGCAAGCTGCAGCTGTGTCGAACGAGACCAATGCCAGCAAAATGACGGATCGGCAAGTAGTTGAGTCTTTAACTTACGTGTACGGGAAATGCGCCCAGAGTGGAGTCGACTCTTACGACTACTTCGTTGCAGATGACCCACTTCGCAGCGGGCAAATGGCGGAGTTCCAAGCCGCAATGATGGTCTGCCCTGAACACCCAGACGCCACCGAAATCAATAAAAGAATCAAGGCTGTGGGGAAAATTGTTGGCAAACCACGCACCTCGTTCGGTACAGGGCTCTGGCGTGTGGGCAAAGACATCGAGCCAGGTACGTACGTCTCCCAGGGTAACGACGATGGCTGTTACTGGGAACGTATAGACCGCAACGGGAACATTATTGATAACAATCTTTCTAACGGTTCCAGATCCCAAGTAACTATTAAGGCTAGCGATTTTGAGTTCAAGAGCGAGTTTTGCAACAAGTGGGTCAAGAAGTAAATGCACCAGTTGAACTAGCTCTTCCATCGTCCTCACGCAGTGAAAAATCTTTCGGGGAAAAAGGCTTCAAAAGAATAAAGCGCGGGATAACGATGGTGTGCGTGCGATGAATGCCGTTTAGCAACACCCAATGCGGCACCTGGCGTTATTCAGGGCTGACCGCCTTGCATCGATTGACCCCACTGGGCAAAAACATCGCGAAAGACATCATGCTGGCAATCGTGATCCGTGTTGGGGTAGGCGCATTGAGTAATTCGGCCGCGCACGATCTCTTTGAGTGGCACGTTGCATAACTGGGCCTGGGCCGCTTGAATCAATTCAAAAATTGTCCAGTCCTGCATGAGTTTACCTACTTTGACGGAAACAAACTCTGAGAGATCCCAACGGATTTCGTCAGCATCGAAGTACCAGCGCTCATCGACCGAGCCAATCGCTTTGAGGTCGGGAACGCGCTGTAGTTGTCGCTCCAACAGACTCGAATAGTCATGAACACTAAATAATTCGTAGCACAAATACTCGGGAACGACCTGGAATAACACCATCCAGTAGTCCCCATCGGCGAATGCGCCGTGCACACCGCCAACACATAACGGTAGGAAGGCACTGAAGTTTGTTGACTCCATAAAAGGATCGGAGTCCGAGTCAAGTCGAATGAAGTAGGCGCACCCCTGCAATGGATCTTCCTCACTTTCCTGCATGGCCAACGGCGAACTCCATACCCCGCGTAAAGATGGACCTTCACGCCAATCAAATTTTTCCAATAGAACTGCCATGACTACCCTCCTACCGCAATATCGATCTTGGGCTCGCTTTGATTAAGTAGTCGTACCTTTTCCGCCGCCGTAGTCAAAGCAACACGACTCGTTTCAAAATTGACCACGTCGATCTCTGGAATGTCTGCACCCAGGACTTCAACAATGTGCACCTGTAGTTCGACAACGAATTTCTTCGAGGACATCACACTCAAATTGATACCCACCGAGTCATCCACAAAGGTTGCTACCGATTTCTCCGGAAACTGTTCAGCTGCGCATGCCCAAAAGAATGCGGCCAGTTTGTCAATGAAATCTGGAGCCACCGGTCGGGCTAAATAGTTCACAAACCGGTCAGGGCTCAGGATCCCAACGTCAACCCCAAAATCCAAAGAACCCTCGATGCCCAGATTCATGCAGGTCCGCAAAGTTAATGCACTGCCACCAAAACCCCCGAGGCGAAAAAGTGAGTCCTCTGGCTGATCTATCCAACTTACATATTCGTCGTCTTTTATTTTTCCCATACACCGATTATTACCTGGGCGTCTGACATCGAAACCCCAGTAAAACAGGCTAAATACGCGCTGGGCAGCTACAGCGCGACCGACACAATTAAACACATGTCGATGACTGATGACTGCAGTATTCACCACGATGGGCATGTTCGATTTAGACAGGGGAAATTTTCCCGCGTAGTCGGGGCACCGGTTGCGATGATCATCCTCTACCTATTGTTGCTCATTAGCGTTTGCTCAAGGTCTCCTGAAAGTCTGCGAGTGTTGGGACAGGGTCATGTTTGTGTATTGCGTTATGGCAATTGGGGCACAACGGGATGAGATCTTTGATGGGATCAATCACGTATTCCTTTTTGATTTTTGACAACGGGATCAGGTGATGAACATGAATCACGCGCCGCCCGATCTCTGGCCCGTAAACCGTTGCCGGATCAAGCCCGCAGGCAGTGCACACGTGACCATGATGGGCCAGTGCGGCGGCGCGAGCCTTCGGATCGCGCTCATACCTATTCATCAGCACACTCCGCACGGCTCCTTCCCTATATTCCTTTGCAGGGATTTCTCCCGGTTCTGACTCCTCGCCAAGTGGAACGCGCTCGAACCACAACCGTAGGAGTTGTTTAGCTGGTTCAACAGCAAGACGAGTTCCACTTGCCCGAAACCCCTTACTAAAAGGGCCCTTGGGAATTGCCCATTTGAGTTCACTCACAGGAATTAAGTCATCAAGGGGCAATAGATCAAGCCATTCAATGTCAATATAGTTCGTTGAAACATCCGGATTGTCGAAGCGTTCATCCGTCCATGGCGTTGACCTGACTTCCCCCAGTGCGACAACGCCCCTGGGGAACTTTTGGCCTTGGACCACGAGAAAACACAAGGAGCCAATTTCAATGTTGACATGATTGCCAACGCTCCATGTTGATTGGAGCGTTCCTCCTTGAACGATGACTCGGCGATCGCTCTCGTACTCATCGCGAGGGTAAGTTTCCGGGGGGTCTCGATTCCAACCGAGAAGAATCACGGGACGATTCAAGTAATCATCTGGAACATTCACTGCCGTTTCCTTTCATCGTTGGTAATGAAGTTAATACGTAAAGAGAAAACTGGCCGACCCATCTGTGAGTGATAAAAAGTAGAGGCGTCGTTTATTCATCATCTTCTATTTCTGCGGAGTACTCGGTTTCAAGCTCATCTATATATTCGTAGATTAAAGACACGGACATCGGATAATCGAGGTAAACACCACGATTCCCAGCTTGAATCTCAAGACCGTCTGGCCTTTCAAGAACATAGGTATCCGGCTCCACATCGCTCTCAAGCACCCCGATTAATAAATCGAAACTTGTCACACCAATTAAACGCATCAGCTCGGTTCGCGAATGTGCAAGTATCAAATCTTTGCTTACGCAGGCGTCATGTGGCCAATAGTTTTGCCCATCATTTTTTCGCCAATGGTCGTCACTACTATTTATGGGGTACTCCGCCCATTGCCAGCCGCACCTTGGGCACTTCATCGCACCGTTCCCAGGTATTTCAACGCAGCCACCGTTGGTGGTATGAAACTCACCCCATTCCTCAACGAAGAAGTCTTCATGCTGCAATGGTGGTGGCAGCATTCCAAAGGACGCTGGCTTACCCAGGTCACCGCAGGAGGGGCACCACACATCCAAACCCCACCATTGCAAAGCTACCCGTGAAACAGGGGTCGCAACCTTGGCCTCCCACGCTTTCTTCCAACTCATTCCTACCAAGGAGTCTTCAACCCTTTTTACCCTCAGAGGTACTAGCCAAGAATCGCGCAAGGAACGAATACGAGACTTTGTCCCTGCGCCAACTTGTTCCGCGCTTAATACGCGTGAGGGTGGCCACAAGTAAAGACCAGGCCCACCTTCGTAGTCGCCAATCCAGGCGATCGCATCCCCCGGATGAATACCCTCCTGCTTTGGCACATCGGTAGTGTCAACGACCCACCGATCATCAAGCAGGTCGACCTGGCAGGAACCAGATTCGAATCCCTTTGCCCATACACGCCGTGGGTTATCACCAAAAACACGAAAACTCGGCGCGAGCAACGGGAGGGGAATAATCCCGAGACTCGCCCATGATTCAGACATCAGGGATCATCTCCTGTAGGCCTGAATCCCCTGTTGGCTCGGCCGCAGCATCTCGAAGCTCATCGGGAAGGTGAGCCTCGAAGCGGCGTTGCACTTCGATAATTGCCCATGGCTTGTCAGCAGATTCAAGTGGAACACTCCACCCACATGCACACGTCAAAGTGGCTGTGCGACGTTGCTCAGATTCCTGATAACTGATAGTTGACGAGTGATCACCAATGGTCACGCCCGTATAAATTAATTCTCCCACAACTCCCCCTTGAGTTACTCCAAGCCTAATGCCAGGGACCGACAATCGTCATATTCACGAGAGTTCCAAAGAAAAACTGGGGCAGATCGGTTAACTGGTTATCGTGCCTGAAGAGTCCGTAAGTGCCCGTATACGCATGTTAACGTCGTATCATCAGCGTATGGTGAGGGTTAGGTGCAGTATGTGTTTTTTGACGAGAAGCCGTCCTCAAGTAATTAATAGCGAAGGTAAACTTCTTTTTCAAATCTATTCCCATAATGAGTCGCCCGAATCTTTTGAGACGGTTAATTGACATGTCCGATTCCTTGTTACCGGACCCGAGTTCAGGAATGGCGCCCATTGGAACGGAATCCATAAATGGACTGATGAAGCAAATCTCAATTTCGAGACTACTCCAAGGATGCATTCTTTCTAGCAAATTCCAAATGGGAATTGAATGGACTGACGGTCTCAAGCTCACCGACACTGGTGCAAGGTACGTAGAACTTGCCTCAAAATCTGCCCCTGATCTTTCGATTGAGACTCTTACCTTTGCTTGCTTTCTCAACGAGAATCGTGGCTTGATAATGCCAGCAATGGATGTAAGCAACATTCAAAGAGAAATCAACGTTGCGATTAAAAACGGTACGCTTTTTTTCCCCAACAATATCGGCCGAGAACTACACGATGAACTTGTTCGCCAATTTCCTAATAGAGAACGGACGTTGACAAATGAAGATGCTGTGAAGGTACTGAAACAAGTTTCAACAGGCGTGTATCAGGTTGGTCAGCTCCTTGTTGGGCCATTCGGAGTTTCCGAGATAAAGCACTTTCGAAACTTGATTCCAAGAGTTGAAGTCCCGAGCTTCCAGTGCAGCATTCAGGAGTGCTTTGAAGTCCATCCACTGCGATTAGATACAAATCAAGATGCGGAGATAAACCGAGCCTTGATGGCGTTGGGTGACGTCATAGGCCGGAATCAAACCCACGGCGAATCGTTGCGAATTATGGCATTCCGGGAATTATTCATTCGTAGCTCTGGCGAATCCACTGCGTTATTTAATCTGCTGGTTGATGGGCTTTCAAGGGATGAAATTTTAATACTACTCAATCGCCTTTATGAGGATGGTGAGTTGTCTTATCGAAACTTAATTAGAAGTATTTCTAAGATTGAGCAGCAATCCTTCCCATCAGGAATCCAAGGTTTTACGCTCGCTCAGCTTATGCAACTTGTTTTAATTGCCTCAGATGTCGAAATAATTGAAGCGCTGGAATTCCTTGTCACCAATCTAAAAATTACACTTGGTGAAAACGAGGTTCGTCATGAACGAATTTCGCAGCGTTGGTCTCAGCGTCGAAGTAAAAAGTTCGAATTATCCCAATGGGGGCTACGCGCGCGAGGAAGACAAGATGCCGTGGCCTTAAATCTCATGGAGATGGTTCACACTCTCTATTTTGGAATCGGTCCTGGAACACCCGAAGATCTCGCGTTTCATCTCGATCACCCTGCCCAAGGACAAGAAGAAATACTTTTAAATGAAGCGACTCGCCTAGGTGACGCGGAAACAGTGGTTACACAAGTTCTTCTCCCAGAGTCGAAGTTGGCTAAGTTTGTTGCTAACAAAGTTGGATCCAGTCAGTTCCTTTCCCAAGGGAAAGCTCGACTGGCAAAAGCAGTAGTTTGGAAGTTGGGCGGCGACGTCACAATTGAGTTTGAGGGGATACGTAACGTATTGGAATATGCTGGAGCGCTTCGCGCTGCAGCCAACTCACGCCAACCAGCGGATGAGCTCCGAGCCCTCACCGCGAACCTTTACCATGCACTGGAAGATTCGATGAGACGTGCACTTATTTTCACTACTTGGGCCCTTACATGCGATCATCAACGCGCTAATTGTGGTTTTGAATTTGACCCTGACATGGGAAGTCAAATCCTTGAAGTCATTGAGAAAGCCACTTCCACACAGAATTCATACCGTCTTGATCTGGGTGGCAAGAACTCATTCGCTCCACTTGCTGCCGGGTTTGCCCGACTTGCTGAGACTCTGGAACATCTGTCTGACAGCGCTGAGCCCACCCGAAGCCCAGAACATGAAATTATTACCGCGGATTTTGAAGGCCAATCGCACTTTACGCAACGAAATCTGAAGTCAACACGGCCTCAAGTTTTTATCGATGGCCCAGCATTCTCAGCTCTTGTAGCGAATTCGCAATTGGAAATTCTGCAAAAACTTCGGGAAGTAAGCGGCCTCTTGGGGCGTCTGGAGGTTGCCAAAATACGGAATGCGATGCTCCACCCTGAAAATCCTGTCCCTGTTGAATCTGAGTTTGAAGAGGCCCTCCATTCCATCGAGGCCTGGTGCAACCTCGTCCTGGCAGCAGGTATCTACCCTACGGTAAGTCGCTTGATGTGGATTCAGACCGATGATCTCGGACGCAATGAGGCCTTGTATGAGTCACCCGATGGAAGTCAGCGCCTCTTCCGGCCCCAGTGGCACGAAACCGGTCGCATGCCACTTGGTGGAGCAAATCTCATATTCATGTCCATTGCGCATCTAGGGCCCGTTGGGGCATTGCGCTTTTCCATTCGGTTACGGGGGAACGATCAATATTGGGCAGGATACCCACATAGAGTTCGATCAGATGCTGACGTGTAGGCAAAAAGTTGTGCGCTCCTGACCCAGATGTGGGTCAAGTGGCTGCTTTTTTGGTTAGCAAAAAGCCCCAAGGCTTTTAGTCCTTCATCAATGGGAATGACCTTTGACCACCGCACAGGGAGTATGTATTCAGTCTCCCCATTCGAGTGCACGTATGTGACCTTCAGGTCTCCTTCCTTCGCAAGAAAGGAATCCTCAAAAAGTTGTGCAGGACCAGTAACTTCACCCGCAACTACATACGCCGACTGGGGAATGTAGGTAAAAATTTGTGCACCTTGTGGAACATTACGAAGGGTCCGTGAGTACCAATCCCCACCACCGGCTGAGACAAACCCGTATTTCATTGCATCATCCCAGCTTCGAGTCTCATCATCACCGAAAGCGACATACCAATCTTTACCATTCCACGTTGCTCGCTCTGGGAAAACACTTGAGTTTTCATCAAGACCAATCGCATCGCTGATTGTTTGCGCCCACGAATTTCTCACGAACTGCGACAGACAGCAATCGATACAAGATCCCCTTTGCATGCGCCGCCCAAAAGCGCTGAACTTTCAACGCATTCTTGACCGCCAAAGACTCTGACCCAAATAATTACCCTTCAGCATTTAGGTGAGACGTGAATGTTTCCTGGTGTCTACAAACTCGCTTGGTGCCTCTTGGTTGCCAGTCCAAAAAGAATCGGAGCAATTGCTGTGGAAAAAACTCGACGATAGAGCGTCCCCTCATGGTGGCGTCAGTGTGGGCTATGGGGAACCCGTGGCCGTGTAACCCGACGGTGGATGGCACGTGCGCTCCACGCGTGAAGTAGTCGCTCTGTCCAATTGGTCACTAAGTCGCGCATGGTCTCTCATCGCGCCTAGAGATCTCTCGTCGATGGCTTGATCCCGAGCAATTCAGCTGCCTCGACGATCTTGGTTGCGTTTTCGCTACTGGTCACGATCTCGGTTGTTCCGGTTATGAATGTGCTGGTGTCGGTAATCAGGGCAGCGTAGAGCGACCCGATCAGGTTCTGGACGGCGGTCCGATCATCACCCGTAAGATCATGGGCGAGTGTGAACTTGACCGATTGGGCGGTCTTGATTGCTACCCCGCCGTGGCCGGTGCATTCGGTGGTCGATTTACCGCATTCGAGGCACATGCCAGGGTGGTTACAGTCACAATCGGGTTTTCCGCAAACTTCGCAGACGGCCGGGGTGTGGTTACCGTCACAATCGGGTTTTCCGCAAATCTCACAGAGCATCGCGGCCATCGGTTTTGCAAGTCGGAAGCCTTGACTACTTAAGTTGATGCTGTCGGGACTTTCGACGACGACTTCGGTCCCATCTGCCTTGACCAGTCGCAGATCACCAGTCCTAATTGCACTGAATATGGCTCCTCGAAGGTCTTGCTCGCCGTTCGGCAGAAGTGGGAGGCGGGGAGTCTGGTAGAACGCATCTCGGATTTCAGCCAGCGGCCTGTCGTAGTCGGTGTCACGCAGGTTGAACAGGAGCGCTTGTGAGCCGAACTGACCGGACAGGAACGCCTTTTGTTTGGCTGCGAGTTCCTTCCACACGACGGAGCCGTCGAGCGCTGTGAGTGCGTCTTCATCCAACGTGATTTCTTCGAGGGTGCGCGCGGAGTCCGGCGTGGGTTGCGACAGGTAGAGGATGTGCTGGTATGCGCGCTTGAGGTTCTTCTTGAGATGGCCCTCAGCCTCGCGCATCCCGTCGTGGGCTGACGACCGGCCAGAGTCATTACCAAGCAGTTCAGGAGACTCGAATGTTCGCTTCCACGCGAGGTAGTCGACGGCGGCTTCACGGGCGGCTTTACGCCGCTGGGTGTTGACGACGACAAATACGGCACTTGATGCCCATTCCACGGGAGACTTGTTGTCTCCGAGACCGAGGGCGGCTTGGACGGCCTCCATCGTCATTTCACTCATGCCGTTGCGAAGACTGAAACCGGACGGATCGAGGATGATCATTCGGTTGGTGCGGGCGTCGTCAATGCCAGCGTTGAGCAGTGTCGCGACGGCCGCATCGCGTCTCGCTTCGTCTGTCGCCAGGGATCGGTCTGCGTCGACAAAGGGCTTCTTCTTGAACGGGCCGGTGGTTGAGATGTCTTGGGCGGTTACCGCGATGAGGTCGTCACGGTCTTTCGGTGTGATGGCTTGTCGATGTTGACGGTAGATAACCTTCGGGCCGGTCTCTGGGTTGATGTGGAAGCGTGGTTGCTGCCCTTTAACGCTCGTCTTGTCAACGGCCGCCATTGCTGCTTCAGAGTTGAGGTCCGTGAGTCGGTCGAGCACTCCATCAGCGTCACCAACGCCGTAGGCGATGTTCGGGATGGAGGACGCAACCTTGATTTCGGCGGCAGACGCACCTCGACGCCCCTGACCTCGCGGCATGAGCGATGACACCGCGATCATGGTGGCGGCTCTTTCGTGGGCGCGAGGGTTTAAGTGACCCCACGGCTCGGTTGCAGTGACCGTGTCGTCGAGGATACGCGCTTGTCCGCCACGCGTATCCGCCTCAAATAAAGTCGTGATGTCACCTTGCATGATGGATCGATAGTTCTGTTCAAGGCTTGAGTCTGAAATGAGTCCAGAAGACAGAATGCTCTCGCGCACAGTGGCGTGCCAAAGGGGGAGATCCCCTGGGCCGATTAACGACGGTGCCCAATCGCCGTCGTTGGCTCGCTGTGACCACGCATATACGGTCGCTGCGAACACGCGAATCGTGGCGCGGACATTTTGGTAGCCGGAGTGCTTGGCCCACTCTTGCTCAGCCAAGTGCATCAACTGAGGGTGGAACGGGTACGAGCGTTCAACCTCGAACGTCCAGTTCTGGACCCACGCGGCTCCGACAGCGTCGAAAGTTTTCGCCCAACCCCTGTCTGACATGACGGAGTCATAGGCCTGCGCAGTCGCTATCGCGATGGCTTTCGTCTTGGCGTCGCCCGGAGCATTGCTGAACAATCGGCGTCGCAGGATCGCAGTGAAGTCCGTGTCCTCGTTGACTGTTGCAGTGTGACCATTCCGGTCCAACAGCGCCTGCAGATCAGCCTGCCGTTCCTTGCCGTCTGTGGAGAGAGAAATCCGGTCCTTTTCGGGGTCGATCATTGCGATGAGCATGACAACGTTGGGCACATCATTGACTTCGTCGGCAAGCGCGCGCAGGAAAGCCATATCCTGTGCCGTCAATTGCGGATCACCCACACCCGTCAGACCATTGCCGACGTAATCCATGACTTCGTCGATAATGATCAGGACGGGTCGATCCAGTGATTCAAGGGCTTCTCCGATCTTGTCCTTGTCTGACCAGAATTCGCGGTACTCGTTGTACTGGTTGGCATCTCCCGAGAACAGCCGCCATAAGAACCGCTCATAAAGGCTCCGGGCGAAAGGTCCGTCCAGTTCCTTCTTCGTGGCCCCCGGTGTCGCCTTGTCCAAGTCAAGCACCACCACGACAGGGCCATTTAGGTCAGCTGGGAGGTCTCTACCCAGTGTTTCCTTGGCCTGATTACCGACTGCACGCCCTATGTCGGTGGCGAAGAAGTCGATCGGGTGAGCGCCAAGATGGTAAGCACCGATTTCAGCGTGGGACTTGCCGCCACCCATTCCCTGCCCCATGCGGATGAGGGCACGAGCGTTCTTGTACTCGGAAGGAGCACCCCAAAGTCGGATCGCAATACCCGCAAGCAAGTCCACCAGTCGTTTCGTGGGATGGGTGATCTGCCCGAAGTAGTCGGCGTCGGCGTACAACGGGCGACGTGCTCCAGTTGCGTGTACGGCGTCACCAAGGGACATCTGTACATCGTCGATCTGCCCGGATGCGTCGATGATCTCTGGACGTATCTGCAGTGCATCCCACCACGGCGTTACGTGTGCGTTCACAACCCCAACTCCTGCCCTATCGAACTTCCTTTGAATAGCATGGTCTGTAGTAGTTCCATCGGTTCATTCACACGCCGAAATCTCCGCTAGAGAAATCGAGCGAACCTTGTTCGGCTGATGCCTCGCGCGCTGCACCCTTTGCGGCAGCCGAGACGCCACTCTTGTTGCGCATGATTTTCGTCCAAGCGATTGCATCGCTGTCCGATTCGGGGAGGCGGTCGGAGAGAAAACTCACGGTAGCCCAAAGGTAGGGATCCTCCTCACGTCCACCGTCGGCCAAGACTTTGCCTACGGCATCCATACCTTCTGGCCACGCCGCCGCCATTGCCAGCGCGACATCGATCACAGACGCCTCATTGGTGATCTTCACTTTGGACTTGTCAGCATCTGTGAACCGCACACCTTTTGATGTCTCGGCCATCAGGTCGCGGACTGACGCGATATCTAAGTCTGCTGCCAGCGTTTGCCACCTCAGTTCGCTTTTAGCAGTCTCGTTCTTCCGAAATAGTTGAACCCACCACAGTGCAAATCGAGTGCGAGCATCAAATGTATCGAGCGGATGGTGGTCGATTTCAATGCGAGCGTCCTCTTGGACGGCGCGACGCGCAACAACGAGGTACTCGCTCGGGTCAACTGGCTCGCCTGCAATGTCGACAACTCGTTCGTATCGGCCAACAACCTCCATCGCCGGACCAGCTGACGCCATGAGCATGTCGGTGGGAGCAAGCCCTGACCGCTCCCACAACTCGATGCGCGACTTAACCTCCTGCATAACCTCGACCTCCACCTGCGACTTTGTGCCAATGGGACGTTTCACTGCAGCGGGACGACAAGCCATGGTCAAGGTCGTTTCGATGTTCGCCTTTCCCTGCTGGCCCCCTGACTCCGTGCGAGCAGGCCAAGAACCAGTCATGACTAGACCAGCTCCGGATATGGCCCCGAGGAGTCGCTGCCACACTTCGGGCTCCCCATGCCCAAAGACGATGGTCACAAGACCGTCATTGCGAACCACACGACGCATCTCCGTAAATGCTTGCGACATCAGCTTGTCATAGTGATTTCGGTCGCGGTGCTCGCCCGGTGCTCGACCGTGCTCCTTGACGATGATTTCCTCAGTCTTGTCTTGGATTCCGCGAGGGTCTGAAGTGATCGCGAACTCAGGCCAGACTCGAAACAGAAGTCGCTTGAGCCAAACGAAAAAGTAATCGGATGAATCGGAGTAATAAACCATCGCGTCATACGGCGGGTCCGTGACAACGACGGTAAATTCCGCAGGACCAAATTGAAGTTGGGCAGCACTATTCCAAGACACAGCCGTTGATGTTCCTCGTAGCTGCGCAAGTAGCCCGCCGAGCACCGTCAGCGTTCCCTCCGTCATCGAGGCCCATGTTCCCGGACCTTTACCGATTCCGGTCTCGAAGAAGTCATAACTGAAGCCCAAAGTGGACTCGTTCACGAAGACACCGGCGACTTCCACTGTGCCCTTGTCTCGGGCACGAAGCCATGAACCACGGCTGCTGTATCGAAGTTGCCTCACCGCGTTTGCCGCCGCATACAACATTAAAGCCCGCACGTAGTCCTCAGAAAGACCCTTCTCCTGCAACTCATCGGTCAACTCTCCGAACGCCCTAGCGAGATGAATGAAGGACAGCGACTGGCGGTCGCACATAAGATCGCCATAGGTCGTTGCGCCGTATAAGGAAGGACGGATAGTTGCGCCGTTGTTCAACGGGATATCCTCATGCGGCACTGCAGGCAGTACTGGACTGAAATTCGGCTCGCTCTTCAGCCGAGATTCGGCTGAAGATACCGAAGCGAATTCCACCGCCGTCGGCAGCCTGAACGACTTTCCTACAGCAGCATCAAGTTCAGCTACGATGAGTAGGGCATCCTGCCCCCTACCTTCACCAGCCAAGCGCTGATGCGTTTCCAACGGATGGACGTGACCGCAGGTTGGAAAGGGACATGTGGCGGACTTACCCTTTACCTTCTTACCATCCTTAACCGCAGCAGCTAGCGTCGGAGTCTGTCGCGGAAGCCCCTTGTGAACCACGACTTTCCATGAGTCGGTTTCGGGGTCCGCGTCTATGAAATAGGACTGGCCTGGATCCTCCTCGTTCAGATTTCCCCTCCGCCCCTTTCGAGTACTGGGCATGCGGAGGTGGTAAGAACCGACCACCGGGAAACGACGTTCGCACTCTTGACATGGAATCGTGACCGCCCAAAGGTAACCCCAGGGTTGCACGCCTTCAACAGCCGGGTAGAAGTCGCGCATCGACACTGCATGACGCGTCCCAATGTCCCGGAGAACCCACTCCACGTCTCGAAGGAGTCGGCTAGCACTTCCCTCCAGCCCATCGAGTAGTCGCGCACCCTCATCCTCCCTCATGCGCGCGAAGGTGCCGTCTGACGCACGATCAAGATGCGGCTCATGCTGCCAGTCTCGAAATGGGTAGTCCGTAAGGAGTTCGCTTGCGATCACGGCGACCGGTGAGTAGTCGATGGCGTATGAGCGTATCCCCAAACGAGCCGCCTCCAAGGGAATCATGCCCCTGCCCGAGAAGGGATCGAGAACACTTACTCCATCTAGGTTTGCTTTGAGGATCTCCCTTCTCAGTTCTTCCCACGCGGCGTAGCGTCCCGTCATGGCCTTCTTTACGAGGTCCTGAAGGCGCTTCTGCTCGGCCTCATCGTTCGGCCACGGCAGGAGAGAACAAATCACTGCAGCCTTCGCTTGCGCCGTCGGACGTGCCGCAAACCACGTAAAGAGGTTGCGTTCAGCGTTGCCCGAGCCCCAGCCCTTGTCCGAATTTGCGGAGACCTCAGCACACGGGAACCAGCGTTCGATCATTCGAGTCATTTGGCTGGCTCCTCAGTGCTTGTGGCGTCCTTGAGACTGCTGCCGGGGATCGTCACGGTCACGGCTCCAGAAATATCGGTCCGGAACAGGCTCATCGGGTCCTGAAAGATGCCGTAAATGCGACCTGTGCCGTTCTCACAATGGTCGATCACGTACAGCCAATAGTCGTCAGTGTGCTGGGTAGCGATGAGTACTTCCTTGCCGGTCAGGTCGACCCCCGTCGTCGAAGCCGTTCGCCATATTCCCTTGACCTCGACCATTCGCTGTTTGGAACCCTTGCGTGCAAGAAGGTCGAAGCCTCGGCCCTGCGTCTGCACGTCGTCCACGGACCAGCCTTGAGATCCGAGAAGGGCAAGGACCCGGTGAATGGCGATACTTTCGCTGTTCTTCTCCTCCACCGTCGGTGGGAGGGATGCTCCGTAAACTTGCAGGTGTCCGATGAGTTCGGGGGCGCTGACGGAGACTTCGATCATGCTCTCCAATTCCGCCAGTCGCTTGTCTGTCTGGTGCGTGAGCCGCACGAACTCTCGGCTCCGTTCCTGCAGATCACTTGTGCTCTGCGAGAGAACGAACGGAAGTGTGGCGAGGTCCTGCTTCGCCTTCTTGAACCAAGTGCGTCGAACTTCTCGCTGCTCAACCTCGGAGGCATGTGCCGTCTCTTGAGCGGATTCTTGAGCCCGATGGGCATGGAGCGGGTTAGCTGGCCCTGTCACTTCAACACTTGGTGTGAGGTTGGCAAGAGTCTCCCATCGGACGGCATGGGCGGTGCCCGCGGCATCCACTCGGATGAGCGACGCCCATTGCGTGGTTTTACGGCCAACTGATTCGGTGAACGTCGCCCTGTACGCATACAGGTCGTAGCTGGTCATGCTGGTGGTGTCATCCGCACTGCCACCCCGATACAGGTCAGCGCCGAATTCCGTGGAGGCAAGGTTGATGAGGTCAGTGAAGGCTTGCTCGCCGGGCCCCAGTGGCACGACATCAGACACGTCAACTTCTTCGGCCGCCCTCTGAAGTGACTCACCGCTGACGGCCACTGTGGCGGTTGTTGACGCGATGTTTCCCACTGCGAATGAACTGGGAAGTCCTGACATCCGCGTGATCCGCAAGATGCCTTCTCCTTGCGCTGCGGGTGCTGCTTGCAGCAGCCCTGACTGGGTGAGTCGGTCAAGGTATGCGGAGACGATTGCTGGGTTGACACGTTCGAGGAGGTCATCTTGTAGGAGAGTCAGCGCCGCCCGGGCATCGACTGTGGAAGCCAGTTGCTTGTCCTGCTCGCGAAGTTCAAGTGTCTTCGCCTTGAGTTCTGCCGCGTTTACCGCTCGCGCTGCAGCGAGGGCTTGATTTTTCGCGGTCTCGTCGTCTCCATACAGGGCTCGGAGCCACTCCTCATAGTTAACCTTGGCAAGTTCGGCGACCAGACTCAACGAGTCGAACAACTGGCCATCCAGTTCGTTCGCGGCACTAACGAAATTGTTCAAAAGTGTAAGTAGCGTGGCACCTTCTCGAGTGTCCGTAGCGATGAGGTTGTACAACTCCACGTCACTTGTCTGGCCGATGCGGTGTATGCGACCCATGCGTTGTTCCAGCCGCACCAGTGACCACGGAATGTCGTAGTTGACGAGCACATGTGCGGACTGTAAGTCGATCCCTTCGTTGCCTGCGTCAGTAGAAACGATGATTTGATAGGCCCGTCGCATGAATGCTGACCGTGTTTCGTCGCGCTCTGCGTTGGATTTCCGGCCGGAGTACACCCTTGCCGTGTAACCCGCGTCCAGTAGTCGCTTTTCGATCCAGTCTGCCGAATCCGCGTACTCAGTGAAGATGACTGCTTGTTCGTCGTTTCCGGGCAATATTCCGTTCGCCCCGAGGACTTCATCGGTGAGTCGCTTCCACTTTGACGGCTCGTAGCCTCCCGCGAACGTAGAGTCGAGGAGTGCAACGAGATCGTTGATTGCGGACTGCTCTCGGCGTGCCGACACCGAATCCGTGTGGGTCACCGTTGCCTCGTTCTCGGCATCGATGACGTCATTGTCAAATGGGTCGATGTCGCCTGAGGGCTTGACTGGGTCGTTGGTCCCCATGTAGTTGCGTCGCCGAAGGAGTGTCTCACGTAACGAGTGCAACGATGAGGCTGCCCGCTTCCCGTAGACCATCCGGGCGAGCGGTTGCGACGATGGCGGGAAGAAGTCGTCGACCATTTGGAGGGCTTGGTTGTAGATAACCCCCTCGACACTTGAGAGAGGTACGTCGAGGTTGTGTGCGTGTCGACCCTTAAACAGTCGGGTCTTGCCGTCATAGTCGACAAGGGATTCCTTCATCCGACGAAGGAAATGAATGGCACCCGGCTTGAGCCGGGGAAGATCAGACTCATCCTTCGGCTTGTCTAAACCCGGGTCCGGATAGATGTCCGGATCTACAAGATGTAGTAGGTGCCGGAAGTACCATTCCGATCCTCGGTGGGGGGTGGCCGTCATGAATATTGCCCGCGGTGTAGTCGCGAGAAGACGTCCGACCCGATGGAACGTGCCAGCGGTTGGGGTGAGTCGGTGTGCTTCGTCAAAAACAACGACGTCCCACCCAGCCTTGTCCGGGCGAATCGCGTCCTGAACGTTAGCATTCATGGCTGCTAGTTCGAGGGAGACGATCCATAAATCGTGGTCAACGTCGAGGGCATGCTCACGGACCGTGTTCGCCGTGATCTGCCGTAGTCCTCCTCCGAAGAATCGTTCGAAATCTGCGATCCACTTCGAAACGAGGTTCGCGGGAGCGACCACCAAACCTCTGCGGACGAGCCCCAACCGCTGCATCTCACGCAATGTCATTCCGGCCATGATTGTCTTGCCGGTGCCGGGTTCGTCGCCGAGAAGAAACCGTAGTTGCGGTTGCGGGAGCATTGCTCCATACACGGCCACGGTCTGATGTGCGAAGGGTCGGAGAGTGGTCGCGGCCAGCAGGCTCGTACGAGCGTTGTGGTTCGCAGCGCTCATCCACTGGGTCCACAACCCCGCTAGCACCCTAACTGAGTCGCCCGACCCATCGTGCTTAAGGACCTCAATCTGGGCCATCTGCTCTGCAGTGAGGAGTACCGGCTCTGGCCCTTTTCCATCAGCGGCAATGAAGACGCGGTACCCGGATCCGTCTGGAATGCCGCCTTGGAAATTGACCCACTCGGAGGTTCCCGGTAGCCGGACGCGACTGTCGAGCGCGATAGTGTGCACTTGATGCGTCTCGCCGTTCCCCATGTGGCATCCTTCTCCCGCTCTTGAGCATACCAACACGATGACCGGGGCCTAAAAGTAATCCTGTCGGTTCAGCTTGTCGAAGTTGACGGTTGCGTTCTTCTGTTCGTCTGGCTCGATCACCACCGGCGTGCTCGGTTTAGGGTTTAGTCCCGAAGGCTGCTGTGTCTCTGCCGATAATGGACGATAACGGGCACTTTTATTTTTGAACGGTGACAAAGATTTCTTTGTCGGCTTGGGCTTCTTGGGCTTGATGGCTCGCCCACTGCCCGGCATGGATGTTCTTTTCCTCTTTGCGTCAGCCTCAAGCGACTTTAAAATCTCCGCCAGGAGCTTGTGCCTGTGAATGTTCGCAACTATGTCTGTGTCGCAAAAGCCCACGATTGTTTTGACCTCAGAACGAGCGATGAATTTGTGGCGTAAGGCTTCAGGGAGTGGACCATAGATCCTCATCCAAGCAATAAGGAAATCTTGGGGAGTCATCTTCCCCCTCGCGATTATCATTGGGCTTCTCAACCACATTTTAACACCAGGCCATGCAAGGATCGCGTCCTTTAGCGAAGTGCTTTCCCGCCGGGATCGCCCACATGACTCTCGGACCGATAATTTGACGCTGTTGGGCCTACCTGAGCGCGGATGCCATCTCAAGATCTGGCATTCCCTCCGCGGGAGAACCAAATACGACGCTCACTCTGGTGCTGGCATTGCCCAGGTGAAGACCCGAATTCCTTCTGAGTTATCGACTTTTAGACATTTTCATTTCACCGAAGAATCATAGAAATTTTCAATCATGTTTCTTGTATTCGCACTCGGGGCAACAATTCCTACATGGCTTCCGGCCACTAAAAGCCCCACCCAAATCAATCGAAGTAATTGGGTGAATGTTCAATCCTTTGGCATCGGCTTCAGCTTGGCCAGAAGCTAAAGTTTCCCACCGAGGATTATTATGAAAAGCAAGACCGCCTTTGGTCACATATACAGTTTTGTTGATGCCAACTGGAGCAGCTTTGCAGTGGGAATACTACCCAATGTGGAATTCATGAATACAACTACTATCCATATTTCTTCCTCCCAAAGATGTACGTTTGACATGAAAGTCCTAATGGATTTTCCCCACGGAATTTACAGTCAAAGCAAAAGTTTTATCAGGTTTATCGGAGATTCACATTCACAACAGTATGGAGATTCGCGAGTATTGAAATCCGCTAGGTCAGCTCGCCCACGATCATCAACAGGTCGTTAGCCCGGCACTGAAACCATTTGAGAGGTTGAACTGCTCCGATTCAGGCTGCTAACGCACAGGTGACTCTGGAGTTCCTGTGCGGGAAACCTGTGCGGGAACATTTTGTTCGACCGAGCTCCCCACGACACTCGCACTCCCCCAGGCTCCGACGCGGGGGCGGTCGATACGTAGGGCCTTGTTGATGCGTTCGGCGAGTGTGGGTGTGGTGTCTGTGCGTTGCTCCAAGGTGCGTCGGGTGACGAGTTTTGTGAGGGCTTCGGAGCGTGCCCGGTTACTGCTGTTGAGTACTCCGCGCAGGGTGTCGCGGAGTTCATCGTCACTATCGGCCACGACATGCAGCACGTTTGCGGTTTTTCCGCGGGTCAGGGCGACGTAGGCCTGCTCGCGTGTCCATGTGTCATCCAGGAGTGCGTGGCCGGCTTCGGCGGTGGCACCTTGCGCCGCATGCACAGTAACGACATCGGCGCGGTGCACATGCGCCTTCACATACTCGCTATCTAAGGTTTTACTGATGCTGGGTTTATCTGCTCGATGCACGCGCATTCCACCATCAGGATTGATCTCCTCGACGATCCAGCGTTGCCGGTTAATCACCCCGATTCGGTTGTCGTTACGCCTTGTTTGTACGACATCCCC
>Ga0209491_10005091_pt1 | contig 19585 bp, 8 predicted proteins | sample BON02_FD_187213 | JGI IMG/M metagenome (GOLD analysis project Ga0209491, IMG submission 187213) | Freshwater microbial communities from Lake Bonney liftoff mats and glacier meltwater in Antarctica - BON-02 (SPAdes) (version 2) | ecosystem: Environmental > Aquatic > Freshwater > Ice > Glacier... | reverse complement strand
GGGTGTCGCACCCGCTCAGCCTGTAGACGCCGTCCAGCCCCGCCAGCGCCCGCAGGCGGGTCGCGCGCGCGCGTCGGGCCCCTCGGCGCGCAGGTCGCAGTCGGGCAGGCCGGCGGACAGGCGGGGGCGCGCGCCGCCATTCTTCGGCGACGCAGACGACGACGATTGAAAAAAAGAGAGGGAACTTTCCCCTTCTTCCGCCCGTGCAGCGCAAATGGTCAAGGATAAAAACCGGGAAGAGGCTGACGACTGTTGACGTACTGATACTATCATCAATGATTGCGCGGGGGCGCGAGCGCGACGCTCAAACAGCGTGCGAGTCTCTGGTGGTGGTGGTCGACCACGGTGGCGACGGGGTTTGCGGGGCCTCTCGGTGGTCGCAAGCACAAGGACGCACGAGTCGCTCGCAGCACCCCTCACAAAGCACACACACTCCACACCAAGCGCGAACAACAAAACTAGCGAGACAGCGAGACAGCGCAAAGAGGGCCGCGTCTCTCGAGATCGAAAAAAAAAAGGTCTCAGTTCTCCCCTCCCTCCTCCTTGGCCTCCATCGCCCTCTCTCTCCGCGCGGCCACAGGCAGTCGCCACCCCGGGACGCACGCTCTTTTGCGCGGCCCTCCTCTGGCGCGCGACGGTCCTCGCGAGCAGGTTCCATTGGGACTCCTTCTCGCAAACCCTCGCGCAGAAGGCTCACGCCCGCCCTCCTCCTCCCTCCCCACCACCACCACCACCCACTATCACAACCGCCACCTCCACACCCGCAGCAGCCCGCCTCAGATCCACGGGACAGAGCGCGCGCAGGACAAAGAGAGAGAGATGTCGCTCCGCCGCGCGGCCGCCTTGCTCGCGCGCCGCGCCGCAAACGCCGCCGCCGCCGCCGCGCCGTCGCGCGCCGTCACGACCCACGCCAAGCTCAAGGGCAAGGTCGAGTCTTCCGGCAAGGCCGACATCTTTGGCCTGTACGCGGGCCTGGCCATCTCGGCCGGCTTCGTCGCCTACGACCAGCTGTACCCGGAGGAGGTGCGTCGGCCAGGGGAGCTTTTTTTGTTGGGATTGCATAGGCGCGCCGCCGCTGTCGTAGGCGCCGTCGTCGGCGTCGGCGTCGTTGCCGTCGTCGATGCAGCGTTCTGGGCGACCCCAAGTCTCCATGGCCGTCAGACCCCCCAGCGATCGGCGGCAGGTCGCCGCCGTGTCGCGTCTCGCGACCAACGGCGCTGCCTCCTCTGCACAGACACACGCGCGCAACCGCTTTGGTGCGCCAAAAAACTCGACGCCGAGCGCCCCCTCGCGCCCCGCTCGCCAAAAACCCACAACCCAAAAAACCACAACCCAAAAACCCACAACCCAAAAACCCAAAACCCAAAAACCCACAACCCAAAAACCCACAACCCAAAAACCAATCGACGCAGGAGTTCGAGGGCCGCATCGCCTACTACCCCTACATGCGCATGCGCCAGCGCGCCGAGTATCCCTGGGGCGGCGCCAACGGCCTGTTCGAGTCGCACCCGCGCGTCGTGCCCGACGGCGAGGAGCCGGAGGAGCACCACTGAAGGCGGCGAGAGGGCGGGGGAGCGAGGGAAAAATGCAGCGCCGCTCGTCTTTTTCTTCCGGCACGCTCGTGTTGTTTCTCTATTTCTTCGACCCAACAAACACCAACGAACGAATGTCCCGCCGCTTTGCCTTGTGAGCGGCTCTGACCAATATTGAATCACAGGAGTCCTTGTAAACCACCACCCAACACCGTGTTCTTTTGCGTTTTCAAACCTCTTTGGGGGGCGGCAAGGGCGACGCCACCGGCCCCAAGCAATCCTTTCTCCTCGTCATTTGTTTGTTCGTTCGTTTTCTAGTTCTCTGCGATCACTCGTCGTCGTCGTCGGCGCCCTCCATACGGTCCAGGTACGCCTCGTCCGCGTCCTTGCCGCCCGCCGGGCCCTCCCCGTACTCCCCCCGGCCGACGGCGCCGGCCTCGCCAAACTCAAAGTCGCTGCCGTCGTCGTCGCCGCCGTCGTCCGCCGCGAGGCCCTTGAGCGATGCGCGCACGCGCCTCTGCCGCTTCTTCTCGGCGCGCAGCGCGTGCGGGTCGCGCTGCCCCTGGGCCGCGTACAGCTGCGCGCGCTGGGCCGCCTGCCCCGCGGCGCCGCCCTCGGCCGCGCGCTGCCGCCGCGCGAGCAAGGCCGCCGTCGCGGCGTCGAGGCCGCCGTCTTCGTCGTCGCTGTCTCCCTCCATCGCGTCCGACTCCTCCTCCTCCTCCTCCTCGTCCTCGTCCTCCTCCTGCGACTCCTCCATGGTCGCCGCGTCCATGCGCGGCGCCCCCGCGGCCGCCGCCACCTCAACGAACCCGGAGACGGCTGCGGCGTCGTCGTCCTCGCCCCCAAGCAAGCCCCCGTCGAAGCCGTCCCCGCCCGCCGCCGCTGCCGCGGAGGGCGGCGCCGGCGCCAGCCGCTCGAGCACGACGCGCCGCTCGTCGGCAAAGACGCGCTCGGCATCGAACTCGGCCGACCACCCCGACACGATCTGGGCGCTCTCGTGCGCGGCGTCCTCGGCCGACGCCAGGGCCGCGGCGGACGCGGGCGGCGGCAGGGTGTAGTAGGGGATGCGGCCCGCGCACCAGTCCCCCAGCACCAGGCGCGCGGCGGCGGCGCTGTCGGGCACGCCGCCGCGGCGCAGCTTGCCGCGCGCCTGCGCGACGAGCTGCAGGAAGCGGTCGGCGGCGGCGACGTAGGCCTCGTGGGGGATGCGGGAGGCAGATGTGGCGGCGAGGGCCGCGGCGGCAGCGGCGCCGGCGCCGCCCTTGGTCTTCTTCGACTTGCCGGCGGCGGCCGCCGCCGCCGCCGCCTTGTCGGCCGCCGCCGCCGCCTTTTCCGCCTCGACGATCGCGGCGTCAAAGGCGGGCACGCGGTAGAGCGCCATCAGGCGCTTGGCGGGGACGCGCCGCACGATCTCGGCCACGGGCGCGATCGGGTCGTCGAGCTTCTCGACGCGCGCGGCGTTGCGCAGCGCCGCCGCCGCCGCCGCCGCCGCGCGTGCGCCCTCCTCGCCCGGCTCGCCGCCGTCCACGCCGCCGCCGCCAATGCCGGCAAACACCACGCCCGGCGAGTCGACCAGGCGGATGTGCTTGTCCAGCTGCACGATCTGCGCCGTGCGCGTCATGCCGGGCGTGTCGCCGACAGCCACCACTCGCGCGCGCCGCAGCGAGTTGATCACGGAAGACTTGCCGACGTTGGGCAGGCCGACGATCCCAACCGTTACGGCCTGGCGCACAGAGGCGCCGCCGCCCTTGCCGCCGCCGGTGCCCGCGGCGGCGTTGCGCGCGTAGTTCTTGATCAGCTGCAGCAGGGTGTCGGCGCCGAGGCAGGCCGCGCCCAGGGCGCCCGCGCCCACGGCGCCGTCAGCCGCGGCCGCGGCCGCGGCCGCGGCCTGCGCTGCGGGGCCGCCGCCGACCGCGCCGCGCCGCTTGCTGCCGCCGCCGCCGGCGGACGGCACGCCGCCGGCCCGCTGCCCGAGGCCCGCCGCCTGCTGCTGCGTGCTCGCCTTGAACGCCACTGTCGGCAGCTCGAGCCGCAGGCGCGCGAGCCACGCCTCCAGGGCGGCGCGCGGCACCAGGTCGGCCTTGTTCAGCAGCAGCACCACGCGCTTGTGCGCGCCCGAGGCGCGCACGGCGCGCTCGACGTCGCGGCAGCGGCAGCCCTCTGGGTCGCGCGCGTCGAGCACCTGCACGACCACGTCGGACAGCTCGACGACGCGGCGGAACTCGCGGTAGAAGGCGCGGCGCGAGGCGTCCGGGTCGTTGGCCGACGCGGTGATCGACGCGCCGGCGCGGCCGCGCTTGCGGCCGGCCGGCGCCGCGCCGTCGTCGCCGCCTCCCGCCGCCGCGTGCTCGTCCGCGCGCCGCGCCGCCGCCGCGCCGAGCTCGCGCAGCTGCTGCTCCGGGTCCGCCGCCCCCGCCCCCGCCGCCTCGCTCGTGCGCGCCGCGCGCCGCGCCTCCCTGCGCTCCTTCTCCTGGGAGAGGATGCGCTGCTTCTCCCACGCAAACTCTTTCGCGAGCTCCTCGCGGAACGGCCACTGCGAGGGAAGGCCCGGGTCGGTGCGGACGGCGGTGGCCTTGGCGCGGCGGGCGGCTCCCGGCTTGGCGGCCTCCTTGCGGGCCTCCTTGCGCTTCTTGCGGTGGTGCTCGCGGACCTTCTTGATGACCTGTGGTTATAGTGTTTTTGGAGCGGGGGGGGGGGGGGGGGGGGGGGGGGGGGGGGGGGGGGGGGGGGGGGGCGAGCGGCGGCGGACGCGCGCGCGAGAGCGGCCGGCGCTGTCGGCGGCCGAAGAGAGAGAGACGCACCTTGTACTTTTGCTTGAGCGTCGAGCGCTTGGACTTGGACTTGCCCGAGCGCTTCGGCATGGCTGCTGCTGCTCACGCCCCTTGGGGCTGGGGGGGAAGCGCTTCTCGGGAGGGCGCGGACGCAAAGAGAGAGGAGAGAGAGAAGGAGTCGGCGGTGATGGCGGCGCGAGAACTCCGTTTGCTTCGGGTGCGTGCGGTCTTTGACTGTCGTTGCGCGCGGCGCGGATGCGTGTTGTTTGATCGGTTGGCGAGAGTGATGCGCGAGAGTGTTGTTGGGGCGCGCAGGTCGGGCGAGTGTACTGCCAAACCTCGGGCTTTCGCGAGTGGCTCCCCTGTGCTGTGACCAACTGGATGCCCAAACGGCGTCGCTCGGTCGCGCGCCTTCAAGGGCCGCGGCGCTCGCTGGGAATCTCTCTTCATACATTTCCAGAAATTTATAGTCCAGGCGCGCGACACTGCCGCCACTTTCCTCTAACAAACCAAAAACCTTGAAAGGGCGTCGCGTTGATCGCAGGGGCGCGCGTTTCTGTCGTTCTTTCTTTTCGTTTGAATCGAGTCTCTTTTTGATCGCGCGTCAAATGATTGTGTTGATGCGCGGCGCGCGCGCGCGCGGGTTGTCGGGCGCGGAGACGTTTGGTGCGTGCGCGGGCGCGTGCCGCGTGGCGGCGAGTGCCTGCAGACGAAGCGAGAGAGAAAGAGAGACAGAGGACCGCAGTGATGATATTTCAAATACAGTCGCCTTCATTTCCTGAGCGCGCAGGCGCCCCCGAGCCCCGGAGACACCACCTGCCGGCACCCGGGCCCGCCCCACGTGCACCCGCCCCGCGCCCCGCACGTGGGCACGCAAAACGTGCGCTCGCGGCAAACGCAGGGCGCGATGTTGAAGTAGGCGACGATTGCGCCCGCCATCGCGCGCGCCGCCTCCACGTCCGAGCTGGAGGGCGCCGACGCCTGCGCCTTGCGCGCAGCTCGAGCGCTCTCGAGCAGCGACGCGTCGCACCCGCAGTCCAGTGGCCCGCTCTTGCACCAGCACTGATCGTGGCGCTTGCAGGCGGCGTCGAGCGCGTCGACGGGCGCTTTGCGGAAGGAATTCTCGGTACAGGGCGTGTTTTGGAAGCCGCAATAGTTGCCGTACAAGGGGGGGAACTCTCCGGGCGGGGTCGACGACCTGGGCGCGCGGCGGGACGGAGGAGGCGCAGGAGGAAGGGGGCCATGGGGGGCAGCTGCGGCGGTGGCGGCGGCGACAGCAACAAGGGCGCAGAGCGCGGCGACGATGGTGAGCGGCGCCGCGATGCGCGCTGCGGCCGAGCCGCCGGCGCGCCGCCGTGGTGCGCGCCTGCAGATGCTGCTGCTGTTGCTGCTGCGCATCGTGCGGCTTCTGTGATGTAGAGCGTGTGCGGAGCGCGCGGACTCGATGACGATGCTTCGAAACTTTGTTGCTGTTTTTGGCCCCGTGAGTGTGTTTGGCCCGAGGCCTGATGTCCGACCGAGGCAGGGGCGAGGCCTGAGCGAGAGAGGGGGGGACGGCGATCGATTGGTGGAGATGTTGTTGTTTCAGTCAAAAAACTAGGCGCGGGCTGGCCGAGTCGATCCCCAAAACAACCGCTCTCGAAACACGCGTCCCGCGCGACGATCGCAACGACGCCGCCGCCGCCGCCGCCGCCAAAAGCACAAACATGCAAAATCAAACCGTCGTTTGGGGCACCCCCAGCAGCCCGTCCACCAGGTCGTTCCCCAGCACGTTCTTCGGGTCCAGCTCCCCCCTCAGCGCGTTGAACCGGTCCAGCGGGTACCGCCGCGCCAGCGCGGCGCGCATGCGCGCGAGCGCCTCGCCGGGGGCCTCGGCGGCGCCAGCCCCGCCGCCGCCGCCGCCCACGCCATCGCTCCCCGCGCCCGCGGCGGCGCCGGCGGCCGTCGAAGGCGGCTCGATCTTTGCCCAGTGCCACGCCGCGCCGTAGCGGGGCATCATCTCGCGCTCGACGAGCGGGACGTACGCCGTCCGGAAGGCGCGCGTGATGGCCTCGCGCTGCGCCGGGTCCGACGTGGGCAGGTACATGATGACGCCGACCCACGAGTGCACAGCGTCGGCGGGCGACGCGCCGGCAGCGGCGGCCGCGGCCGCGGCGTCCCACGCGGCCGACGACGCCGCCGCCCACGGCCCACCGCCGCCGCCGCTCTTGCCGCTCTTGCCGCCGCCGAAGCGCGACGCGGGGCTCATGGGCGAGGCCGACCCGGCCGTCCAGCGCTGCTCGATCGGTCCCGGGGCCGGGATGCCCTCGCGGCGCACGAGGGCGAGCAGCTCGCCCATGTAGCGCAGGTCGCGCGAGCCCGTGGCCAGCGGCGCGAGCAGCGCGGCGTCGTCGTCATCTCGGCCGCCGCCGCTCTTGCCGCCGCCGCCACCGCCGCCCGCGCTCGCCGGCGCCGCCGCCGCCCGGCCGCCAAAAAGCCACCCGCCAAAAAGCCACCCGCCTCCGCCGCTCCCCCCCCCGCCGGCGCACTCCCGCCTGACGTCCTCCATCGACCCCACGGGAAAGGCCACCTCGAGCACCCACTGCTGCCCGCCGCAGTCGAACCCGAGGATCTCGTCCGACCAGCCGACGCGCACGCCGGCGGAGGCGCGCCACGCCTCTGCCTCGGCGCCGTTGACGCGCCGGACCCACTCTGCGTCGAGCGGTCCTGCGGCCACGAGCGCGTCGCGCAGCTCGGCAAGGGACATGCCCTCGACGTCGTCGTGGGACATGGACGCGAGTCCGCCGAGCTTGGCCGCGCCGCCGGCCGCCTCGGCGAGCAGGGCGCGCATGGGGGCGAGGCGGTGGCGGCCGTCGCCGCCCCCGGCGGCGCCCTTGCCGCCGCCGCTCGCCGCCGCCGCCTCTGCCGCCGCCGACCGCTCCGCCTCGCGCGTCGCCACGCGCTCCCCCCGCGACCCCGGCACGAGCGGGTCGCACTGCACCACCACCACCGCGTCCGTCGCGGGCAGCCACATGTACCGCAGGTGCCGGTGCGAGGAGAGCCAACCGGCGTGCCGCGCCCGGACCTCTGCGGGCGTCGCCACAAAGGTTCGCTCCACGAGCCGGTGCGCCGGCACGCACGCCAGCGTGACGCGCGTTACCACGCCCAGGCAGCCCAGGCCGCACCGCGCCATGCGAAACGCCTCGCGCTCGGCCGGGTCGGCCGAGTCGGCGCGCAGGTCGATCGCGCCGCGGGCGGGCGTGACGAGGCGGAGCGCCACGACCTGCTCGTCGGCGGGCGGCAGCGTCGCGCCGGTGCCGTGCGCCGACACCTGGGTGAACCCGGCGACGTGCTGCTCGCGGATGGACGCGTAGTTCTGCAGCGTCAGGCCCAGCGGGCGCAGGTGGTCGGCCACGCTCTGCACGCGCGCGCCCGCCTGCACCGTGACCTCGCGGCGGGCGGCGTCCACCGAAAGGACTTGGTCCAAAAGCGCGAGGGAGACCATCCCCTGCCCGTCGCTCAGGCCGAGGCCGTTTGGCGACAGCGCGCCGCCGACCGCCCTGAGGCGCCTGCCCGCGCGGTGCGCCTCGCGCACGATCGCCTCGACGTCCTCCTCGGACTCAGGCGCGTACAGCAGGGCGGGGCGGGCCTCGTGCGTGCCCGACCAGTTGCTCACGACCTCGCCGCGCCGGCCGACCTGCCGCGGCGTGGCGTCGCCGCCGCCGGGGCTCAGGCCGCCGTCGTAGTCTGGGTACGCGTAGCCGTAGGCCAGCGCGCCGATCATCGCGAGGGGGAGGCCGACGCCCGCCAGGCGGCGGAAGGCGGTGCGGGCGCCGGACTCCTCGACGGCGGCGTGGGCGGAGGACGACGCGGCCGATGCAAAGAGGCGTCGGCCGGTGTCGACGGCAAGGCGGGGGGCGGCGGCGGCCGTCGACGACGACGGCAAGGCGCCGGTCGCTCCTCCGGCCGGCGCCGCGGTTTCCGCCAGCATCGTCCGGAGCAGGGAACGGCCGGACATGATGCCGCGGCCACCGGCGCGCCCGAAGGCGGCCATCGTCGCCGTGTTGTCGCTTTGGTTGGGGGGCAAGTTCTGTCGCGGCGTGTTTGACGGAGGGGCGTGCAACAGACTTGAAGGGGAGAGTGGAGGGCGAGAGCAAAAGTGTTGGTGTGTGTGTGTGTGACGATTGATGCTGCTGCGATGCCTGCTCCGTTGTGTGATGCGTGTATAGACGGATGCCGCAAGACGAGGGCGGGCCCGGGGGTCTTGAAGACGAAGGCTCTGGCCGCGCCGCGTCGTTTCGCGCGGCGGCCGCGCGTTCCGCCCGGCGCGGCCACGGCGACGAGGCGGACGCGTCGACCACGACTTGAAAAGCCGTGCCCTCTCTTTCGATCGGCAACGAACACTCTCGACTCTCTTCATACCTTGTGCGTCAAACATGCGCCCTCTCCTGCATCAACAACGACCTCTAGGCGGGCTAGAGTTCTTCCTTTCGGGATCCCTTCCACGGGGCAAAAACGCGAATCCATGAGCGAAGTGATCATCAAGGCGCCCGAGCCGGGGGTCTACTACGTCAAAGGACAGACGTGGTCGGTGCGTTGCATTGAGAGGAAGGGGTGTCCGTTAGGGCGCGCGCGTAACCGATCGATTTTGGATGAGGGTTCGGGCCTCCGACATGCTCTTTGCGGGGCGACACGCGCGCGCGCCTGTCCTCAAGCGACCAGAAAGTAGACCGCCCTCTCGTGTGACGCGCACGCAGCGACGCGCGCACGCCCTCGACCGCCGAGCCGTCTCCCGCGGACCCTCCTCTTTGTCGCCGACGCGCCAAACCGCCAAACCGCCCAAACGCCGACGCTCCTCTCGTCCGTTCCGCTCGTCTCTGGAACCGAAACACAAAACAGGTCGGCACCCGCTACAAGCTGCTGAAAGTCCTCGGCGAGGGGTCGTTCTCGTGCGTGTGCCTGGCCGAGGACACCGAGTACGGCGGCGGCGGCGGCGGCGACGCGGCGACGCCGGCGCCGCCCGCAACGACAACAACCGCAACGACGACGCCCGCGACGGCGGCAGCGGCAGCGGCAGCCGCCTCGCCCGCCCCGCCGCCGCCGCCGCACCTCGTCGCCCTCAAGCGCATCCCCGACGTCCTCGCCTCGCCGGACAACGCCAAGCGCGTGCTGCGCGAGGTGTGCATCCTGCGGCGGCTGCGCCACCCGAGCATCATCGCGCTGGAGGACGTCTTCTTGCGGCCCTCGGCCACGGGGCGCTACAGCTACCGGGGCGGGCGCCTCGTGCCCTCGTCCCTCGACCTGTACCTAGCCCTCGAGTACGGCGACCAAGGAGATTTATTCCACATCAAAGGTCAGATTAGCGAGCGCGAGGCGCGCTCGCTCGCGCGGCAACTGCTAAGAGGGTGCGCACACTTGCATAGCAACGGCGTATGGCACCGCGATGTGAAGAGTGCCAACGCCATGGTGCAGCTGCGCGGGGGGCGGCGGGTGCTCAAGTTGGCGGACCTGGGGTCAGCGCGGTCGGCGTGGGTGGAGGCGCAGGCGCAGGAGCGGCGGCGGCGGGAGGAGGAGGAGGATCAGGGGCGGCGGCGGCGGGCGGCGACGGGGGTTGCGGATGTGGCGGGCGCAGGCGCGGCGGCTGCGCAGGAGGACGCGGACGAAGGAGAAGGGCTCGCGGCCAAGCAGCCGCGGCAGAGCGCGGCGGCGGCGGCGGCCGCGCCGGCGGCCGCGCCGGCGCCCCTGCCGCGCCAGCCGAGCGTCGGCCGCCCGCCGCTGCCGCCCGGCGCGCCGCCGCCGCCCCTCCTCGCGTCGCGGCCCCGCCCCGTGCGCCTGCCGCCACGCCCCAGAGCCGGCAACGGCCACGAGGAGGACGACGAGGACGACGACGACGGCTTTGGCGCGTCGCCAATGCACCGCGACGACTCGTTTGCCTGCGACGCCGGCGGCGGCGGCGGCGGCGGCGGCCTCGCCCTCGGCGACGACGACGACCCCTCGCGCTTCCGCGGCTCGCCCGCCGCCCCGGCCGGCACCTGCCCTCCGGCCAACAACGCGTCCGCCGCTGCCGCGGGCGTCCGCGGCATCCTCGCCCCCGTGCCGCCCCCGCCGGACGGCCCCGCGGCGGCCCTCGCCGCCGCGGAGGCGCGCGACCGCCGCGCTGCGCGCGACCTCTACGCCCGCCCCTTACCCGGCGGCGGCGCGGGCTTCGCGTCGCCCCTCACGCGTATGGTCTGCACGCCTTGCTACCGCGCGCCCGAGGTCGTCATGTGCCGCGGCCACTACTCCGCGGCCATTGACGCCTGGTCCGTCGGGTGCGTGCTGGGCGAGCTGCTGCAGCGGGTCGAGCGCCTCGGCAAGACGACGATGCCGCGGCTGCAGGTGGCGCCCGTGTTCGCGATGCACGGCCTGCCCGAGACGCCGCCGTCGGGCGAGACGTACGGCGACGCCGAGCGGCGGGTGCTGGGCGCGCAGGCGGCGGCGGCGGCTGCGGCAGAGGCGGCGGCGCGGGCGCGGGCGGGCGGCAAGGACGGCGGCAGGTGCGCCGCGGCCGCGGGCCCTCCTCCGCCCGCCCTGCCCGCGGGCGTCACGCTCGCGCGCCGCGAGCTCGCCGCCCTGTTCGAGGTGATCGGGACGCCGTCGTGGGCGTGCGTGGACGCCGTGCGCTCGGCCTCGTGGCGCCGCTACCTCCTCCGGGCGCCCGGGCGCGCGCCGACGCTATTCCGCCGATTCGGGTTCGCGGGCGAGCCCGCCGTCGACCTGCTGGCGCGCCTCCTGACGTTCGACCCGGCGCGCCGGTGCAGCGCGGACGAGGCGCTGGCGCACGAGTGGCTGAGGCGGCGGCCCGACGAGCCGGCCAGCGACGAGGAGGAGGAGGATGGCGATGGCAGCGGCGAGGACGGCGAAGAAGAAGGCTGGAAGGACGACGCGGACAGCGCGGGGACGACGCTTGAGAAGGCGGAGGAGGCGGAGGAGGCGATGCAGGTGACGGCCGCGGACGGCGGCGCTCGCGAGACCGGCGGCGACCCTCAGATGGAGGATGAGCTCGAGCAGGGCGGCCCCGTCCGCTCGGCCCCGTCGGCGGCGGCGGTCGCGGCGGCCGTCGCCGCGGCGGCCGCCGTCGCCGCCACCGCCAACGCCGCCGCGGCCGCCGCCCGCGGGCGCGCACAGCTCAAGCGCACCCGCTCGACCGCCGCCGCCGCCGCCGCCGCCGCCGGTGCGTCTTCCGGCGGCAGCCACTACTATGACATCCGGCACAACCCGGCGGCGGCCTTGGCGGCCCTGGAGGTCGAGATGGCGGAGATTATGGGCGGAGGAGGGGGAGGAGCCACGGGAGGGGGAGGAGGAGCAGGAATAGCGGGGGCGACGGGCGGCGGCGGCGGCGGCGGCGGCAACAACGGCAGAAGCAGCGCGGGAGGCGGCTGCGGCGCCAGGGCCAGCGGCGGCGGCGCGCGCGCCCCGACCCCGGCCGACCGCCTGCGCGAGCTGCTCGAGCGCGAGGTGGCCGAGCACCAGCGCCAGCAGCAGCAGCACCACCACCACCAGCATGGGCCCCGACGCGCGGGCGACGGCAGCGTCGGCGTCGGCGGCCCCGTCGGCGTGCGCCGCGGCGCCCGCTGCTCCCCGGGCTCGTCCTCCGCCGGCGCCGGCAACGGGCGCGGCAGGGCTCACGAGGCGGGGCCCGCGTCCCCTGAGCGGCCCGGGCGGCCCGGGGGCGGCGGCGCCGGCGGCGCGCCCCCCCTTTCGTCCGAGAGCGCCTCCGCCGCCGCCGCCGGCCGTGTCGCTCCCGACGCTGACAGCCTCCTCAGGCGCTGGCGCAACCTGCGCCTTGACCCTGCCCACGCCGCCGCGCGGGCCGCCGGCGTCGCTGCGGGCGGCGGCGGCGGCGGCGGCGGCGAGGCAGGGATGGCTTCCATCGGGGGCGGCGTCGGCGGCGGCGGCGCAGGCGGGTCCGGCGACGGCGCGGGCGGCGCGCACGACCTCGAGGGGGCCTTCGCCGCCGCCCGCGTCCCCCTCCAGCCGCACGGCGTCGCCGACCTCGACCCGCGCGTGCACCTGCGCGCGGGACGGCACGGCGAGTGGGCGTCCGAGGCGCTCCCCGACCACAACAAAAAAGCGGGCGCGGGCGCGGGCGTGTGGGGCGTGTCGCTGATGCCTCCCGGCGCGGGCGACGAGCAGAGCAACCCGGGCCTGGCCGAGGTGATCCGGTCGCAGAGCCGGCGTTGAGGGGGGAGCGATGTACAATTTACAACAGCAGCGAATCGCAAAAAATATGAGTAGAGGAGGGGTTTTTTGGGGGGTGGAGCGCGCTCGCGGAACGCTCTCGGCGACGCGGCGGCGGCGGCGGCGGCGGCCCCTTTGCTTCGTGCGATTTCTGTTCTTCGTGCGATTTCTGTTTTTCGCACGCGAAAGATATGAATACGTGTGATGGTGGCGGCGAGGGAAAGGGGGGGGTATCAACGCTCGCGTCACGAGCGACGGTCCCGGCGGCTCTCAGCGCGAGGCGGTCGCCGCCGACGTAGGGCCGGCGGCGGGCGGGGCTGGCACGCGCGGCTGCCGCGGCGCGGCCGCCGGCGGCGCGCCCGCCTCGGCGGCCCTCGCCCGCCGCTGCCGCGGCTGCGAGAAGGAGGCGCCCCAGGCCGGCTGCTGCTGCTGCTGCTGCTGCGGCTGCTGCGGCTGCCGTGCCGCGGCGCGACGAGGAGAGATCACCTCGTCCGCCTCGATCGCGCGGGCCCCGGCGGCCACTGGCGCCGCCGCCGCCGCCACCGGCGCCGCCACCGGCGCCCCCCCCACCCGTGTCTCCAGCCGCGCCGACATTGCCTCCATCCGCCGCACCAGCGACAGGTAGGTGCGCGCGGCCTCGGCCATGTCCACGGGAGGGGGCGGCGGCGACGCGGCGCCCTTGGCCGCTGCCGCTGCCCCTGCTGCCGCCGTCGCTGCTCCTGCCGCCGTCGTTCCCGCCGTTGCCGCAGTCGCCGCCGTCGTTCCTGCCGCCGCCGCCGAGTGCGCCGCCGCCGCCGCCGCCGCCGCCTCGGCCGCGCCGTGGGAGGCCAGCCGCGCCTCAAAGTCGCGCACGTCGTCGTACAGACCGCACAGCTCCGCCAGCAGGGCCGGGTCGAGCGCCCTCAGCGCGCGCTCCACGAGCACCGCCGCGCGCGCGCCGCCGTCCGGGCCCCCGCGGAAGGAGGAGGAGGAAGCAGAAGGGCCGCCGGTCGGCGCTGGCGCCGACGCGCCCGCCGCCGTTGCCGCCGCCGCCGCCGCCCCGCCCGCGGCCGCCGCCGCGTCCACGTCTCGCCCGAGCGACTCGGCGATCTCGCGCGCCTGGTCCGGCGGCAGCAGGGCGGCGACGTACTCGGCGAACGAGGGAGGCATGCGCGGCGCGGCGGGCGCCCGCGGGCGCCCGTCCCCGGCCTCCTGGCCTCCCGCCGCCGCCGCCGCCGCCGCCGCCGCTCCCGGCGCCTCGGCCCCAATCCCGAGCTCCTCCCGCAGCGCCCGCTCCTCCTCGCGCGTCAGCCCCGCCGCGTCGTCGTCGTCGTTTCCCTCTCCCGCCCCCCCCTCCTCCTGCCGCAGGCCCGCCGGCGCGCCCGAGCGCGCCGCCTCGCGCGCCGCCTCGCGCCCGAGCGCCCGCACGTCGTCGAGCACGAGCCGCAGCTGCCGGCGCCCCTCAGGCGGCAGCGCCGCGCGCAGCGCGTTGATGGCGGCCGGGTCGGCGCGCGCCTCGCGCGCAAAGGCGCGCAGCTTGGCGCGGTACGTCTTGTCGATCGCGCCCTGCAGGACGAGCATGCGGCGGGCGGACTCGGCCGGGGTGCCAGGGCTATCGGGGGTGGGGCTGGCGGCGGGCGGCGTTGGCGTTGGCGGCGGCTGGGGGGTGGGGGTGGCGTTGGCGGCGGGGCGGCGGGCGGGCTTGGCGCCGCTGCTCTCGCCGCCGTCGCCGCCGCTCGCCGTCGTCGCCGTCGCCGCGCGCTTGCCTCCTCCCGCCCCCCGGGCGGCCTTGCTTGGGGCGGCCAGGCTGCTGCGCTCTCGGACCGACCGCACGGCTGCGGTCGCGCGCGACGCGCTCGCCGACGCGACGGCCTCGGCCGCGAGGGCGGCCAGCGAAGAGGGGTCGCCGCCGCTGCCGCTGCTGCTGCTGCCGCTGCCGACGACCGACGGGGGGCCGCTTCCGGCGACACTTGCCGCGCCCCGGCCGCCGCCCACGCCGACCAACGCCGCCGCCGCCGCCGCTCGGCGCTCGTCGTGCTCCCGGTCCTGCTCCACTGCTCCTCTCCTCGCGCGCGCGACGACGCAGACCCTCCTAGGCGCTGCGCGCCCGTAGGATGTGCTGCAGGCTCCGCCGCTGTCGGCGCGCAGCCACGGGCGCGCCTGCATCATTCTCCCCCTCTCCTGTTCCTTCCCCCCTCCTCCTCCTCCTCCTCCTCCGCCCAGAGCCCTGCAGGCGCGCGGTCTCGGTCAACGACGCGCGGTGAGCCGAGCAGTTGGTCGATCCTCCCTGACTGGCGGAAAGGTTGCTTGCTGCTGCTGATGGGTTTGGGCGGCGTTCTCTCTCTTTCGGCGACGAGACAAGGGGGCGGCTTCGACGCGTCCTCTGTCTGCCTGGCGCGCGCGCTCGTGTGTCACTTTGATGCGTTGGTGGCCAAGGATCTGGATGTTTCCGAGAGATTGGTTGGTCGTGTGCGCGTGAGGACGTTTGCTGTGTAGGCCCGGCGCTTTTCTCCTCGCGCGGCGGCGGCGGCGGCGGCGGCGGCGGCGGCGCGGGCGGACGCGACGGCGGCAGCTCGCCGTCCGCCGCTCCTGCAAGTACTTCCGCCCATACTGTGGGCTTCTTGCCGTTGAACCAAACACGAGTTCATCACATAGCAACACCGGGCGCCACATCGTCACGCGTCCTCCCGATACTCGTCCCGTTTAGCGACACCCCCCCCACCTCTTCTCCCGCAATCGCCGCAGCAAACAAGCAGGGGCAAACAATGCAGTCGCTCAATCGAGGTCTGCCATCATCGGCGGCCGCCCTCGCTTCATCCCGCTGCGCGCGGCCATTGGCGCCGCCGCAGCTGTTCGCGCGGGCGGCGGGAGCCGCGGCGGCCAAGACGACGACGACGGCGGCGGCCCGGGGGTCCGACGGAGCGCCGCCGCCCCCTCCTCCGCACTCGCCTCAAAAACCGCGCCGCCCGAGCCCCGGCGACCGCAGGCGCGCGACGCGGGCCGCCATCGCCGCGCGCCGCAGCGAACGCCGCCGCGCCATCTTTGGCGGCGGCGCCGCCGTCGCCGCCGCCCGGGAGCGGAACGGGCGGGAGGAGGACGACGACGAGGGGCGAGGCGACGACAACAAGGACCAAAGGGTCGAGGGGGGCAAGGACGGCGCCGGCACCCCGTCCGCCGCCGCCGCCGCCGCCGCCGCCGCCCCCCGCCCCCTGACCGTCGCGGAGCGCCGCGCCGCCGTCGGCGCCAAGCTCGACGCCCTCTTTCCCGACCGCCCCGCCTTCCGGCCCGACCCGGCCGCCATGGCCGCCCTCGACCGGCTCGAGCTCGCCGCGGGCGCCCGCATGCCGGCGCCCCAGGCGGCGGCCTTGCTCCACCTCGCCAACACCCAGCTGAGCGCCCGCTTCGACGCCGCCATGGCCGCCGTCGAGGCCGAGGGCGGCGGCCGCCTCGCCGAGCTGTTCGCCGCCGCCTCGGGCGCCGAGCGCGCGCGGGACGCCGCGGCCGCGGGCGCACCCGCCGCCGACCCGCAGCAGGAGCGGGAGCGGCGGGCACTCGAGCGCGACGCGCTGGTGGCGGAGGCGGCGCTCGATCGCACCATCTGGGACTTCGCCGCGCGCGCGCTGACGCGCGAGCAGCGCGCCGTGCTCGAAAAGGTGGTGGGGGATGTGCCGCTGCACCGGGCGCCCGACTACCTGGCGCGCGCCATGGCCGGAGGGCTCGACCCGGTCAACGCGCCGAGTCGGAAAAAGGGCCGGGGAGAGGGCGGCGGCGACGGCGACGAGGACGAGGATGAGGACGAGGAGGGGCCGGACGCCGACGCCGCCGCGGCCGTCGCCGAGCGGCTCGGCCGGCTGACCGAGGCGGACGGCGTGCACCTCGAGCGCGCGGTGGCGTCGCTCGCCGCGATGCTGTCGACGCTGCGGGCGTCGACGGCCGCGGTCGAGGGCGCGGCCGAGCAGCGGCGGCAGTTCGAGGCGAGCCTCATCGGCATGGCGGCAGAGGCAGAGGCGGCCGCGGGCGGAGCGGCGCGCAGCAGCAGCAGCGCCGACGCCGACGCCGCCGGACGACCCCAGAGCGCGGCCGGCGGCCGGGACGCGGCCCGGTCCGAGGACGACGACTCGGACAGCAACGACGGCGACGGCAAGGGCGAGGACGAGGCGCCCGAGCCCGAGGGCGACCCGCTGCAGCGCCGCATCGCCGCCTATGCCAAGTATGCGCGCCTGCTGTCGGAGGGCGGCGCCGGCGCGGCGCGCCGGCTTTGGTACGCCGCGGGCGGCGAGCCGAGCGCCCTTTTCTTGGAGCTCAAGGACGTGGCGCGGCGCATGGTGGAGCTGTCGCTGGTGGTGCCGGAGCTGGCGCACTACGAGGAGGCGAGGGGGGAGGCGGCCGCGGGGGCGTGGCGCGCGGCGTACGAGCGGGCGTTGGGCAAGGGGGCCGAGGCGGGCGGCGGCAGCGAGGCGGGCGAAGCGGACAACGGCGGCGGCGAGGAGGGCGCGGCGGCGGCGGCGGAGGACGCCGCCGACCGCGCGGCGCGCCTGGCGGCCAAGGCTTTTGACGCGGCGCACCCGGACGGCGCCGACCTGGCGCGTGCGGCGGAGAAGCTGCGCGCGGCGCGCCGCGACCTGCGGCGCGCGGCGAGGGGCGGCGGCGAGGACGGGGGCGACGAGGACGCGGACGACGAGGACGAAGACGAGGACGACGACGCTTTTTTGGCCGAGCCGCTCTCGCCGCTCTCGGACGAAGAGACCGTCGCCGCGTTCGAGGCGCTGGGCGACCGGCTCGCCGGCATCCTCGAGTCCATCCAGGCCGGGTCGGACCCCCAAGGCAAGGAGGAAGGCGAGGAGGAGGAGGAGGCCGACGACGACGGCCGCGGCCGCCTGCCGGGCGCCGCCGGGCGCTGGGGCCCCCGCCGCGGCGGCGCGTCCGACGCCCGCTCGGCCGCCCTCTACCTGGCCGCCCTAACCGACGACGACGGCGCCTTCGACGCCTCGCCCGCCAACCTCGCCCGCCTGTGCCGCTTCCTGCGCGCGGCCGAGGCCCTCGAGGCGCTCAAGGCGCTCGCCGCGCACGGAGGCGGCAGCGACGAGCCGTGGCAGGTTGGCTACGGCACACAACGCGGCACCGCCGCCGGCCGCCGCCACTCGCGCGCGGCGGCCGCCTCCGCCGGCCGCCCCGCGGCGGCCGGCCCGGGTGCGCCCCAGCTCTTCAAGCGCCCGCCCGGCGCCCTGCAGCCCGTGGACGACGCGGCCGCCGTGCGCCTGGCGGGCCTCGATCGGGACGACTGGTTTGTGCCGCCTCTGAAGCGGGAGGCGGCGTGGGCGGCGGTCCGCGCGGCCGAGATGGACGCCTCCTTCGCGGCGCGCGCCGCCGCGTCGTACCCGAGCCGCCGCCCCGCCGGCTTTGGCAAGGGACCTTCGAAGGGGGCCAAGGCGGGCGGCGCCCCCTCGGGGTCGCCGCCGCCGCCGCCGCGCCCGCCGCCGCCGCCGCCGCCCGCGCCGCCGCAAAACGCGCTGCGCGCGCTGCTGCGGTTCGGCGACGAGGCGCGGATCGCCGAGCTCGCCGCGCTCGACAGCGACGACCTGCTCTTCCTGGCCGACATGGAGCGGACGGGCTGGGACGAGGACGACTGCCTGTGCAAGTGGACGCTGCACCCGCGGGTGGGGCCGAGGCTGCGGGCGACGGCGGCCGGGGGGGGGCTCGGCGGCGAGGGAGGAGGGGGGTTTGGCTTTGGCGCGGCGGCGGCGGCGGCTGGCGAGGGCGGCCGTCTGGAGCGGGGCGCGAGGGGCGGCGCCGGCGCCTTTTTCGGCGGGCTGCCCGACTCGCTGCGGACGCTGATGGACGAGGCGCGGGCGGCGTCTGCGGAGGAGAGCTCGAGTCCGTCCAGACAGGCGGGTGGCGGTGGTGCCAAGCAGTAGGGATCGTTCATTGTGATGTTTTTGTTTTTCGCGCGACGACGACAACGAGAGCGGTGGCGGCGGGCGGGGCGGTTCGGCAGCTGCGGCCGCCTCGGGCTCTCCTCCCCTGCTTGACGAACGCGAGAGCGCGACCGACTCACCTGACACACGCGCCGCTTGTCTGCTTTCAACACAAATACACCGAGCAATCGTCTCGCCCACCCCCTCTACGTCCTGCGGCGCGCCGCCGCCCATCGCCGCCTCGACCGCCGCCGCCGCGCGCCGCCGCGGCCGGCGCCGCCGCCGCCACCGCCGCAGCTGTCGCCGCACAGCGGGATGGTGAGGGCGACGAGCCGCCGCCTAAGCGCGCACGCGTTCCTTCCCGCAAGCAGCCCCGCGGCCCCGCGGCAGTCGCCCGTCCCTGCCTGCGGCCGCCGCCAGCTGTGCCCGGGGCGGCGACGGCGGCGATGGCTGTGGCGGCGGCGGCAGCGGCGGCTGCGGGAGCGGTGTCCGCGGCGGCGGCGGTGGAAGAGGAGGAGGCGGATCTCGAGCCGGGTGTCCCGTAGCCTTTTTCTACCCAAACCCGCACTTCTCCCAGTCTCGTTGCTTCGTACTGGCCATACACACATCCAAAAAAGGCAGTTTCTCATCTTCGGGACGTCCTCTTTCGACAAACCGTTGCCCCAAACACTTTGTCAAAAGTTTCCCCTTTGTTTGACGCTGCTCCGTCAGCATCCCCCTGATCTCTGAAACCACGACAAGCAGCTGTCGGACGTTCCCCCGTGTGCGCGCGCGCTCTCTCGCCGAGCTGATCGAACGACGGGCAGCAGTTTGCAAAAAGGAGTGATAACTACCCGAGACGCTTTTTTGCAAAATGGCCGACGAGACGCTGTCCACGATCGGCCTGATCGGCCTCGCGGTGATGGGGCAGGTGCGTTGTGTCTGCCGCCAAGCCGCCGTCCCCGCAAGGGCGGCGCGTGTGCCTTAATCTTTCTCCTGCCGCCGCCTGCGCCATTCGCGCCGCCGACACGCGTCAACCCCCGCCGCCGCCCACCAAACACCCAAAACAAACAAAAACCCTCGCGCCAAAACAGAACCTCGCCCTCAACGTCGCCGAGAAGGGCTTCCCCATCTCGGTCTTCAACCGCTCCTACGACAAGACCGAGGCGGCCGTCGCGCGCGCCCAGAAGGAGGGCGTGGGCGAGAAGCT
>Ga0209491_10005088_pt1 | contig 19592 bp, 8 predicted proteins | sample BON02_FD_187213 | JGI IMG/M metagenome (GOLD analysis project Ga0209491, IMG submission 187213) | Freshwater microbial communities from Lake Bonney liftoff mats and glacier meltwater in Antarctica - BON-02 (SPAdes) (version 2) | ecosystem: Environmental > Aquatic > Freshwater > Ice > Glacier... | reverse complement strand
CGGCGGCTGCTGGTACGGCGACCACGCCTGCTGCTGCTGCTGCGGATAGGGGGGCGCGTGCGCCTGCTGCTGCGGCGGCTGCTGGTAGGGCGACCACGGCTGCTGCTGCTGCTGCGGGTAGGGGGGCGCGTGCTGCTGCTGCTGCTGCTGCTGCTGCTGCTGCCGCTGCTGTGGCTCGGGCGGCGGCGGCGGCATCACGAAGTAGGCGTAACCCGCCGCCTCCAAAAAGGCGGTCGTCTCGGCCACAGCGTTGTCCGCCCCGATCTCTCGCACTCTGCTGGCCCACAGATCCTCGGCCTTCTTGTGCGTCTTGGAGTCGCTGTGGCCGGCAAGGCCCTTGTGGCGCAGCACGACCGGCGCCCGGTTGCCGCTCGTGCAAGCGACGCACGCCCACTGCAGCTGGTCCCCTGGCTGCCGGACCAAGGCCGTGCTCGAGGGCCGCTCAGTAACGTTGCGGAGGGTGTTGGCCGCCGCCCGCAAGACCAGGGGGCTGAACGGGACCGAGCCCGCCGTCAACGCCGTCGTCTTGCTCGGCGGCGTGTCGGACAAGCCCATCGCCTAGGCCTTTCTCTTCGGCCCCGCCAGGCACACGAGGTTCTCTGGGTCGCCGACGGCGGCCTTGAGGAAGATCTTCAGCGCCGCTATGGCCGCATTTCTGACTATGGGCCTGTTCCCGCCGTTCGGCACCCCCGCCATCGCCGCTGCTGCTTCCTTGGCGACGTCGAGAAAGTGGCTTTGGTGCTGGACGATCGTCGCCGCGCAAGGACCAGCGCCAGGGAAGCGCCGCGCGTACAAGCCCTTGAGCGCGTTGCTGGCCGCGACGCCGATTCTCTCGGCCAACGTCAACCCCACCAAGCCCGGCGGCGACGCATCGGCGTCGAGCGGCTGCTCGCCGACGGCGCCGTCGGCGGCCGAGGTCGGCGGCAGGGCAGAGGCATCGGCGTCGGCGTCGGCGTCGGCGTCGGCGAGCGCCCTGGCGGCGTCAGCGGCGAGTGCAGCCTCGCACAGAGCGCGCTGGTCGGTGCCAGTGTCGCCCATCACCGCTGGGGACGAAGAGAGGGCGCGGTAAGATGAGCTGTCGTTGTTGGTTTTTTTTTTTTTTTGAAGGGGGGGTTCGCTGCACGCGCGCGTCAAGGGGAGACTTGATGGTCGAAGGCACGCGCCATGGCTGTCGCTTGTTTGTATGTTTCGTTGTTGTCTGGGTGCTTGTTAGAATGGCGAGGGAAGCAGGGGTTTCATTTACAATTGTCAACCAACTCTTTTTTTTCGAGACCGAGGTCCAATCTCGAATCGCGATCAATGGCTTCTGGTCCATGCGCGAGAACGCAAAGCACGCCTCAACGGCTTCTGTGGACCGAGTCGACATGCCCCTTCAACCTGGGATGTTTTGGTGCAGGTCTCGCGCGTCCTTTTGTTGGTGTTTCGCGTCGGCGGCGACGCGCGTCGGCCGTCCTGGGGCGAGGGCAGAGGCGGAGAGATGGGGGGCGGGCGCGACGGGAGTCGTCGGGCGACAGGGGCGGCGGCGGCGGCGGGGGGAAAAGGGGGGAGGGGGGGAGGGGGGGCAAGGAGGAGCGCCCTCACAAGCACGCAGGCTGCAGGACCGCCATAGTAGCCTCACCGTAGTAGCCTTGGTCCGGCAAACCGGACGGGAACGGGGAGAGAGAGAGCCTCGGGCGAATCAAAAAAATTGAAAAAGGGCACTTTTTTCACCCCTACCGGGCGACCCTCCCCCTCCCGCACCCGCGCCTCCCTCCTGAGAGCGCCGCCGGGCCCCTCTTGGCCTCCTCCAAGCTCGCACGCCGGCTTTGGGGCCTCTACGACGGGGACAGCGGCGCGCGGCCGTCGCCGGCCGTCCTTCACGCGCAAATCCTCGACGCGCCGCCGCCGCCGCTGCCGACGACGACGGCGACGGCGCCGGCGACGCATCCGCCCGGCCTGGCCGCCGCGCTGGCGGCGGCGGCCGCGGCCGAGGCGGCTGCACCCGCGTCCCGTCGCGCGCCCGCGCCCTCGTGCGAGCCGTCCCCGTCCGCGTCCTCGTCCGCCCCGGCGCTGTAGAGGCGGCGACGTTTGACGACAACTTCCCATCGTGTATGTATGTGTGTCGCTCTTTTAGTACGGTGTCGCACTTACACAAAAGACAAGAAGAACGAGGGACGGACGACATTTCGTCGTCGTCGAGGGAGCCTGGCGCAAGCGGAAGGGAGCGGGGGTTCAGAGGGGACCAAGTGCGCGTTGTGTTTGTATTTTTGGTGGGGGGGCGGGAGGCGACGCGAGTGCGGCGGGGTGCCGCTGCAGCGAGGCCGCGCCTTGAACGGGGAAGGAGCAAAAAAGAAAGAGGATAGCACAGAAGACAAACGAAAAAGGAATCACGGCTTAAACATGCGGCCCAGCAGGCCGTCCCCGCTCGCCGCGCTCCCCACGCCGGGAGGCGGCGGGATGCCCAGCGCCTGCCCGACCGTCTCGAGGAGGCCGTCCACCGCCGTCGCCGCCGCCTGGCCCGTCTTGGCGGCCTCGCTCAGGGCCTCGAGCTCGGCGCGCTGCTCGGGCGTGTCCATGCGCTTGCCCTCCCGGTACTCGACCGCGCACATGGCCACCAGGCCCGCCAGCGCGAGCGTGCCCAGCACCGCCATCGCCGTGTTGGCGGCCGCCGCGCGGGAGCCGCGCGCCTTGGCCGCCGCCAGGGGCGCGCAGTGGGCCTGGTGGTTCTGCCGGCCGGCCCGGGTGCAGCAGCACGGCAGGAACGAGCCGAGGAGCCACGGCACCAGGCACGTGGCGCCCGCGGCCGTCAGGGCGATGTTGTTGAAGATGCGGCACTCGACCAGCCGCTTCAGGCGCTCGTAATTGACGAGCTGCGCCAGGGGGTTTGGCGAGGCGAGCAGCGTCGCCGCCTGCCGGCCGCACGAGGCCGGCGCGCCGTTGGCCAGGGGCAGGCCGACGATCCAGACGAGGGAGAGGAGCCAGCCCAGGGCGAAGAGGAGCCAGCCGACGAGGGCGGCGGGGAGGCCGCAGCCGCGGCGCGCGGCGTGGTGGTGACCGCCAGGCTCGTCGTCGCCGTCGGGCTTTCCGATGGCGAGCGCCGAGCCGGGGACAAAGGGGGACGGCGGCGGGGCGGCGGAAGAGACGGGAAGCGGCGGCGGCGCGTGGCCGCCTCCTCTTCCGGCCTCGAGGTCGCCGCCGTTTGCGTGGGGGGGGGGCTTGCTCGCCTCGACGTAGGCCGGGACCGTCATGGGGGCGGCGGGCATCGTGACTCGCTCGGTCCGGTCCAGAGTTGGTTTAGGAGTTGGCCGCGGGGAGAAAGAATGAGCTGGGGAAACGGCTTTTCTCCGTACGTGTCTCTCTCTCGCTGATTTGCTCGCTTGTTGCTTGACGCGTTGTTGATGGTCGATGGTGGTGTTTGCGTTCGTCGTGGAGATGGGTGTGCCGCGAGAGGGGTGGCTGATATCAAGGCACGAGGGAGAGCGCGATGAAACCGCGCAGCTGGCGGCAGGTGCGCCCGTCGGCGAAAAATGAGAAATGTGCGCGCACGCTGCCGTAAGGCAACCTAGGCCGACGACATTTTACACCGCTCGCACTCGTGATGGTGCGCTATCTTTTGGGGAAAAGAAAGGTTGGGGCGTGCAGTTCTGTACGGGGCAATGCCGGGATGCGGAACGCTCAACGGCCCGAGCACAGCATCACGATCTCTACCGGCGTGAGTGCCCTGCCAGCTTGCCATCGACGACGAGCGTGGCGGAGGGCCGGCGGCGCGTGAGGCGCAGGCGGGCGGAGGCGTGGGTGGTGCGCTGGTGCGCCATGAGCATGAGCGAGGGGGGCGGGGTCATCGAGCGCACCAGGGCGCGCGAGGGGTCGGCGCCGCCGCCGCCGCCGCCGCCGCCGCCGACTCCGCCGCCGCCGCCGCCACCATCGCCGCCGGACGAGGGCTCGCTCAGGCGCGCCCGCCGGCGGTGCCGGCCGATGCTGCCGGTGCCGGTGGTGCTGCTCAGGCGCGCGAGCGACTGGGCGGTGCTGCTGAGGCGCGACAGCGGCTGGCCGGCCGCCGCGACCGCCGCCTCGGCCGCGAGGCAGTCGGCGCAGGAGGGCGCGTAGTTGCCGCCGGCGCCGGCGCCCAGGGCGCCCTGCTGCTGCTGCGTGAAGCTGCCGTCGGCGCTGGCCGAGCGGCGGTGCGAGCGGCGCGGCGAAGGGGCGCCGGCGCCGGCGCCGGCGCCGCCGCCAGCGCCTCGGCCGCAGCGCGGGCAGCGGCCGCGGCGGCTGCCGCCCTCGCGGCTGGTCCAGCCCCGGTCGTTGACCCTCCCCTCGTGCCCGGCGCGGTCGTCCTCGTCGTCGTCGCTGTCGCCGCCAAAGACCTCCTTTTGACCGTTTTGGCCATCTTCTCGCACCGTCCTTGACCTGGTCCTCCCGCACCCCGTGACCACGCCCGCTCTCCGACTACTACATCGATCCGCTTTGCCAAGACCGGCACCAACGGTCGCGCAAGAGGCGCGCCGATCCACCCCCCCATCAAAATCTCCGATAGCCATGGGACCCCCTCTCCCGAAACTGAAGCCGCTCGCGGAGCTCCTGGACGCCGCCAAGGCGCCGGAGAACCGCGGCATCGTCTGCGGCCTCGCCGCGGCCGCCGCCGCGGTCGCAGGCCTCGCCCTCCTGTACACGAAGTCGCGGGCGCCCCCGAAGAAGGGGCGGTTCGCTGACGGTTCGCCACTCGCCGACGACGAGTACCTCGCGGTCATCGTGGGCGCCGGGCCCTCCGGCAGCGCGTGCGGGTACTACCTGGCCTCCAAGGGGCACAAGGTCGCGCTACTGGACAAGGCGCGCTTCCCCCGCGGTGCGTTACGGGCGGTTTTTCGGCGCGAAAATGAGGGAGGCCCTCCTCCCCCCTCCCTTTCACCCGCCCGTCGATCAACACCCTTCTGCTCCTCTTGTTGGCCGCCCGCCCGCCTTGCGCGCAATCCCAGCTGACGTGTCCCTCCCCGTCTCGGCGCGACGACCGTCGCCGACCGGTTGGAGGACGGAGCTATTTTCGTCGTTCGATCCGGCGACGGTCGACGCGCGCACCTGACGCGATGTTGAGGACGAGCGAATGCCCCCTCCTCTGCCGACGCCGACACAAACAACTCCCCGCCTCCCCCCTCAACAAACCAAAACCAAAAAACCCAACAGACAAGTACTGCGGCGACGCCTGCTGCACGCCCGCCCTCGACATCATGAAGGAGATGGGCGTCCTCGACGCGCTCGTCCGCAGCAACGAGGCCCACTTTGCCGACAGCGGCGGCTTTGTCTCGCCCATGGGCATCAGCTACGTCGGCGCGTCCAAGGAGAAGCTCGGGCGCGCGGCGTGCGCGGCCGTCAAGCGCATCCACCTGGACGCGCGCATGGTGCAGGCCGCCCAAAAGGCGGGGGCCGAGCTGACCGAGGAGTTTGACGTGGACGACGCCGTCTTTGACGCCGAAAAGGGCATTTGGACGGTCTCGTCAGCGGCGGCGGAGGGGGGCGGCGGCAAGGCGGCGGCGGCCAATAAGGTCGTCCGCGCGCGTGTATTGGTGATCGCCGACGGCGCGACGAGCCGCCTCGCCACCAAGCTGGGCTACTGCACGGAGCCGCCGCGGGGCGTGTGCACGCGCGCGTTCGTCGAGGCCGGCACGCACAACGCCAACTTTGACGGCGTGTGCTTCTACCCGAAATGGTCGCTGCCCGGGTACGCGGGTGAGTTTTTTTTGCTCTTTGTTTTTGCTCTTTGTTTTTTTGGCTCCGCGGCCGCGCGCACGAACAACGCTCGCTCGTCGTTTGGTGTTTACAATGTTTTTGCCCACGCGCCCTCAAAAACCAAAATCGACCAACCGATCCTATCCACAATACAAAACAAAAACAAAACAAAAACAACAGCCATCTTCCGCCACCCCAACGACGAGCTCAACTTTTGCTACTACCTGATTCCCTGCGGCGCCAACAAGAGCAGCGGGCAGTGTGGCACGGTGGACGAGGCCGACCTCGCCCGCCTGCACAGCGAGGCCATCGCGCGCGACCCCTACATCTCGGCGGCGCTCGGCCCGCGCGCCAAGATCGAGCGCATGCGCGCCGCGTCCTTACGCATGGGGAGCCAGGGCGTGCGCGCGACGCGCGGCGACCACCTGCTCGTGGTGGGCGACGCGGCGGGGCACATCGACCCGCTCACAGGGGAAGGGATCCACACGGCGATGATGGGAGGTAAAGCGGCCGCGGGCGCCATCGCCGACATGGCCGCGCGCGGCGACTTTTCGCGCCGGAGCGCCCGCCAGTACGAGCGCGAGTGGATGCGCCTTTTCGGCCACGACTTTTTTTGGTCGCGCGCGTTTGCAGAGGCCATCTACCGCTGCCCCTTGCTGCTGGACGCGGTGGCGAGCGAGACGCGCCGCCGGGGCGACGCCATGATGGCCACGTGGGCGGAGGTGATGACGTGCCTGCGGCCCAAGACGCACCTGCTGCGGCCCGACGTGGGCCTGCCGCTGGCCGCGGCCGTGCTGCGCGAGCTCTTTGAGCAAAAGGTGCTCGGCAAGCCAGACCGGTACGCGCTGCTGCCGGCGCCCGCGGCAGCGGCGGCGCCCCCTGCTGCTACGGCCACTGTTGCTGTGGCCCCTGCTGCTGCTGCTGGTGGTGGCAAGGCGGCCAAGCGGTGAGTGTAAGGAAGGTTGCTTCTGGCGCGTCGGGCGCTGATTGTTTTTGTACGGTAGTGGCGTCGTGACTTGTTTCTTTTCGCCTGTCCTTTTTTTCCTTGCTTCGCGTTTATTTTTGCTCGGGCCAGTGTGCGTACACGTCTTTTTGCCCATGTGTGTCGGCATTTGACGCTGGCGCCGATACGCTCTTGCCCGCGCGCAGCCCCTCCTTTTTTTCGCCTGTCCCTCGCGCCTCCTCTTGCAAACGCGCGAGAAGGAAGGATCAAGCATAATCTCTGGGCTCTATCTTTATCGGCGCGCTCTGATCTACGAGCAACACCCCGTGTGACGTCTCTTGCTCTCTGCCGTTTGGGACCGCGCTTTAGATTTTTACAAAGGGTGGGCGTCGCGTCTAGGGAAAGGAAGGAAGAGTGCCCCGATGCTGGCTCGTTATGTGCGCGCCTGCGTTTTCTAACCTGCGTTTCGAGTTTGGGAAGGTGGCGGATGAAGCGCCGAAATCGCTCGGCGGCGGGCGAGGGACGGGAGTCCGCCCGCTCCAAGGAGTTTTGGTTTTGTGTTTCCTTCACCAGAGCGCCGTGCAGAAGAGAATGAAGAAAGGGTGCTGTGCTGTGTCTGCCACTCATGCAGGAGGTGACGACTGGTTGGTTGGATGAGGGGAGGGAGGGGAGGGAGCGGGGGGGGAGAGGAGAACAAATAAACAAACCGCCGCTCTTTCTCTCCAAAACGAGGCGACGAGAAACAACGCTCTCTCTCCTGCTTCTCTCTCTTCTTTTGTTCACCAACCGCTGATGCCCGCCCCGCCGCCGCCGCCGCCGCCCGGCGCAAACGACGCGGACGCCGCCGGCGCAAAGCCCAGGCTCCTGGCGGCCGCCCCCGCCAGCGCCTGCGCCACGCCGCCCAGCCCGCACCCCTCGGCCGACAGCACTGGCGGCAGCAGCAGCAGCGGGTCTTCGTGCCCGCCCCCGCCCGCTGCCCCCATTGCCGCTGCTGCTCCTGCTGCCGCCACCCTGTGCCGCAGCAGCGCGGTCATGAAGGCGTACATGCTGACGACGGCGCCCACAACGCCCACGTGCATCAGCTGGTGGCTGCTGCCGCAGTAGTTGAAGCGCCCGGGAGCCCAGCGCTCGGGGATGCCGCTGGCAAACACGTTGGCCGCGAACAGCAGCGAGGCGGGGACGCCGAGCGTGCCGAGGACGACGAACGCGCCGGCGCCGGCGGCCGAGGGCGCCAGCGTGGCGGCTGTGCCGCGGGCCACCTCGCGCGCCGACTGGAGGAGCATGGGCGCGAACTGCAGCAGCACCAGGGCGCCGACGTCGCCCGCGGCGCGCACGATCTCGCGCCGGTCGCGCTGCACGTGCGCCTGCAGGCCCCAGATGCCGAGCGCCGCGCGGCGGGCCAGCAGCGCCGCCAACGAGAACGCCGCCGCCGTCAGCGCGGGCGGCAGCACGAACCAGGACAGCGCGGCGACGGCCGGCCAGCACATCACGTAGATGAAGACGTGGTCGAGGCGCCGCCACAGATTGTACACGCGCGGGGTCATGCAGCGGAAGAGGTGGAACCCCGTGGAGAAGGGGGCGTGCAGCAGGCCCGACGCCGTCATCAGCAAAAAGGGCACGGCGTCCAGGGGAGAGGTGACGCGCTCGCGCCTCAGGGTGGCGACCAGCAAGGCGACGCTGACGCAGTTGCCGGCGAGCGTGGTCCAGGCGTTGAGGGTCTCGGTGTGGAGCTCGAACTGACATTGCTTGGTTGGTTGGTTGTTGTTGTCGTTTGTTGTTGTTTTTTGTTTGTTGTTGAGGTTGTGGTTGGTTTTGGTTGGCTCGTTGAGGCATGGTGTTTGGCGCTGGAAAGGCGGGCGGCGACGGGCGGGGACGAGACGAGCGCGGAAGAAGAGAACGACCCCAAGACTCACCAGCGACGCGACGCAGCGCAGGTAGGAGCCGCCCGACCGGTACCCGTGCGTGATGTTGGGAAAGGTGGTGTAGGGCGGCGCCTCGGCCGCCGACAGCCCCTTGCGGTAGGGCTGCGGCTGCTCGAACGCCTTGAAGGCGGCCAGCCGCGCTTCGTTGGCCGCGTGCTGCGAGGACAGCGGGCGCGCGGCGGGTTGTGCGGCGTTGGCGGCGGCGGGCAGGGGCGCCTCGGCGGGCGGCGCCGGCGGCCCGCGCTGCGCGGCCCCCTCGACGGGCACCTCGTGGCCAAAGTAGGCCGAGGCGCTGCGCAAGAAGTCGCCGCGCTTGGCCGGCGAGTCGACGAGGCCGCGCACGGCCGCGCGAGCGGCCGCCGCCCCGTCGAAAAAGGCGGCGGGCGCGGCGGGCGCGGCGGCGCCGTCCTCCGTCGGGCCCGACGAGAGGTCGCTGCCAAAGCGCGCCACGATGCTCACGACGCTCCCTGCGGTCTCGAGCTTGCCGCCGGCGCCGCCGAGGAGCTCGAGTCCCTCCTTCTCGGGGCGGGGGGCGCGCGCCGCACCGGCGCGCGCGCGCAGGACTGCGGGCATTTTCCGCGAGCGTCGTCGATTCCTGCTGCTCGTCCAACTGCTCTCTTTCGTTTTTTTGTTTCCTCCCTGTCGAGAGAGAGGAGAGAGGTGGGGGGGGAGACAGACTCCCCTCTCTCCCCTTTCCGCGCGAACGGGCCGGCCTGTCCGCCGCGCGTGCCCCGGGACACGGGTCCCTGCTAGGCGCACGCTTCCGTGACGGGCCGGGAGGGAGGGAGGGCGCGACTCCGACGTCTCTTTTGTCTTGGCTACGGAGAAGAGGAGGTCGCGGCCTGTTGTTCCCTAACAATTTGCAGTTCCAAGAGCAATGGCGCGCGTGAAACGGGGTGCGTGCGTGCGTGTGCGTGTGCGTGTGGTTCAAATGACTGCGGTCGTATCATTCGGAATGGGAGAGGGGGAGCGCGAGCATGTGCCCCCCCCCCTCTTTCTCTCGTGACGAGCCGTTGCAGCGTCGGCGGCGGCGCCGCACGGGCCGGCGGGGAGGGGCAGGTGGGGGGAGGGGCGGCGGCTGCGGGCCTGCAGCGCGGCGAGTGGTGCGCGGTGTGTGGTGTGTGGTGTGTGGTGTGTGGTGTGTGGTGGTGGTGGTGCGTGGCAAAGATCCCCGTTTCCCCCGCCAAAACTGTCGACGTGTCGATGGACCCCGCCGCCGCCGCCGCCGTCGACGTGTCGATGGACCCCGCCGCCGCCGCCGCCGTCGACGTGTCCATCGGATTGAACTGTCGTTACACACGGCCAGTACGGGCAGCGACAGAATCTCGCGACGTTCCGAGACGAGCGAAAGGTAGGGAGAGAATAGAATAAAATGGAAGGACGCGAGGAGGAGCCCACTCCGCGGGCCGCTCGGCCCGTCGCCCGCCAGGAACAAAAAAAATTGACGAGACTAAATCGAGAAAAGAAAAGAAGAGAGAGGGCCGAACTCTACAGAACGCGCCTCACCTCTGCGCCAGCGCCGGCTCCGCCGCCGCCCCCGGCCCCGCCCCCGGCAGCCGGAATCCCGACGCGACGACGACGCCCGCGCAGGCCGCGCACAGCGACGGGTGCTCGCCGGCGGCGCCGGCGCCGGGCGCCGCGCCCGCCGCCGCCCCCGCCGCCCCGCGGCCGACGTCGTCGGTCCACGACCAGCAGCGCGCGCACTTGCTGCCGCCCGCGCGCGCGACGCCCACGGCGAACAGCGACGAGGCGTCGGGCGCCGCCGCGCCGCCCTCGGCGCCCAACAGGACGTCGACGCCCTCCTCGACGACGACCGCCTCCTCGCCCGACTCGCCGCCGCCGCCGCCGCCGCCGCCGCTGCCGCCAAGCGCCGCCTGCACGGCGGCGCCGCCGCCGTCGGCGCCGGCCCGCACCAGCTCCACGCGGGAGACCAGCAGCAGGCGGCGGAGCTCGTCGGCGCCGTTGCCGCTGGCGTCCAGCTCGGCCAGCCAGCGCCCGAGCTCGGCCGACTCGGCGCCGCCGCCGGCGCCACCGCCGCCGGCCGCCTCTGCGGGCACGGCGACGACGACGCGGGCCTCGAGCGACGCGCCGAGGAGGCCCTTGGCGCGCGCGCGCTCGAGGCAGCCGTTGACGGCCGCGCGCAGGCGCAGGAGGGCCTGCCAGCGCGCTCGCTCGGCCTCGCCGCACCCCTCGCTCCACTCGGCGGGCGGGTCGGCCCACCCGGCGCTGAACACCGAGTCGTGCAAAACGCCGCCGCCGCCGCCGCCGCCAGCCGCGCCCGCCTCGCCGCCAGCCGCCGCGCCTGCCCCGGCCGCCAGCGGCTTGAGCAGGGCCTGCCACGCGTCCTCGGCCGTGTGCGGCACCACGGGCGCCAGCGCCGACAGCAGCCCGCGCAGCACGGCCGCCTGCACAGCCTGGCACTGCCGCCGCGACGCCGCGTCCGCCGGCTGCAGGTAGCAGCGCTCCTTGGCCGTGTCGAGGTAAAACGCCGACAGGTCGCCGGAGACGTAGGCGTTAACAGCCGCCAGCGCGCGGCGGAACTGGAACGCGTCGAGGCTGGCCTTGACGTCGCGCATGACCTCGGCGTGGCGCGCGAGCATCCAGCGGTCGATGGCGGGGAGGGCGTCGTAGCCGCCGCCCGGGCCGCGCAGCAGCTCCGCGGGGGCCGCGGCCGCCGGAGCGGGGACAGCGTCGCCGGCGCCGTCGCTATTGTCGCCGCCGCCGTTCGCGGCCGCCCCGTCGTCCGCCGCCGCCGCCGCCGGCCCGGCGGCGACCACCTCGCGCACGCCCGCCTCGTAGTCCGACAGGTTGCCCAGCAAGAACCTGAGGGTCCCGCGCAGCTTGCGGTACGCGTCCGCCACCTGCCGCATGATCCCGGGCCCGATCATCACGTCGCCCGTGTAGTCGACGGAGGCCACCCACAGCCTGAGGACGTCGGCGCCGTAGGGCGGCTGCGCCTTCGCGTCGGCGCCGCCGTCGATGACGACGCGAGGGTCGACCACGTTGCCCAGGGACTTGGACATCTTGGCCCCGCGCTCGTCCAAGACGAAGCCGTGCGTGAGCACCCGGCGGTAGGGCGCGCCGCCGCCCTCGGTCGCCGCCACGCGCGTGAGCAGCGAAGACTGGAACCAGCCGCGGTGCTGGTCGCTGCCCTCTAAATATAGGTCGGCCGGCGCCGCGAGGCCCTCTGTGCGCTCGAGCACGCCCGCCCACGACGACCCGCTGTCGAACCACACGTCCATGGTGTCCTCGCCGCGGCGCAGCGTAGGAGCCAGGTGCCGCAGCGACGGGGGGAGCAGCTCCTCCAGCGGCAGGGAAAACCAGGCGTCGGTGCCGCCGCGGTCGCGCACCACAGCTTGAGCGTGGGCGACCGTCTCCTCCGTCAGCAGGGGCTCGCCCGTCGTCGTGTCATAAAACACGGGGATGGGGACGCCCCACTTGCGCTGCCGGCTGATGCACCAGTCCGAGCGGCCCTCGACCATGGCCGTGATGCGCGCCTCGCCCGCGGCGGGAATCCACTCGACCTCTTTGATGGCTTTGAGCGCGTCGGCGCGAAAGCCCTCGACCGACGCAAACCATTGGCTGGTGGCGCGAAAGATGGTCGGCTTTTTGGTGCGCCAGTCGTAGGGGTACTTGTGCGCGTACGCCTCCTCCTTGAGCAGGGCGCCCGCGGCCTCCATGGCGCGCACGACGCGCTCGTTGCCGTCCGACAGGACGCTGCTGCCCTCGAAGGCGGAGCCCGCGTCGGCGGTGAATCGCCCCTCGTCGTCCACGGGTGACAGCAGCGGCAGGCCGACCCGCCGGCCCACCAGATAGTCCTCCTGGCCGTGGCCGGGCGCCGTGTGCACGAGGCCCGTGCCCGACTCGGTGGTGATGTAGTCGCCGCCGACGACCACGGGCGCGGGCGGGCGCGTCGAGGGGGTGATGCCGTGGGCCGAGTGGTCGTCAGCGCCGTCTCCGCCGCCGCCGGGCGGGGCGGCGGCAGCGGCGGCCGCGGCAGCGACGGAGGCGCCGGCCGCCGCGATTGGCGCCTGCGCGGGCAGGTCGTACAGCGGGTGGCGGTAGAGTAGCCCCTCGAGGTCGGCGCCCTTGACCGTGGCCAGGCGCCGCAGCTGCCCGGCGGGCACGCCCAGGCGCTTGGCGAGGTCGTCCTGGAGGGCCGCGGCGACGACCAGGCGGCGGCCGGCGTGCGTGCCGCCCGCGGCGGCGCCGGCGCCGTCGGCGTCGGCGGCGTCGGCTTCAGCTGCCGCCGCCGTGCCGACCTCGACGACGGCGTAGTCGAGGTCGCCGTTGACGGCGACGGCCAGGTTGGCGGGCAGGGTCCACGGCGTGGTCGTCCACACGGCCAGGGCGGCGGGCGGACGCGGCTGCCCCTGCTGACCCTGCCCTCCGAACAGCGCCGCGGCCGCCTCTGCGGGCAGCGCCGCCGCCGCCGCCTCGTGCGCCTCGCGCCTCGCCTCCCCGGCGAGCCCCGCCTCCTCCGCCCCGGGAGCCAACAACCCCAGGGCCGCGTACACCGACCGGCTCGTGTGCCCCTCGGGGTACTCGAGCTCCGCCTCGGCCAGCGCCGTGCGCGAGGAAGGGGACCAGTGCACCGGCTTGCGCCCGCGGTAGACGTGCCCGCGCAGCGCCATGCGGCCGAACACGCCGATCTGCGCCGCCTCGTACGCCGGGTCGAGCGTGACGTAAGGGTCCCGCCAGTCGGCCCACACGCCGTAGCGCGCAAACTGCGCGCGCTGCCGGTCCAGCGCGTCGAGCGCGAAGGCGCGCGCCCGCGCGCGAAGGTCCCCCGTGGTCAGCGCGCGCCGCTCGGCGTCGCCCAGCGACTGCAGGACCTTCAGCTCGATCGGCAGGCCGTGCGTGTCCCAACCCGGCACGAAGCGCGCGCGCCTGCCCTGCATCAGCTGATACCGCACCACAAAGTCCTTGAGCACCTTGTTGAGCGCGTGGCCGATGTGCAGGTCCCCGTTGGCGTAGGGCGGGCCGTCGTGCAGCGTGAACGGGGGGCCCGCGTTCCCCCTCCAGAGGCGGGCGTAGGTCCCGCGCTCGGCCCACAGGCGCTGGATCTGGGGCTCGCGCTCGGGTGCGTTGGCGCGCATGGGAAAGTCGGTCTCGGGGGTGCGGACGGTCGCGGAGTAGGGGCCGCCTGCCGTTTTGTTGCGTTGTGTTTTTTGTGCCGAGTGTTTTTTTTGTCGGGTGTTTTGTTGGGCGGCGGCCAGACGGGAGAGCGTGAGCGCGCGACAATGGGCGTGCGAGTGTTGGTGCGCGCGCTCGGTCCCTCTACTGGAGCGAAAACACACTCACCGTCCTCCTTCTTCTTGCCGCCACCAGCGCCTGCCGCGCCGCCTCCGCCCTTGCCCTTTTTCTGGGCCGAGACGGCGGCCAGGCCGCGCGCAGCCCGCCGAAGAGCCGAAGGCGCTGCTGTCGCGGGGCCGCCGGCGACGTGGCCGCCGGCAACGCCGCGCCGCAACAGCATGCGGGCAGCGGGTTGCTGTTGTTTTGTTGTGTCGGTGTTGAGGGGAGGCGATGGTCGGGTTCGGAGTCAGCGACGTGGGCATCGGCTGGCGGCCCCTGTCTTCTCGGCGTGGGGAGGGCGCGCGGGAGCGAACGCCACAAACGCGCAATTTCATTCGCCCGCTGCCCCCCAACGAAAGAACGCACCATTGAAGCAGCACCGCCCGGGCTCGTGCGCCACGCGCCTTGCGGCGTGACCAGCATGCCTGCCGCCTCTCGCGACCTTCTAGCTAGGTCGTGGGCGCTCGCGATCGGTGATGGTGAACACTTCAAATTGACGAGGTGTGGGCTCTCACTCTGTCAGTGCTTCTAGTGTTGTTCAATCGACGGACGATGGACTGGGGTGATGGTAGAGCTCGTTCAGGATTGGGGGGCCGGCCGCGTGATTGATCGCGAGAGAGATAGCTGACGTTTGCTTTTTCTGTTGTGGTCGCGGCGGCGGTGTGGCGGCAGCCATTCCGAAAACGAAAACCGCAATTGTGACCCACGCAGTCACACCACGGCAGCCACCAATACACCGTCCCAATGCATCCTGCCCTAGTACCTCAAGCTTCGCTCCTGGCGGGCGCCGAGCAACACGGGTGATCGTGTTTGCTCCAGACACAAAACGAACGACACTCACTGGCCATCATGTCTCGGCGCGCGCTCCAGCTCGCGCGGCGCGCGGTCGCCGCAGCAGCCGCCGCAGAGGGCGAGGCAGCGGGTGCGCTACGCGGCGTGGTCGTGGCAGCGCGCGGCGCTACCGCCTCCCAAGCTGCCGCCGCCGCCGCCGCCGCCACGCGGTCGCCGCCGCCGACGCCGCCGCCGCTCTGGTCGCTCGTGCGGGGCGCCGCGCCCGCGTCGCACCTCGGCTGGTGGCGCCGCCGAGCGTACGAGAGCAGCGGCAGCAGCGGCAGTAGCAGCAGCCGCCTGGCCCTCTCGACCGCGTCGTCAGCATCGCCATCAACAGCAGCAGCACCAACAGCAACAGCAGCAAGAGCATCCCCCCTGCCTCTCAACGGCGCCCCGCTGCTCGCGCTCGGCGGCGGCGGCGGCGGGGGCCACCAGCAGCAGCGCCCCCTGCCCGTGTTGGCGCGCGAGGCCTATGCTGCCCTCGAGCGCGCGGCCACCGCCAACCAGCCCGAGGTCCCCGCGGACGAGGCCGCCGCCGCCGTCGCCGCCCTCAAGCGCTGGCTCGAAAAGGGCAGCGCGGCAAGGGAGGCCGCCGCCCGCTTCCTGCTTCCCGCGGGGCCGGCGACGGCGGCGCCCCTGGCCGCCTCGTTCCTGCGGCTGGCGCAGCGGGGCATGACGCGGGCGCTGGCCGACGGCGCGCTCGCGCTCGCGCCCGGCGGCGCGTCGCCGTCGCCGTCGCCGTCCGCCCCGGCGACGCCGCCGTCGACAAAGACCCAACCCAAAGCCCAACCCCCACCCCCACCGAGGACAGCAACAACAACAACAGCAACAACAACAACAACAACGACAACACCAGCTACAACGGCGGTCTCCCTCCCCCACCTCTTGTTGCGCGCGCACGCCCTCGCCCGCTTCCCCGCCGAGGCCCGCGCCCGCCTCGCCGCCCTCGCTGCCCTCGACCTCAAGTCCCCGCCCCTCCGCTTCCCCTACGCGCGCGCCCTGCGCCGCCGCGTCGTCTACCACGCGGGGCCCACCAACAGCGGCAAGACTTACGCGGCGCTCCAGGCCCTGGCCGCCGCCCCAAGAGGGGTGTACTGCGCCCCGCTGCGCCTGCTGGCGATGGAGGTCTACGAGGGGCTCAACGCGCAGAGGGGCGTCCGCTGCTCGCTCGTCACGGGGCAGGAGGTCCTGCGCGTGCCCGGGGCCTGCCACGTGGCCTGCACGGTCGAGATGGCCGCGCTCAACACCCACGCCGACGTGGCGGTGCTCGACGAGATCCAGATGGTCGGCGACGGGCAGCGCGGGTCGGCGTGGACGCGCGCTCTTTTGGGGTTGCCGGCAAACGAGCTGCACGTGTGCGGCGACCCCTCGGCCGTGGGCCTGGTCGCCGCCCTGAGCGCGGCGTGCGGCGACGAGAGCTTCGAGCTTAGGCGCTACGAGCGCTTTGCCCCTCTGCGCATCGACGCGGGGGGGTTACCCAACGGCCTGGCCGACGTCCAGGCGGGCGACTGCGTGGTCGCTTTCTCGCGGCGGGCCATCTTCGAGGCGCGCAAGCAGGTCGAGGCGCTGACGGGGCGCCGCGCGGCCGTGGTTTACGGCGCCCTGCCCGCCGAGACGCGGCGCGAGCAGGCGCGTGGCTTCAACGACCCGGCAGAGGGCACGCCGCAGGTGCTGGTGGCCAGCGACGCCGTGGGCCTCGGCCTCAACTTCAACATCCGCCGGGTGGTGTTCCACGCGCTGACGAAATCCATCACGGTGTCGTCCGGCGAGGCGGGTTCGCAGGGTGGCGGTAGCGGCGGGGGCGGGGGCGGCGGGCACGATCGGCGAAAGCAGCAGCAGCGGGGGGGCGGCGACGAGTGGGGGGCCAGGGGCGGCAATGGCGGCGGCGGCCGGGGGCCCGGCGGCGGCGGCGGCGGCGGCCGCGCGTCCGCGCCGCGCCGCCTCACCGTGCCCGTGCCCGTGACCCAGGTCAAGCAGATCGCCGGGCGCGCGGGCCGCCGCAACTCGCAGTGGCCTGACGGCCTCGCGACCACCCTGCGCCCCTCCGACCTGCCCGCGCTGCGCCGCGCCCTGCAGTCGCCGCTCGGCCGCCTGCGCACGCCGGCCGCGGGCCTGGCGCCCGACGCCGAGGCGCTCGAGGCCCTGGCCGCGCGGCTGGCGGGCGGCGGCGGGCCGGGCGGCGACAGCGAGCCGCCGCGGCTCGACCGCGTGCTCGAGCTGTGGCAGCGCGAGGTGGCGCTCGACGGGGCCGGGCGCTTCTTCCTGTGCGACGCGTCTCAGCTGATGACGGCGGCGCGCGCGGTGGCGTCGGCGACGGCGACGGTGGGGGGTGGGGGAGCAGGATCAGGCGGCGGCGGCGGCGGATCCGGCGCCGGCGCCCGCTCGCTCCCTCCGCCGCCGCCGCTGTCGCTGGCCGACCGCTTCACGCTTGCGGCGGCGCCCGCCGACGTGGGCGACCCGCGGTGCCTGGGCGCCCTGGTGCGCTTCGCGCGCGACCTGGCGGGCGGCGGGCCCGTGCGCCCGCCCTTTCGCTGGGCGGCCGAGGGCGAGGTGATTGGCGCGGGCGTGGAGGCCGGCGCCGCCGCGGCCGACGGCCGGCGGGGCAGCGGCGGCGGCGGCGGCGGCGGCGACGACCGCCGGCGAGACCGCGGCCGGCCGCCGCGCTTCCCCGTCGGCGGCGTCTTCTCCGACCCGTCCGCCCCGGACGACGGCTCCCCCCCGCTCCGCCTGCCCACCAGCGCACCGCGCACCCTCGCCGAGATGGCCGACCTCGAGGCCGCCTACAAGGTCCTCGGCCTGTGGCTGTGGCTGTCGCACCGCTTTGACGCGCACCTCTTCCCCGGGCGCGGCGCGGTCGCAGAGGGCGCGGCGCGCCTGTGCGGGTGGCTGAGCGACGGCTTGCGCGCGACGAGCGAGCTGGCGGCGGCGGGCGGCGGCGGCGGTGGTCTGGCCGCGGCCGGGTCGAGCGACAGCGGGGCGGAGGAGGAGGAGGAGGAGGACGGAGCGGAGGAGGCGGAGGAGCAGGCCGAGGCCGCGGGGGCGGCGGCCAGCCAAGCGCGGCGCTGGGCTGCAGAAGGGGCGGCGGCGGCGGCGGCGGCGGGCGCGGCGGACGCGCAGAGGGCGGGGGCCCCGGGCGAGTTCAACCCGCACGAGTGGCGCCGCGAGCAGCGGCGCAAGCTCACGGGTGCCTGGGGCGCGTGGCGCGGCGTGCGCGGCGGCACGGCCTACCGCGGCGACGCGCAGGAGCGACCGGCGGCGGCGGCGGCGGCGGCGGCGGCGGCGGCGGCGTCGGCGGCGGCGTTGGGCGGCGGGGGTGGCGGGGGAGGAGCGGGCGCCGCGGGCGCGCAGGGGCCGGCGCCCCCGCACGCGTGGTTGCTCGCCCTGGGGGACGCCGATCCGCTCGCCGCGCTCATGCACTCGTCCGAGTGGGACGCGTCCATGTCGCGCTTCCTTCGGCCGCGGCGCCACGGGCGCCTGGTCATCCCTCCCCCTCCCTCTCAGTGAGCGAGCGCTGGCGCGGGGTCGGGGGGGAGGCGAAAAGAGGCGGGCGGGCGGGGGGCGGCTGCAGGCGGAGGAGCGTCAACGCCGCCTGACGTTGGCGCTGGTCGCCGCGGCGTCGCCCACTTGTCGTCTCCCCCCTTCATCGCCAGCCACAACCACTACTAGCTCCAAGCTCGCCGTTCGCGACGTTCTTCAAGGCAAACCACAACAATTTCCTCCCCCCGTTGAACCCCATCCCACCCGATCTCCTCCCGGGAGTGTGTGCTCACTTGGACAAGAAGGGAAGCTCGGCCCCCTTTCCTTTTCCTCCCCACCCGCCGCTCAACCCCCCTTGGCGTCCGCGACCATGGTGTGCCACGTGCGCTACCCGGTGTACATGGTGGACTTCTCGGTGAGTGGAGCCTCGCGCGCGCGCGGACGGGCCATACATTTTGCGGGCCGTGAAGAGGTTGGGTCTAGCCGCCCCCTCGTCCTTTGCGGGTTTTTTTTCTTCTCCCCTGCTCACGCTCCCTCCTTCCCCCTCCCGCTGCCGCCCGCCCACAGGTCTACAAGCCCCCGGAGGAGCTCCGCGTCAACTATCACGAGAGCATCAAGCACGCGCGCGTGAACTGGACGGTGCGTTCGCATCGTGGGGGGCGATTGAGAGAGATGGTTACGGAGTTCTCCCCAAAAGATGGGACTCGGTCTTCGCGCGCGCCGCGCCGGCGCGCGACCCCTTTTGCGCGCCCCATTCGCCTGGTCCCGTATGCCCGGCGATCGGGCGCGCCCAGTCTCGCATCGCTTCCGGCGCGTTCTGTCGCGCGCGAAAGGCGCATACCCGTCGTCCAACGACGCCTCCGGTTTCAACTTACCGGTCCCCTCACCCTCCCCTCCCTCCCCGTTCCAATGCACACGCACCACACGCCTTCATTCCAACAACACAGTGCTATGTCGAGGAGCAGGTGCAGTTCCAGGCCAAGGTAAGAGCGGCGTTCCACATCGCTCAGCGCCGGGCGCCACGAGCGCGCCGCCCGCCATTCGTCGCGGCCGGGGCGGCCGGGAGCCGACGACGCCCCCCTGCTTTTTTTTCTTGGCTCGCGTCGCGCCGACCTCGCCGTCTCCCGCGCGCGCGCCCTCCCCTTGTTTTCTCGCCCCGCCCTCGGCCGTCGTCGCCGCGCACCCAATGCGCGCCGTCGCGACGACAAGCCGCGGGGCCGCCGCCAAAGGACAGCGAAAAAAAAAGACGTGAGCGAAGAACGAAAAAACGCGGCCGCCCGCCGCCGCCCGCCGCCACCACCTCGCGCCGCTCGCCAATCGAACCCCGACTCACCCTCTTCGCTCCGATCCGCAAAACCCACCAAAACCAAAACAAAACCCCCCTTGCACCCCCCCCCCCCCCCCCCCCCCCCACCCCGCCCCCC
>Ga0209491_10005087_pt1 | contig 19594 bp, 15 predicted proteins | sample BON02_FD_187213 | JGI IMG/M metagenome (GOLD analysis project Ga0209491, IMG submission 187213) | Freshwater microbial communities from Lake Bonney liftoff mats and glacier meltwater in Antarctica - BON-02 (SPAdes) (version 2) | ecosystem: Environmental > Aquatic > Freshwater > Ice > Glacier... | reverse complement strand
TAATCTTCCTATCGTATCTTCCCCCTTCTACTTTAGCGAGGAAGCGTCCTATTTTATCCAGATTCAAACTCATTATTTTAATATAAGTAAAGATATTAAAATATTCGTGAACTTCATAGTGATAATTGATGAAAAAAATCTACAAGGCTTTCTTTTCCTACGGAAAAGCTCGCTATGCGAGATGTAATGTCACGGGAGTAATCTGACATTTCAGACTGGTAGAACTGTTCTGTAAAGCACCGTTCGTCCCCGTTGCTACGAAAGTCCCCACACCAAATGCTATTCTTGTCATCACTTGAAAGTTTGGAATAACAAGAGAATCGGTCAGAAATGCCGACCTCGTAAGCCAAGTTAGACCATCAAGAGAATAATTAAGAGCACCAACACTATTGTTTAACGCTATCCACGCACCCGTCGTTGAGTTATACGCTACACTCTGAAAGTTAAATCCGGGTGTGCTGAATCTAACCGTCCAAGTGATTCCGTCTGGAGAAGATACAATCGTTCCACCAAGGGCTACTGCTACGAACAGACCCGCACCAAACGCCACCGACTGGATGGTGACCGTCGCTGGGACATTACTCGTTCGCACCGTCCAGTTAATACCGTCTGGTGAAGTCACCAAATAACCAAGACCGCCTACCGCAACGAACAGACCCGCACCAAACGCCACCGACTGGATTGGTTGTGCTAAAGCGGTTCGTAGCGTCCAAGTGATTCCGTCGGGGCTGGTAGAATTGATTCCCGTGTTGCCCATTGCGATAAACAGACCAGCACCGAATCCGATTGTATTGATAATATTAACGCCAAACTGACTCGTTCTGGCAGTCCAAGTCGTGCCGTCGGGTGATGAAGCAAGTCCTCCAAGTTGCCCTCCCACCACATACCTCACTGTCCCCCCCCCTACACCCGTGCCGACGGCTTGTATCGCACTGGTGAGGGCAGATGTTCGTGCCGTCCAATTGATACCGTCGGTTGATGTGGAAAGACTACCGTTCCCCCCTACCGCCACAAACAGACCTACACCAAAGCCTACACTGTTAATCTGTGAAAATGTTCCGAACTGACTCGTTCTACTCGTCCAAGTGTTGTCATCCCCGTTAATATCAAGGGTAGGAGAGATAAGAGAAGACACGAATGCGGTGTAACTGGTGGGGAGTGATGATAAAACACCACCAATCGTAAGGATGACTGGACTACTCGCATTTGTGATAGAGTAGGCTCGGTCTGGTGCGGTGATAGAAGCACCCGATATAGAACCCGTTGTCGTTTTGGTCGTAAAGATAGAGCCGTTGGTGAGATTGGTTGCGGTGGTTGAGGTGGCAGCATTACCCGTTAAAGCCCCTACGAAAGTCGTTGCCGCCAGAGCTCCAGTAAATGGATTATAAGAAAGTGGATTACTAACACTATCTACAAAGACGCTCTGTCCGGCACCTACTGCCCCAACGAAAGTGGGGTAAAAGGTTGCGTTGGTATTGTTGTTTGCGGTGGTGATGGTCGTAGCATTAGATGAAGCACCAGCAATCGCAGACTGAACGAAAGCTGTCGTTGCTACAAGGGTGCTATTATCCGTAGAAGGACTGACAGTAGGGGCTCGGACGGTGACCGTATGGGGTATCGCACCACCTAATACAAGACCCGTATTGGAAACGAGGAGGAGGGGATTATTCACGGTATCTTCTATAAGAAAAGTTCCAGTTTCTCTACACACGATTGCCGAAGTGCCAAAGGGAGGAGCATCACACCCAGCAATATAATTCCCGTTGCCTACGACATTCGCATTGAGAGGGTTGGTTAAGCCGGTTGCTATAAGGTTATTGAGAATCAAATTGGTGTTCCAAGTCGTCATAATGGCTTTATTATACAACAGATAATAAAATCTCGTTATTAATAAAGAAATGTTGTCAGTGGCAAAAATGAAAGAGGAGTTAGCGACTCCGCTAAGCGACGCTGATATAAGAGAATACCTCCCTCACGCTTTAATCCTCAAGTATAGTGAAATAGACGAGTATGGTTCATTACATAATCTCCTCCCTGACGTAAAGTCGTTCTGTATCATTCTCTACGAGGACAGTCCCAATAGCGGTCATTGGATTGTTGTCTCACGACCCGACGAAGGGGTCGCTGAATACTTTGACTCGTATGGTGGGTATGTGGATGCCCCTTTGACTTGGACTTCAAAAGAGAAAAGAGATATGTTAGGAGCGGGGATGGCTACTCTACATCAGTTCTTTGACGAATGTTCTGATGAAGTCGTATATAACAAAATCAAGTATCAACGAGAGGGTCAAGACATTGCTAATTGTGGACGATGGTGTGTCTTGAGAACGTTAAAGATGAAGGAGGGTTTAAACCTCAATGAGTTTCACAAGTTCTGTGAGCGAAAGAGTAAAGAGTTTGGTATGAACTTTGACAAGATGGTGACGCAGATAATTCAGTAAAATGTTAATTTATCTTACGCTTCTTTCCCTTTCTTTTCCTACGGAAAAGCTCGCAGAGCGAGATGCGGAGCAAGATGAAAGGGTGTAAAGTTGTAAAGGATTTAACTAAAAACTACTTCCTCTAACACTTTTGGAACTTTGCCATATGCCATATTTTATCTGGCATCTGGCAAAGGTTGGGCCACACGTGAATAGTAGTAAAATAAAGAAACCATTACAACTTTATAACTTTACAAGAATTTAGAACTAATCAAGATAGACAGTTATTTTTTATATCTAAATAATTTTTCTGTTTTTGTTTTCATATTTCCATTGAATATTGAATTTATATTCTTTTCCCATATGCATTCAAAATCGTCAGGAGCTTCGTATTCAGATATAAAAACTAAATTATCCTCTGACCACTGTCTCATTATATTCCAAAATTTATCAGTATCAAAGTCTTTAAAATATAAATTTCCTATACCAGTGTTTTTATATGGGGGATCACAATAAATTACCATTCCTTTAGGATTATACGAATCGTATGATTTACAAACTATCTTTACCTTGAAGGGACTCCCTTCGTTCGTTGAATTATATTTATTTAATAGTTCTCCTAATTTCTGTGTTTTATCGCGTGATCTTATATTAACTTTGTACCCTGCTTGAAATATTCCATAATAAGCACAAGAAACTCCATAATATCCTTTTAGGGCAGTTTCTTTTTTTGAATTCTTCAATATTTTATATTCTTCTTTATTACAAGGAGCTGGAAGAATCCAATTTCCCTTCTTTAATTTATTCCACATTAATATAATATTATTATTCTTATCAGATAAAATATATTTATTGAATTTTTCATTTTTTATAAAGTGATGAGCAATTCCTAACATTCCACAAAATGGTTCTATATATATTCTATATTCTTTATAGCCCTTATCGACCAAAGATTCGAGTTCTTTATTAATAACATCATATATATGATGTCCTATTTTTGCTTTTCCTCCTCCGTATATAGCCATTTATTATCTTATCAAGAATTGTTTTTTAAATTATAATTCATTGTATCGCTATCGCTCAAAACGATATTCATTTTTATTAGTTAAACTTATCCAGTTATTATTTAGTTAAACATATCTTCTAACTAATATTCCTTTTTTAAACGCACCTTCTTCTGTAATAATAATATTTCTTTTTGAACTGCAAGGCGGTTTAAATGTATGTGTAAAATAAATAATACTATATCTTGTTCCTATAAAATCAACTGTCCAATGTCCTTTGTTTCCATCAAATTTAATTAAACGTTTATGTATGTCAAAACTCTTTCCTTCAATTATTAATTCTCCACCTGTAAAATCACCCAACGAAATAATATAAGATAATCCAACATTATTCTTATCTATGTGTGGGGGCGATTTTATATTTTTATTAATCTGTATTGTGGTATAATTTATATTCTCTTGTATCGCAAAATCTTGTAGTTTTTTAAATAATTCTGGATATCTTATATTATATTTTGAAGGACCTCTTATCTTATAATCGACAGCAGCCTGTCCTCTATAATTAACATCACCCAAACAAAAAGCCTCTATCCATTTTGATGATATATTTTTACGACTCTTTGTACGGGGAAATTTAATACCGTTTAATTCAATTAAAATTTCATCTTGCGGAGAAAGCTTTCCCAAAGGGAAAGAATCTTGCGGATCCATTTATATTATAGAATATATATAAAATTTATATAATTCAGTTATTTTTTATATCTAGAATTGCCCTTTAGAAAAATATAAGTTCCTATTTGGAACTTATATTATAGATGCTATACCTTTTACTTTTTTACTTTATTCATACACAACATCACCATCTTGAATTACTCTCTTCATACACAACATCACCATCTTGAATTACTCTCTTCATACACAACCTCACCATCTTGAATTAATCTCTTGAGGCACTTATAGGCATTAAAGGTTCTACCCTTCCGCTTGATGGGTTTGGCAGGTTGTAGATTGAAGCGTTCCTCAAACTTTTCATAGAACTCCATCTTACCAAGTCGCTCACGCTTTGTTCCCGACATATAGGAACAATAGTCGTTAAATACTTGTGGTCTTTCGCATATATCGTCTTCCTTTCCTTCTTCGTAGATATTCTCGGTTTCCAACCACATCTTGATGGTATCTTGTTCCTCGCAAATCTGACTGGTGTATTGTTCTACCTCTGGGGCGATAGGGAAAGTCTTGCCATTGTCATAGAACTTCTTGGCATATTCACAGAGGACAGTAAAGAACTCGTCCTTGAGGGACTTGAGTTTGAGAGGGACGGAGGCATCTTTCTTGAATACATTACAGAAGTTGAAACACATTAGACGACTCATAAAGGCGGGGTCGTTGAACTGACATACATTATTGGTGACAAGGAGGAGGATTGTATCAAAATAGGCTTCCACTGTGTGAGTACCACAAGCACGACGGATGCCTACTATGTCGCCACCCGATATTTTCTTGATGAGTTCTTCGTTGAACTTTTGGTTGCCAGTGGCTTCAGAAAGACCCGCCAATCTCTTTCCAAGAAGAGAGAACATCTCAGTGTCGTGATTAGACTCACTTTTACCCACGACAAAGATACGCTTATTGGCTTGACACGAGAACTCTCCAAGAATATCTTGAAGGAGAAGCAGGAAGACTGATTTTCCGCCATCTGCTTTGCCGATGAAGTTGATGAACTTTTTGAGATGGTTCTCACCAGTAATCATATAGGCACAAGTGAAGAGGAGGCAATCTCGGTATAATTCCATACGAGTGCGTTCGGCTTTCTGTTCTTCTTTTCCTGCGGAAAAGCTTGCTCCGCAAGATTCTTCTGATAGCTTGGCTTCTTCTTTTCCTACGGAAAAGCTCGCATTGCGAGATTCTTCTCGTTGGTTGGGACGAGAGAGGACTTCCTCAAAGTAGTTGAGAATGAAGGCTCGGTTCTCGGGAGAAATATGGACGATGCGTCGTTCAGTGGTCTTGGTGAAGTAGTCCTCTTTTCGTCTTTCACTTATCGTACCCGTGGAGAGTTGGATAACGGATTTGTTGGCAATAGGGAAGAAACCCTTCTTACGGTCAAAATGTTCTCTGATAAAGTCATCGTCCTTGCGTTTTTCAATCAGTGGTTCACACATCTTGACGATACGAATGTGTCCCGCCGTGGAGCTAACAAAGTCCAGTTGTTTAATACGAAAGGAGTCAATGGCTTTTTTCTTAATGTCTTCTGGATATTCTTTTGACTTACAAAATGGGAGGCAATGCCTCCAGTCCTTTTCTTTGATTTCAAGGGTGTTGATGAGGGGAGAGAGGATTCTAGAGATAAAGGTCATCAGATGGCGGGATTTGTGTTCCGACCAGAGAGCCGTTTCGTCGTCATAGAAGAGCATCACCTCCTTGGTGTGGTTGTAGAGATAGTTGCCCTCCAGTGCTTTTAGGAGATAGTGAGCGTAGCCTTCATCTGTTGCGATGAGTTCTTTCCCTTTGGGAATTGTCGTTTCTTCGGGAGGGTCTTGGAGTGAGGTGAGGTCAAGTCGTTCTTCCATCGGCTTACAAGAGAGTTTGATGACAAATCCCATTTTTGTCAGTAGATAGGCTTCCAGTTGAGATAGGAGGTCTTCCACTTGCATTTTTTTTTGATGAACGGAATATTGATAGACCATAATACCGTCAAAGGCTAATGACCCATACTCTACACCGAGGATTCGGCATTGATGTTCCATATGAACGAGAGCCACATTCTCTACATCTGACATATAGAAGTTTAGACAAGACCCTTTGCGATTGTCCCAGAATGTATACCACTCTGGAAAGTCACCACGCTTCTGTGCTTTTTCAAAGTCCTTCTTCTTCGTTTCCACCGAGTTTTCGGCTCGTTTGCGATAAACTTTGAAATCGGGATGTTTCCAGACCATTTCCAAGAGTTCTTGGTGTTGATTATAGTATTGGGTAAAGTCTTCGTTGTCGGTATTACAGTGCTGCTTTCCACCGTTGGTAATGGCAAGGAAGAACTTTTTGGCATCATCTTTGGTCTGGAGGATTGTTTCATTTTTGCCACTGACAACAAAAGTACCAACCCATTTCTCCAGATAGGCATCACGGTTCTCGCAGTAGGCGTCCAGAACGGGGTGGTGAAAGCCAATTTTCTTACATAGATGACGGAGAAAGGTTGGTTGTGCGTTCTTCATATCAACGTCGTGGTAGATATTCTTGGCGATGGTGTGTCGTATTTTTCTACTCATACCTTGAAGACTGTTCTCCACGGAGTAGCGACGACCCGACTTGAGTTTTCCCGAGAAGGTGTAACGGACTGTGGGTGAGGTCTTCTTGTTGTGATAGACATTATTGATGTAGGTTCTGGCAGATTCCTTATCTTTGTTGGCGACATATTCGCTCTTTTTCATATCCCACAACAACAACTCCTTGCCCAACTGTTCCCAAACGCTATCCCAGTTATGGAGGATTTTGGCAAGAGCCTTCATATCAACCTCTTCACGGCACTCCGTAGCACCTTGTGGTTGATTGACTTGCTCTTCCTTCTCGTCGGGGAGATTGGAAACATCGGAGAGATCGGAGAGATTCTTGGCGGTGGCGAATTTCGTTGCGGGGGGGGCAGACATTGTTTTTTACTTATACTATAGATTATTCTTTTAAGTTATAAAACGAATTCATTTTTATTTCAAAAAAATCATTTTTATTTGTGAGGATTAGTTTTTTACTAAAAAAAGGGTAATCTACCGAGGTAGGTCTGTCTATCTTGATTAGTTATAAATTCTTGAAAGGTTATAAAGTTGTAATGGTTCTTTTATTTTACTACTATTCCTATGTGGCCCAAACTTTGCCAGATGCCATATTTTATCTGGCATATGGCAAAGTTATAAAGTTGTAGAGGAAGTAGTTTTTTAGTTATAACTTTATAACTTTATAACCTTTCAACCTTTCAAGGAATAAAACCTCATCACAGATGACATCCAGATGACATCCAGATGCGAATTATTAACTTAAAAGATAATCCTTATATATAATAAAGATGTCTGCAGAAGCAACCCATAAAGTGAAAATCTCTCCTGAAGAGAAGCGTGAACGTCGCAAACAACAACTACGAGAATCCCAGCGACGCTTCTACAATACCCATAAAAAGAAGGAACAAGCAGACCCTCCGGTCTCCTACAATCCCGAATATCTCCGCAACTATCACAAGACCTATTACCAAGCCAATAAGGAAAAGATAATCAACCGTGCCAGACTACACTATCACGAACTCAAAGCATCCAAAACCGACGAATTGCCAACATCTTGCGGAGCAAGATTTCCCTTGAAGGGACTCCCTTCGTTCTTTGGGAAAGAAGACGGCAATAGGGTTTAAAGCAATTTCTTCGCAGACTCATTCAAAACCTTGCTTTTTTCTTTAAGTAGTCCTTCTACAGATTTGACATCTCCTACTCCGTTGAGCGTAAGCGATAACTTGATGTCTTTGAGATTCACAATAATCTTTTTAAATAGCGAGGGTTCTTGATGATATTCCAGAACCTTTTCCATTGCTTCAAGATTGCTGACGAGTTGATAATCCCTTCCCAGTTCTCCATTAAAGATTTTAGAAAGTTGCAACAACTCTTTCTTCTGCCCTTGTGTTTTATAAATATTGAACTGACGCTTGAGAATTTTGTAGTATTTTCCTTCCTTACGGAGGTCTTTGATATCCCCTTCCAGAGATTTAATATATTCTTCCTTGGTAGGAGTTTCGGGAGTAAAACTATAAATAACGCTGACCTCTACGAAATAATTCTCTATACGAGCAATCAAATCAACCTTTACAATATCCAGTTTATCCCAAACCCTCTCTACATCTGACTCTTTTAGCGGCTGTTGTGGGAAGACACGAATCTTTTTACCCGTCTTGAAGGGACTCCTTCGTTCGTTTGTCTGTAGTTTCAACTCAATAAACCACAAGTCATCGGCATCATCAATCTTCTTTAAGAGTCCTTGGAGAAAGGCGACGAAATCTTTCTGGTCGGGTTTCTCAATCACACAAAAAAGGTCGTAATCAGAAAAAAACTGTTGAGAGGCGAGCGAGGCACTTCCTTTAAGCTCTAATTTATTTGTCTTGTAAGTGAGGAGTTTGATAATCTTCTTGAGGTCATCCTTGTAGAGAAGAGGTGCTTTCTGTTCCAAGACATTCATTTTATTATACAGCAATATAATAAAATTACACATACCTTTAGCGGTATCGCTATCGCTCAAAACGATAACGAACGGAGTGAGTCTCCAAGCTATTTACCAATTAACGTTCACGAATAGCTTTACCGCTAAAGGTATCGCTATCGCTCAAAACGATAGGACGAGTGTAGTAAGAATCGTTCCTGCGGTCATCAAAGGCAAGAGGGTCTTCCTCATCAGAATCAATCTCTGAACCCCCATCAGACTCGGAATCATCTTCTGCTCCGTAATGACTACCCATACCCGCAAGACCACGAGACTTACTCCGTTGAGCGTAAGCGATATCACTATGACGACCCTTACCTTTTGTTTTCTGTAGTTTTGTACCAGCATAGACGTCAATTATAGCATCAAGAGCCTCCGCATAATAAAGTGCCGTGTCATCGTCGTATAATCTTTCCTCTTCAAACAATAGGGCGAGGTACTCTTCAAGGCGTGGTATTTCATCTTCCAGTTCTTGGACTTCACGCACGAGATTGGCTCTTTCTTCTTGTTGAGTGTCTATGTCCTGTCTGGCAATGCGATTGAGACGATTCTGGAGCGTTATTGAATAGTTCCTCTCTACGTTCTGACGATATGTTTCTAAATCAGCCTCAAATTTTATCATAGCCTCATCCAAATCAGCTGGACCCATTTCTTCATTCCACACCTTCTCATCACCGACGGCCTCAAAATAGTCTTCGGGATTAGGGGGTTCCGGTTCATTACCTACATCAATTAAAGGTTCATCGGCTGGAGGCTCTTTCAAATCATCATCATCAATTCTCCGAATCATTTCATTCATTCCTTGAATCTCCCGAGGGATAGTAGTGTTCAATCGGTAGTCTGCTCCACCAATTTCTTTGACAAGTCTCAATCTTTCACCCTCTAACGTAGCATCTCGGGCAGATAAAGAACCTTTCGTCTTTTGGATGGATTGGAGAGCAAGTCCAGCATATCTCTCAAAGTCAGTCTGATTCATTTGGCGTAATTTTTCAAGAACAGATGGGGATACATCTTCCAAATGAATACCCATCTCATCGGAGAGAGCCTTCATACGCTCTTCAAAATTACCAGACTGGAAATGGGGAATGCTACGAATGGGACGAGTAGAAATACTTCCAGTCTCTTTATTCGTGAGTTCGCCCAGTAGTTCCCGTCGTTCTTCTGAGAGTTCGGCAAAGATATTCTTAAAGGCGGTATCCAAGGGAAACACAGAGATGACTTCAAAGGCAGAGGTATCCACCTGTCTCTTAATGAGTTGATAGACGGATTGAGTGCGTAAGAGTTCCAGAATCTTGAGCCCCACATTGTCATTGTATTTGTTATTAGCAAACAAGACATCCACCGCTTGACTCACGCCATAAACGATAGCCTCCAGATTGGGAACGAGGTCTTGGACTTTGACTTTGACCATCTCCTGACTCTGACGAGATAGACCCACCTTTTGATAATAACGAACGATAGAGTTCCATAGGGAAACGATAGAACCAGTATTGATTATTTCTTGATAAGAATTCTGGAAAGGGAGGAGTTTGATAGTATCCCTCTGCTCTCCACGGAGAGCCTCTATTCTTTTAATAAGAGCCGCTCTTTCTACCTTACCTTCTGATTTAACTCTACTGAGTTGTTTGGTGAGTTTCTTGAATTCATCTAAAATCTCTTGTTTTGTCATATACATTGATGGGGCTTTCCCATCTGAATCCTCTATACGAATACGACGTCTAATAGGAGGGGCTTCAGAGAAGACTTGTAGTTGAGAGTCATTCTTCAACACAAACTCCAGACTACCGAGACGAGTCTCCAAGGCATTGTTAAGGGACTCTACTGCCTTATCCACATTTACCTCTACTTCCATATCACGTTGTGTTTTTGGTTTTGCTGTGTCGGGAAAAACGGCAACTTGTCGTTTGGTAAGAGCATTGACTTGTGAAGACAAGTTCTTCCATACATCAAGAATCTCCATATTTTGGCGGGTTCGTAAAGTATTTTGTGTGCTTGCCATTTTATATATCCCAACATAAAAAATTTATTACTAACTATCACTATGACGTTCACGAATATCACTATCGCGTCTTATGGCTTATATAGATTATGGGCTTTGATATAAGAGGAGGCCTCCACCATCTTCATCCCCTTCTCCTTCATAATACGTTTCACGAGTTCGGCACGAACCTTTCGTTTATCACCACAACCCTTCATTTCACTATCAACTTGCTCCCCCTTTATCTTCTTCGCAAGCTTCTTCTCTACTGCCTTAATAACAGAATCTTTCAAAGAATCTTGCGGAGCAAGCTTTCCCTTGAAGGGACTCCCTTCGTTCGTTGGGAAAGAAGGTTTCGCACCACCGTAAGCCCCTCGTAGTTGAGCAGTCGGAGGAACACCGTTGGGAAGAGCAACGGGAGAGGGCATAGCCAACAAATCACCATTCGCAGAGACGAGTTTCTTCTTACCCGACCCTACTGGACGACCACGCTTCTTTCCCAAAGGGAAAGCTTGCTCCGCATCTCGCAATGCGAGCTTTTCCGTAGGAAAAGAAAGATTCTTGCCGTTGCCGTAGCCGAGAGCACTAATACCAGCACTCGCTGCCACCCCCTCCGGTCCGAAAGCGGGAGCAATTGCTTTGACGACAGAAGCAATGGGAGAAATAACCATATTGAAACCTTTCTTAAAGTCGTCCCAGAATCCAGCACCGGTCATCTCTGGATGTTTCGCCAAGACAGACTGGAGGGCTTTTCGTTCGGAAGCGGTAATCTTACCACGACCAGCGATACGTTCAGAGTCCCCTACACGAGGATAGGGGTCTGGATTACCAAGGATAGCACCACCCATTAACATTCGTGGGATGAGTCCAAGAGTATCACTCAGACCTTCAGTGATATCGGAAAGAACAGAACCACCACTCATCCCTTGTCCTTTCATATGCTGTCCAAGCATACGACCGAGTTGGCGAAAGTGTTGAGGAGTAGCACTACCAAAGAGGTCTTGGGTCATACCGCTAATGTCCTTGTTTCCACCGGACATACCCATCCCCTTCTCATAAGCACCAGAAGCATCATCTCGCATTGCGAGCTTTTCCGCAGGAAAAGAAGAAGCACCATCTTGATGACCGATACCCGTGTCTCGGAAAGTCCCTTCAGCAAAACCCGAGCCACCCATCATTGGCTCGGCATCTACACCGTAGTAATACTGAGGGGGGAGTTTCATCTCATCGTTATACATATTGTCTTCGCCATCTCGTTTAGAAGCACTTGCTGTTTGAAAAAGAACACCACCGCTTGAACCACCAACTTGCTCAGCAAGCTTTTCCGTAGGAAAAGAAGTCATACCAGAACCATCAACGGGACTATAGGCGTATAGTTTAGCATATCGGTGATTGACTTGGGCGAGTTCGTTGGCAATATTTCTGTTATAAGGATTGTCGTAAGGCATCTCGTATTTTATTATATGACAATAAAAAAATTAATTATCAGCAAATAATTAATTTTGAATATATAGCCCTTGAAGGGACTCCCTTCGTTCGTTGGGCGTATACGCTTCGCTATAGTGATAAAGGTATCGTTTTGAGCGATACCTTTAGCGGTAACGATAGCGATATCTTTTACGGAGAAAACTGAGCACCCGCCAAATCACCACCCTGAACGAGGTATTGAGATGGGATATAGTCATTTACCCAAAGGACATCGTAGAAGGAATCGTCAAGAGCGCTTGAGGAATACACTTCAATCCCCCAAATGGCGGTAAAACCGCCATTCAAACTTGGACGATTAAATTGGACGGTAGGTGTTCCCGGAGTGCCTACAGCAGTGGTTCTACGAACACTCAAGAATCGGGAAGACCCATTAAGATTGGGGAAGAATGGACCACCTCCGATACCACTTGTAAGATTGATTTGAGCGGCGTAGATTTTTGATGAGAGAACGGTTGTCATTTTATTATACATAAAGATATTTTTTTTTACGGAGAAAACTGAGCACCCGCCAAAGCACCACCCTGAACGAGGTATTGAGATGGGATATAGCCGTTTGACCAAACAACCTCATAAGTGCCTACATCCGTAGCACTCGAGGAAGCCACGTTGAGTTCCCATACAGCACCAGCACCAACACCCGAGGGTGGAACGATTTGAGCAACGGGAGTGCCTACTACACCACCACCAACGATTACACGCTCAATAGAAAGGAGTCGGGAAGAGCCGTTGAGGTTTACTACAGTTGCTGTAGCCGCACCTGCTACGAGAAGGAGTTGAGCGGAAAACAGTTTAGAACTTAGAACGGTTGTCATCTTTTTATTACTACGCAATAAAAAAATAAAATACAAAAAACTTTTTTTGCTATAACTACTTCATCAAACGCTCGGCGAGACGCATACGACCACCCGAAGCACCGCCACCGCTTGCACCGCCACCGCTTGAACCGCAGCCTACCGACTGACCGTAGCCGAAAGCACCCAACGCACCCGATAGACCCTTGGCGACGGGGTGTTCCATCTTACCCAGTTGGTCTTTACCCAGTTTGAGGATGTGAGGAAGAACCGCACCAGCCACTGACTTGAGAGAGTCAAGAAAGCCACCACCAACCATACGCTTGACGGATGACTGGAAGACAGCCTGTTGAGCCGAAGCCTCAAGCACATCTTGCTTGGTGAGGATACCAGTGTATGTACTGGAGGTTCCTCGTTCATTACAAAATAGACCACTATTCATAGTAATAAGCACAATCTCTGGGGCAATTTCGTAAGGAAACTGATTAAAGACAGTCATATTGACCTGAAGATTAAAGTTTCCAAGCGAACCGGCGGAATAGTAATCCTCAGTGAGTTGGATATCCTTACCGAACTCCAGAATGAGGAGAGAACCGCTCATCGGAATCTTCTTACCGCAACCGGTGGCTGGGTCTTGAACCGATGCGACACCCGAGAACTCCTGCCACGACTGATTTGAACCATTCTCCACGGAATAGCGGTAGAGGTCTTGCTGAGTAGCAGAAGCCAAAATACCAGACTGGTTGTTAAAGTTGATAGAGACTCCCTCAATACCCAGAAAAGCATCTGGCTGACCCCATTTCGTAGAAGACAGAGGATTACGAACCTGAAGGATAAGTTTGTCTGGAATCTGATTGAGTTGAAGAGACGAGGTCTTAATCTGGTATCGTGAGGGAGCAAGGGAGGTTGGGGAAGGAGTCCAAGCGGGAATGCCTGACAAGTTAGAGGTAATGAAACGAGGGAGTTCATAGTAAGGAACACAGTTGCGTGCTGGGAGCAAATCGGAAGGATGAGGAGTGAGGAAGTTGAAGATTAGTTGTGAGTTGGTAAAGGCGACAACAGAAGCATTGCTGATAAAAGTCTGACCCAGAGGATTCTGAGGGGCTTGGGGAGGAGGCAGAGCACCGGGGGAAAACAGAGCCGAACGCCAGACGCGAGTCGCATCACCAATGTTAAACACAAAGTTCATATTCTGGACACCGTAAAAGGCTTGGTTATTTGACTTGGGGTTGCAGAAGATGAAAGGAGACAGCAATAGAGGCTCGGTGACAGTGAATTGGATATAGATGTCCTGAGATTGACCAGCAACCAGTGGGGAGGGAGCGACGAGAGGGTTTGGAAGAGAAGGAAGATTAGAGGGGGCAGCCACGGCAGAAATACCGTCCAGAACGAAAGCACCACGAGCATACAAGTCATTGTCGGCAGCGTTTGCCCAGTTGCCAAGGGAGTTGAGTAGAGCACCCACAGCATCTGAATACTGAGCAGTGTGGTCGGGCATCACTGGGGTCATACCGTTATAACGCTGGAGTTCTCGGCGGTCATTGAAACGGAGAATAGCAGGAAGCACATCACGAATGTTAATGCTCACGCTGTTATTGTTAATTGTAGCAGTCATCACTGAAGCCAGTTGATGAAGCGGGAAAGGAGCGAGAGCATCGGTGACACCGTAGTTGATAGGCAACTGACCAGCGTTCTGGGCATTACCATCAACTGTTAGTTTCAGTAGAACGGTAGAACGCCACATCACACGACGGTCAATCAGAGTCTGTTCAGATGGAACTTGAATGTTGAAGGTGACCGAGGAGGCTGACTGGGAGATAGCGTTGAACTGTGCCGAAGTCATATTCTGTCCGCCCTTATGAACGGCGTAGGAAACAGCATCAGTGACGTTCAAACGGTCATCTTTGACTAAAATCTTGACAAAATCACTTGACATCTTCTTTTTATTACTACACAATAAAAAAAATTTTATTTTTTACTCTTCGTCTTTTCTTTCCCAACGAACGAATCTTGCTCCGCACGCGAGATTCTCTTCTTCTTTTCCTACGGAAAAGCTCGCATAGCGAGATGTGATGAGGTTTTATTCCTTGAAAGGGGTGTAAAGTTATAAAGTTATAAAGTTTTAACTAAAAAACTACTTCCTCTACAACTTTATAACTTTGCCAGATGCCAGATAAAATATGGCATCTGGCAAAGTATGGGCCACATAGGAATAGTAGTAAAATAAAAGAACCATTACAACTTTATAACCTTTCAAGAATTTAGAACTAATCAAGATAGACATCTTGCGGAGCAAGCTTTCCCAAAGGGAAAGAAGACAGACAGACAGACAGACAGACAGACCTCCGGTAGATTACCCTTTTTTAGTAAAAAACTAATCCTCACTCTTGCTCAAAAGTGTTGTTGAACGATTTTCGTCTGAACATCACTTTAAGACTTCCAGAGCACCCACTACCCAGTAGAAAAGGGTGGAGAATACCATACTGGTCTTTCCAATAGACTTGAATATCAATTTGATTTGCCGGGCTCTCTCCGTACAAATCAACTAAACGATACTCACCCGAGGGCACATAGGAGATGTCGGGAACATACTGATTGGTTGCCGAGAATGGGACGATAAAGTCAGTGACGATAGGAAAGATGTTGGCAGACGACCCTGCAATCTGTTGGTTGGTAGATGTCCCGTTGATGATAGAAGGCTGACCTACATTTTCCATAACTACCGGTAAAATAGTTGAAGTAAAGACGATAGACTGGACGGGGTTCATCAACGCTGAAGTCTGGTGGTCTTGATACACTTGAATCCCCAAATAACCGTTTGTCGTAGAGGGGGGATATACACCGTAGTTTTGAACAATGAAAAAACCAGCACCAAGTGAGGTGTTGAACACTACTTTGGCATACAAGGGGCTACTCGCTGCTACATTCGTATAGTCATAAGGAAATGAATCAAATAGAGTGGCAAGGGGTTGATTAAAGTAAAGAAACACTCGTGGAATGGAAAGACCCAGTCCGAAGGCGTTGTTATCAGCGGTAAGAACGCCTTTATCATTTGCACTATCCCACGAGATTGATGGGGGTTGGAAGTTCGAGGTAGTGATGCCAGTCATCGGTAGAATTCCACCCGTTGTAGCGTATCTCATACCAGACAGACCCCAGAAACAATTCTTAAGGGCTTGATTCACTTGATTAATGAGAGATTCATAGATATAGACCCAGTAGTATTCACTTGTAATATCTATAAGACTTAGAGCAAGCGGATTGGATGGATTCCACACAGGGGGTGTCTTGGTAAAGTCATTCTGTGTAAAGGTAATCGGTTGAGTGAAAGAGACCAGATTTCCACCGGGTGGTAGATAATTCATTGTGAGATTGTAGGGCGTGATGTCATAGTAATTGCCATTGGGAAGAAAGAATCCACTCCCTCCATATGCGTTAAGAACAACTCCTCGTAGCAAGGGGGCAGATACCGTAATCTGTAGGGCAGATACAGTCTTGATAGTATAACGACCGTTGTATTGTCCCGAGTTATTGATAAAGATGGTGTCTCCTACTTGATAAACATCGGTAAGGTCAGCAAGAGTTCCTAAACCACCCGTTCCCGCATAGGTGAGGGTAATATCACCCGTAATCGCACTATAGACGATAGCGGCTACTGGAAGTTTAGCATAGGATACAGTCTGTGTTCCTCCTCGTAGGAAGTTGGTTCTTCCCGGATAGAGAGAGGGATTTCCAGTAGCCGTTGTATTAAGAAGTTGGAGGGAACTATGTTGTCCGTTGTTGTCAACAACCGATTGTATTACTCTGTAGTATTGTTGAGCAATAGCACTTGCGTCATCTGTCGTGGGGGTTAGGTTGTTGTTCGCCAGATAGACAACTGTTCCAACGGGGTAAGCAACGGTAGTATAGAGCGTTATAAAAAAGGGAGCATTCGCAACAACTTCCGCAGTAGTGCTCTCAATAGGATACGTTCCGCCGAAATTGGTTTCGGGGTTGAGATTGATTTGAGGAATGAAGACGGGGAGGGTAGGAGTCTGTAAGTTAAACCGGACTATGCTCATAAAGTAATCCTGGGGGGACAAGAGATAGGCATTGCTACGAGTCTCCTTGTACGAGAACCGAACGGGTTGTGAAGGGAAACTTCCGTCATTATTGATTATGCTCATATCGTAATAGATATGATACGGTTGTGTGCTGGAGCGTGCCTTATTGAATCGTTGAACGGACATCTTTTATTTATAATACAGAAGTTATTTTTTATTCGTTTTATTTGGGAATCCGAAAAAAAGATAGAGTCGGAAGTGTATCGCTATAGATATTTACAAGATACTTACAAATAATCAAAACTATCAAAAAATGATATATTTACCACAACTTTACCACAACTTTACCACAAAAGATACAAAAGATACTTACTTTACATATTTAATATTAAGAATCTATTAATAATTCCGGAATTATTAATAGGAAATATAGGGTAAATATCAATTATATGGTAAAGTTGTGGTAAATATGTTGTAAAGTGATGTTTTTGATATGTAGATACTTACTATGAAATATCTATAGCCCTTTGGGCGTATACGCTTCGCTATAATCTGATAAGATTGGATATATACCTTTATTCGTGAACGTCATAGTGATAGCGGTAAAGCTATTCTATATTATAATTTTTAATGAGATAATAACATATGTTTTTGTTAGTTGGGGCGTTTTCAAAAATAGGGACATCTTCGTGACTATACTATTAATATACCTAATTTTGAAAACGACCCAACTAACAAAAACATATGTGATTATCTCATTAAAAATTATAAAAATATTATCATATTATTAAGTTAAAAGGTATTATTTTTTTAAATAAAATAAAATCAAAAAATCATTTTTATTTTTATACCTTATTCTGATTCTCTCTCTTCTTTCCCTTTGGGAAAGCTTGCTCCGCAAGATTCTTCCTCTGACTTAATAATACTAATCACTCTAATAGTCCATCGCACCAAAATCTCTCGCAAACTCTTCTAATTTAGCCTTCTCTCCCTTGGTGAGATATCCTTTATCCAACAATAACTGCCATTGCCCTCTGGAATACTTATTGACGTACCTGTATTCCTCATCCTCTGTAGTACAGAGTCTGTTCCAGTTCTTTGTGTATACTACAAACAACTCTCTCGTTCGAATACCTTTTGGCGTTACTCCCGCAATGCGAGATTCCGTTAGGCTACGAAGGAATAACTGGTGCTTTTCAATCGCATTCAGTCGCTTCTCATACCCCCTACGAAGTTCGTTCTGTTCTTCTTCATCACGACGGAGTTTCTGAATTTCTTCATCTTCCTTAAAGATTCGGAGCGTTCTCTCCTCTTGTGATTCAGTATCTTTTTGATCGATAGCGATATCGTTTTGAGCGATAGCGATATCGTTTTTCTTAATAAATTCCTCGGTGAATGCATCTTCATCTTCATCTTCATCTGCATCTTCATCTTCATCTTCATCTTCATCTTCACTATTTTCCTCTTCTTCAACATCTTGATCTTCTTCCTCTTCCTCATCTTCCTCTGACTTATCCACCCACACAACACCGTCTGTATAATCAAGAGCAACATCAATCAAGAACTCCCATACAGAGGTATCACTATAGCAGTCATACTTGTGTTCTCCACGCTTATGACCGAACACCTTATATGCAGTCCAGTCGCTAAACGCTATCTCAATGTGTCGCTCAAACGCTTCGACTGTGTTCTCAATCGAGGGCTCTCCCTCGTCGCCCTGGAAGCGATAAGTGGGTTTGAAAACCAACTCATTATCCATCTCGGAAATGACTTCGTAGAACCAACTCATATTGAGTTCCAGTGAGAAGTAAGAGCATCGGAGGTCGGCTTTGTAAGGCATTCTTGATTTTATTTTTTAACTTAAAATAAAATAAAAAAATCATTTTTATTTTTATACCTTATTCTGATTCTCTTATTAATAAATGATAAGCATAGAAGAGATACTCGCATCTGCGGGAGTAAGTGCTGGTGCTTACACAGTTTATAAAGTAGCCTTCCGTCTTTACAGCAAGTATTACGTGAATTCCGAGTGTAATCACCCGACTCCCAGTAGCACTGACATTATCGTTCATATCTCAGAGGCATCTCGCATAGCGAGCTTTTCCGTAGGAAAAGAAGAGGCGAAAGAACCAGAACCCATTGTGGAAATTGTCATATAATCTTGCTCCGCATCTCGCTCTTCTTTTCCTACGGAAAAGCTTGCATAGCGAGATGTGATGAGGTTTTATTCGTTGAAAGGTTGAAAGGTTATAAAGTTATAAAGTTATAACTAAAAAACTACTTCCTCTACAACTTTACAACTTTGCCAGATGCCATATTTTATCTGGCATATGGCAAAGTTTGGGCCACACGGGAATAGTAGTAAAATAAAGAAACCATTACAACTTTATAACTTTACAAGAATTTATAACTAATCAAGATAGACATCTTGCTCCGCAAGATTTCCCTTTCTTTTCCGTAGGAAAAGCTTTCTTTAGTAAAAAGAAGAAAAATAAAATACGTTAACTATATAAATATGTCTTCAAGTTCACTCCTTTCAATGAAAAAGATTATACCTTTATCGGTAACGATAGAATATATTAGAGTTGGAACAGACTGTTCTGGAATAGAAGCTCCAATACAAGCATTGAACTCAAAAAAATTAAAT
>Ga0209491_10005085_pt1 | contig 19596 bp, 23 predicted proteins | sample BON02_FD_187213 | JGI IMG/M metagenome (GOLD analysis project Ga0209491, IMG submission 187213) | Freshwater microbial communities from Lake Bonney liftoff mats and glacier meltwater in Antarctica - BON-02 (SPAdes) (version 2) | ecosystem: Environmental > Aquatic > Freshwater > Ice > Glacier... | reverse complement strand
ACTCTACATTAAACTGAGGGAAGTTTCGGGGGGTAGGTCAAGGTCCCTCCGGTAGCTTCAATACCGCCGCTGTGGTCGAAAGGCATTGACCTCAAGGTTTGGTTGCCGTCCTTCCACCATATCCGCAACGATCCGGCCGGTAATCCCGCCCAGCGTCAATCCAAGATGCTGGTGCCCAAAGGCGTGAATGATCCGGTCTGACACATCACTCGGCCCAATCACCGGCAACGCGTCCGGCATGGAGGGACGAAATCCCAACCAATCGCTGGTGGGCGGGGGCAGGTCTCCGAACATTTCGGCACCCTTGCGCGCGATATAGTTAATGCGCCCATGGTTCTTGGGTGCATCAAGGGCTGCGATCTCGACCGTTCCTGCCAAGCGGAGACCCTTGGCCATTGGCACGGCATAAAACCCACCTTCGGACCAGCCGACGGGCCGGCTGATGCGGTGCGCTTCGCCTGCATATAGGACATGATAGCCGCGCTCGACGCTCAGTGGCAGCCGCTCTGCACCCGATCCGTTGATTTGCTTTGAAAACGCGCCTGCAGCGATGATGACCCTGCCCGCTCGGATGACGGTGTCGCCTGCCGTCACCGTAACGCCAACGGCATCTGCGCGCGTGGACGTGACAGGCGCGACCAATGTCTGACCACCAAGCACGGTAAAGCGTGCGTGAAATCGCCTGACCAGTTCTTCGGGATCACGGATGTGACGCGCCTCGGGGTAGTGCACGCCCTTTTCAATCGGCAGGGCAAGGCCCGGTTCCATGTCGCGGACTTCATCGCGCGTCAATTCGGTGAACGGAATTCCGAAGCTTTTGCGCAGTGCAAGCGACGCCTGATCACCCGCCGCACCGCTGGCGGTTGACCAGACCGTGATCTGACCCCGATCAACGACCAGATCTTCGGCCTGCGCCTCGGCGATCAGGGGGTTCAGTCCCGCGTCGGCGTGCGCAAGGATCGAGGCCAGATGCCCTGCGATCTCGCGGCTACGCGACGCACGGCAATTGGCAAGAAACGACAGCATCCACCTAGGGTTCTTCAATGCATGCAGATACGAAATCGACAGCGGGCTGTCGGGGCTGGTCATCAGGCTGAACAGACCCGTCAGCACCGATGGGCTGTTCACCGGCATACAGGCATAGGTCGCAAGCGTGCACGCATTGCCGGAACTTGTCCCTGATCCTGGAGGGTTTGGATCAATCAGCATGACCTTGTGGCCGCGCATTTGCAGCCAAAGTGCCGTGCTTGTTCCGACGATGCCAGCACCCGCTACAATAATGTCGATGTCCGGCATATGTGCGCCCGTTCCTTAGCTTTGTTGACGCAGGATATCTGCCTAATGCTCGTTCCAGCCGCGATCACCTTGTGCGTCTTTGACACGGGTTGGCAATCCCATTGTGTCCAGCAAGGAGAACAGCGGCCTTGGATCAAGCTCCTCTACGTTCATCATCATGCGAAGATCGTATGTGCCATCAGAAATCAGCATCGCCATAGCCACCGGCGGCACGCCAGACATATAGGAAATGCCCTGACTGCCGACCTCGTTGAACGCATCTTTGTGGTCAGCGACATTGTAGACAAACACTTCGACCGCCTCACCGTTCCTAGTGCCCTGGACAAGATCACCGATGCAGGTTTTGCCGGTATAATCGGGCACCAGACCAGAGGGGTTGGACAGCACAGCCTTGACCACTTTCAGTGGCACGACCTCTAGCCCTTCGGCGGTCACGACGGGCTGTTCAGACAACAGATCAAGGTTTTGCAGCACTGTGAAGACGTTGATGTAGTGGTCACCAAAGCCCATCCAGAACCGGATATCGGCCTGCGGGTAATGTGCGGCAAGCGAATGCACTTCGTCGTGGCCGGACATAACCGCGTGCTTGATCTGCGGGATAACGCACCCGTCCAACTGGCGTATTTCTGGGCCCATGCGCGTCGCAAGCTCTTTCATCTGCTCCATCACAACGTGCCTCCTATCGCGGAAGCGGGCCTCAAACAGATCGCAGCCCTTTACCGGATCGAGAAGCATGCCCGCGGCACATCAGCCGAGGATCGACTGGCGCTGGGTTAGGCCAAAAGCGCGCCCAAGATTGAGGCTTTCAAAACATGGCTGTATGACGGCCGCGCGCAGGTCTCTGCCAAATCCTCAACTGGCGACGCGCTCAAATACATCGCCAAATACTGGGATGGGTTGATCCTGTTCCTGACCGATAGCTGCACCGAGATGGACAGTAATGCCGTCGAAAGCACGATCCGCCCCATCGCCCTGCAAAGTAAGAACGCGCTCTTCGCGAGCCACGGCGCAGGCACCCAAAACTGGGCCATGCTCGCGTCGCTCATCGAGGCCTGCAAACTCAACTATATCGAACCGCACTGCTACCTGACCGGAGTTCTCACGGCCATCGTCAACGGCCATAAGCAGAAGCACATCGATCAGTTACTACCGTGGAATGTTAAGACCTGAAGCAACGCTTACGGTTATGTCGGTCTTCCCTTTCTCCCTTTGCCCCCTTGCCATATCCTGTTAGCTCTTGGTCAAACCTTGGGCGGGATGGATCATGCGGCGCACTTCTCTGACACTGACAACCTGTGTGGCAGCACTGGTGGCCAGCCCCGCGACACCGCAGGATACAACGAGCTATTCGCTCTACGGCACGCCGGGCCTGATCGAGATGCCAAACGCCCGCAGCGGCAAGGATGCCGAGATCGCGGCCAGCTTTAACGGATTCTCGGCCCATCAGCGTGCGGCCTTTACATTTCAGGTAACACCGCGCTTGTCTGGCACCTTCCGCTACGCGGGTATCAACGACCGCCCGGGCGATCTTTTCGACCGCAGCTTCGACCTTCGATACCGCATTCTGAACGAGGGCACATTCATGCCCGCCATTGCCGTGGGCTTGAATGATTTCTTGGGCACCGGCATCCTGTCTTCCGAATACATCGTCGCCAGTAAACGCTTCGGCGATCGTCTGGACGTGACCGCCGGCCTGGGATGGGGCCGCCTCGGCACCCGCAACGGCGTGACCAACCCTTTGGGCGCGCTGGCCCCCTCATTTAAGGAGCGGCCCGACCGCGACTTCGGTTTCGGCGGCGAGATCGAGGCCAACCAGTTCTTCAATGGTGATATGGGCATCTTTGGGGGTGTCGCCTACCGCTATTCCGACAAGCTGACGCTCAAGGCGGAATATTCTTCGGATGATTATACCCGCGAAACCCGTTTCGGGTCAGTGGGCAACAATAGCCCGATAAACTTAGGGCTGTCTTACCTCTATTATGAGAACGTCGGATTTAATCTGGCATACCTTTACGGCAGCGAACTGGCCGCAGGCGTCACGCTGACACTCAATCCACGCGAACGTATGATGATCAGCGGGATCGAGACGGCCCCCGTTCCCGTGCCACGCCGCCCTACCGATCCTCGTGCCGCCGCTACCTGGGGCACAGATGAACCTACGCTGGTCGCAGCCCTTGCCGCCGAGGGCATAAGGCTCGACAGCTACGACGTCAGCGCCGATACTATGGCCCGCGTGCGCTATACCAACTTGCGCTACCGCTCCGAGGCGCAGGCGCTGGGGCGCACCGCCCGCGTGATGGCCGCCAACTTGCCCGCAGCCGTGGAAACCATCGTGCTCGAGCCGATGCAAAACGGCCTGCCGCTTTCGGCCACCACGATCAGCCGCTCCGATCTGGAAAACTTCGAGACTGCGGCAGAGGGTGCATCGGTGATCCGCGACCGCAGCACAACCACCGCCGCAGGCCCAAACACTGACCTAACGCCCGTGTCTACCACCCTAGATCCGGCCTTCCAGTGGGGCATTGGCCCCTATGCGACGCTGATTGCTTTCAACGGCAATGAACCCGTCCAGCTCGATGTTGGTCTCGAAGCCCGCGCCAGCTACCGCATCACGCCGGGTCTCTTCACCCAAGGCACTGTGCAACAGTCGGCCCTTGGCCCACGCGAACTGGCCGAGGTATTTGAGAACCCCAATAGCTATCCTAATGTCCGCACCGACGGCGACGAATTCGGGCTGGATGGCTATGCGGTCATTCAGGACCTCACGCTTGCTCATTACGGCCGCCTGGCCCCCGACGTGTATACGCGCGTCACGGCGGGCTATCTGGAAAGGATGTATGGTGGGGTATCGACCGAAGTGCTGTGGAAGCCCGTGGACAGCAATCTCGCGCTCGGGGCTGAGGTGAACTACGCCCGCCTGCGTGAGACCGACATGCTGCTGGGCTTTCAGGAGTTCGACACGGTCACCAGCGACCTGTCGGCCTACTACAGCTTCGAAAACGGCTTTCACACGCAGTTTTCGATTGGCCAGTATCTTGCGGGTGATACCGGCGTGACCTTTGCCCTCGACCGCGAATTCGAAAACGGTTGGAGCGTGGGCGGTTATTTAACCCTCACCGACATGCCCTTCGAGGAGTTTGGCGAAGGCTCCTTCAACAAGGGCATCCGCGTGACAGTACCCGTGGACTATTTCTTCGGCAACGCCACCCGCCGTGAGGTAAGCAGTGATATCGCCTCGCTCCAACGCGACGGCGGCGCACGGCTCAACGTGGATGGTCGGCTTTACGACATCGTGCGGGATGGGCATACGGCAGGCGGTTTTGGCGATACTTTCGGACGGTTCTGGCGATGAAGTACCTGATCTGGGCCACGGCCCTGACTCTTGCAGCCTGTGGCAACACCGGGCAAACTGACAATCCCGCAAGAGCGGCAGTGCAAAGTGTGCTGGGCCGCGTCACCGGACAAGAACCGAAACCACCTGCAATGAATGCCGCAGCCTTGATCAACGCCGATCCGGGGGAAAGCCTCATAGTGCGGATCGTCAACCGCGATGTCGTGGCCGCCTTGCGCCTCACAGCTGTTAACGGAGACCGCGTCACCTGGGAAAGCCCCGGCGAGGTGTCTATGACCTTCGAGAATGGCATCCTTGTGGCCACGCGCGGCCTGACCGAGGATCTGATGGGCGCTGATATTGCCGGCGTTCGTGCCGCACTGGACATCGGCGGCGGCACCGCGATCCGTCAGCATTCCTATCTCAGCAGCGAAGACCAGATCACCGTCGCCACGATGACCTGCATCATCGCCCCAGATGGCACTGAAGACGTGATCACGCGCGGCGGCACGGTCTTAGCTGTAAAATACACGGAAGACTGTACCGGCCCTAGGCTGGTCTTCAGCAACAGCTACTGGTTCAACGGCAGTCAGTTGGTCCAGACCCGCCAATTGGTCTCAGTCGCTATGGGCTACATCCAGAGCAACCCGTTCTAACCACCCCCTTAACCAATCGTCGGCCCCTCTAACAGGGTCAGTTACGCCTCGTCGCAACCATGACCTGCACCCGGTACGAGGGGAACATCATAGATTGGTAGCCAAAGCGCGCACGACTATTGCAAACCGTTCTGCGAGGACGCGGTTTAGGAAAGTACTGGCGAAGCAGACCATTGGTGTTTTCGATGCTGCCGCGCGGCCTAAGGCTCTGAAGGTCGCAGACGTAGATTTCCAGACCTGTGTTGATCCGAACCAGAGCGTGATGTGCCATCGCGGCACCTTGGTCCCTGGGTGCTGACGTCAGACACACGCTGCTGCAGCTTTCCGTCCTGTCGACTTCTACCTGATAGTTCCGCCAAGCTAGGATCGTGCCCGCTGGGAGAAGATACCGCAAACAACGTAGGTCACGGCCGTGAACAACCGGTCGCACATCGGCTGTTCCCTTTGGCAACAATCGCGCAAAATTCAGTCACGTCCAAATGATCTTGCACCGGTTGGCAGTGCTGACGCGGCCCACCCTGCGCGCAGAAGGTTGGCCATCATCGTGCATAACATCGACCCGTCCTGAAGGCGCCCTGCCCTTTAACTAATCTGTGAAAAACCGCCAGCGCGTTTCAGGGGGCACAGCGCGTTTCCGGGGGCATCGTGAAATCCTCAATCATCTTCTCGTCAAACGACGTGGGCGGCGCTGCGGCTGCGACCCGGAAAGCCGCAAGGGCAAGAGCAATCAGTTTGGGCATCTGCATCTCCTTGCTCCTCATTAACGACTGAATACCTTTCAGTAACATTGACTTACGCAGCGCGTACGAAACCACACCGTTGAAGGGCAAACCAAATTATTTCGCACATGCCGTTTGGCGCGCAACGCCGGGCGAAGGGTGGCTATGGGAATGTGTCCAGCCAGCGTGTCGCCGGTTGGACTTTACGCCGGGCAAACCTACCTAGCAGGATATGGAAAATAGCCCCAAAACATCTGTCCTTTATAATGCTAACTGCCCGGTATGTAACTTCGAGATTAAGCATTACGCGCAGTATGCAGGCGAGCACAGCCTGCCGATACGGTTTGATGATCTGAACACAGACGCGCGGGACCAGTGGGGGTTGGATGCCGATACGGCGGCCCGGCGTTTGTACGTGCTGCATGACGGAACGCTGACATCGGGCATACCCGCGTTTTTAGTCCTGTGGGCGCAGATGCCACGGTATCAGCGGCTGGCGGGCGTCGTTAGCGTGCCCGGCATCAAGCAGACCGCGTGCGTCGTCTATGACTTCATTCTGGCCCCGGTCATCTACCGTTGGCACCTGCGCCGTTTGCGCAAGCAGACCGCCCGCACGACCAATTAAGGCTGGAGGACCCCTTGCGGAACGACAACAACAGCGGCACCTCAGTGCCGACGGGACGCGCGGCGCGGCTGTTTCGCTTTAGTGGCATAGCGTCGGGCATTGCGGGCAACGTAGCGGCAGGCGGCCTGCGGGCGCTGGCTGGTGGAAAGCGGCCCAATTTGGCACACCTGCTGCTGACGCCTGCGAACACCTTGCGGCTGACGGACGGGCTTTCGCATTTGCGCGGCGCGGCGCTGAAACTAGGGCAGATGCTGTCAATGGATACCGGGCTGGTGCTGCCGGATGAGCTGACAGCAATCCTTGCGCGGATGCGTGATGATGCCCGTCACATGCCGCCAAAACAGCTACAAACCGTGCTGAATACGCAATGGGGGACGGGCTGGTACAGCCGCTTTGCCAGTTTTGACGTGCGCCCCTTTGCGGCAGCCTCGATCGGGCAGGTGCACCGAGCCGTTACGCATGATGGCCAACGCCTTGCGATCAAAGTGCAATATCCCGGTGTGCGGGCCAGCATCGACAGCGATGTGGACAATGTTGCCACGCTCTTGCGCCTGCCGGGGCTTGTGCCGCGCGGCATGGATATTGCGCCCCTTTTGGCCGAAGCCAAGCGCCAGTTACACGCCGAGGCCGACTATCTGGCTGAAGCGCAGCATCTGGCCCACTTTGGCGCGTTGCTGAACGATTCTGATGTGTTCGTGTTGCCCGCCCTGCACCCAGAGCTGTGCACACCGCAGGTACTAGCGATGACGTATCTGGCCAGTGACCCGCTGGACAGTCTGATCGATGCGCCACAGGCGGAACGGGACCGGGTTGCGACGGCTCTGATCGACCTTGTGCTGCGCGAATTATTTGTGTTCGGCGCGATGCAGACCGACCCAAACCTTGCAAATTACCGATATGATCCAAAAACTGGCCGCATCGTGCTGTTGGATTTTGGTGCGGTGCAGCCCGTTGCCCCTGAACTGGCAGCTGATTTTCGCGCGCTTGCGCGGGCGGCGCTGGATGGCGGCGCACACGAAACGCGCGACGCCATGACACGCATCGGCTATTTAGGTCCCGCCACAGCGCCGCACCATCAGGACCTGATCCAATCCATGTTCACAACCGCGACGGCTCCCCTGCGGCAGGACACCCCGTTCGATTTTGGCAACAGTCGTCTTTTGGAGAACCTGCGGGACATGGGCCTTGCCATCGGCAATGACCGGGAGCTTGCTCATGTGCCCCCGGCGGCTACGCTGTTTTTGCACCGCAAGATCGGCGGCATGTATCTGATGGCCTCCAAACTGCAGGCGCAGATCGCCTTGCGCCCGATGATCGAGGCCTATTGCCGCAACACGGTCGCCTGACGTTGAAATTTTGGCGGCTCGCATCACCTCTCCCACCATCAAAAATGTGAAAGAACTGATGACAGACTGGACCGCGACCCGCACCGAGGGTGAGAAGATAATGGCGGCCTTCACGGTGCGCATGGGGAGGCGTTATGCCAATGGGCGCAACACCGATCACGGCCCCGGCGCGCATAAAGCAGTGTCAGTGCTGTCGCCATATGTGCGGCGCAGGCTGGTGACAGAACAGGACCTGGTTGCCACGGCGCTTGCTGCCCATGGGCCCGAGGATGCAGAGAAGTTTATCCAAGAAGTGATCTGGCGCGGCTATTTCAAAGGCTGGCTGGAACGCCGGCCGCAGGTCTGGGCCAGCTACGTCACCGGACTGGAGGCTGATCTGGCCGACCTTGACCGCGACCGCCGCCTGCGCCGCGATGTGGGCCGCGCGATGGATGGTCAGACCGGGATAGAATGTTTCGACGCATGGGCAACCGAACTGGTGGACACAGGATACCTGCACAACCACACGCGGATGTGGTTTGCGTCAATCTGGATTTTCACCCTGGGTTTGCCGTGGCGGCTGGGCGCGGATTTCTTTTACCGGCACCTGCTGGATGGTGATGCTGCGTCCAACACGCTGGGCTGGCGTTGGGTGGCAGGCTTGCATACGCGCGGCAAACCCTATCCGGCTGACGCGCGCAACATCGCCACGTTTACCGCCGGGCGCTTTGCACCCCGCCCCAGCGATCTAGCCGAAGTAACCCAAGGATTAGAGGCGACGGAGCCAGACGGCCTGCCATCGGTATTGCCCCTGCGCGCGATCAGGCCGCCAGAACCGGGCCGCGCCACTGCGCTGCTGATCACGGACGAAGATTGCCGGGTCGAGGATTTCGGCCTTGCGGGCTATGACATCCTCACCGTCGCCACGCTATCGACCAGCCATCTGCGCTCTCCTCTGCCGGTGGCAGATATGGTGGCGCATTTTGAGGCAGATGCTTTGGCCGATGCCGCCTTGCGGGTGGGAGCCAGCCCAGTCCCTTTGCACGCGGCTGACCCTGCGGCTTTGGCCAAATGGGCCGCGGACGCGGGGGCGACGCAAATCGCCACGCCCTACATCACTTGCGGCCCGCTAAAAGACTGGCTGGATGACGCCGCTCCGTCCCTTGCCGCACAAGGCATTCGCTTTTGCGAATGGCGGCGTGACTGGGACAGCGCGATATGGCCCTACGCCACTGCCGGGTTCTTTAAGGTAAGACAGCAGATCCCGCGCATCCTAGAACAGGTGCTGCCCGCATGATTCCTATTGTCATCATCGGTGCGGGTATGGCGGGGCTGGCTTGTGGGCGCCGGTTGGCCGATGCAGGGCTTGCGCCCGTTCTGATTGATAAGGGGCGAGGCATTGGCGGGCGCGTCGCGACGAGGCGCGCTGGCAGTCTGCAGTTTGACCATGGTACGCAATACATGAACGCGCATGGCTCTGATTTTGCTGCGGCGCTGCGCACCTTGGGTGAAAAGGGTGCGCTGGCCGAGTGGCAGGATGGCACAGGTCGCACACATAGTGTGGGCGTACCGGGCATGTCGGCCATTCCCAAGGCGCTTGGGGCCGGGCTGGACATCCGAAAAAATTCGAAAGTAGTGCGTATTGCGCAGGACCCCGAGGGATGGGTGCTGCATCTGGACGATGCCATTTTGCGCGCCGCGCGCGTGGTTGTCACGGTGCCCGCACCGCAAGTTGCAGGGCTATTGGGCGCGGATCACCCTCTTGTCGCGGCACTGGCCCCGGTAAGGCTCGCGGCTTGCCTAACTCTGATGGCTGCCGTTGTGGTACCCGCGCCCTTTATCACCCGGCAAGATGCTGATGATCCCCTCGCGTGGATCGCGCAGGATAGCGCCAAGCCGGGCCGCCCGCCGGGACTGGCCGCGCTTTGGGTGGCGCAGGCAAGCGAAGCGTTCAGCCAAGCCCATCTTGAAGATACCCCCGCCGCCATCGCGGCCCGGATGGTGCCGCTGCTATGCGACCGGCTGGGCGTGACATCCAGCAAAGTGACCCATGCCGAAGCCCATCGCTGGCGCTATGCCCGCGTAACGCAAGCGCTTGGCCTGCCATTCCTAAGCAGCCCCGATGCCACGCTGTATCTGGGTGGCGACTGGTGCATTGGCCCACGCGTAGAGGCCGCATGGACCAGCGGTACTGCCATCGCCGATGAGCTTCTTGCACGGGGATGACGATGTTGACCGACCCCCGCATCGCCCGGCTGATCACGCTCATCGGTGCAGCCCTCCGCCCTGCCCCGGGTGCGGGCCGCATCGCGCTGGCGCTGGCACTTGGTGCGCTGTGCCACACGGTCTTTGCCGCAGGGGTTCTGGCGATGATTGTGGCAATGTTCTTTGGCCTCAGCGAAAGCCTTGGTGCGGTGCCGTGGCCATGGGCCGTACTGGCGAATGCAGCGCTCCTCGTGCAGTTCCCATTGGCCCATTCCATCTTGCTTACCGGATCTGGCGCGCGTTTTCTGGCGCGCCTAATCCCAGGCCCGTATGGGGCCACGCTGGTCACAACCACCTATGCCATCATCGCCTCCGCCCAGCTTTTGGCGCTGTTTGCGTTGTGGACTCCATCAGGCATCGTGTGGTGGCAGGCCGAAGGGGCAGCGTTCTGGGTCATGACCAGCGCCTATGCCGCAAGCTGGCTAATCTTGTTAAAAGCGAGCTTTGACGCCGGAGCCGAGGTGCAATCGGGTGCGCTGGGCTGGATGTCGCTTTTGGCACGCATCCGGCCGGTGTTTCCCGACATGCCAACCAGCGGTTTGTTCCGCCTAATCCGCCAGCCAATCTATGTGGCCTTTGCCCTGACACTGTGGACAGTGCCGGTCTGGACGCCGGATCAGTTGGCACTGGCCATCTGCTTTACCGCCTATTGCCTGCTGGCTCCACGGTTCAAGGAACGCCGGTTTGCCGCCCGCTACGGCGTGCAGTTTGACCGCTATCGCGCCAAAGTTCCCTATGCGTTGCCCCGCCTCACCCAGACCAAGGACCGACCCAATGCGCAATAATCTGACAATTTATGACAAGGTGGCAGATCGCTGGTGGTCAGATGACATCCGCTGGGTGCGAACGCTGAAAAATCTTGTTCCAGGGCGGCTTAAATGGTTCGATCAACACATCGACTGGCAAGGCAAAGATGTGCTCGACCTGGGCTGCGCCGGGGGCTTCATCGCCGAGGCACTGGCCGAGCGCGGCGCGCATGTCACTGGAATCGATCCCGCCTCTGACGCCATCGACGCCGCCCGCGACCATGCCCGCGCAGGCAAACTGCGCATCGCCTATGACGTGGGTGTAGGAGAGGCCCTGCCCTATGATGATGCCAGTTTCGACGCCGTGGTTTGTGTCGACGTGTTGGAACATGTGGCTGACTTAAACCGCGTGCTTTCAGAAGTCGCCCGCACGATGCGCCCCGGCGGGCTGTTGCTTTTCGACACCATAAACCGCAATCCGCTGGCCCGCCTTGCCAGCATCACCATCGCTGAAGACGTGCTGCGCCTGCTGCCACGCGGCACCCATGACCCGGCCATGTTTATCAAACCAAAAGAATTGCGTGCCGCGATTCAAGGCGCAGGACTTGTGCCGGGGCCGATCACAGGCCTTGGGCCGCGCGGCCTTAATCGGCGGTTAGACCTAACCTTTGGTCCCCTGCCCACGACAGCAATCCTTTACATGGGCATAGCGTGCAAACCATCCCATGAGGCCCTGACATGACCAATATTCCGCGCGAGAACGTTCAGTCCTACCCACGGCCGCCCGCACTGGAACCCGTGCCGCAGCGGATCACAATCCGGCTTGGCGGTGTACTTGTGGCCGAGACCACCCGCGCGTTGCGCGTGTTAGAAACCCACCACGCTCCAAGCTATTATGTGCCACCCGACGATATCCACGCCTCGCTGCGCACGGCTCAGGGTAGCAGCTTTTGCGAATTTAAAGGTGTGGCGCGTTACTTAGATGTCATCGCCGGGGGCAAGACGTCCCTGCGCGCGGCCTGGACCTATGACCGCCCGACCGCCCGCTTTGCCGCCCTTGCAGGTCATCTGGCATTTTATGCCGGGCTAATGGACGAAGCATGGGTTGGCGAACTGCGCGTCATTCCTCAGCCGGGCGATTTTTACGGCGGCTGGGTCACGCCCAATCTGGATGGACAAATCAAGGGTGCGCCGGGAACGCGGCATTGGTAGACTTGGGATCATGCAGTACATTGTCGGCGGCTTTAAACGGGAAAGATGAGAGGAAGAAAATCTTTATGCGCGGCCTGATAGCAATCGTTATTGCGGCGATCATACTGGGCGGCCCGGTGCCGCCTGCGATGGCCGACGGGTCTGTGACCGGGCAAACAGTCATCGATGATTTCACCAAGCGGCCAGAAACGCGCTGGCGGTTCTTCACCGATCAGGTGATGGGAGGCGTGTCCACTGGCGGTGTCGCTTTCGCGCAGGACGACGGCACGCCATATGCGCGCATGACAGGCCGCGTAAGCACCGCCAACCGTGGCGGGTTCATCCAGATGCGGTTTGATCTGTCCAGTCCACCTCCCGAAGGCACAACTGGCGTCCGGCTTGTCGTACGCGGCAACGGTCAGCGCTATTTCGTCCATCTGCGCACAAGCGGCACTGTGTTGCCTTGGCAATACTATCAGGCAGGCTTCGATGTCACGCAAAGCTGGAGCGAGGTACGCCTGCCACTGGGCAGCTTTACAGCCTCGGGCGCGCTTATGCGCAGGTTGCCCCAACCACCCAGCCTGAGATCAATTGCCGTCGTCGCCTTTGGACGTGATCACGACGCACAGATCGATGTGCGCGAGGTCAGTTTTTATTGATGCAGGGATACGTTGTGCAAATTCCATAGCACGCATCATCGAAGTTGTGCTGTGCATACTGTAAATCCATTGCCGCCTTAAAAAGCGCAAATCAGCAGATATTTTTCTCAGGTGTTTGATCCCACAGTTTGATGGTGCGATCTTTTCTCAGGCTTAGAAGAAAGCATTATCGGACAAGCTCGTCACGGGAGCGCTACGACCACGCACGTCGTCAGAGCTGCAATACAGCGATCGCAAGCTTCGCTCGCGCGGCTGAGCAAAGACCTGGGCATCCGTGCCAATAAGCGTGAGACAATTGATTGGCTAAAGTTTACACTTGAGGGCGTAGGAGAAGAACCATGGTTATGCCTTCACAGACACCACTTTTGCCGGATGCTGGATCTGACGCTGTTTCGCCCATGACATTGCCCGCCCGCGTTGTCTTAGCACCAGTGGTCCCCACGGCCGAACTGACGAGCACACCGAAGCGGCGCAGTTTCACAGCCAAATACAAACTGCGCATTCTTGATGAAACGGACCAAGCGGCAGACACAGCCGGTCAGAGAAATCCCCCAAGATGGTTAGAGAGCGGCACTTGCCGTATTCTCGTGCGACAGAAACAGGGATCTCGCGACGTATGCCGGTATGCGCCTTTGACGCGCGGATAAGAGCTTGATCAGCCGTCGCTGTTAGCTCCGGCATCCTGCCCATCGCATTCTGACGACGCGAAACGCCTGACCAAAAACAGGTGGTAGATAAGTCTTGCGCATAGGCATTGACTACGGTCATAAGACCATCTTGGCCGGTTTTCAGGCCGCTGAGGTTGGCGTGTTATTCAATGTTTCTGGTTAGGTGTCTCCTTCGTTTTGGTTGTCGGTGATGGTTGTCGGCGGCGTTTCGGCCTATGCCCTTTTGTTGGAGGCGGCGGCACGCTGACGGAAGCTTTCGGCGTTCATCTCGAGGATGCTCGCATGATGGACGAGGCGGTCGATGGCCGCTACGGTCATAGCCTTGTCGGGGAAGATCTGATCCCAGCCGCTGAAGGGTTGGTTGGCTGCCATGGCGATGCAGCGGTATTCATAGCGCCTGGCGATCAGTTCGAAGAGGACTGGGTCTGATGCCGGACGGGGCAGGATCGTACGCTAAGGCACTTTGAGGCCAGTCGGGCCAAATCTGGGTAAAACAGCTGCTAAAGGCCGTTAAGAGCGTCCGCAAGGGCCCGTTGAGCGGTCAGATGGGGTAAGCAACCCGACGTCAGAAAAATAGGGCGTTCTAATGCTTCATAAGGCTGGTACGATGAAATTGTCAAAAGCGTAGCCTTATCAGTATGTTACGAGATGATTCGACCCCTTAGCGTAGAATTTGGCCCACTACCCAAAGCGACCCCAAGATGTTCAAGGAGCGTGGCGCTCAGTGAGGATTATAAAGTTAATTCAATAGGTTAAAAAGTTGTTCGCCTGAAGTCCGCAGATTTTTTCTGTAAAACTCGGCTCCTTCCAGATAGATTAAAGCAACGAGGCAAAAATTCTATAAAAAAAAATGTTTTCAATATCTTGGCTACTTAGTTCGCCTGAACTTCACGGATTCGGCCGTATAGCACCCCGGTTGAATTCTTAGGTGTCTCGATTCGAGAGAATTATCCGCCTGAAATAAACATTTTCATTATAAATCAAATAGTTAAGAGGTGCACTTGAGATAATTTGCCTTTGTGAGGTGCTTTAAAGTTGTTCGCTGATAGTCCGCAGTTGTTCGCTGATAGTCCGCAGTTGTTGTCAAACCTGGTGTTTGGCCTAGCTGGCCCGAAGCTGCATATTTGGGCTTCTTCTGGAACAGTTCATGAACGTTTATGCGTCTGAATTCTGTAGATACATGACGACGTTTTCGGCGGGCATCTTGAACCCACGCCCATCGGAGACCCGCTCAGTGCTAATCGGATACTTTGGTCTATTGGGATTGATTGCCACAATCCGGTAAAGGTCTCCGCGTGATCTGAAGGTCCGCCCATAGTCAGATGGCTCAAGGCCAAAATGTGGTGCAAGAACTTCAAAGAGCGCTTTTTCGGGCGAGTAGATCGCGCCGTCCTCCATTGGAATGCCGACGCGGAAACTAATGTCGAAGCCATGACGCAGATCGATGTCGCTCAGCTCGCCACCTTCGACCGTCAACCCGTGCGTCTCCGCCACCTTGAGGCACGCTTGCATCATGTCCCGGCGCAGCTTCTCGCAGAGTGGGGGCGTAAGGTTGCGCGGCGGCGGTACCCTTGTGTTTGTTTGGGCTGGCGGCTTGGCGGTTGGCGACCGCTGCTTTGTCTTGTTCTTTTTCACATCAACGCCTTTGCTTTATAAACCGTGCCCCGCGATATTCCCATGTCGCGTGCAATTTCCGTAGGCGACATGCCCTCTGACAGCTTCGCCTGAATGGTGGCCATATCGATTTTCGGGATGCGGCCGCGATACACGCCACGTTGCTTGGCAGCGAGAATGCCCTCGGCCTGCCGCTCACGCCGCAGGTTTGTCTCGAACTCGGCAAAAACACCGAGCATGTCAAAGAAGGCCTTTCCCATGGCGTTTGATGTGTCCACCGGCTGTTCGGTTGCCGCCAGATGTGCGCCTTTGGATTTCAGCTGGGTGACGATGGTCTGCAAGTCATTGAGGCTGCGGGCCAGTCGATCAATTCGAGTAACGACCAAGGTCTCACCTGAGCGAATAAAGTCGAGGATAGTCTTAAGCTCGGATCGGCCCTCAAGACTCGCGCCGCTCTTCTGCTCGGTCCTGACCATGCTGCACCCTGCCGCTTTCAAGGCAGCAATCTGGGAATCGAGGTTCTGTTCAACGGTTGATGTACGCGCGTACCCGATTTTGGCCTGATAAGTGTTCATTTTGAGTGTGCTCTCGACATGATATGTTCATTATCGATAAGTCGGCCCTAAGTGAACACTAAACTTGCCTGTTCCATTGTTCATCGCAAGTGTCATCAAGGGTATACCCTTGATGACACAGATAAAGGCTACTCCATCCAAAGATTTCGCTCCCGCCGCTTCTGCGTCTGCAACTTCGCGAACCGCCCACTGACAGCATCCGCGTGGATTTCATCATGAGCCCAGTCAACGTATCCTGCTTCCTTCGCCCAGTCATGTTCCGGGTGGTTTGTATCCTCCCGCGCCTCCTTGAAGACTTCGCACATGGGCGGGCCTCCAATGTCCTCCGGCGGGGTTGCCCATTGGCCGCCAACAAAACGCGGCAAGGGCTCATTCGGCACAGCCGTGCGTGTTGAGACGAGCTCAATGCGATGCACCCAATCATCGCCAAAGTCATAGGTGTAGATCACCGGTGGCACCTTGGCATTCAGGAAAAAGTCCAGCTTTTTTGTAGTGACTTCCATCACGGGTAGCATGAACATAGGCTCGATCCAGAAGTCTTCGCTTTTCATCTGATATTTCCGGTCACCAATCTCGAAGTCCCACAGGTGCATGTCATACCATAGGAAAGCCGCCTGAATGGCATCGTGCAGGTGTGGCAGGGTCTTGTCCGACCGGATCTCGATCTCCCGCCACGGTGCGGGGTCCACATGCTCAAGGGTGATTTTCAGTCGCAGGACCTGGGGGGCTTTCTTTGCCATAAGCTCCTCTATGCGGCCAAGGGCTCGAAATCGATCCGCTTGTTCAGATCGACCTCAAAGCGGCCATAAGGGTTGATGTGTAGGTAGATGATCGGGGTGAGGCCGCGATAGTACTCAGGGGACAAGCGCGCGACCACATCGGGGTTGCGCAAGACGGATTGCACCATTCGTGTGTTCACATAGACCAATGACGATTGTAGAAGATGCAGGGCATGCGCGGCGGTTTCCTGATCACGCACACGGTTGGTGGCAATCTCACCGCCTTCGCCGAAGAACACAAAACTATTAGCACTGTTCCAGTTTTCCACGACGTTCAACCCTTCATGGATTTCCCGCCGGAAGGCCTCAGAGCGCAGGTAGCTACACAGGAATATCGTCTTGATAGCGCGGCCAAGCTCCGCCAGTGCCTTGTAGGTGGGGTGCATCACATCGGAACGTGCAAACCGGCGAAGGATGGCTTCGGGATCAGCTGTTCCGGGCGGCGTGGCCGCGGCGTATTTGACCATTTCGTCATATTGGCGTTCGATCTCTCCCCAATCGATCACCCCTGATAGAATTGGCAACAGATTAGGCAGTTGCCCTCGCATACCCGTACTCGGAAGGGCGAGTTTTTAGCGTGCAATGGCTTTGAGACGTGGCGCAAGCTCAAATCTCAGAAGATGGCAAAAAGCAAATCCGACGGCGCTTTGGCCATGGCTGTCCACATACTGTCTTTGAATTTCCATGTCTGTACAGTGCCGCAAAATGCCCTTTAGGCACTACATTGATGATGGTATGTTCATGTTCCACCCCGTAGCCAAATCGGTGGGGCCAAACAACTTGGCAATGCCCCAGAACCTGATCGCCACCGTGCCCCGTAGTCCAAGACGCGGCGCGCCCTATGCATGTGTGACAACTGAGAAATTTCTCGTGGCATTTGCGCTGGAAAGCCTGCGGGATCTGCCGGACAAGGAGCAGCTCGAGGATGCGGGGATGACTTTGTGAGTAGAGAATACCCACCTATTGAGCAAACCGTGGACTTCCTAATGAGCAAATGGTGGAATGTCTAATAGACAAATGGTGGAGCTTCCATTACACAGACCACGGTAAGCCGGTCAGCATGGGCTGCCGCGCACTGGCTTGTAGGAGACGGTAGTCCATGACTGAGACAGAGACATACTTGTCCAGACACCTCGTTGTCGAACTGGAAGAAGCCATCGCGTCAGCTCGCGTCGTGAATCTGATTGGACCCAGGCAAGTTGGCAAGACAACGCTTGTCAGGGACTTATTTGGACATGGCCGCTTTATCACGCTGGATGACGCAGCGGTCCTATCGGCTATTGAGGCGGATCCAGAGGGACAACTTGCCAGCTTGATGCAGGATTTAGGTCAGGCTCCACTCATTATCGACGAAGCCCAACGGTCTAAGAAGTTGGCGCTTGCGATCAAGCGGGTGGTGGATACGGATAGACGTAAAGGCCAATTTGTTCTCACCGGCTCTTCCAACATATTTACGACCACCGATGTGGCTGACTCGCTCGCTGGCAGGATGCGGACGCTGAAACTCTGGCCCTTGTCGGTTGCCGAAATCAAAAGCGCACCAGTTAGTCGCTTAGTGGACTGGTCGATGCAAAAAGATCCTAGGCTCGGGCAGATATCTGATCCAGAGCCGCTCGCAAGAAGCGAATATATCGATCTTATTTTGGCCGGAGGGTTTCCAGAAACAAGAACACTTCCCCTGCGATCGCGGCAACGCGGGTATCGCGATTACATCGATGCCGTGGTCGAGCGGGATGTCGCTGACATTATGCCAGTCCGAAAGCCGGATGCTTTGCGAATTCTGATTGATCAGATGGCCGCGCGATCGGCGCAGGAGATCAATACCTCTGAACTTGCAAAACTGACGAAGCTGCAACGTGTAACCGTCGATCAGTATCTTGATATCCTTATGCGCCTTTCGATGCTTACAAAACTCGGTGCCTGGACATCAGGTGAAGGTAAGCGAGAAATCAAGCAACCTAAGTACCATTTTGTAGACTCAGGGATAGCCTGTGCCTTGCGGCGTTTTACTGACGCGACGTTTGCAATAGATAATATGCCTCAGACACTGGGGGGATTGCTGGAGAGCTTTGTCGCAGGCGAATTGCGACGCGCTTTGCCAATGCAGGAAGCCGACTACCGACTTTATCATTGGCGCAATGCAGAACAGCGCGAGATTGATATTTTGATCGATGGAGGGAATCATCTGGTCAACGTTGAAGTGAAATCATCTGCTTCCGTCAGCAGTGATGATTTCAAGCATCTAAAGTGGTTCGCAAAAGATGGGCCCGGTCGCACCAAGACTTGCAAGGGTATTGTGTTTTATCTCGGTCAGAAAAAACTGTCATTCGGTGACGGAAATTATGCATTGCCAGTGAGTGCCCTCTGGAGCCAGGTCGCGCTTTGACCGCATGACATCAGGGCGATTTTGATCGTATCTTCGGATGCATAGTGCAGGTCAGCCAAGTTGCTCGAGGATTGGCTGGAATATCGAGGCATCCATATCGCGCCGCTGTTCTGCCCTATCTACCAGGGCAAAGCGATCAATCGGGAATTAACGGATATGGTCGTGCGACGCCTGATTGTAACCACTCCGTTGGGACCGCCTGCCTGCTGTCCGGATGATTTGCTAAGAGACGTGCTTAACGACGTCGTTAGCGACGTATCTTAGGTGGGGGTCGGCGATGCGTGGTGAGATACTGGGATTTGAACGTCGGCGGCGCTGGAGTGACGAGAAGAAGCTCGGAATTGTCATGGCGGTGGGCGTAGATAATGCGACGGTCACGCAGGTGGCGCAGCGCCACGAGATCACGCGGCAACAGATCTATGCCTGGCGTCACGAGATGAAGAAGAAGGGGCTTTGGTCACCGGATGGCGGTGCTATCTTCCTCCCTTTCGATATTCCTGCATATGGCGTTCCCACCATCGCGGACACGCCCATCATAGCGGTGCCGATGGCGGTCGAACTGCGCCTGTGCAACGGCCGCAGCCTGCACTTCAACAGCAGTATGGCTGCGGTGGCGCTGACGCAGCTGATCCGTGCGGTGGAAGCGGCATGATTGGTCCTGGCACTGGCGTTCGCGTCTACGTGGCTTGCGGCGTGACAGATATGCGCAAGGGCATCGCCGGTCTTGCGGCGCTGACCCAGGATGTGCTGCGCCAGAAGCC
>Ga0209491_10005084_pt1 | contig 19597 bp, 18 predicted proteins | sample BON02_FD_187213 | JGI IMG/M metagenome (GOLD analysis project Ga0209491, IMG submission 187213) | Freshwater microbial communities from Lake Bonney liftoff mats and glacier meltwater in Antarctica - BON-02 (SPAdes) (version 2) | ecosystem: Environmental > Aquatic > Freshwater > Ice > Glacier... | reverse complement strand
AAAATGTGGAGCTAGCCGATAACAGCATCACTTACGTAGTGATTCTTATCGGATATTCGGTCCGCCTCACTGTGGTGTTTGACCCTATCAATGAGCAAGTTCGGATCACCTGTTCGAATATCTCTACGATTATTCAGGAGCAGGCAGTCGTATTTCTCCAACTGCTGTGGAAGCATACTACAAATGTTGACCTAAAGCTCCTCACCAATTCTCAACGTGCCAAAGCCAAACGTAAAAAGCTAGCAGACTTAGGGTTGCTGGGCGAAGTGGCCAATCCTGACACTGCCCTGAAGTTAGGTTTCTCCAATGGTGGTTTTCATTTTATTTACGCCGGAGAACTGGAGGGAATGAAAGACGTGATGGTACTTGGAAAAGAATTTAAAGACTTTTCAAGTCTGGAGTTAATGGATTCGAATGTGAAAGCACTTGCTGAAAAGTCTGATTCCAAAGAGTATGGTCTATATAATGCGGCTTTTGCATTGGCCATCAACGAACGTGGTGAATTGTACAACCTATTTCCATTTATTGCCAAAGGCAAAAAGAATGATCCCGGCGGATACCATGTGCGATTTGATGTATTAGAATATGCAGACGACATCAGACTGGCTAAGAATGATAATCTGGAGCGATTGCTAGTGGATTTCAAACAGATGAAGTCTTATAAGGATCGAAAAAAACATGAATCGCTACATGGTCTTTTCAATAAGTTTATCGATTCGGTCAATAATGAATATCCCATTTATAGAACCGAAGGTAGCTATTACTACAGCGATAAATTCCATAAGAACGACATCAAAGAAGTATTGGAGTTCCAATATGCCGAACTCGATTTTACTCTAGTCAAAAGTAAATCGATTTTCGAATTCCAAGCTTGGCTTATAATAGGAGAGCAGCGATTGAATTTGGCTGTTGTGTCAAGAGATCTTTTGATGTCAGAAATTTTCGGATTTTATAAGAATCGCGTCATTCTTCTTTTTGCAAAATACGCTGATATAGCACTGCTGAATTACTGGGAGCAGCGAGTTCCTGTGCGCTTTGCGGAAAATATGTTTCCTGAATTTGCAAAGCAAGTGCTCAAACCCTTGTCTACATTTGCCAAATTCACTGACGAAACGGGTATGATTTCCGAAGTCGATCTCGGAATACCTTTAGAGCGCGAATTATATGTGTCTGAAATTTCGGGATTGGTGATTTTTGAGCCAAAGGTGCGCTATGATGCGCAGATTAGTTCCAATCCTCTTACTTCAACTACCATTTTTGATATCGAATCAAACAATATCTATCTCCGCAACAGCAATATCGAAAATGAATTTGTAGGCTTTTTGAAAGGCCTGCATCCATCTTTTGCCAATACAGCCGGGCAGGGTTATTTTAGCCTTAAGCATAGTCAGTTTACAGCTGGGAATTGGTTTTTGGAGACTTTTGGTCAACTCGAAAAGTGCGGAATTAAAGTATATGGACTGGACAAGCTTACTTTAAAGCGTTATTCAACTTTCCCTGCTTCGATATCTATGAATGTAAGTTCCAACTCGGATTGGTTTGAGATTAATACGCAGTTGAAATTTGGAGATTACGCTGTAAAGCTCAAAGATATTAGACAAGCGGTTCTGTCCGACGAGCGATTTGTACGCTTAGGGGATGGATCGCTAGGTCAGATTCCCGACAAGTGGCTTCGCAAATTCTCAAAACTGATCCAATCCTCCGAAGTTGATGGCGAAAAGGTTAAGCTTTCCAAGATTCACTTCAGTCTGTTGACTGATTTTGAGGAAGATATATCCAGTCCTGCGGTGGAGAAGGAATTGGCAGAAAAGAAAGCTCGCTTGCAATCCTTTGAGGAGATCCGGACGGTGGAAGTACCCAAAGGGATCCAAGCCGAACTTCGGAATTATCAGAAGGCTGGTCTCAACTGGTTGAATTTCCTGCAAGAATACGGGTGGGGAGGGATATTGGCAGATGATATGGGACTGGGAAAAACGCTTCAGGTCATTACACTGATTTCCCAAATGGCCGAAAAAGGTGCTGTCAATGTGCTAATCATTGCTCCTACCACACTACTTTTTAACTGGAAAAACGAACTCGAAAAGTTTGCACCGCATCTAGATTATTTTATTCACCATGGCGACCGCTCGGATAAGGCTGAAGATCTGCAAGCCCATTCTATCGTATTGACCAGTTACGGATTGGTGATTAATGATTTGGATTTGCTTTCCAAATTGGAGTTTGACCTAATCGTGGCAGATGAATCCCAAGCGATCAAAAATGTGACTTCGCTTCGCTATAAATCGATTATCAAGCTGAGAGGAAAATTTAAACTTGCCATGACTGGAACTCCTATCGAAAACGGGATTGCTGAGCTTTTTGCGCATATGAACTTTGTCAATCCCGGATTTTTCAAGACATTCAACGGCTTTAAAGAGCAGTATATCAAAGAGCTGCGAAATGGAAATCCCGAAACTATGCAGGATTTGAGAAAGAAAATCCAGCCTTTTGTGCTTCGACGTACCAAGGAAGAAGTGCTTACCGAGCTTCCTGACAAGGTCGAGGAATACCTCTACTGTGAGATGGGAGCACCCCAAAAGAAAGTCTATGAAGCCTATCGTAATGAATATCGAGATTTTCTTCAGGGGAAATTTGAGGAGGAAGGTTCCAATCAATCCAAAATGTATGTGCTGGAAGGCTTGACCAAGCTGCGCCAAATCTGTGACTCACCGGACTTGATCAGCAAGGATAAGAAAGGTGCAAAGAGTGCCAAAATCGATATGTTGATGGAGCATATTGTGGAAAAGACAGGGAATCACAAGATTCTGATTTTCAGTCAATTTGTGAAAATGCTGGATTTGGTCAAAAAGGAGATGATCACTCGGAATATTCCTTTTTCCTATTTGGATGGGAAAAGTTCGATGAAAGATCGTGAGAGTTCGGTCAACGAATTTCAGGAGGATAATTCTATCAGAGTATTCCTGATCAGCCTCAAAGCCGGAGGAACAGGGCTCAACTTGACTGCCGCCGACTATGTCTATATTTTGGATCCTTGGTGGAATCCTGCCGTAGAGAATCAGGCGATCGATCGCTGCTATCGTATGGGTCAGGATAAGAAAGTGATGGCCTACCGGATGATCTGTAAAGATACCGTGGAGGAGAAGATCATGGAACTGCAGAAGTCCAAACTCAAACTCGCCAAAGACGTAATCTCCGAAGGCGATGGATTCCTCACCGGTATGAATGGAGAGACGATGCTGAAGTTGTTTGAGTAGGGTAAAGTTTGGATATATCTCAAATGCTAATTAAAATTATATGAATTCAATCTGAGGTATTGCTTTTTCGGTGATCACCTCCTACAAAAGATGTAGGATTTGTGAAAAGCGAAAAACGGCGATTACCGCAAGTTTGGTTTTTCCTCATATAGTATGGCTTGCGAGTGGTGGAAAGTCAGGGCCTAATCCTCACAAATTTCACAGTCTGAGAAATAGGACTACTCTTTTACTTCCAGACCTGACAAAATCGGGAGAAAAAGAGACTCGTTTCGAGTTATGGTCTAGAGATTTGGGTCGGATTAAGGGAGATATTTCGGGACTTTTCGAGGTATCGGATTATTTGGAGAATAGAGCAACGGATCAGGAAAAAGAATTGAGTTTGGATCTTGCAGACTTTATCCTTTTGAATAATTGGAAGCCTGAAAATGTAGGAAATGTAGGAAATGTACCCTCACAAAAACATTTCATTTCAGAGGAGATAAATCCCAATGTAGGAAATGTAGGAAATGATCTAATTAGAAAACATTTCATTTTAGAGGATACAAAGGACTACATCAGTCAGCTATACTTTGAGAATGGAATGCTTATGAATGATATGAATTATCCAGCGGACTGGGATCTAGTCGGGAGCTATACGTTTCCAAAAACGAAGGATTTTATCCAGATGGCATTAAAGAATCCTTTATTAATTGAGTTAAGAAAACAGTTTGATATAAAAATCTGATATCATTACTTCATATTTACGCCAAAATACTACCTGAATAATACCTTTCAATATTGCCCCATATTTCCTTCTTAGACTTCAATATCTCTTTTACTTTTAAAAGAGTATCACTATCTAAATCATCAAATTTTAGGAGAATAAAAAAGAAAAAATTTATGTCAGGCTTACTCACATCATTTAAAAGTCTTTCGCTGATTTTATCAAAATTTTCAATGTAGTTAGAAGATAATTCTGAAATTAAATCTATAAATCTTGTAGAAATAATTAGGTCTATTTTTTTATTAGAAAATGATTTGACTTTTGAAACAACTGCTTTTTGCTTAAAAAGTGCGATCTCATACGATGCGAACAATGTATCAAACGTAAAAGATTCTTCATCTGTTCCTTCTACTAAATCAATTTTAATATCACTAAGTAAAAACTTACTTTTTAAAGTTAGATAATAACCTGTTTTAGAATTTTTGTTTGCACGATAAGAAATCTCAAAAACAGGAGAAAAAATTTTACTGCCTTTCCTATCAAATTCTCCTTCGACTTGAAGATTGTAAAACTTATTAAGATTAAAGTTAAAAATAAAATTTTTCAATAATCCGAAATAAAACAAGTCATATTCAAGCCAATATATTGGACGTTTCCTCAAGAGATAAACTTCTGCATTTTCAGGTTTTCTCTTTGCCAATCTATCCATTAAATCAAAATGATCTTTCCAAATTGATTTAAGAGTCTGTTTTTTAAGATAATTGTATTCAGAAATTAGCTTTGACTTTTCGAATAAATAGAGAGCCAAATCAAGATCGTTCCGAAAATAATAAAGTAACATAGTGAAAAAATGGAACTCACCACTTGGACTTGCAACGCTAACTTCAGAAACAAAGTCTTCCAATTTTGTCCCTAAAGTGGGAACATCTTTCAGTTCCGTTATTTTATCTTGAACTCTAAATTCAGAAAGGAATTGATAAACATCTTCCATCCCATAGCTGGTGAAAGCACCAATATTTTTTTCGAGGTTCTTTTTTTTGAAAAAACTAAACATAGTTAAATAAATAGTTTAAATGAATTTTAACAATAAACTAAAATGGCTTTTAAATGATCAATTTCATACAGTTTTAACCTTTAATAATTCGTAAATTACGATATAAATACGGGAATGATGGCAAAATTTGAAAAGGGAAATGCTGGGAGACCAAAGGGAGCAGTAAACAAGTCCACCTTGATAATGAAGGATAGAATACAGTCTTTGTTTGATGACAACTTTGAAAAGATCCAAGAAGATTTGGAATCATTGGAGGCAAAGGACAGACTTAAATTCATGACTGATTTGATGCCGTATTTGATGCCGAAACTTCAGAGTACTTCTTACAGTCAATCAATTGATTTGGATGGCATGACAGAGCAGGATTTGGATATTCTGATTAATAGAATCTTAATATGACAGTCTCAAAAAATGAAAAGTCACGGATCCTGAAAGCTTATTTTGAAAAGTCCATAACTAAAAAGGAAATGGAAACCTTATTGATCCATGGAATTGTAATGTCTCCAATCTCTTGGATCTTTGCGACTGAAGCCGAAGAACTAAAGGATAGGCAAAGAAGGCAATTAATCGAAAGGGTTTTTGGGATACTTTATACAAAAATCGAATGGGTATGACTCTAAATCCATACTGCATTAACCTCCTAAATAATTAAAAATAAACAATTGAAAAATGAAAAAACTAATCTTTATCTTTTTTGCTTCCCTAATTTTTGGATGTAATGGAACTGAAGATCCCTCGTCTAATCCACCAGATGAAATCCAAATAGAAAATCAAATTTGGATGAAAGAAAATTTGGATCTTAAAACATTTAGAAATGGAGATCCTTTATTTGAATCCAAAACTACAGAACAGTGGATTCAACTTTATCTTGAAAAAAAGCCCGCATATACAGTTTATTTATGGAAAGAGGGAAATGAGCATGTTTTTGGAATAATTTACAATTATTACGCCCTTATAGATCCTAGAGGATTAGCACCAGAAAATTGGAGAATCCCAACTTCTACTGATTATTTTGATTTAGTTGAAAATAATGGAGGGTCTAATGTAGCATCTCCAAAATTAATGAGTCAAAACTTATGGTTAATTGGAAAAAATGGATCAAATGAAAGCGGGTTTAATGCAAAACCGGGTGGGCAAATTTGGGCAGGAGGAACTTTTACTGACATAAATGAAAGTATTGTTTTTTGGACGAATAGTAAATCTCAACGAGGAGATTTAATTGTTTTTGGAATTTTTTCTTCTTTGGAAGAGACCGGAGCCTTTTTCTCAGAGATTTCAATCAAAGAAACTCTAGATCGTAAAGGTGGTTTTTATATAAGATGCATTAAAGAATAAAGAACTATTTAGCTTAAGGCTTTTCCTTCCACCGGAAAAGCCTTTTAACACTAAATTAATTCAGAATTCTTACTAAAGTAAGTCCAGATGACACTATCCAAAGCACAAAAAGCACTGATCCTGAAAGCATATTTAGACAAGTCTATTTCTAAAATCGAAATGGAAACTTTGTTGATGGCAGGGATTGCAATACATCCAACTGAATGGGTTTACACAAATGAGGTGGAGCGAAGATCCCAAGCAAGGAAAAGAGAAATAATTCGAAAAGTATTTGGGTTTAGTTTAATACCAGAGATTGACTGGGTTGGGATAAAAGAGAATTAATTTCCGATAAACCAAAAAGGTAATTTTCGGCTTTCCCCATTAGACCAAACTAAATATAGAATGATGTAGTGTTTTTTTGAATTTAGGCTTTAGATTACATCCTAAACACTTAGAAACTTATGAATCCATTCAAACTAGTAACTTTTGCAGTTTTGTTTTTCGCTTTCTCTTTAACCGGGTATTCCCAAAAGGCAAATATTGAAATGAAGGATAAAACAGTAACCACCTCAATATTGGCATTTGGTGACGATGAGATATTTACCGAAAATGGGAATTTTAAATTTTCAGAGATAAGTCAAATTATTTTTGAAAAATTTGATCCTGCATTTCAATCGACTTATTCCAAACTTAAGAACAAAGTTTCTATAAGTTTTGGAAATAGACCCGATATAGAAAAAACAACTCCTAATCCCGATACATTATCAGAACCATTAACAACTAAGGACTTGTCTGACATAGCTCAAATTTATCCTGAAGATTATTTAATAAAAGGATCAAGAAGTGCTTTAACTGGAATAGCATTATCGGGATTAGGAGTGATCTTGACCGTTGTAGGAGCAAGTACAGGTGATGGTGGCGAAGAACTTTCTATAGCAGGTGGAGCTTTGGGAATTGTCGGTTTGGGATTTGTCATAGATGGATGGGCCAAAACAGGAAAAGCAGGCAAGGCCATGAAGGCAGAAAGACTGAAAAAAAAACAGAGTAACTAATCTAAAAAGCTATTCAAAGTTTAAGGCTTTTCCTCCACAGGAAAGGCCTTTTTTATGCCTGATAAATAAGCTAAGAGCCTATTATTGTGCAAACCGTGTGCACATAAAAAAACCACTCCGAAAATTAATTCGTAAGTGGTTGATTTTCAGCTCCTCCTCTAGGACTTGAACCTAGGACCCTCTGATTAACAGTCAGATGCTCTAACCAGCTGAGCTAAGGAGGAATTTTGATTACAATTCAGATCGTTTTCTGAATTAGTGATGCAAATGTAGGAGGCTAAGTCATTTAATCCAAACCCAATTCTTAAAAATCTTCGATATAATTTAATCGAAGCCCTTTTTGATTCAATATCAGTCACTTATTTTTTGATCTTTTGCTCTGAATTTTCCTGTTGCAGTCCTAACGTAATTAATTTCTCGAAATAGCCAACCCAATGAGTCGTTACAAAGAACAATTTCTATCCACTACCTCAGTTTTTTTTCTCAAATTCAACTTGAATGGCTTTATCCAGTGTTCCTTGGTCTCCATTCATAGTTTTTCTGTAGTTTTAGTATTCAAAACCTCACCCTATGCGAATTGCCCTTTCTCTGATTTTCGGTATTTCTTTCTTTAATATTATTAATGCTCAAAGTTTTGACTCCACCTTTAAAGCCCCAAAAGGAATCAAGGAGATTAAAAAAAATAAGTTTGAAGAGTTAAGTGGAATAGCTTTCAGCAAGATCCATCAAGGCGTATTTTATGCACATAACGATAGTGGCGGTGAGGCAGCGGTGTACATGTTTAATTACGAAGGGGAGGAGCTGGGCAAGATCGAGCTTGACGAAACGGATAATCGCGACTGGGAAGATATTGCTGTTGGACCGGGACCGGATGGCAAATCCTACATCTACATCGGTGAGATTGGCGACAATGCCGCTATTCATAGTGAGGTGATTATCTATCGGATTCCAGAGCCTGTAAAATTGAAGCCCGAATCGGGAGTAAAGCCGGAGAAAATTAAGCTGACCTATCCAGGTGGCGCCAGAGATGCGGAGACGCTCATGGTCGATCCAATTTCCGGAGATATTTATATCATCTCCAAGCGGGATGAGAAAAACACTATTTATTGCTTGCCGGCAGATCGATTCAAAGACAAGAAAGCAGTCTTGGAAAAAATGGGTGAATTGAATTTTACCAGTTCAGTGGGGGGAGATATATCGACTGATGGCAATCAGATTCTGATCAAAAGCTATCTGAATGTCTATTATTGGATCCGCAAATCCGGAGAGTCCATTGCTCAAGCATTGCTTCGGGATCCTGTTTTGTTGATCTATAATCCCGAACCTCAAGGCGAAGCCATTGCTTTCCAGCCTGATGGAAACGTATACTACACAATTAGCGAAAAGCGCTTTGATATTTTCCCCACACTTTATCGCTATGAAAGAAGAGATTAACTTGCAGACAAGCCCACATATCTTGATGGTGAGACCGGCTAATTTTGGATTCAATCCTGAAACGGCTGAGAGTAATTTTTATCAACAAAAGGATGAGCGAAACCTCAATGTGATCCGAGAATTGGCTCGAACCGAATTTGATGCTTTTGTGGTGCTTTTAAGAGATCAGAGGGTTAATGTAATAGTAGTTGAAGATACTACCGATCCGTTAAAAACCGATGCGATTTTTCCAAATAACTGGTTCAGTACCCATGCAGACGGTAAGCTACTTTTGTACCCCTTGTATTCGACTAATCGTCGATTAGAGCGGCGAAAAGATTTGATTGAAGAACTGATGCGACTTGATTTTAAAGTTGGCGAGATTGTGGATTTGAGTTTCTTCGAAAAGGACGATCAATTTCTGGAAGGCACTGGGAGTATGGTGATGGATCATACGGCAAAAGTTATTTATGCAGGGTATTCGGAGCGTACACATCGTTTGCCATTGGACTATGTTGGAAAACTTTTGGGGTACGAAGTGATAGGATTCAAGGCGGTTCAAGAGATCGATGGTCAAGTACTACCAATCTACCATACTAATGTGATGATGCATGTGGGGACAGACTTGGCAGTGATCTGTTTGGATAGCATCCCCAAAGCGAGTGAAAAATTGAAGATTCAGCGAAAACTTTCTGAATCAGGCAAGAAAATCGTCCCCATTATGGCAAAGCAGAAATTCAACTTTGCAGGAAATATGCTTGAGGTGAGTAACGATGGAGGAGAGAAATTCACTGTGATGTCGCAGGCGGCTTTGGATTCCCTGAATGTTGGTCAGATTCAACTGATTGAAAAATATACAACTATCATCAGTCCAAGTATTCCTACCATCGAGAAACTCGGTGGAGGTTCTGCCAGATGTATGATTGCTGAGATTTTTTTACCTAAAAAAGAGCATTGAATTTTTAGAATACTAATGCCAAATGATGACGCCATCGTGATTGTCTCCACTCACGTTTATTTCATCCTACTATTACCGTTCGTGAAGACACGAACGGTGGCGGTCTTCACTCACGTTTTTCTTGATCTTACTGTTTATCGTTCTTGGTGATATGAACGGTGGCAGAGTGACTATAATATGGAGTTTAAGCAAAAAATCTTTCGCCCATTAAAATCTTTCCCTAATCTCAAATCCCAGTATAATTCCAAGGCGTAATCTTTCGAAGTTCTTCTTTGATAGCATCAGATACTGCCAATCCTGAAATAAAGGTAGCTATGGATTCGGCTGTGATTTTAGCGTTGGTTCGGGTGAGGTCTTTGAGTGCTTCGTAAGGCTTTGGAAATGCCTCTCTTCGCAAAATCGTCTGAATCGCTTCCGCTACTACCGCCCAATTATCTTCCAGGTCTGCATGGATTGCAGCTTCGTTGAGTTGGAGTTTTCCTAGACCTTTCTTCAGCGATTCCAGTGAAATAAGCATATGTCCCAACGGCACGCCGATAATTCGTAGAACCGTACTGTCTGTCAAGTCGCGCTGTAGTCTGGAAATCGGAAGCTTAGCCGCCAAATGCTCCAATAAAGCGTTTGCTATCCCAAGATTTCCTTCTGCATTTTCGAAGTCAATCGGATTGACTTTGTGAGGCATGGCAGAAGATCCTATTTCGCCTTCTCTGATCTTTTGCTTGAAATAATTCATCGCCACGTATTGCCATATGTCTTTCGAGAGATCTAGGCAAATCGTGTTGATTCGCTTTAAACTATCAAAAATTGCTGCCAGATTATCATAATGTTCAATCTGAGTCGTCGGGTAACTTCGCTCCAATCCAAGATATTTGTCTACGAAGTTGAATGCGAATCCATTCCAGTCAATACTTGGATAAGCCACATGATGGGCGTTCATATTACCGGTGGCTCCACCAAACTTTGCAGAGAAAGGAACTTGCCCCAGTAATTCCATTTGACCTTTTAGTCGGGCTACGAATACATTGATTTCCTTCCCAAGTCGAGTAGGAGAGGCAGGCTGTCCGTGTGTTTTTGCCAGCATTGGAATGTCTTTCCAATCTATCGCAAGGTCATGCAAGATCTCCATAACTTCCTCGATTGCTGGGATAATCTCCTCATGAAGACCCGTCTTCAGCATCAATGGCGTCGCAGTATTATTGATATCCTGTGAGGTCAATCCAAAGTGGATAAACTCCTTGAATTTGTCCAATCCCAATGACTCAAATTTTTCTTTCAGAAAATATTCTACCGCTTTCACATCATGATTAGTCACCTTTTCAGTGTCCTTGATTTTCTGAGCATCTTCCAAAGAAAAATCAGTTACCCACGTTCGAAGGGTAGGAAAAAGTGAGTGATCGAATGCTTTCAGCTGAGGAAGTGGCAGTTCGCACAAGGCAACAAAGTACTCCACTTCTACATGAACCCGATATTTGATCAAGGCAAATTCAGAAAAATAAGCGCGAAGTGGGGCGGTTTTGCCAGCGTATCGACCGTCTACAGAAGTGACTGCCGTCAAAGCATTTAATTCCATTGGAATGGTTGGATTGGTTTCAGGATTACAAAGTTAATTTTTTGAAGCCGAAACTTGGACGAAAATTTACCAAATACCGATTTTAAAACGAATAAATCCGAACCACCTTTGCTCCTTAGGAGTTATGCATTTCAGATAATTCAACCTCAAGCCGATTATTTCATGCTTGCGGTGAATTTTAAAAGCTATTTAAAAAAATAAATCACATATTTCGAATGTTTAATTTATTCAAGAAGAAGAAAGAGGAGGTAAAGACCAATTCGTATTTACCACTGAAAGTGAGGGAGGTAGTCAAAGAAACATCCGATACAGTAACTCTGTATTTTGAGCAACCGGAGCCATTTTTGGAATATAAGCCGGGACAGTTTTTGACTGTGATTCTTGATTTTGACGGGAAAGAGCAACGTAGATCATACAGTCTCAGCACTTCGCCTTTTGTGGATCCTTATCCCGGCATTTCCGTGAAGAAGGTAGATGGTGGCCTCTTTTCGAATTTCCTCAATGAGAAAATCTTTCCAGGGAAAACCATCAATATGCTGGCTCCAATGGGTAATTTCACAGCAGATTTCCATTCAAAAAACCAACGTCATTTTTTCTTGGTAGCGGGTGGAAGCGGGATAACTCCAATTATGGGAATCCTGAAATCTGTGCTGATCAATGAGCCGAAATCCAAAGTAACATTGCTCTATTGCAGTAGAAATGAATCTCAGATCATTTTTCACAAAAAACTGGAAAATCTCAGCGTTGCAAACCCTGGTAGACTTCAAGTAATTCATAATCTTAGCCAACCTTCGGATACTTGGACCGGAAACAGCGGTCGCTTGACTAAGGAGACTATTTCGGATTTAGTACAAAAAGCGCAAAGTGAATCTGATTTCCCTACCGAATATTTCATCTGTGGTCCTGACGGGATTATGGACAATGCGCTTGAAGTTTTGGAGGAGATGAAAGTGTCCAAAGATAAAATCTATCGAGAAAGCTTCTATTCTGCCGCGGCTGACAAAGCTCATGATGCTGCTGCAAGTGGCAATATGTCTGGGTTGACTCGCGAAGTTACCGTAGAATTGGAAGGTGAAGAGCATTTGATCACTGTTTCTCCTGACAAAACTATTTTGGAATCTGGACTCGCACAAGACTTGAACATGCCTTATAGCTGCCAAAGTGGGCTTTGTACGGCTTGTCGTGGTAAATTGATCAGTGGCGAAGTGAAAATGGATGAAGATGCAGGCCTAAGTGAAAATGAAATTGCTTCAGGATATATACTTTGTTGTGTTTCGCGACCAGTGACGAGCGATGTGAGGGTGAAGATTGAGTAGGTAGTTGACGGTGGGCAGTTTGCAGTTGGCAACCTGTGAGGTTTTTTTCAACCTCACAGGTTTGTTTAGCGTTCAGTTGGAATCCACAAAAGTTAATGGGATCAGTCAGAAGTGTTCAGTGGCGGGTAGCAGTCTTAAGAGGGCAGCGGGAGTCTATCTTATGCAGAGTACGTCATTGCGAAGAGATACTTTAAGCTTAATTTTAAGAATCATTTTCATACCTGAAGTAATCTGTCTTGGTTAGCAATATCCAGTAGGCATCCGCGATAGCTATCGGAATATGTGGGAAGGTGCACACCTTTAGAATATCTCAATCTTGAGGGTTAGTTCAGTTCGCATCCGAGATGATAATCGGGATTGCTGAAAAACGTTGAGTTGGCAGGTAGTGGTGAGTTGGGAGGCAGGTGCAATAATTAAATTAACAGCAGAAAATTGGAAGTAACAGAATTACGTAGAATCTATAAAGGTACCGAGCAATTGATTTTGATCTTGATGGCAGTGGTTTTGCCGATATTTGGGATGATTTATCTTTATTACAATTCAGGTAATCTCAATTGGGATCTTCCGGAAATCCCAGCAATTGTAGAGCAGATTTTGATCGGATTAGGGATCGGGCTGTTGTTGGTTCAGTTTCTGCTTTTTCGCAAGCGAATCAAAACCAGCTTCTTTACTAATGAGTTAATTCTGAAATTGCGAACTTATACTAACGCTACCAAGGAACGATACATTCTTCTTTTCTTCACTTCTTTGATAAGCTCGGTTGGGCTGTTATTTTTTGAAAATGCGCTCTTCATTGTCATTTTTGCGGTGACTTTAATTTTCTTTTCGGCGGGAAAACCGACTCCCGATCGCATCAGCAAAATGCTCAAATTGAATAAAGAACAAAAAGAACAAATTCGAGTGGCTTCCAGACCGGATTAGATGTTGAATGACGGATGTCCGTTGCTTGATGACCGATGTATGGTCCGTGATATTGCTGTGAAAAGGTTAATGAAAATATTTTTTGTTTCTTTCCGATGATCTTGGGGTAAAAAGTGAATCTAAAAAGTCTCCTGGCGCTGCATTGATATGGCCAAATTTATAGTCTAAATCAGAGTTTATCAACACATTCAATATTTAATTGGCTCCTTTTGCGACAGTTTGGTTAGGGGCCTGTCCAATTTTGCTATCTTCCACCTAAGGCATACAGCATTGCTGTGGAAAATTTCAAAAAAAAACAGCAAGTTGATTCAACTTGCCGTTTTCTCTTAATAGTGCTGGTAGTTTTTTAATTTTCTATAGTAATATTTCCTGAAGAAATTTTCCCCTTCACCCAAGAACCGGAACCATTGTCCATTTCGAGTGACTTGCCTGTGCTCAAGTTTCCTACTTTCACATTGCCTGAGGAAGCTTTTAACGAAAAATTATAGGCCTTTAAGTTGGAGGGAGTCTGAACTTTGAAAGAACCTGAGGTGCCATTGAAAGAAGTGTTGTCACCCAAGCCGGCATTCTCAGCTTTGATGTTTCCCGAGGTGAACTTCAGCGAACCTAAGGTTCCGATATTAGTTAATCTGGCATTGCCGGAAGTCAAAGTGACATCAATTTCGCCACCTACATTTTCAGCGTCCAGCGAGCCACTGGTTGATTTGTATTGCAAATCGCCATTTACATCCATAATGTCTGCGTTTCCACTCGTGACGCCTGCAATGATATCACCTTTTACTCCGTCGATTTTCAAAGAACCAGAAGAGGCTTGGATATCCAGATCTCCTTCAATGGCAGAAGCACTGATTTTTCCTGAGGAAACTTTCAATACTGTCTCTTTATTGGAGACGTTATTTACTTTAAGTGAACCTGAGCTATTCCGAAGTTGAAGCGCAACTTCTCTAGGGCCGGTGATTTTGATGTAGCCTTTGCTCTTATTGTTCCAGGAGCTGTTATTGCTGTTTCGCTCATAGGAGATTTTCAACATATCGCCTAGTGTTACAAATACGATATCCTGATTCGATTCATTGGACTCAAGATAGGCTTCCACATTTACCTCGGTACCTGAACCGCCCTCATAAGTCACATCCAGCCAACCGCCATTGACTTCGACTGTTTTGATGTTGGAGTAAGATTTGTTTGCATCGACGATGATATTCTGAGCATTGGAGATAGTGGCAATAAATAGCAGACTCAGCCCCAAGGTTATGATTTTAGTCAAGTTTTTCATAGTAGATTTTATTTATTTAAAGATTAGACCGAAGCTGATTGCATTGATTTCCGGGCCTTTTCCGGCCTCAAATACGTCATTTAAATCATAATTGAAGAACATATTGAAATCCGAAATCCCGATTTCCACTCTTCCTCCGTATCGGAAGTTGTTGGCGTACATATTTGACTTTTCGTAGACTTTTTGCCTGTCTCCATTGACATCATCGTACACGAATTTGCCCCGGCCACCCAATCGAATGCCGGCGTAGCCACCGATTCCAAGTCGAAGTTTCCCATTATTAGTCAAGACTGTAGGTACCAAAGTGAGGTTGGCGTAGGAAGCTGAGATTTTTGACTTGGTTCCTTCCCCTTCTGTAAATTCCTCAAAGGAGATTCCTTCTGGGTTTTTGACTGCAATCAGGTCGGTATCTTCCAGTTTGAAATTGTACCAACTGACTCCCAATCCTGTTCTCAAATGGAAGTTTTTGGATGCTTTGTAAGTGCTTACCATGTTTAGATTGACATTCCAAGAGCCCCAAGGCTTCACTTGAGGAGCAATATCAGTAGGGGACCAAAGGTTCATTCCCAGATCCACTTCCAAGTTGGAGGAGAATTTAGACAGCTTTTTGTTTGACTGATTATTATTGTAATCCTCTGATTCCATTTCAAATGAGGAGGTTCCATCCTCGTATTTCTCATAGTTCCAGGTTTTGCCAAACATGGTATAAACCATCTTTTTCTTCACTTTGACACTGTCTGTTTCCTGTGCCATGACTCCCTGAAAACTGAGCAGAAAGAGGCCGGCGATAAGCAGAAAATTTTTCATAATAGTTGGTTTTATTTAGCTGTTAAAAAAGAGTTTAATTCTCTGTGGGTTTAAAATACTATTCCAAATGTAATTGGATTCAAAGCTGGACCTTTTCCTTCTTGAAAAAGCTCATTCAAGTCATAAGTAGAAAAGAATGTCACTCTGCCTACTCCGACTTCTCCACGCAGTCCATATCGGAAGTTTTGTAGGTAAAGCCCAGTGTTTTGCTTGTCTTTCCTGCGGCCTGAGCCACCTAGCTCTTCATAGACATACTTTGATTGGCCTCCAAGTCGGTAGCCTACATAAGGTCCAACTGCCACCCGAAGTCCATTTCTTCCATTGTCATTCATCTTACCAAAATCTAATTCGAGCATGGTCATGGCAGTGACGTATGAAGCAGAAATCTTGCTTTTGAAACCATCTACATCATTTCGCTGCAAAAACTCGATTTGATCATCACCTCTAACAGCTTGGAAATCCCGGTTTTCAAATTTGAAATTGTAGAATTGAAAGCCAATTCCGAAGTTCCAGTAGAAGCCTTTGGAAATTCGCTGTGCGGCCATCCAATTGAGGCCCACATTCCAGCTTCCCCAACCTTTTACCGCATAAGGATTATCGGAGGAGGGAATTCCACCATCTGCATCGAGAAAGTTATTCACACCAAGATCTACGTTGAAAAAGGTATAAAATGGCGGATCAGCTTTTTTCTTTAGCCCCGATTCGATTTTGACTTTGGTATTATTGCCAGTTTCATCCACAAATACACGAAGTCCCCCGATGAATACCTCTGTCTCTGAACCATCCTCATTCACTCGGACAATATCCTTGGATGTGCCGTCTTTTTTCTGAATTTGGACGATGGTCAACTCGCCACTGTCGCCGTTTTGCTTCAAGTCAAGCTCCCGAATGATCTCATTGATATTCATGGACTTCAGTTTTTCGAAGTCTTCTTTATTATTCACGATGATGACCACTTTTCCGGATTTTCCGAATTCCACGATGACTGAGTCGGAATTTATCTTATGGTCAGGTGAAGACAGATTATTGGATGCAAATCCGATCTTTATGATAGCCATTAGGCAGAACAATAGCAGGTATTTTTTCATGATTAATTCTAATTATAATGGTGGGGTAAGGTTGGTTTAGGGCTTTTCAGCTACTTTTTCTTTTTTGGTGATCAAGGCGGTAAAGAAATTGTTTTTTGCATCCTGCAGGTCTGCAAAACCCTGATCTACTTTTCCGATTAGTCCTCCGACTTGATCTACTTTTTTACTGATCCCTTCTATCAGGGACTTGTCCTCTTTTATTCCATCGGAGTAGATTTTTACCCGATAGGCTGGCTCCTCTACTTCAGGTTTTTCAATCACCTCAGCCACAGTCTGATTGACTTGGAAATTTGTAAGTGCCAAAGTTGGTAGTTCAAGATCATCCACAAGAGGTGTAAGCTCTACTTTCCGGTCAGGATTTTGTACATCAGGCATTTCTTCTGCCACAGCGATTAAGGTGCTAGCTGGAGAATTAACCTGGATTGAGGCAGGTTTTTGGGAAATGGAATTAGTTGGTTTAGTTTTCTTTATGATTGTGGATTTTTCTTCAGGTTGTGCGGATAATTCCGGACTGATTTCAGTTTGGATTTCTTCAGTTTGTTGGATTACTTCTTCAATCTGATTTTCTTCCGAGCTCGCTAAGATTGGTTCTACAGTAGGATCAGAAGAAATAGTAAGCGCGAAATATCCTACCACGAAGAGTGCTGCAACAGATGCCGCTACCGACCACCAGATTACTGGAGTCTTTGATTTTTCTTGCCGTGGGAGTTGACTTTCCAGTCTATCCCAAGCTAGATTGCTTGGTTTGATGCTGTCTTGGTTGAGTTTTTCTCTGAAAAACTGATCCAAATTATTTTTTTCCTTAGCCATTGATTCGTCTTGTATTAATAGTTTGACTGGCAATTTTTTCTTTTAAAGTATTCCGAGCCCGATTGAGCTGTGACTTGGATGTACTTTCGGTAATTCCGAGCAGATCGGCTATTTCCTGATGGGAATAGCCCTCGATGGCGAAGAGGTTGAATACTGTCCGATAACCCACCGGAAGATTTTCGACCATATCTCGCAGATCTGCTACTTCAAGATGATTGAGTTCGTAGGAGTGATCCTTAAAATCAGCTTCATTCTGCAGATTGACTTCCATCATTAGATGGCGGTGACTTCTCAGCGTCATGAGTGCTTGGGTGACGATGATTCGTTTCATCCAACCTTCAAAACTTCCGCTTCCCTGATATTGCGGGAGCTTGTCGAAGATTTTCATAAAAGCCTCGATCATCACATCTTCTGCGTGTTCCCGATCCTTTAGATATCGGATGCAGATTGCCAAAAATTTTCCCGAGTAGGTGTCATACAACTGCCGCTGGGCATTTCGATCGCCTTTGAGGCAACCTTGAATTAATCCTGACTCGTTTGAAAAATTGGTTCTGCTGAACATTGATTTACGCTTTCAATTAGATAGATGCAAAGGTTTGAAAAATGGTTGCACGAGCTGTGAAAAAAAGTTAAAATTATTTTTATTTGGATTGCTTATCCTGTGTCCTACGACGAAACACTCAGTCAGGAAAATTTAGAAAATATTCAGAAAGGCGATTAAGGCATCTGCCGATTCATTTGTGGTTTTTCGACTAATATCCGTGCAGCTTCTTCCTCGCCATGAATTGCGAAGGTAATTTAAGGATTTTCACCGAAGCCCTCTGCCCATTCCATCAATTCACCTTGGTCTGTATGGGCAAATAGTCTGTCGATGCTATATATTTTTGCTTTTGCCTGAGCAGAATTCCTATAAATCTGTATTTGAGGTTCTCCATCCACCAGTCTTCGCCAGCGTGTTCCTTCTGCATGAAAGCCACCAAAGATGACTCCGTTACGCTCATGGTGCAGATGATGAGATAAGTGATGTACGACTCCTCCACCGGTTATAATTCCTTTGGCAGATAGAATTATAGCATTGCCACAGTATTGGTCTTGTTTTTTGATAGTAATGCAACTGAGGATGCTGAAAAAGGTTGTGATCTACCTCATCCGACAACGCTGAGGGTTGGTGGTCATTGTGAAAATCTTGGTAAAGCTTCGTCACACTGGTAGCCATCGGCGAATCGACAAAAATCAGAACTTTGGAGATCTGTCCTTTTTCCATGAGTTGAAATAAATAATACATCATCATCAGCTGCGTCCTGCTGACCGAGAATTCAGGAATAATCACTAAACCGTCTCGGTCAAAAGTGTCTAAAATGGCAGTTTTCAATTCTTCTGATGCTTTCACAAGTGGTTGGATTCGATCTCCATAGTTGGATTCGATCCATATGACGTCTGCTTTTGGAATCAAAGGTGGAGGAAAGAGAATCGGATCGTAGCATATTCCCAATTCACCTGAAAAGACCAAAGTTTTGGTTTGATGTTTATTTTGACAGAAGCTGCATCCAAAAACTTTACGGTTACATCCATTGTGCTTGAATTTATAAGAGAGATTATAAAAAAAGAAGCGCCCAACTGAGCGCTTCATGATTATTGGTTTGTGGCGTCGGTGTTCCGATAGGGGATTTTACTGAGGCTATCCAGCTTTTCTTTGTAGAAAGCAACCGAGTCTACGGCTGCTGCTTCATTGTCCTCGTCGAGCTCATCGTCAATTTCCTCAAATCTCCGTTTGCAGGTCAGGCAATTCAAGCCTTTCTCATTGAATGTCCATACTGTGGTCTCGGAAAGATCAGAAGATCTGTAGCCATTTTTATAGATGGTATTTCGCAGAATTTCCAGTAGGGATCTCTCCATAATAAAAGGTTGGCCGTAGGGAATCTCCATGATCAAATTCACTCGCTGATCGTGAAAGGAAGCAATAGAATTCAACTCAAAGCCTTCGTCAAACCTCACCAATGAATCCAAAACAGTAAATCGATAGTTCAGCATTTTCGCATTCTGCATTGCTTCAGCTTTTGT
>Ga0209491_10005079_pt1 | contig 19617 bp, 23 predicted proteins | sample BON02_FD_187213 | JGI IMG/M metagenome (GOLD analysis project Ga0209491, IMG submission 187213) | Freshwater microbial communities from Lake Bonney liftoff mats and glacier meltwater in Antarctica - BON-02 (SPAdes) (version 2) | ecosystem: Environmental > Aquatic > Freshwater > Ice > Glacier... | reverse complement strand
TTCGCTCTTGTTTGCTTTTAATTCTTTTTCTTCCTTTAATATTTTTAATTTTTTCTTATCAGTTTGTTTTGTAGCTTTATTTTTTTCGGATACTTTTTCTTTACGTCTCTTTTGTAATTCTTTTTTTATATTAACCTCTTTGCTCATTTTATTTTATATTTAATATAAAAAACTTTTATATTTAATATAAAAACTATCTTAAAAATATAATTAATAAAATAAAACAAAATGCTTTATTTTATTGTTTTTTTATTGTTTCTAATATCAATATTTAAACTTAGATATAAGTTTATGACATTAAATGGATACTACAGACAATATAAAAATTTTATTGACCCACAAAATAAAAATGGACATTTTTATACTATAAAATCTTTATTTCTTATCGTTTATTCTATTTATCAAGTAAAAAATATTAAAAAAGAAGAACCAGAAAAATTCAATAAAAAATATATAAAAATATCCTATAAATATAAAGACAAAAATTATTTTTATCTTCTAAAAGTTCCCCGTGGCGTAAACCCAATTAATCAAATAACTGATGAAAATGATAATGATATACACGATATCATTTATCCATATTTAGGTCCAAATTTAGACTGTCATGGATCTTTTCTATGCCCTAAAGACTTTGGTTATGAAAAGATAAAAATAAAAACAATCTTTGATAAACTTATCATTTTTGATGAAGAACAAAAAATAGATTTGGCTGAATAGATTATTTATTGACTAATAACATTTGGAAGTGGATTAGTTGACGATGAAGCTAAAAAGAGCTTTTCTAATTTAAAAATTCTTGTCTCCAATGATTTTATTCTATTATCTACATCAGGATTGATCCCATCTCCAGATGGTCCAGTTGGTCCTACATCCCCTTTGTATCCTTGAGAACCACCTGGACCTCTTATCCCTTGTGGACCGGTTGGCCCAACTGGACCTTCTATACCCTGTTGTCCTTGAGCACCAGGTCTACCTGGTGCAGGATCTATCATTCCATACTTTCTTATCATTTTATTTATTGTTATTATTATTTTTTTAAGAAATAATAATAATTTAATTTACTGTTTATATATTTTATTATACTCCATTTCAAATTCATTTAACTCTTTCAACCACATATCAGTCGGAGTAATATTTTTCATAATCTCTAACTCGTTATTAATCTTATCTATTTCTTTTTGTAAACTATCCAACTTCTGTCTTGTAAAACTTCTAATATTCATATTCAATAAATAACCATAAGAACCATAAGAATTATCACTCTCTGAATCATCGCCATTTTTATAATATCCTCTTTTTATCATCTCTTTTATCAACAATTCTTCATCTACATCTTTGATTATCAAGTTTTCATCCATAACTTCCTTCAAAAATCTCATCTTGTTCTTTACTATCTCTAAATCATATTTTAGAGTAGTAATATTATACTCTTTTCTCTTTATATAAAATTCGTATCTTACCTGACAAAATTCATTCAATATATCATTTACCGACTCATATTTCGTAATCTCTCCGTCTTTATTAAATAATACCATATTATTTGTACTCAAACTACTCGTCAAATTTAAAGTATTTTCATTACATTCAAACTCAGTGTCTTTATGCTCATCAATCTCAAAATTAATAATGATATCACTACTACTATTCCTATAACTCTTTATCTTCTTAGTCTCAAGTAGATCATCAAGTGAATCCTTAAATTTATCAATCCACATGTTAATAGGCAACTCTGTTACAATAACTTTCTGTACACTCTTTACTATTTTCTTTTCATAAATTCCCTTTGTAATATACTTATTTTTTCCAGATTTCTCAATTGTCCCATTAAATCCTCTATACCACGGATTAATATCATTATCATCCTTATCATCCTTATCATCCTTATCATCCTTATCATCCTTATCATCCTTATCATCCTTATCATCCTTATCATCTTCTTTATTAATCCACTTTCTAATAGCCTTAATAATATCAGAGGGATTATAACAAGGAATATGACTACTCCACCCAGTTCCTATACCAGCAGAACATCCATTCACCAAAATAATCGGAATAATCGGCACATAATAAGTAGGTTCAATCTTGTCTCCATCATCGTACAGATAATTTAATAAATAATCATCTTCCTGTCTAAAAATAAGTCTTGTAAGAACATCAAGTTTTGTAAAAATATAACGAGAACTTGCAGCATCCTTTCCTCCTGAAATACGACTTCCATACTGCCCATCTCTAAATAATAATGGAATATTATTACTTCCTACAAAATCTTGCGCCAAAGAAGTAATTGTTCCTAATAAACATTGTTCCCCATGATGATAATTTGTCTTTTCAGCAACAAATCCAGCTAACTGTGCAACTTTCATAGTCTTTCCATTATACTTTAGGTTCTTTAGGAAAGTAGCATATAAAATCTTTCTATGACTCTCCTTTAATCCATCCATAATACATGGAATACTTCTTTTACAATCATCAATGGAAAACTTGATCATCTCGTTATCTAAAAATTTAGAAATGTCCAAGAATTGGACAGGGTTCTTACTTACAATTTCAACTTCTTTTAGAGGGTTATACTCTTTCAACCAAGTCTTACGTTGATCACTAAACTTTGAATGAAATACCTTGTCCATTGTCTCATCTGTCTTATCATCTTTTACAAATTCAATCATCTTTTTTCCAAAAGAACTTTTAATCTCTTCATTATTATTTGTACCCAATCCTTTGAAATATTTAACATCACCCTTCTTGTTTGGATTTTGTTCTTTATATTTCTTAAAGTCTTCAAGAGTATAAAAAGATAAATCACTCTTTCCAGAATATATTCTTACAATTGGTGTTCTCATACAATTAATAAAAGATGGATTTCGATCAATTAAAGTTGGAAATAGTTTATGAAAAAAATTTAATAACAACCCACAAATATGATAACCATCTACATCAGAATCAGTCAAAATAATAATTTTTCCATATGATAAACTATTATACATGTCATCATCCGTATAATCAACTCCATACTTTAAATTTAACGCTTTGATAATATCTCCAATTTCTTTATTCTTAGTAATAGAGGCAATATTAGAATTTCTTACATTAAGAACCTTTCCTCTCAATGGATAAATTCCAAAGTAATCTCGACCTTTTCTACCACCAACTCCTGTCTGAATTCCCTTTACAGCAAATGTCTTTGCTGAATCTCCTTCACATAAAATAAGAGAACATTGATGAGAATTCTTTGTACCTGCTAAATTAGCTTGATCAAGTCCTTCTATCTTTACAAATCCCTTCTTCCTTTCGATTTTTTTCAAAGCAATTAACTCTCTTCCCTTTACCAAGTTTTTAATATTCTCAATCACCGACCATTTTAAAATAGAATTAATATGTTTATTCTCTATTACCTCTATTGGATTTATTACGTTTGGTGAAGTAAGATACGACTTTTCCTGACTTGAAAAACATGGATTAGGTAATTGACATTTTATAAAGAAATGGAAATAAGGTTTTACATCTCTCATTGTAAGAGTACTACCACTTTTCTTTATAGAAGAATTAATCTTTGTTAATACTGGATGTAACAAAGAATTACACCAAGTGTCAACATGAATCCCTCCATTAAATGTCTCTATTCCATTAACAAAAGATGTAAAACCAAAACCATCCCCTTTTAAATTAGGACAAACAACTACATTTGAATCAGAAGAATTAATAGAAATTGTTTCAATTTCTTCTCGCTGACTTGGTAAATAGTAAAATAACGAATAATCCTTCAAAGACTTTACCGGAATTTTATTTCCATTATAATAAACATTAATCCCAGTAATCATTGCCATATCTATAATATTTCTAAACATTAATCTTTTCATATCTTTAGATAACTCTTTCACCCCAAACCTTTCATAATCTGGAAGAAAGGAAATCTGGGTATAGCCAGTTTTTTGTTTTGGTGAAGTAATTTTTGGTTTGTCTTTCTCAGACATGTTATTCTTCCAATTCTGAACAAATTGATACCCGGTATGTGAGTCAAACAACTTTACAGAAAATTCTTTAGAGAAAATATTTGTACAATTATGAGTTACCGTAAAATCATTAATTAAAAATCTTTGATTTCCATCAATCTGAAATCCTACATAATAATCATATCCAATTTCTTCAATAGTAATAACACCAGTTGTTTGGGATGTATTATGAGGAAATGGAGATTTACATTTCTTATGAGGAATTTTTGTTGGAATATCCTTTACCCCTTCTCCTGAAATATTAATATTAAATGCCAAACCCTCTTTTAGTTCACCTTTCCGTCTCCAAGAAGTTTTCTTAATAGTTTCACTACAACATAATCCTAATGATCTTGAAAGAAAAACTATATCTTCTGCTAATTTAGTATGGTTCATTTCTTGTGTAATAATTATTCTTGTACCATTTCTTTGTACTGAACTATCTGTGTCAATAATTCCAGCTAAAATTTTAAGTCTTGTTTCACGATCATTAATAATATAATCTTGTGGAATATGTTTATTCTTAAATAAATTGTATTTTCTTAAAAGTTTTGTAAGAGGTGAATAATCTTTATCTGAAGTAGATCCATAACCAGTTTGATTTCCGTCTCCTAACCATAAACCTAAAATATATGGATCAATATCTACTTCTTTTTTTACCCATTCAACACATTTACCACGAACACCAGCAAGTCTTTCTTTTGTTGTTTTATTTAACTTGATAAAATCTTTAATGCTTATATCAAACACGTTATCGTCTTTAATAGGCTTACAAAATTCTTCTATTTTATCTCGTGCTTCTTTTATTTCTTTTGTATCATAAGCAGATATAGTTTTTCTGTTTATTTTTTTCTCTTCATTATTCCACCACAATACATTCCAACTTTTTTTAACTGAATTCCAAAAAATAACTTTATGATCAGCCATATGCAATGTTAAAATGTGGTCTTCGTTTACTTTATAACTTTCACCCAATGACTGTGTTACTTTATACATCTTTCCATTTCCATTAATTATATTAAATATATTTCTTGGAAGTCCGTCATCTCCAATTAAAATATCACCCATTTTAACATCTTTTGCTTTAACACTTTTACCAGAAAATAGTGGAACAATTGTATCGAGTGAAATACATTTCTGTCCCAGTCCATTTTTTCCAGATGTCATTCTCTCTTCTTTATCATCATAATTACTTGAAGTCAAGAGCTTTCCAAAAATTAATTCTGGATTATAAAGACCACTTTCATGATTAATCTCAACTGGGATTGATAAACCATCATTCCACACAGTAATTCTTCCAATATCATCAATATCATCAATATCAACTTTAATTTTTGTACTCTTAGTGTCTGTATTGCTACTTCTCCATACATTATCAATAGCATTAGATAAAACTTCTATAAAGATACGATGCAAACCATGATTAATATCTCCTTTCTTTTTGGAAATATAAATTTCCTTTTCAGAATTATCAATATCAGTAATATCATCAATAATCTTTTTCTTACTCTTTTTCTCTTTTTTATCAATTTTCTTTACAAAAATATCTTCGTCTTCATCTTTTTTATCTTCATTATTACTGGTCTCGTTATCTATATTATCTATATTATCTATATACTCTGCTCCATAAAAATCAATATCTATATTCTTAATACTTCCAATATACATATCAGGGCGATGTAAAATATGAGTACGTTGGTCAAGAGAGACATAAGAAGGCTTTGAAATATTTGATCCGACTACTGACATTATTTTTTAATTAACTTTTTTTGATTAAATTAACTTTTTTTAAAAATCATTTTTATATATTTATTAAAATAAATGCTTGAAGACGGTATTATACTTAAAATAATTTTTATTGTTTTATTATTAATAAATTGTGGACTTACACTTAGTCTTGTATCAAAATCTTTCAAAGAAGGCTGGGCTAACGGTTTTGGAACAACTGATAATACTAAACCAAACTTCTCTTCTACATATATCAAACCCATTTTAGATGACGAAGATTATGGACAAAAAACATGCGCTGGATGTTCGTGCTCGGGATATGGAGTAAAAAATAATATAAATATGCCATTTAACAACGACTCTAATCTATATGCAAAGACTAAATATCAAGGATGGTAGTCATTTTAAAAAAATAATATAAATCACAATAAATTTATATTATACATTATACATTATATTTAAGATTATACGTTATTACTTTTTCTTAGACCCCTTTGAAACATTCGAAGAGTTTGAAGCCTTAGAAGCCTTAGAAGCCTTAGAAGCCTTTGATGAATTATTTACAGGTGATGGGGATCGATCAGGAGAACTTGGAGATAATGATTGTGATCGATGTCGTGGACTTGGAGAAGAGGATCTTGATGACGATGATGACGATGAATCATTTTCATCTTTAAATTCTTCCTCTCCATCGAGATAATTATCAATATCACCAAGTCCAATTTTTTCATGGACCTTTTCAATACGATCCTCATTATCATCTCGTCGAGAAAATCCAAAATCAATCTTTTGTAAGGTCCCATTAAACTTACGATGAAACATATAAGAATTTAGATCAACAATACACATCTGTCGAGCAGTCTCTTCGCTTACCAAATGTTCAAGCTCCAAGTCAAAAGTACTCATATTTTCAATAATATAAAATTCTACCTTCTCAAGCTGTTTATGAAGATGAGTAAGAGCTTCTTCGTTTCCTTCATATCTAATAAAATTATACCAAGATTCATACTCTTCTCCGTTACTTTCCATCAAGATTGCATATCGATATGATTCTTCCATATTTATATATTTTATAATAAAGTATGTTTTTAAGTATAGTTTTTATTTATCTTCATCTTTAGATTCGTCTTCATTAAATTTAATTATATTATTATCGTTATCATTATTAATATACTCGTCAAAAAAAATTGGATTTCTCCTCTCCATTATTGACAAGGCAATCTCTATTTCGTTCTCTGTTACACGTGTCTTTTTTGAGTATAATGTTATATTATTTGAATATTTTAATAATTCAACCAACCACTTTTCCAGATAATTTTGAAAATAATCAAAACAATCTTTTTGGTATCTAATATCAGGATAAATTAAATTTATATAATTCTTAAATTTGATCTCCATACATGTCTTTGGGAATATATATTCTGTATATTCCTGTATATGCTTGTTATATTTTGTATCATTTATCTTATTTCTAAAAATAGGATGAGTATATGGAATAATACTTGATCCATATAAATATATATTATTAGAAACAAAATAATTAGTTAATTCCTTATCTAATCTTATGCCATTTTCTATATCATTAACAGTTATTCTAATATTCTTGTTCAGACTTACATTATTTGCCAACTCTAATATTTGAGATATAAAATATTCTATTACACCTGCCAAAAAAATAGGAGCATTATAAGATATATGCATACCGCTATTCTTCAAAAACTTTACTAACATACTTGGTGGTAATAATATATCAGCCTTTTCATTTCTCGATTTTCCTTTATTATTATTATCTAAACAGCATGTTACATAATTTTTTGATGATTTATAACCCTCTTCTATAGATTTTTGACACAATTGTCCAATAAAAATCAACTTTATCGCCGTTTCTAAATCGCTTTCAGACATTGTCTTTCTATTGTTTGATGATATAATGAACGAAACTTTATTTGTTATAATTTTACACGTTGATATTGTTAACTCGTTCATTAAATGCTTTGCTTGAAAAGTTATATCTCTCTTTGGGCATATCTCTTTTAGAATCTTTCTTATATGATGAACAAAATAATGTCTTTTTTTCTTTTTCTTTTTCTTTTCTTTTTTATTTTCTTCCCCGTTTTCTTCTTCATTTTCTTCTTCATTTTCTTCTTCATTTTCTTCACCGTTTTCTTCTTCATTTTCTTCCCCATTTTCTTCTTCATTTTCTTCTTCATTTTCTTCTTCATTTTCTTCTTCATTTTCTTGATATTCTTTATTCTGAAACGTATTTGTATTATTATTAGAAAATTGATAACTCATAATTGTTTTTTAAATAAAATCTTTATTCTTTTAAATATAACATAATTCCTAAAAGTTTTTTAAAGATTTACAAGAATAGAAAGAAATGAATAAAGAAAAAAATCTACAAGATAAAAATTTTAGTAAGAATTCTATTCTTACAATTGCCAAGAAATCTGGTATAAAATCAATGTCTCAGTGTGGTATAGATAAAACAAAAGAAGTTCTTCTTAATAAGATCAAGTATCTATCTGAACATTTATGCTACTTTTTGAAAAATAAAAGTGGAAAAACAATTAACAGAAAAGTTATTTTAGAATTTTTAGAATCAGAAGGAATCCGTATGATTGCCCAAAAAGACTAATAAAATTTAAAATTAAATATTTAATTTTAAACTGTAATAAAAATAATAAAAATAATGAATGAAGAATTATTACCTATATTTAGAAAATATCTAAAAGATACAAAAAAAGACTGGAATTATATTACTCCCACTGATTTTTACAATAAATATTATAAAAAGAAAAAGAATTATGTTGTTATAGATCTTAGAAAAAAGAAAGTATATCAAGAATTTCATGTACCAAATTCTATAAATATATTTTGGTTAGATATATTAAAAACAGAGAACTTGGAATTCTTGAAAAAACTAAATAAAAAGAAGAAGATTTTCTTGATATGTTATGTGGGTCATACTTCAAGTCAAGTAATGACGTTACTAAAGCTTTTAGGAATAAATGTTATTTCTATTAAAGTAGAAAATGTACCTATATCAGGATGGTTACAATGTAATTATCCATTAACATTCAATTAGACATGACATATATAAAGCTCCCTTGTATTTGTAGATTTTCCTAAACATTTTACATCTTTAAAGTTTAATTTAAGTGCTTCTAAAAAATTTTTCTTGTTATATTGAGTCTTGTGTATTTGTGGATTAAAATCTATATGATGTAGGACACTAAAAACTGGATCTTTATTATCTATCCATTCTATTATTAAAGAGACATTGACAATATTTTTTAGATCCTCTATTATTTTATATAAACAACCATAATCAGATGTAGATGAATATAGCCAGTGAATAAGAGACAATACTAAAACATGATCATATTTTTCATTATTACTGGTTAAATTTTCTTTTAAAGTCTTAAAGTCTGTATTTAGCGATTCTACCTTTTGGAGATTTTCCTTGTCCCATTCTAAAAGAATATTTATATTTTTAATATATTCTTTATCGTGATCAACAAGACATACTTTTTTTAAGTTTTTAGAAAACAATAAACTTAATCCTATTATTCCATTAGCACAACCAATATCAAGAAGAGAAGAATCTGGTGATAAATCTATCGAATTAATCAACTTTAATTGATTGGTAGACTTTCCATTTCTACAAACAATAGGATTTTTTAGGGTCTTATCATATCGGTAATTATGATATCCATACATTTCAAAAAAATTTCTATTTATTTTATAAAACGATCTTTCTGATTGACTCCCTCCATTTTTTCTATTTGGGTCCTCGTATTTCTTAAACATTTATATTCTACAATACTTTATTTATATTCTATTTATTTTTAATATTTTCTATTTGAAGTTCAAATAGAAAATAGCGCTCAGAGGTGGGATTGAACCACCGACCTTTTGATATCGACTTAAATCTGGTTTAAATAACAGTCAAACGCACTACCAACTGTGCTATCCGAGCCTATTATATATTGTGTATATATATCTTTAAATCTCAATTATTTTTTTAATTAATAAAATTAACTGTTATTATAGTTTTTGATAGAGTTGTTTTTTGTATTTAATAAATTTATATATTTAATTGATAAATCTTGAGTTACAATCATTTTATTACTCTTTTTTAGAGTACTTGGATAATTTTGATCATAATCAGGACTTAATCCATTGATAGGTTGTTCATTATCGATAAAATCATACTCGTAATTCTTTGGTCCTAAATTATATTTACTATTTTCTTCAGTAATCTTTGTTTGAACTTCTTCAATCTTCTTATTAATATTTGGTTTTGGATTTTCTTTTTCATCATAATTATCATTACTATCTCTTCTTGATGGTCTCATAAATGTTAATAATAATAATATAAGCAAACATAACAGTAAAAAAATTATCACCATTTATTATTTATTATAAAGAATATATTATTAATATAAAAAAATGTCTTATAACTCTTATAGTATTCTTGATGGTAGTAATAATCTCTCTATAAAAAACTTGTATGAAGTAATTGATAGCTATTTTGAATCTCCTATATTAGAAAAAATACAAAATTCTGAAAATAAATCAATATATATGTGTAAAATAAAAACTCTATTAGCAAGTCCAGAACAACGTTATATAATAGCTATCACAGACATTGATCAATATCCTATAGGAAGGAAAATACCTCTTAATAACATCTCATGGAAATCATTTCAAACAAGATATCTTTCTAATATAGATAAAAATATTATAACACACTCTTACTCTATAAAAAATTTACCAGAATATACCCTAAAAGTATCGCTACTAAAAAGATATGAAGATCATACAGACTATCTTTTAAATATTTATAAATCTATTGTTATTACTCTTGTTCATAAAAATAAAAATTTATATGAATATCCTTCTTCTGGTAATCTTGCTTCTTGTCTTGAAACATATAAAAGTGTAATTGTTATTCGTGATTAATAAATACTTTAACTTTAGATAAATCTATATGATAAGTAAACTTATCTAAAACATTATTTACATATTTACTATTAACTTTGTCTATAACATACTTTTCAAAGTATTTTATTGCTTCTTCTCTTAATTTATATCCAAAAAACTCATTTATATTAGTATATATATTTAAACTATCCCAGTTAAAAAATACACACTTATTTATTACTATATTAAGATAGTATTCCTTGTAAAATATATTATATTTTAATTCTTTTGATTCTTCCATTATTATTTAATAAAAGTGATTTTATTTTTATATTGTTTTTAATTTTTTATAAACATTTATAAGTCATGTCAATCCCACAAACAACTCCATTCTCTCTCTTTCTATATGAAAACATTTACCAAATTAGAAACCCTTTTATGTCACCAGATCAAGTAGTAAAGATTGCAGAGGAAATATGGAATGATATGCCACATGAATTAAAATTCATCTATGTTAGAAAATCCCATGAACTTTTGATTGAAAGAAATCAAAACTCTTTTCTACACGAAGAACCAGGTTTTATTAGATTTAAATAGATAATATAAAGTTAATTAAAAATATTGTTATTTTTAATTATATAAATGACCGATAGATTAATACGAAATATGCTAAGAATTTATATAAATTCAGATAACGAATTTAAACAACTTGAAGAAGCACTTGATCAAGTTCCTGACTTGAATTCAAGTACAAGCAGTCCTTTACTTTTTATGGCTGTTAGATATCAAAATATACCTATTGTAAACTTATTATTGGAAAAAGGTTCTAATGTAAATATAACAGATGATCAATATTCAACCGCAATTTCAGTAGCAGCATCTCGTGGTAAGTATAGAATGGTTGAATTTTTATTAAGCAAAGGAGCTGATCCTAATTTACAAGATAGATATGGTAAAACACCTTTACATTATGTTACAGAGACTCTTGATCAATCAAATAGCCAAGAAGGTGATGATAAACTTATAAACACGTTACGTGTTTTACTTTTAGATAAAAAAATAAATGTAGATTTTCAAGACATAGAAAATGAATATACTCCTTTAATGATAGCTGCTGGGAATAATAATTTAAGAGCCGTAAATGCATTATTACATTCACGAGCAAATCCAAATATTAGAGATATTAATGGTAGAACAGCATATGATATAACTACAAATCCAGATATAAAATCTTTAATATTGAGATATCAATCTGGTGAAAATGAAGTGATACAAAGACAATTACTCAGAGCAGGTATAAGTAGAGATGGAACACATCAAAGAATTACACCATCAATTGCGAAGAAGATTAGTGAGTTTCTTTTTAGAAGTAAGAGAAAGTCATTAAGAAAATCAAAGAGAATAACAAGAAAATCAAAGAGAAAGTCATTAAGAAAATCTAAAAGAATAACAAGAAAATCTAAAAGAAAGTCATTAAGAAAATCTAAAAGAAAATCAAAGAGAATAACAAGAAAATCTAAAAGAAACTCAAACTAAATAAAAAGAAACCAAATTTATATAATAAATTTATATAATAAATAAAATATAATATAAATAATGAGTATCCAATATCCTAAGACTGAACATGTAACTTTACCATCTGTTGAACAATGGGGGACAAACATGAATATACTTCGAGATCCTCCAAGATCTATAACTACAAGAAGAATTGATAAAGTACTTGAAAATACAGATATAACGGATCTTATTGACGATAGTGGCGACAGAATTAATGATGGAATAAATGTTTACGCAAGAGGTGTTAATCCTATGGTTAGTGTTTCTTATGATAATAACTCTAATAACGCAGGTATATCTGGAAACCCAACTTCAACAAGTAATAGAACACAAGCACGACTTCCATATCCAGTAATGGAAGGAGGGGCTTTTAGACCTCCTATATATACTCAAAGAGATTTGTTACCTCTGTCTCGTTTACCTCGTACGTGGTTTAGTGCTATGACAACTCCTGGATTTGCTGACTTTTCTAAAACTATTCAAAAACCAAATGACTATAGAGCAATTAAGGATATGCTTAATATTTATGATGTAAAACCAAATAAAACAACTAATATAGAAAAACCTCTTATTGAAAACTTTAAAATGATGAATGCTATTAATGATAAACATATGAACGTAAATGTTGATTCTGGTCTTAAAAGTAATTATGTTTCAAGTTATACGAGAGAAAATTTTGATATGTATAAAGGTATAAATAAAGACAATTTGAATGTATTCGCACAGTCAAATATAGGACAAGATACATTTTCAAATAATTTAGAAGGTATAAATATAGATCAAAATAGGTATATTCAGAATCATTTATCTGGTCAAGTATTTCCTAACATGTCCCAGAATACTGCTCAAAATCTTTCTAATATTAATATGAATACTGATAAGTATCTTCAAGATAATGTACAGGTAAAAGATGCTTTTACTAATATTTCTAAAAATACTGCCCAAAATCTTTCTAATGTTAATATGAATACATCTAAATATCTTCAAGATGCTACTATAATAGAAACATTTTCAAATTTATCATCTGACATCTCTACCAAAAACTTGGAAGAGTTATACGATAATGGTCGTATTTCAGTAAAGAATAATATAATTCAATATAATAAAGATTCTGGTATATCACCTGGATATACTTTTCTAAATGAAATTGCTCAACCTGTTCTTGAGATGAGAAATCCGCAATTTGAAGTTCAATCTCAGATATCAGACTCTCGTGTACATAAGAGAATAGATCACCAAAATAATTTAAATTTCAATAGAAATACTCCATTAACAAGTTTTAAAACTAATGTTACTAAACTTGAAGACTTTAATAGTATTAATCTATCTAATAGAAACTATCATAGACTTGATGAAACTCTTCAAAAGGGTTCTTTTAATAATGTTGGAATAAAACCAACGATGAATAGAGCCGAAATGATAAATTTTAGAGAGAATGATAAGGATAAGCTTAGAAATAGAGTTAACGATAATCAATTTAATAGATATAATCATTAAATAACTTACAAAAAATATAAAATGAGTATATGTCATTGTATATATGAAATCTTTAAAGACTTGTGAATTGATTCTAATGATTCTAATGATTCTAATGAAGACCAAAAAGAAATAGTATAAAGAAATAGGCCTAATGAAATAAAAGTTAAAATTAAGAAGAATAAAGGAACACAAACTGAAGTAAATATAGTAAATATGGTAAGTATTTTAAATAATATTAAAGAGTCTGGATCTACTTGATCGTTTTAAATATAAAATAGGTTATATTTAAAATTTTAAATTTCTCTTTATTTGTTTAACAATATAGACATTTCGTTTTTATAGTCAGAATTACGAGAATGGTCTCCTATATTATTTATTTCTGAAAACTTTTGATGTGCCATTATTGTTTTTGACTCTACAAAATAAATATCATCTGTATCCTTTCTGTCATCTTCCAACTTTTTAACTATCTTATCGTATACATCTCTACAAACTGTCTTAATAGGAACAGATACTAAACTAATAAAATTACGTGCTTCCATATCCTCTGCTATTTTATTTGTTGTATCAATATATTTGAATCTTTTACGAGAAGGATCAGTGCATCTTAAAAGATATTTATTTCCATCATCTTCTGATGTCTTAATTATATGATCTACACATAAACGAGCCATTCCTTTTTGTCCATTCCAAAAATGTTCCTCTATAATTTCATGATCAATACTTTTAATTCTATCTGGGTCTACTTGTTTTCTGTACAAATCAGGTTCAGCAAGAATACTTTGTAAATTATTGTTATTTCCTTTTTTATAGTCTATATTTTAACCTATAAAAATATAAGAAATTAAAAATATTTATAAATTTAAAACTTTTCTTAAAAAAGTCTAACACCTACACACACAAATATTTGTGTGTGTTGATATAAAAAAATTATAGGAATTTATCTTTTTTTACAATAAAAATTGTAAAAATATAAATATTTTTTCCTTGTATTTCTAAACAATAATTTTTTAAATAAAATCTACGCACTCATCTATCATTCTAGTAAAAAAACATATATCTTTATCATCAGGAAGGATAAAACGATCTCTATTTGCCTTCTCGCGATAATCTCTCAGTTTAGAAAGAACAAGAGTCTCTACTACACTCATATATTCCTCATTCTTACACTCACGATAATAAATAACTTTATGATCACACGTTTTATTATATGTTCCTAAACGAGAAGTAAGATTCTTTGCTTTTCCAAAAATATAAGTTCGACGTTTTAAATGATCATCTGTTGTAAGCATATAAATGACATTTTTTTCTTTATATTCTACACGTCTCTGCTTTGATAAACAGACATCTTCGAGTTGTTTAATACGTTGATCTTTAATATTAAGTTGTTTTTCTTGGGTTTTTAGTAGGGCTATATCAATCGTAATTGAACCATTATTAAACAATTCTCTTATCCATCTACTTACTTGTAAAGCAAATGAAGGAGAAATCCATTGAGCGAGTTGTATAGCCAAATCAGGATGAATCCAAGAGCCTTGTTGAAATTTAGATGTTTGACCTCGTTTTGAATCTACCAAAAGTGATGCGGGAATTCCCGCATCACTAGATAATACAGTAATTAGGTCTTTTGTTGTATCTAAACGAACCCAATCATTGAACTTTTTATTACCTGCTTGACATAGTTGAGTAGCATTAACATAATGATCAGGATGTCTAGAGGTAATAGTAACATTATTTAGAGTAAATTCTGAAAGAGTAAGTATATTATCTTTTTCTTCTATATCTTCTATAGTATGAATTGTCTCATTTAATTTTTCATAAACAGTAGAAGGAATTATAGAATCATCTTCATATTCAGAGTCAGATTCATAGTTATTAACTGTACTTGCTTTCTCTACCAACTTCATTGTAACACTTGTCGAGGAAGAATGAAGACGATCATTCTGACGCTCTAAAAGACCAATACACCCTTTTATTTCAGCTAATTCTAATTTTAATTTATCGTTAATATTCTTTGAGTCAAGTAGTTCTTCTTTTAATTTATCGTTAATATTCTTTGATCCATTTACTTCTGTTTTTAATTTTTTATATTGTTTTTCAAGCACTTTATATTTCTCTTGCAGATCGTTATAAAGTTTATTTTTTTCTAAGTTATCTTTCTCCTGGTTTAATTTTAGATCACATTTTATTTTATGTTGCTTATAATATTCACCAGATAAAAGTTTTTTACAATTAATACACTCTACTTTTATTTCATCTTCGTTCTTGCCTTGAAGTTTTAAACAATTTTTAACAGTAGTTTGATGTCTTATTAGGTTTACTTTATTGCTAAATTCTTTAGAACAATAATTACAAATATTAGACATTTTTTTCTTTATTTATCTTTATTTTAACCTTTTAAAATATTATTCTTAATTTTTTTCAGGAATTCTTAATTTTTTTCAGGAATTCTTAATTTTTTTTAAGAATAATTTTTTGTATTTTGTGACATAAAAATAGTAAAAAAATCGTTCTTAAAATCAAACTATAAAAAATATATTTTTTTAAAAATAATAAAAAGTCTTAATAAAATATATATTTTTTTTTAAAAGTCTAAAACCTACACACACAAAATATTTGTGTGTGTAGAACTTTCTAAAATATTTGATAACTCATATTTTTTTTACTTTTTTTTAATAAAAAAATAAAGTGAAACTATCCGATCTAGATAGCCTCCGAGAAAATAATAACAGTAAGATAAAAGTAAATGATTTGGGTCTTATATTATCTCATCTTCTTTCTAGACAAGGATCACTTATAAGATAAAGCCAAAACTATTATTAAACTTATTAAACTTATTAAACTTATTAAACTATTAATAGTTTAATAAAAATAAAGATGATTTATGTCTTTAAAAAGTCGTGTACGAATATAAGGAATAATGTCTGTAAAACCAAATAATATATTTGTATATATAAATATGTTCTCAATAAAAACTACATCTTCTACATGTAAAGTCTTGTTATACAGATATGCCTGTTGGTAGAGTGGCAGACGAGTTACCTCATTCTTTTGAAAGATTTATTTGTTATTATCCAATCTTACTCGGATTATCCTATAAATTAATATGAACTAACAAATTGAATTTAGATATTTATAGACTCTTTCTTTTTATGTATCGTCCTTCTTTGGTTATATTTTTTAAAAGTTCCTAATTTTTTAAACACATATTTTACCTATTAATTCTTCTATTTCAAAAATATAACTAATAATGACACTAATGCTATAAGTACTGTTAGTGTAACAAGTAATGATCTTTGCCAATTCTCCATACCATTTTTCGTTCCTGTTTCAATACATTGCCCGTTCTTTACTGTAGATGGATAACATTTCTTATCGGTATCATTCCATATTATATTACAATCTGGAGATACACATTGAAGTTTTCCCATATCTATGGTTACTCTTGAATTAGCATAACTGTAAATATACAGACTTAGTCCAACTAATAATAAAACTAATAGTACAAGTAATATCTTTAGCAACATTTATTTTATTTATAAAAAGATAAAATATTAAAACTAATACTACATGTAATATCTGTTTAATTTCTTTACCCATATTGTAGCTATCCATTTACGTCCGTTTTTTACGTCTGTTCCTGTATGGAGAGATTCGTTGATGATAGATCCGTGCTTGTCAGTATCTTGAAAAATAATAGCTTTACCTTTTTTAGGAATAATTTTTTTATTAATAATTGGAAACAAAGTATTACCTCCTTCATAATCATCGTTTAAATAAATTAAACAAGTTAATAACCGAGGTCCATAATATTCGTCCATTTGTCTACATTCATCTTCGCTCCCTACACAGGAGTCATAATGCTCTCTATAATATCCTCCTTTTTCATATAAACTAACTTGTAATGGTTCTTTTGAATGATTTTCAGTCATAGGTAAATATTTTGATAGACGTTTATATATCCATTTTGTATTCCCTTCTTTTCCCTTGAGTCCTGAAGGGACGATATTCTCGAAGCTCTTGAGTCCTGAAGGGACGATATTCTCGAAGCTCTTGAGTCCTGAAGGGACGATATTCTCGAAGCTCTTGAGTCCTGAAGGGACGATATCATTCCAATCATTCCAAATAGAATATAATACACATGTTTTACTTTTACGTACAGACATATTTAATAGAGATTTGTTATTATTATATGTATGACTATCAGACATTTTAGAAGAAGCCATTTTGATAATTAAATCACATTCGTGAGGTGTAAGAAACCCGTCAATCTCATCAACATTATAATCCATCTTGTTTACATACATAGGAAGATTTTTAGGTCTTTTGTATGAGAAGTAAAATAAAATGTATTTATAAAAAATATATAAAACAACTATAAAAATAATATATATAGCTATATAATGGTAGTAATAAGGCATACTTTATTACGTTAAAGTTAATTTTATTATTATTATGCGCTCAATATAATAATTTTTAACATGGATGGATGAATTTTTACCAAAATTATTAAATCAAGATGGTGATGACGTCCTTACCTTTTTTTGGGAAAAGAATCAAGAACATCAAGAAAGACAAGAACATCAAGAAAGACAAGAACATCAAAGAGAAAGTAAATGTATTAATAAAAATTTAATAAGTTATTTATTAAATTTAATCTTTCACCTCACTCTATTTTTTTCTCTGAAAGAAACCTATTAACTGTTGTAATCATACGTTTAATATTTTGAATCATAAGTGTCTGTGTTGTTTTTGATAATAATTTCACGGCTAAGATGACATGTATTTTTTGTTGTTCAAGTCGTTCACAATTTAGTCTGGAAAAATCTCTAATAAGAATAGAATACTCAAGTTCTTTGCAAAGAAGATCAATGTTGTAGTTCAAATCAATAAATACAGTGATCTCCATCTTGTTTTCAATACAGATCTTATACAGAGTCAAACTCCATAACGGAAAATCTACATCTCCTTTCGGGTCCAGAGAGTAGAACGTTTCAGTGATATTCGATTCTTTTCCAATAAGAGCCATATTTGATTAATAAAATTATGATATAAAATATTTTATAATTCAATTTTATATCTTTTTATATCTTTTTATTTTTTAACGTATTTTTCTGCTGTTTTTAAATTTTTTATTGCTTCTTTTCTCATGTTATGTAATTCGCGTGAACTTTCTTCAGCAATTTGTTTAGCTTCTTCAAACTCATTTAAATTCATTGAAACAATATGTTTGTACTCTTTTAACATTTTTTTCATCGAGGGATCTTTATTTTTCTTATACATTTCGTTAAACTTATTGTACTTTTGAGCTGACTTAATTGCATTTGATTTAAGATAGTCAGCGTCTATTTTTAATAGATCTGATAATGTCACAAAACTTCCCATTTTATTTATTATTTTTTTAATAATAAATAATAAATAAAATGGCTAATGATATGAAAGTAGAAGTAGATGAAGAATTTAGAATTGGTGAAGTTCAACAATTTCCAATGTCTACTGATAATATAATAAAATTTTCTAGAATTAATAGCACTACATATGACTGTGTTCCTACTGCACTTGCTATTATGGGATTAATTCATACAACTTCAGCAGATTTATTAAGAATAGTTATTGATGGAGTTGGTATTACGAAGCCTGGAGTTGAACGTATATTTAGTTACTTACTTGGTAAAAAATTTAAATTTTTTATTGTAAGTCAGCTCTATCTAGAAAAATACTGTCTAACATATTTGAAACCAAATCATGTTGTATTTTGTGGTTATAGTGACGTTGAGTCTCATGTATATTTAATAGGAAATTCTTTTGATGGAAGAATAGTTTTATTGGATGGCACTGGCACAGTATGTGATATTACCAATAATCCAAGTTGCTATGACATCTACAAAGGAAAAAAACAGTATTATTTATTAGGAATATGATTATAGATATTATT